>Ga0075464_10001243_pt1 | contig 11482 bp, 10 predicted proteins | sample DEB19_08_DNA_5_FD_75068 | JGI IMG/M metagenome (GOLD analysis project Ga0075464, IMG submission 75068) | Aqueous microbial communities from the Delaware River and Bay under freshwater to marine salinity gradient to study organic matter... | ecosystem: Environmental > Aquatic > Marine > Coastal ...
ACCTATTACAGCAATTAGTAAATCTGCGCCTTTAGTAGTAACAGCGCCAGCACACGGCGTCCCTAAAGAGTGGAGAGTTAGATTTACTAATATACTAGGTATGGTTGAGTTAAACTCAGCTGAAAATTATCATCAAGTAACTGAGGTTACTGCTAATTCTTTAACTATTAATACTGTTAATAGCTTAGCCTATAAAGAATATATAAGCGGCGGCGTACTAGAGTATAATACACCTGTTAACTTAACAGGTTATACAGCTAGAATGCAAATACGTAATAAGGTAGACTCTACTACTTCTATTATTGAACTAACGACTGAAAATTCAGGAATTGTTCTAGATAATATTAATAAGACGATACTACTAAAAATACCTGCTTTAACCACTTCAACTTTCAACTTTCTAAATGCAGTATATAGCTTAGAACTAGTAGCAAGCGGTGGACAAGTAACCACTCTTGTTTCAGGCAATATTACACTAGTTAAGGAGGTAACAAGATGAGCAATGTAATTGTTACTGTCCAAGAATACCATGTACCAATAATATCAGCAGCACAGGGTCCTCAAGGGGGCCCAGGACCTGCAGGGCCTCCTGGCCCTCCTGGACCAATTAATAATACTGCTGGAGCTACCAGCGTACCAGGTTTAACTGATGTAGACCTAACAACATTATCGGATGGGGCGTTATTAGTGTATAACACAGCTTCTTCTACGTGGAAATCCACAACAATTTTAGAAAAACAGTCCGTTGAATGCGGTCAGTATTAAAGGATAATTATGGCATCTAATATAAAAATTAAACGCTCCGAAACCTCTGGTAATCCGTCTACATTAGGTGCAGGCGAACTAGCCTACTCAGCTTTAACGGATAACGGCTCAAATGGCGGAGATAGATTATACATCGGTACAGGTACCGAAACTGCAGGAAATGCAGTAAATCACGTAGTTATTGGTGGTAAGTTTTTCACGGACTTACTAGACCATACTCCTGGCGTACTAACAGCGTCTTCTGCATTAATTGTAGGTGCAGATAAAAAACTAGACGAATTAAAAGTTGGCAGCTTAAGTTTAGCAACTAACGAAATAAGTTCAAGTACTAATTTAAAGCTTACTGCAACCAGTATTAGTATTTCTAATTTATACACTTTACCAACTACTGCAGGTACAGCAAGTTATGTACTTACATCAGATGGTTTGGGTGCAACAAGCTGGCAATCGACCCAAGTAGCTTCAGGCTCAGGTGACGTAGTAGGTGTAGTAAGTTCTGTAAATAATACAATTGTACGCTTTGATTCAGTTAGTGGTAAATCCATTAAAGGTAGCTCACTATCAATTAATGATGCTGGTGGCTTAGTTTTTGGTGATGCTAGTGTTCAAACAACGGCATTTACTGGTACAAAAGCTGGAGTAGGTTTAGGTAATGTAGATAATACAAGCGACGCTAGTAAACCGGTTAGTTCCGCTACTCAAGCAGCCTTAGATTTAAAAGCTCCTTTAGCTAGTCCTGCTTTTACAGGTACAGTTACTGGCGTCACTAAAGCCATGGTTGGGCTTGGTAATGTAGATAATGAGTCTAAAGTTACGATGTTTACATCACCAGCATTTACTGGTGTAGTTAGCGTTAGTGGAAATATTATTCCAACAGCTAATATACTATATGATTTAGGTTCTTCTACAAATAGATTTAAAGACTTATGGTTAAGTGGTAGTACGATTAATCTAGGTGGTGCTGCTATTAGTGGTTCTGCTTCTGGTATCAGTTTACCTGCTCTTAATAGTACCCCTGTCGGAAATTTAGTAGCTTCTACCGGAGCATTTACTACCTTAACAACTAGTGGCAGCGCTACAGTTGGTACTGACTTAACAGTTACTGGTACGTTGTTTAGTAATGATATTACTAGTGCAAGTATTAGTATTGCAGGTGATGCAACTATTACAGGTAACTTGATAGTTCAAGGTACCACTACTACAATCAATTCCACAACTATCGCTGTAGGCGATCTAAATATTGTATTAGCAAAAGATGCTGCTACAGCAGTTGCTGCAAATGGCGCAGGTTTAACGGTTAATGGGGCTGCTGCTACTTTAACTTATACAAGTACAGACGACCGTTGGAACTTTAATAAAAACCTAAATGTTACTACAGTCTATGGTGCTTTAGTAGGTAATGCTACAACTGCAACTGGTTGGGTTACATCAAGAGATTTGAGCTTAACAGGAGATGCAACAGCAACTCTTAGTACTGTTAATGGTACTGCAAATATTTCTACTGCAATTACATTAGTTACAGTTAATAGTAATGTGGGAAGTTTTGGTAACGGCGCAGTTATTCCAAACTTCACAGTTAATGCTAAAGGTCTTATTACGGCCGCAAGCACTACTGCAATTGCTACTGCAACTTCAGCAGTATTAGGTCTAGCTTCTTTTGCTTCTACAGACTTTACTGTAACAGCAGGTGCTGTTACTATTAAAACAGTAGACGGCGGAACATACTAAAATTAAACAGCCCCGCTCTATAGCGGGGCTTACCCTTATTAGGAGCCGATATGGCAAGTCAAGTTATTCTAAAGAAATCCTCTGTTGCTGCGCGTGTGCCAGTAGTGGGGGATTTGGCGTTTGGGGAGTTAGCGTTAAATTACGCAGATGGTATATTATACTATAAAAAATCAGATGGTACTACTATTGCTAGTATTAGTGGAAGCGGTGGTGGGGGTAGTACTCCTACAGCAGGTGTAGGAGCTACCACAAGTAGTGTTAATAAGCAATCTGCTACAGTGTCTGTTGCAGGTACTAATGTATATACTACTGTATATACATTAGGATATGTAGACGTATATGTTAATGGCGTAAAATTAAATACTTTAGATTTTACTGCTACAGACGGTACTACGGTAAGCGTGCCAGGTCTTTTAGTAGGTGATGAAGTTCAGGTAATTGGTACTACTCAAGTAGCTGTATCTGCTACCGCTACATATAAAAGAACTACTGCAATAGCTACAGCTGCGCAAACTATATTTACAGCAGATTATACTGCGGGATACATAGAAGTATACTATAACGGCGTGCTATTAAATCCTACCGATTATACTGCTATAAATGGTACTTCTATTACTTTAGTTACTGCAGCTACTTTAGGTGATACAGTTGAAACTATAGCATACGCTGTAGCGGCAGTAAACCCTACTAGTGTATTAAGCCCTACTTGGGGCGGTACTGGCTTAAGTGCCGTAGGTACTACTGGAAATGTATTAACCTCAAATGGTACTATCTGGGTATCTTCCCCATTAGTTGTACCTTCAGGCTCGTTAACCTTTACTGGCGACGCTACGGGAACCGGAACTACCGGTAGTTCAACTGCCCTAACTTTAGCTAACACTGCAGTAACTGCTGGAAGTTACACAACTGCTAATATTACTGTAGATGCAAAAGGTAGGATTACTGCGGCAGCTAACGGTACTTCGGGTGGCCTTACAGCCACAGCCGCAGCAGTATCTTCAACTGGATTCTCTATCTATGATGCTACTGATAATACAAAAGTAGCTAAATTCTTAAGTTCTGGTATTACTACCGGAACTACTAGAACTTATACTTTACCTAATAGTAGTTCAACATTAGCACATCTCGGCTCTCAAGCTCAAACTTTTGCAGGTCTTGTAACTTTTGCATCAAATGGCGGTGCTTATGGTACTTCAGCTCTATCTAGTGCATATAGTCTAGCTAGCGGAGAGACCTCCTCGACACAGGTTAAAAGTCTTAGTATAGGTGTAGGGGGTTTAACTGGTTCTTTTACCAATATAGAGATCGGTGCAGCTGTTCTAACTGGTGGCACTACTACTGTAACTGCTAATGGTGCTTGGACTTTCTCAGGTACTGTAACTTTACCTTATACGCCTTTAACTACCACAGCTGCAGCAGTATCATCTACAGCTTTTTCTATGTACGATGTTACTGATAGTACAAAAGTAGTTAAATTTGATTTAGGTGCTGGTATTGCTACAGGGACTACTGTTACGTATTCATTACCTTCTGGTTTGGGTACCACCGCATATACTTTAGCAGTAACATCAGCAAATACTTTTTCAGGTACTCAAACCTTTACCGGTGCAGTTACTCTTACGGGATCTACACAAAACCTAGGTAGTAGTACTGCTTCAACCTCCATTAGTTTGGGGTATGGAGCTTCATTTTCTTCAAGTACTAAGACTATTAATATTGGTACAAATGGTTTACTTAGTTCTAATACTAATATTAATATAGGCTCCGCAGTTACTGGTGCCATAACTACAGTTAGTGCAAAAGGTAATTGGACGTTCCCCGGAACTGTATCACTAACTACAGCCTTACCAATAGCAAGCGGCGGTACCGGTACCGCAACTCCTGCTATTGTAGCAGGTACAAATATTACTGTATCAGGTACATGGCCAAATCAAACTATTAATGCTAGTGGTGGTGTATCATCTGAAAAAATCAATAAAACTATTGATAATCAAGTAGCTTACATTGTTACAGGTACCTTAGGTGCTGCAGCAACTATGCCAGCTACCGCAGGTTTTAAATACATTGTACACTCAATTTACGTTACTAATGTTGATGCTGCTTTCGGTGCTACTACTACTGTAAATGCAAATATCGCTTTCTCTGGCGGGACTACTGTAGTTGCAGCCAATAAAGTGCCCGTGCCAGCACGGGGTTCACTCGAACTTCTAAAGAAACCACAGATTCTAAACCCAGGCGATGTTATTAACTTACAGAGTTTAGTAGCTGCAGTAGGTACAAGCAGTGTACTACAAGCTATCATAACTTACGAAACTGTTGCTACAAGTTTAAACTACTTCGGTATGGGCTTAGCTGCTCCAGATACCGTAACTGATATGTATGTATCAACAGGAGTAAGCTCCGTAATTGATAGTATTAGATTGGTTAATAATAGCGATCTAGGTAACATTGCAGTAACCCTAAGCTGGACAGACGCGGCAGGTACACTACAAGCATACTTAACTAGTAACTTTATTATTCCAAGTAATGGAACTGTTGAAATATGTGAAAGCTCTAAACGTATTCCTAGCGGCCATAAAATCCGTGCAATAGCTACTACACTAAATGCAGTAGGCGTATTCATCTCTGGGAGGACTCAGTAATGGCTGGCGGTGCATACCGCCTTTGGCAAGCTACTGAGAATCAACTAGACGGTGGGTGGCCTACTTCGTGGTATGTTGTAGGCCAAGTAGCGTACACGACTGCTGGAACATATTCATGGATAGCCCCTGCAGGGGTAACTAGTATATGTATTGTTGCAGTTGGTGGGGGTGGTGGTTGTGGCACCAATGCCGGTGCCGTATACACAGGTACAGCAGGGGGTACTAGCAGCTTTGGAACTGTATGTGTAGCAAATGGGGGAGGCTTCGGCTCTGGTATTATGCCAAGTGCAGCGGGTGCCGGTGGGGTTCGTGGTGCAAGTACTGGTGGCGGTAACGGGGGTGCTGGCTCAGCTTACCCTAGTGGTGCACAAAACCCAGGAGGTGGTGGTGCTGGTGGATATAGTGGGGTAGGCGGCAACGGTGCAACGGCTGGAAATGGTGCTTATGGCGGCGGCGTTGGTATATTTGGCCAAGGTGCTAACGGTACTGCAGGTACTGGTGCAACAGCTGGTGCTGGTGGTGGGGGTGGTGGTGGTGGGGATCTTGTGAATGGCGGTCCAGGATCGGGCGGCTCTGGTAACTTATACGGCGGAGGAGCCGGCGTTAGCGGCGGCGGAGGTAGCGGCGGGGGTGGAGGCAGCTTAGCTTATCTTAATAACTATATAGTAGTACCCGGAAATTCTTATACTGTAATAGTGGGTGCAAGCGGAAACTCCCCTCCGTATGGAACTAGCTACGCTGGTAATGGTGCCGTACGTATCATCTGGGGGACAGGTCGTGCATTCCCAAGTACATTAACTACAGATCAATAAAGTCAACCTAACCAAAACATAAATTTATCTTGACAGTTTTTGCCTAATCGTATATAATATTCTTTTAAACTTCAACTATCTCTATTATGAAAAAAACACTGCACTTTTTATCTGGCATCCCTCGGTCAGGTTCAACAGTACTTGCAGCTATTTTAAACCAAAACCCTGCTACCCACGTATCAACGACTTCTGGACTAGTACATGCACTAGACGGATTAGCTAATACGTGGCACTCGGCGGGTTTGCTTAATGAAACAGATCCAACTAGGTCTAAATTAGCTGCTACAATGCGTGGTACTATTGATGCCTTCTATGATGATATTGAAAAGCCTGTGGTTATTGATAAATCACGTGGCTGGCCGATTGCTCAAATTATGCAAGCTATGGCTCAAGTCTTAGAACATAAACCTAAGATCATCGCCACAGTTAGATCCGTACCGGATTGTGCTGCCAGTTTTGTGCGCATTGCAAAACCTGATAATCTCGATGAGTTTATGTACTCTGGACAACTAATGGATCACCTTAAAGCTGCATACATTAGTCTACAGAATGGTTATAACTTTGCACCAGAGTGCTTCTTGTTTGTAGAGTACGAATATTTAATTGCCAATCCAGCTTACGAACTTGCAAGGGTTCATGAATTTCTAGAACTAGCTCCGTTTGATTACGACTTCAATAATATTGATGGTAGCTCTGTCTCAGAAGATGATGAAAATCTTCATGGTCATGCAGGTATGCACGATGTTAAACCAGTATTAGCAAGACAACATAATGAATCTCCAAAAGATGTATTAGGTAGTCACTATGGTACATTCTGTCAGCCAGAGTTTTGGCTCGAAGTTCCACGTACAGTACCTGAGTTACATGATCTTGATCTACAACTAGCTGCTAGTACTATGGGTAATTTTGCGGAAGGCTGGCGACTTGCTCAAAAGCTTGAAGCCGATGAGCCTAATAATCATAGAGCTGCATATAATCGTGGTTGGTATATGCTACGCCAAGGCCAGATCCAAAAAGGCTATCAGCTTATGGACCGCGGTCGCTTATCAAACGTATTTGGTAACGCTAGACCTGATGTTCCTACTCCTCAATGGGATGGAAAAACTAAAGGTACAGTACTTCTAAACTTAGAAGGTGGACTAGGTGATCAAATTCACCAAGTACGTTATGCCAAAAATATTGCTGATCGAGGTTGTAAAGTTATTGTAGCCTGCTCAGGCCCACTAGCTTCTCTATTCTATAATGTTGAAGGCGTTAGCGCAGTTATTCAACATGAGGCAATGTTTGGAATCTATCACGATTTCTGGGTTGCAGGAATGTCCTCAGTAGTACCTCTAGGCTTCGAATTAGAAGATATTAGTGGTAAGCCTTATTTGCCTAAACCTAATGTAATTAAAGGTGCGAAAAAACGTATCGGATTACGTTGGCAAGGTAACAGTCAGTTTGAACATGAACACCACAAGAAGTTCCCGTTTGATCTGATGTTCGATGCAGTAAAAGATGCAGACGTAGAGTTTATTAGCCTACAACGCGACGAAGGTTCTGAAGCCCGACCATATTGGGTAAATGAAGTACCTCTTAATAGCTGGGAGGATACCCGTGCTGCCGCAGCTTCTTGTGACTTAGTAATTAGTTCTTGCACTTCTGTTAGTCATCTAGCAGGTGCAATGGGTATTGAAACATGGGTGATTACTCCAATTATGCCCTACTTCTTATACGCCCTAGAAGGTGATAAAACACCTTACTATGGTTGTTTTACTATGTTTAGACAAGAATCATTTGATAACTGGGTAGCCCCCTTTGAGAAAATAAAGGCTAAACTAAGTATAGGATAATCAATGGCAGATAGTAATACACAGGGTAGTTTATGGGGTAGTGAAGTATACGATAGGCAAACGGCCGGAGCGTGGCCTACGTCGTGGTATGCTGTACCTCCTAGAAAGCTATGGGCTTGGGGGAAAATGGTTCTGGTGAGCTAGGTTTAGGGGATATTACCGCGAGAAATAGTCCCGTACAGGTGGGTTCTTCATTAGATTGGAAAACGGTTGCAACAGGGCAGGGACATACTGCAGTAATTAAAACAGATGGTACACTATGGACCTTTGGCTCTAATGGACAAAGTCAATTGGGTGATAGTACTGCAGTTAGTAAGTCTACTCCCGCACAAGTAGGGGCTCTAACAAATTGGAAGTATGTTAGTACCGTTTCTTATCATAATTTAGCTATTAAAACAGATGGTACACTATGGGCCTGGGGGTATAATACAGCGGGCCAGCTGGGGGATACTACATATAATACTAATAATAGCCCGGCACAGTTAGGTAGTTTAACTACTTGGAGAAATACAGCTGCAGGAGGGTACCACAGTGTGGCTATTAAAACAGATAATACATTATGGACATGGGGAGCTAATTCGTACAGTCAGTTAGGTAATGGGACTTCAGGTACTTGGACTAAAGTACTAAGCCCTACACAGATAGGGGCTTTAACTAATTGGAGTACAGTATCCGCAGGTAACTCCCATACTGTAGCTACTAAAACTAATGGAACACTATGGGCTTGGGGTCGAAATAACTCTGGTCAATTAGGCGATGGTACTGGTACTAATAGATCAAGTCCTGTACAGATAGGTGCACTAACTACCTGGTTAACAGTAGCATGCGGGCAGTATTATAGTTTAGCTATTAAAACAGACGGTACACTATGGGCTTGGGGTAGAAATGGGTATGGTCAATTAGGTAATGGTACCTCTAATGATACGTATGCTCCTGTACAAATTGGTACACTAACTAACTGGTCATCTATGGGGGGTGCGGCAGAGCATACGTTAGCTCTTAAAACAGATGGTACTCTATGGGCCTGGGGTAAGGGATTAAATGGAAGATTAGGCTTAGAATCAGGAACAAGTTTTTCTAGTCCTAAACAGGTTGGTACATTAACTACTTGGTTAACAACTGCTGCGGGCGGGTATCATTCGATAGCAATCTCATCCTAAACTTATGCAGACCAAAATATTCTAATGCAAAACCTAAACTTAGGCTGTAAACCAACCTAACCAAAACATAATTTTTTAACAAGGAAATAACATGACATTATATGTCCAAATCGTAGACAACGAAGTAAAACAAGTCTGGGATACAGTCCCACCGGCAGGTCAAGACGGTTGGCGAGAAGCAGTAGAACTTCGTGCTCCAATTCAAAACGGACGTCAAGGCTACACAGCCCACCGTTTTGATCTGACCACAACGCCAGTTCAAATTATCTGGGATACATACGATATTCCAGTTGATCAGCGTAAAGCAGATATGCGTAGCAACGCAGGTTTCAAGTTCCAGCAAGTTCTACAAGAACAAGCTCGTAACCCAGAAACTTATGATGCAGCAGTTATCGAAGCAGCCCGTCAGGCTATGCTTGCAAAACAAGCTCAAATTGATGCAGCTACTACACATGATGAGTTGGACGCCTTAGTCTAATGATCTACTTCCTGAGCGGGTTACCTCGCTCAGGATCGACCCTCCTTGGGTCGATCCTGAATCAAAACCCTGATGTTTATGTGTCGCCAACAAGTCCTTTACTGGATTTATTGTGTTTTCAGAATGAAGCCCTTAATAAGGTTAAAGAACAGTATACATTTGATGATGTAAAACAATCAGAATCAATTTACAATTCACTTCCAAAAGCGTTCTATCAGCATATAGATCGCCCACATATAATTGATAAGCATAGAGCCTGGGCACGAAATGTTATGCCTGCCAAGCTACATATCAATGATAATCCTAAAGTTATCTGTACCTATAGACCAGTATCCGAAGTTGTTACTAGTTTTTTAAAGTTAATAGATAAAGACCCTAATAACTTTATTGATGTGGCCCTACGTAAGAAACGCCTTAGTTTAACCGTAGAAAATCGTGCTAAAGAATTATGGGATGGCTACATTAGCGATCCTTGGCAGAGCCTACAAATAGGCTTGCAGAACTATAAAGATAATCTATATTTCGTTTCATACGAGGATTTAATTAATAAACCCGATGAAACTTTAGTAGGAGTATATAACTTCCTTGATATAGAGCAATACGCACATACCTTTGATAGTATTAATAACAGTTGTATCGAATCAAAAGACGCAGCTTGGGGCTTAAAAGACCTACATACTATTAGACCTATACTAGCTAAGACTAGTAATGACCCTAAAGAGATTTTAGGCAGTAAGTTATGTAGTTATTTTTCACAATTTGACATAAAGAGAGTATAAATGACTACTAAAACTGCTTTAACTTTGGGTCAAGCATATAATAAACAGCTAACCGGTGAGTGGCCTACTTCGTGGTATGTAGCTAGTAATAAGTTATGGAGTTGGGGTAAGAATAATTTAGGTCAATTGGGTGATGGTACTATAGTTAATAAGTCAAATCCTCAACAAATTGGTTCATTAACTAATTGGTTAAGTATTGCTGGTGGGTACCGAAGTGCTATAGCTATAAAAACAGATAAAACAATATGGTCTTGGGGGCAAAACTTCCAGGGTGCATTAGGTAATAGTACTACGGGAGATACAAGTAGCCCTAGTCAAATTGGATCCTTAACAAACTGGTTAATAATAGCTAACGGAAAGGGGCTCCATAATAGTGCAATTAAAACAGATGGTACACTGTGGACTTGGGGATATAACTATTATGGTCAGTTAGGTGATAGTACAGTATCAAGTAGGTCTAGTCCTGTACAAGTAGGTAATCTTACTAATTGGTTAAACGTAGCTTGTGCATATCATCATATAGTAGCTATTAAAACAGACGGTACATTATGGTCATGGGGTAGAAATAGTAGCGGGCAGTTAGGTAATGGTACTACAACTAATAAATCAAGCCCGACTCAAATAGGGCTATCAACAGACTGGTTAAGTGTTGCTCAAGGATTCTACCAAACTGTAGCTATTAAAACAAATGGTACACTATGGGCTTGGGGTAATAATGGTAACGGAGGCCTTGGTCTTAATGATACTATTAATAGGTCTAGTCCTGTTCAGGTAGGTAATCTAAATACTTGGTTAAATATTTCTGGTGGAGGTGGTTATTGTACAGCATGTAAAACAGATGGTACACTATGGGCTTGGGGAGATAACTCTACTGGACAACTAGGTGATGGCACTACTATTAATAAGTCTAGTCCCGTACAGATAGGAGCTTTAACTAATTGGTTAAGTACTATAAGCGGAGCTTCTCATACTATATTAACTAAAAAAGACGGTACTTTATGGTCCTCTGGTTCTAATACCTCTGGTCAATTGGGTGATAATAGTGTAAACAATAAATCAAGTCCTATACAAATAGGCTCATTAACAGTTTGGTCAAAAATTGCTGCTGGAGTTGACTTTACTTTAGCATTCTCATCCTAAACTTATGTAGACCAAAACATTCTAATGCAAAAACTAAACTTAGGCTGCGGGTATAACAAGCTACCCGGATACATTAATGTAGATCACGACCCTAGATGCGAACCAGACGTAGTTGCAGACTTGGAAGCTACGCTTCCATTTGA
>Ga0075464_10001244_pt1 | contig 11481 bp, 11 predicted proteins | sample DEB19_08_DNA_5_FD_75068 | JGI IMG/M metagenome (GOLD analysis project Ga0075464, IMG submission 75068) | Aqueous microbial communities from the Delaware River and Bay under freshwater to marine salinity gradient to study organic matter... | ecosystem: Environmental > Aquatic > Marine > Coastal ...
AGTCACGCTGAAGTTATTAGGTGTCCAGTTGTTGCCGTTACCTGAGTAGTCTTTACCCAATGTAGCGGCTGTGGTGTTGCTGTTGTCTGAGAAGTTCAGATAGAAGCCGTTAGTGCCGTATGAGCCTGAGTAGGCTTTAGGTTGCCATACGCCTGTTTGTGCGTTTGTTTCACCGAATGATGATGGGGTTAAGGCTTGACCATCGATGAAGTTCACTTCTGCAAGATAAAAATCTGCATAAGACGAGGCCCCATCTTCATTTCTACCTATAGCGTGCTGTTTGCTAATTTGGTTAATAAATGTATCTTGATTCTGAGGAATTTGTCCGTAAGTCTGAACTGTGCTTTGTTGAACACCATTTACATACCACCTCAATCGATTTGCCGCAGTTGCTTGCGTTGTATCTACAGATAAAACAACATGATACCAACTAGAATTATCACGATATACCGCTGATGTATCTTCAGACCAATCCGTACCCACAGCATTAGCCACATAAAACTCAAGTATGTTTGTAGTGTACAAAAGTATGGAAATATTTAACCCTGCTGTTGGTGCAACAGAAAATATTGTATCTGCACCAGTATTTTTATTTTTCTTAATCCATGAACTCCAAGTCCAAGTTTTTTGATTACCAACACTTGTAAATGTTCTGCTTAGATAGGTTGAGTCAGCCGCATTAAAGCGCAAACTGCGTGAGATTTGATAGCCACCAGAGACTGAAGCTGTTTTAGATGCTGCAAACATTTATCAGTCCTTATGGTGTGAAGTTCTGTGCAACAACAACACCATACCAGTTTGTGCCATCAGCAAAGAAACTAAGAATATCTTGTCTGCTTGCAGTAGCTGTAATAGTCGGTGCAGTACCACCAGCCCACTTAACTGTTGACCAAGTAACTGTGCGCCCACCTGTTCCATCTTGCTTTAAAAGCATGATAAAAGACTTGCCACTTGTAGCCGTTGGCATTGTGATTGTTGCATTGCCTGTTAGGGTAATGATTTGGACTGTGCCGTTTGTCAGAGCCAAAGTAATAGCAGTAGAACTATTAGCTGTGAACGGAGTCTCAACATAGTTCGTGACTGTTGGGTTAGTCAGAGTCTTGTTGGTCATTGTCTCTGTGCTAGTAGGGCTTGTGTAATCAGTCCCTGCTACAGCAGCAGTAAACGCTGAAGTACCATTACCCTTGGCAAGACCTGTCAGAGTGCCTACACCTGTACCGCCAGCCGATACAGCCGTATAGTCTCCAGATGTACCTGCTTGCCAGTCTTTAATCTGGCTCATCATTTCACGGATAGCATCGTTAATGCCAGATGGCGCACAGCCCTCTGCGATATTGATACCATCAATGTCTGTGTTATTTGCGGGAGTTGGACTCCACTCTGAGATTTTTACTTTTGGCATATCAGTCCTTAGTTGGCGTTAGCCATTCCAGTTAAGTCAATTTTAGTTGGTTTTTCAGTTAAACCAAAGGTAGCACCATAACCTAGTTGAAGTGCTTTACGTTGCAACTCTTTACTCAAAGGCTCTACAGTTGTAGTCGTTGCTTTTTTCATCAATGAAGCCGCCAACTTAGGGTCTAGCATTGCATTAACCAACAACTCACGGATAGCATCGTCTGTTCCGTTGTAAAGCCAGTTCATTGGTGCAGATGCCTTCTGTAAAGCAAGTGGTACATCACCAAACATTTGCTTACCAATCATGCCACCAATTACGTTAGCGGTACTCATGTTCTTAAATGTATCAGAACCCATTGGCTTGGTAGCACGAGCCAAAACACCACTATCTAAGTCTTCAGCTACTTTCTTTAACACCGCAAGTTGCGTAGTAGAAAGATTAGTTTCTTTCTCTGCTGCACGAATAGCATTTAAAAACTTAGGTTGTGAAATTAAATAATCATTGATTCTTGATGGGTCTGGAGTCGTAGAAAGAACTTTGCCTTTAAATTCTTGAGTAGCTTCAAGACGCTCAATGCCTTTGCTAGAAGCCGCATACTTAGCCAAGTAGTCTTTATAGCCAGTAGCACCCGCTTCAATAGCATCATCTACTGCACGAATAACCTTACTAAGTGGCTCTTTTGCTGCCTTGTAAGCACCAGCAGTTGGCCCACCTCTATCAGACTTATCCAACAATCCTTGAGCAGCAATCCTCAAATCTTTACGAATCTCATAAAGTTCAGCAGGTGTAGATGCACGAGCAATGTCGTCTTTTGCGTCTTTCATCACAGAGATAACAGTCTGACGCTTACCAACTGGTGAAGCAAGAATGTCATCAATAGTTTTATTGACTGTTAAAGCAACTCCAGACTGAAATATATCTGGCGTAACAGTAGAGTTAGCAAATGCGTCTTCACGCAATGGCGCAGTTACTTCATCACGTTTTTTAATTGCTGCTGTAAGTGCATCATCATCTTTAGCAAGACGATTAAGAATAGCCATCTGCGCTCTGTTAGCTTCTAATGCCTGAGTAGCAAAACGCCCACCAGTTACATCTAAACCTTTAATTGCAGTTTCAGCGTTAATTAAGCCAATGTCACGAGTCGCTTGTGCAGTCGTAGGTGTGTAGCCACCAATCTTAGGAACATAAGTCGCACCAGACTTAATTGCTTGTTCAGCATCAGATGCCAAGTTACGCAATACATTACCTGTGATTATTTCACGCCCTGCTTCGGTAAATGGACGGACAATCTCTCTAGTTGTACGAGCAAGAACAGGGGCAGAACCAACCGCACCACCTGCTGTTGTAGCACCAGCCAAAGCACCTAATGCTTGACCAACAGGGCCAACATCACTTTCACGAGCAGCACCAGAAGCCAACGCACCTGCCGTAGCCGCAGCACCTTGAGTTTCTAAACTTTTAGTAAAGAAGTCTCTTGCTTGTACTGGAAAATACTTAGCAACAGAAGCAGGGGCAGCGACACCAAACCCTGCGCTTGTTACATCTTGTACGACACGCTCTTGAGAAGTTTGTGGAGTAGGAACGCCTAACTGAGTCATTAAATCTTGCAAACCTTGGCTACTAGGCTTCATAACTTGGCGACCTGCCAAAATGTTAATCAGTCCTGTTAGCGCATCAGCACCAATTGTAGGAATAGACAAAGCACCAGTTAATGCTGCTCTACCTGTCAATCCTAATTGTCTGCCAAGGTCTTTAGCACTACCAATTTGCATTTGCTCTGGACGAGGAGAAGTAGTAATTTCCTTAATTGCTTCTTCTCTTGTCATTCTTTTAGCAGGTGCTGGTGCTTCTGCTACCTTTGTTCCACCAAGAATAGCCAAACCCGCATCAGAGACTTTCGTTAAGTCACCTGACTGCAATGCCATCAAGTCTTCATCTGACAGTTTGGTCAAGTCCATTATGGTTTCTTTCTACGAGCAATCTCAGCTTGAATATCAGCTATAGATGGCATTGTCTGCACAGGTGCAACTAACGCATCTGACAGAGGGTTTAACAGTAATGAACCATTACCACCCAATTGCTGAGAAATACTTGCATAAGGAACTTTTTGAGCCTCAAGATTACGAGCTTTAGATTCAACTAATTTTCCAGCAACAGAAAGCAATCCTGCACGTTCTTCTGGCAATAAATCTTGACCACTTAATGCTCGTTCTGCATAAGCCTTAATTGATTGAGGAATAGAACGATTACCAAGAATTGTTTTCTTATCACCTTCTTGAACAGCACCAGATGGGTCATAAATCTTAGCGATAGCATAAATCAATGCGCCATCAGCAGTTTTATTTCCTGCATTTGCTTCTGCTACAGCAGCCTTTGCAGCTTTAAATCTGTCAGCAACTTCCATTGCACCAGTATCTTTAACAACTCCACGCCAATCTTTCAAAACATCAGATTGTGCTTTAGCTACTGCTGTAGGGTCTTTTAAATCTACCGCTACTTTAGGTGCGCCAGCAGCACGTTTTGCTAATTCAAAGTCTTGAAAAGTTCCTTTAAAACCTTGGTCTTGAGCAAACTTATATTCAGTAATTGCACTAGGAACAGGCTCACGCTTTGGTGCGCCAGTAGCTACAGACATTGGTTTGCCATCAGCACCAATTTCATAACGAACCTGACCTTCACCAAGCGTATAACCTTCTGGGCGCATTGCTTTCTGAGAAGCAATCAACTCAGTCAAGGCTTTACGTCCTTCTGGTGAAGCCATCAGTTGTGGCATTGCTCGTTGCAAATCAAAGCTAGGTGCAGTCATTCCTTCACCTACTCGCTGACCCATCATGTCCTCACCATAAATCTCTTGAGGCTTGGTTACAGCACCTTGGATAACACCTTGAATACGTTGTTGTTCAGCCAATGCTTGTTGCTCTAACTTACGCTTACGAATCATGTCTTGCAACTGAACATTCTGTAGTTGTTCTTGCAGAACATTTTGCATACCGCCTTTGTAAGCCTTTTGACCAGCTTGCAAGCCTTCAGCAATAGAAGCACCCGTGTTACCACCTTGGAACAAACGTCCCGCTAGTGCATACAAGGCTTGTGCTTGTGCATCGTCACGATTGCTTTGAATGTCAGCAGGTGACATACCGAGCAGACCCATTGTGTCTGCACCGCTAGTACCAAAAATGTCTAATAGTCCAGCCATGTTATTCCTTAGAAGTCCAGCCAGCCTGTTGGAGATGTGGTTGCATAATTAGTTGCAGCGTTATAAGCACCAGATGGGCCACTCAACCAATTAGAAGCACTATTCCACAAGTTACTAATACCAGTAGAACCGCCTAAATTCTTATATAAGCCACCACCAACAGCCGCTAAACCCAAAGCATTTTGCAATGTAGATGTGTCAGCAGCACCACTAGCAGTAGATGTGCCAACTCGTCCTAATGGGTTTCCATAGACTAAAGATAGGTAATTCTGCAAGTTCTGTTGTGGTTGGTTTTGCAAGAAATTAAACTTAGCAATATCTGCTTGTTGTTGCTGACCTTGGTAACCCTCACGGATTTGACCAGCTTGCAACATATTCTGAATATCTTGGTAATCAGCAGAAGCCATTGCAGGTGCAGCCATCGTAGCTGCTTGCTGTCTTGCTCTCTCATCAGCATAGTTCTGATAAGCCAAAGTGCCAGCAGTATTAGCCAATTGTTGACCAAATGCACCAGTAGCCCTGTCTTGCAGTTGACCCATAGCACCAGAGCCATAACGTCCTGCTAGGCTAGACTTAGATGCAATATCACCCATAGTCTGCTTAAACTGAGTCTCAGCCGCTTGTGCAGCAGGTTGAAATGCACCTTGAAAGAAAGGGTTTCCACCTAGAAAACCACCAGAAACTGTGTTTTGCAGTTGATTCTGAGCAGACTGCAATAATGGGTTACCCAAAGAAGCACGAGCCTCTAAAGCCTGTAAGCCTGTTTGTGTGGTAGTTGTAGGGCTAACAAAGGTAGGGCCACCATAATATTGTGGGCCACCGCCCTGATACAGACGTTGAGCCTGTTGCAATCCATAACCTAAATATGGTTGGATTGTTGGGTCAATTTGAGATGTGGTAGTCGTAGCCATCTTTACTCCTAGAGTTTCGGATTCCAAGATGGGTCATCCACGGAATCCATTATACATAAATTATTAAAATCAACCAATAATTGCATACCGATATTTCTTGTTTGCAGTTGAATTGGCAAAGTGGGTAATCGTAGCCGTACCCTGTCCTTGGGAACTAGCATAAATGTTTGTCAATGCTGACGGAGAAATGTAGTTAATGGTAGTAATCAAAGACGCTGTAGAGGGGTAATTTGTACCAGCAGCGTAGGCTTGAAGACTTACTAATGTGTTATCTGCTTCCCACCAAAGTTCAATGTAATCATTAGCATTTAAACTTAAATAGTAATTCCATCCAATCAAACCATGACCATCAACTGAGCCATGTTTACTAGGAATAGCAAAGAAACCCGTTGAACCAGTAAGGTTTGTTCCGTTAACTTTTATCCAAACCCTAACGTCATGGTCTTGCGAGTCAGTATTTTCAAACTGACCAGACCATTGGAAGTTATAAATTCCTGTGTTTTTGACATTTAAACGAGAACTATTGGATAAAGTTACACCATTGGAAAAGTCCGTAGTGTCCATTGTCATTGCATAGGCAGTATTTGCTGTAGCAATAGTTTGGTCAACAAGGCTCTGAAATGCCCCATAAGGCATATAGTCGGTGTTAGCAGCAGTAGAAGCTGGCGCAAACAAGATAACGCTATCTGGGCCTATCCTTCTGTCCGTCAAAGTGGTAGTAGTAGCACCACCAGTTGCCAGAGTCAAAGTCCCTGTATTATTGGTTTTTCCATCCATAATGCCACGGACTACTTCAGCCACAGCCCTCTGGTCACCACCAAACGCAGGTAGGCTTCTGAACATCAGCGAACCCCTTGCGGAGTAACGTCCACATCCACACCCACAGCAGTTTTCCAGTTAGCACCTGTAGGCGTAACCTTCAATCTGTGGTATTTACCTGCGCTTCTCAATGAAACCCTGTTCTCTGAGTCGGCAGCAGTAGAAGTCCCATAAGTGACAGTTTGACTTAACAAAGTCCTAGACGAGATAGCTACAGAACCAGAGCCATTATCAACAATAGGTCTAGCTAGGGTTACTACTGAATTAGAACCAATGTCTATATCTGCTGTTGATATATTCCCAGATAGGTTTGCACCAGTAAAGGAATAGACATAAGCACCATAAGTACCACCTAAGAAATACTTACCACCAACATAAAGCAATGAGTCTAAGGTTGTGGTCATTGCATCAATACTGGCAGACACAGAATCTAAGTCCTCTAGCGTCAAAGCACCTGATGATGCCTCTCCCAAGTAATCAGTTCCTGCATCGCCATAAGTCCACTTTTTAGTAGCAAAGTTGTAAATCATAAGTTTACGATTTGCATCTACAGACCTGTAGTTCCAGATTACAAGTTTGCGAACAGGGTCAATGGCAGCAGACATATTAGGATAGTCTGTCTCACTAGCGTCTGACAAGAAGAATCTATCTACCTTCTCAGAACCAATAGGAATGACTTGCTGCCCATCACACATATAAAAACCATCGTCTGACAAGAAGAATGTAATACCTTGGTACTGAGCAATTGAGCCAGAAACCATACATCCTTTGTTACGAGAGATATTGTCAAACTGGAATATAAAAGGAGTACCAACATAGGTCATTCGATGGATAGAACGCTCTAGCAAAACTAGACCAAATTCACCACCACGAATCCCCATAATCTGACCACCATCAGGAATGTCCTGATAATCAGATTGAGTGTTTACATCCTCAGTCCAATCTGTTTCGTTGTTAATGGCAGACCAGCGCACTCTATACTGTTGTTGGGCAGATGATTCGTAAGTGTTAGCTGTAACAACAAAATCACGCACTACAGTTACAAATTTAGCGATAGGCGCATTAGCAGCCAAATCAGCAAATGTTGTAGAAGTGCCAAGAGTCCAAGCCTTGAGTTTCTCAGCGTTATTGCAAGCTATTACAGTCTTGCCAAACTGAGTAAACCTAATTCTGTTAGGGCTTGTTGTTGTCAAACCAGTATTGACCTGAGTTAGCGTACCTGTTCCGCTTACTGTATAAATCTTAGACAGACCAGCAGCAAAGAAAGTTGTGTTGCCATCAGGTGCTTTAGCAGCATAGAGAGAAGTTAAATTCTCAGCAGCAGCACCAGAAAATGATACTGGCGTAGGGAATGGGCCATAACCAATAGCTTGAGATACCACATTCTTGGCATCCGTCAAAGCACCAGAAATACCTGATTGGTCAGGCATCCATTCGCCAAATGTTACCCTTGTCGTAGCCATGTATTACTTCCTTCAGACTGTGTTGTCCATGTATTGTCATTGGCAGATACTGGAGTCCATGTATTTGTGTCACTAGAAACAAGTGTCCAAGTGTTTGAATCAGCACTAACTGGTGTCCAAGTATTAGTGTCACCTGCTACTGGAGTCCAATTATCACCAAGGATAACGCCTTTAGCAGTTATGCTTGTTGAACATAATATATCTGCTACACCTGCATAAATTGCAGACGCACTAGCAACAACATCAGCAAATGCCTCAACACTTGCAACACCTTCAGCTACAAGACCGCCATTAGCAACAACTGTAGCGTCACAAGTAATAGATGCAATACCTAACTGAATTCTCTGTGCATTAGCCTCTAAGAACGCATTAGCAGTAATGCTTGCACTACCTGCTTGAACAAGTTGAGCAGAAGCACTTACATCAGCGTTTCCAGTAATGCTTGCACTTGCAAAATTAACCTTAGTACCAATAGCCGTTACATCAGCGGTACAAGTAATGCTTGCAACACCTTCAGCTATTCTTTGTCCATCAGCAGTTACAGTCGCAGTAGCTTGTATGTCAGCACTACCAAACTGAACACGCTCACTAGATGCCGTTACGTCTGCATTTCCTGTGATAGAAGCAGAACCATAGTAAGCAATGGAAGCATCAGCAGTTACTGTTGCCGTACAAGTTACAGAAGCTACGCCACTAAATATCTTTTCAGCATTGGCAGTAACTACAGCGTTAGCAGTTATATCTGCAACACCATCCCATAGAGTCGCTGTATTCCATACAGTAGAGTCTAGGCTTGCTGTTAAATCATCTAGGTCATTGAAAGCATCTAAGCCATCAATTGACCACGGCCCTGTTACGTTTTTCTGGCTTGTGGAATTCCACTCAGACGAGTCTAAACTATACGCAAGTGCATCCAATGACCCAAATTGGTCAAGTTGCTCAAGCGTAAGGTTGACTGTCGCCATATTAAGCCAATGTTACTGACAAAGAACCTACAGCAATACGGAATACATCACCAGAAGCAATCGTCTTAGAAGCATCTAGTGGTGAGTGATACAAAAGGTTTCCTGTTGTCAAAGCATCACGGATACCAATGTAGGCAACAGTACCCCATGAACTACCAGCTTGAGGAAACTCAATCGCAGCAGAGTTTGTTGACGCACCATTGCTAGGCGCACCAAACGTAATTGACTGACGAGCATAGTTAGTTCCAGATACTTCTGTACCTGTATCAGCGTCTGTCGGGTCAGATGTATAAAGAGCCAGATACACAGTTGTTGGTGCTGTGTAAGTAGTATTGCGGATAGTGCCGTTAATTAAGGCATTTTCCAAATAGTTAGACATTTCAGCCATAGTTTCACCTTGCAGTTAATTTCATTGCCAATGGAACACCAGAGTATTGACCTTCTTCGTCAGACTTGGTGAGGGATGAGATTGCTCTGTCGTACATAGTTCCCCATGTGTTAATACGAGCATCGTTCATAAGATATGGCTCTGCCTCAATCAATGAAGCGTAAAGCAAAGCATCTGGGGCTTTAGTCAAAAATACATTTGTTGTATTACTACTAGACAAATAAGCTGGCGCAGCAAAGTACAACATTTTTACTGTGTAAATACCATCAGGAGGAGGAGACACTTGAAACTCATTAGCAAGAATAGTGTAAGACATAGGAACACCAACTTCTGATGCTCTTGGGTCATTAGACAATGCAGATGGGCTTGAATAGCTAAGTGGCTGAATAGGATTTGTCATTACAACAAAATCACGCACTTGTAAAAAGTCAGCAGGTATTTCAATGGTATTGTCACCAGATACTGTGGCAGTCGTAACTGATTTCAACATCTGGCGAATACGCAACTCTCTACGGAGTCGGTTTTCAGCAAATGTAATAAAGTCGGGAATCTGAGAAGTCAAGTCAGACCTAGCCAAATAATTAGCTATTGAAGTCTGCAAATCAGAGTATGTTGCGAAACTCATACTACTCCTGTTCTAGTGCGCCATGCACGATTCATTGGGTCATTTAACCAAGCAGCAAAACGCTTGTCATCCAGAACAGCATAACCATTCATAATTCCAGCTTTGTTTAGGTCATCAATAACTGTTAATGGAATAGATGCAACCTTATTGCCAAACAACTGGTCAGACCATCTTGCTCGTTCATCAAAGGAGTTATATTCTTTTTTGTTCTGCTCAATAATGTCAGACACATCCTGACGAGTCTGAATAACGATGCCACCTTCACCATCGGCATGAACAGCAGTTTGTCTAATGTTTTCCATAGTGCAATTCTATCAGTTTGACTAGAAAAGAAAATGCCCCAGAGGATTAGTCTGAGGCATTTTTTGAGTTACACCAGATTAAGGTGTCAAGTCAGCAATGATGCCGTGTGCAGCTTGGTTTTTAACTTCCAAGGTGTACTCAGCCAACAACTGTGTGGACTCGTTGTCGCCAGTTACAGCCAACTCATTGGTCTGGAAAGGACGCAAGTAAGCCACGGAAGCCATGTCAGGGTCAAGCACAAATGCTGTCTCGTCACATGAGTTAGTGGAAGTCATAAAGCGGTTAGGAACAACAGAAATTGTACCGAAATCGCTCATGTACACATCAGCAGCAGCCACGATAGTTGTAGGGCTGTTAGATGGGGCCATGAAGCGTTGTGCAGCAATACCAGCAAAAGCAGAAACTACTTGCTTGTGAGCAGGGTTGACCATCAACACTTTAGGATTACCACCAGCAGCGTAAACTTGACGAACAACAGATTGCAACAAGGCTTCTGTGAAAGTGCGGTTTGTGCCGTTTACACGAGCAGTAGTACCCAAAGAACCAGCAACACCATCAGTACCGCCAGAGTAGTTTGTGTTCAACCATGCTTGCAGACCGCCCAATTTACGAGCAGTAGAAGAATCACCATTGGCAGCAATCTGGTTGCTCAACAGGGAAGTCTCCATGTCACGCTTGATTTCAGCAGAGGCTTTAGCCAACTGATAAGCCTTTTCAGACTTACGTCCTGCCTTGTCAACTGATTGCAAAGTGCCAGAAATCTTGATAGTTTTCTGTGCAATCTGAGTGCGGTTGCCAACACGAGTTGTTGGAGACATAGTAGCGTCAGATGCTGTTGCACCCTCAACTGTGTAGTTTGACAGAGTTGCTGCTGCCAAAGAATCAGTCTGCCACTCGTGCAAAACAGCAGTAGCTTTTGTCTTGCCAATAGAAGACATAAAAGGTGTGTCTGTAGGGCTGATGTTATAGATAACGTCAGAAAGGTCTTCACGCATACCGATTGCGGTATATGTTTGATAGGTAGCCATAATTTAATACTCCAAAATTTAAAAGAATCGTTCAAATGCTTTAGCTGCGTCTGCGACTTTTCCTGTCTCACGCAACCTCTGCATAACCTGTTTATCTTGTGAAGACCTAGCTTGGGGAACTGAAGTACCAGAACGCATCATCTTAGGGGCAGACTGGAGTTTTTTATTCAACTCTGGTTTGCTCTTTTGAAGTTGCTCATACTTCATTGCCTTATACAAGGTCTGCACAGCACGAGAGTCATACACGGAACTAAGTTCTTGGTCAGTCCATCCAACAGATTTCGCATAGTCACGGATTTGTTTCCGTACCGCATCACCCTGTGGTGTCGCTAACTCAGGAATCAGACTAACTAGCTTCTCAGATTCTTGACGGAGATGGTTTTGCAG
>Ga0075464_10001245_pt1 | contig 11480 bp, 12 predicted proteins | sample DEB19_08_DNA_5_FD_75068 | JGI IMG/M metagenome (GOLD analysis project Ga0075464, IMG submission 75068) | Aqueous microbial communities from the Delaware River and Bay under freshwater to marine salinity gradient to study organic matter... | ecosystem: Environmental > Aquatic > Marine > Coastal ...
AAGATACTTGACTACAATCCTAATAAAAGATTTTGGGCGCATACCGAAGTAATAACCGAACCCGATTGCGATTATATTTGTCTAACCTATAAAGATAATGAGTTTTTATCTGAAGAAGAGTTAAAAACAATATTAGATTATAAAAATAAAGCGTATCACAATCCCGATATTGAAGACTACGATACAGAAGAAAATACAAAGTCTAACTATTGGCGTAACAAATGGCGAATTTATGGAATAGGAATTACCGGAATAGTTGACAACCGTATTTTTGAGAATTGGAAAAAGATAACCAACAAAGACTTTAACGATTTACCATACCCTAAATTCTACGGTTTAGATTTCGGAATGAGCGCACCTACAGCATTGGTAGAAATGAAAACTGACAAAGACGGTTCTTACTTTCTACACGAAAGACTTTACAAACCTTTAAAGAATATCAACGGAACTTTATCAGAAGAGTTTGAAAAGATGCAAATAGAAAAGCATATCCAAATAGTTTGCGATAGCGGTAATGAATTAAATTTAAGCGAGGGTAGAAAACTAAAAAACGCTGGATATAATGTAATCTTTGCTGAAAAAGGTCAAGGTTCTGTTGTATCAGCTATTGAAACAATGCAGAAATCAATTATTTATTATACTGAAACAAGTACTAATTTAGAAGAAAACTACGAAAACTATCAATGGAAAACACACAATGGCGAGGTTTTAGACATCCCCGAAGATAGTAGAGAGGATTTAATCGACGCTTCTAAATATGTTATTAAATGGTATAGCAAAAGGAATTATTTAACTTAATTAAAAATAATTACTTATTTATATCAATTCTAAATAAAATAGTTATATTTGTCAATAATTAACGCTGTGAAGCAGAGATTAATTTAATGGTAACAAAATCAGTTAGCTTTTTAGGTAGAGAACTATTTCGTGTCGAGCGTAATCGAGCGGGGCAGTTCTCTTATACTTTTTTAGACGGTGGCAATACTTTTGCCTATTCAGACCAATACTTAAAATGGTCACACGAAAACATCGTTTTAATGACTATTATTGCTTTGCGTTCACGTTTGTATTCGCAAATGGAAATAAAGCATTACAAAGGCGATGTATTGGTTGAAAATAGTCCTTACATAGCTTTACTAAACAATCCTAATTACTTTCAATCAAAAGAAGATTTCTTTTTTCAGCAAATGTGGTTTCTGTCAGTAGCAGGGACTGACTTTGTTTATCAAATTAAAGCCTTTACAAATGAACTGCCGAAAGCTATTTATAATTTAATACCAAGCGATATTGAATTAAACAATGCTCATAAGGTTAATAAATTCATAGTAACTGAAAAGGATAAAAAAGCATTTGGGGAAAGACAAATCAAATATACTTTAGATGATACGGTTTACAATTTAAGGTTAAGCGATTTAATTCCATTATATGACTTGTCAAACGGATTGAGCAACAATCAATTCTTTCAATCTAAAAGCAGAATTGAGGGTATTAAGAAAGTGCTTTGTAACATCGATGAAAATGTAAAGAGTAAGAATACCAATTTGCAAATGTCTGCTAAATACATTGGTAAGAATACTGGAACTGGTAATGAATCACAACTACAGCCAACAGATAGACAAAACATTGAAAAGTCAATAGCGAGAAATTCTTTGTTGCTTACAAATCAAGGAAGCGTTGACGTTCAGCATTTAGTTACCAATATGAAGCAGTTGTATTTAGACGAACAATTCGCAGACGATGCTAATAAATGCTTGTTAGCTTTTGAAATGAACAAGAACGTTTTAAACTACTTCGCTAAAGACAGCACGTTTGATAATCAAAGTCAAGGCATTATATCATACATTCAAAATTCAATACACACTACGGCTAAAAATACAATGAACTCATTCAATCAACAATGGGGATTATATGAAAAAGGCGAGAGACTTGTAGCGAGTTATGACCATTTAGCGGTTATGCAACCAGTAGTAAACGATAAGATTAAATCATTTACTGAAATGCAAAATGCTATTAAGTTAGGTTTAGAGAATTTAACTTTAGATGCTAAACAAGCAAAAGAAATGAGCGATAGTTTTAAATTAAAATTAGGGCTATGAGTACGAAGCTAACATTAACAGAGATAAACAAACAGTTGGAGAAAAAAGATTTGCCTAATGGATTAAGACAGTCTTTAGAACAAAAGAAAAAAATACTATCAACTGATAAAATAGTTAGAAAATGATAAAAGTATTAGAGTTTCCGGACAAAGAGTTTTCTACTAAAGAAGAACTTTTTAAAGCATTGGTTGCAAATAAAAAACAATTAATTTCATTAAAGAAATCATCAACTAAAAATGCTGATGCAGTTTCTTGTGGTTATATTGATACTACAGTAAAGATTGACACCAATAAAGAAGACGTAATAGGTCAAATAGCTGATTTAAGCCAATTAAATGTAAAAATAGTAATCAACACAACTAATTTTTTAGATAGTCACGGAGACGTACACGTAAAAGGTATTTGGAATAAGTCTATAAAAGATAATGTTTCATTTTTACATCTACAGGAACACGAAAGAGAGTTCGATAAAGTCATTAGTGATTCAGCAAAAGGATATGTAAAAACTATGAGCTGGAAGTCTTTAGGTTTTTCTTATCAAGGTAGTACCGATGCTTTAATATTTGAAAGCACTATTGATAAAAAACGTAATGAATTTATGCTTAATCAATATGCTAACGGATGGGTTAAAAACCATTCAGTAGGAATGCGATATGTCCAAATGGAATTGGCTATTAACACAGAGGCTGAATACGATAAAGAATATAAAGCATTGTGGGATGAGTTTTATCCAATTATAGCCAATAAAGAAACAGCAGATGAGCGCGGTTATTTTTGGGTAGTCAAAGAAGCAAAAATAGTTGAGGGTAGTGCGGTTGTAATGGGTAGTAATTCAGCAACGCCAACACTTGAAACAAAAGAAGAATTAGAGCCGTCGAAAGACACTTTAGATAATGAGCCGACAGGGGTCACTCAAACAGAGAACAAAAGTTATTATTCAGGATTATTAAATTAAAAGAAATGAAATTTAAACAATTTTTAGTGTCGAAAGGCATAACAGAAGATGCTTTCAAAACAATGGAAGCGAGTAAACAAGCCGAAATTCATACAGAATATTTGGATAGTTTAATCGAGGGTTCTGCAACTAAAGCAGAATTTATCGAAATTTTATCAAAAGTTTCTGCTTTGGAAACAGCAGGTAACGATGTAACAGCTTTAAAAGATAAAGTTGAACAATTAGCTTTAACAGTTTTAGAAATTGAAACTAAAAGCACAACCAACAACGTGCCTGAAAGCTTAGGAACGCTTTTAAAAGCTAAGTCAGAAGAACTTAAAGCAATGAAAGAGAAATCGGGCGCAAGTGTTCAGATTACTTTAAAGGCTGCGGGTACAATGGCAGAAAGCACAAACATCACAGGACAAATACCACAAGCAGAAAGAGAAAGCGGAATTACACGTATTGTAAGACGTAACCCTTTTATTTTGCAATTGGTCAACGTTGGTACAATTATGTCAAACGTTTGGGAATGGGTTGAGCAGAAAAATGCTGACGGTGGAGCTGCAATGACAGCAGAGGGAGCAGCTAAATCACAAGCAGATTTTGATTTAGTAGTTGCTTCAGCTAACGTTAAAAAAGTAACGGCTTACATCAAAATAACAAAAGAGATGTTAGATGATGTTGAGTTAATGCGTTCAGAAATTGACCAAGAATTGACAGAGTTAATCAACTTGAAAATTGATGACCAATTGCTAAATGGAAATGGTTTAACTGTTAATTTAACAGGCATCACAACTAACGCTACAGCTTGGGCTGCTGGTGCTTTTGCATTAGCTATTCCAACACCAACTAAATGGGATGTATTAAGAACGGCTATTAACCAGGTAAGAGTTAACTTGTTTGAGCCTACTTATATTGTAATGCACCCAACGGATGTTACAAGCATGGAGTTGTCTAAAGACAGCACAGGTCAATATATTATGCCTCCTTTCGCTGCGGTTGACGGTTCTATTGTTTCGGGGATTAGAGTTGTTGCAAACACGGGAGTTACAATTGATAAATTCTTAGTTGGAGACTTTAGCAAAGCTGGAGTACGTTTCAAAGAGGGATTGACTATCAATGTAGGTTACGAAAATGATGATTTCACTAAAAACTTAGTTACTATATTAGCTGAAGCTAGATTGGTACAAAGAGTAAAATCTAATCACTACGGGGCATTCGTTTATGGTGACTTTAGTGATGCTATTACAGCTTTAACTAAACCGTAATGGGACATTTAGCAGATACAACAGTAGAAGTAACCTACAATGGTAAAACTACAAGAGTAGCTAAAGAAGATGCTCATTTGTATAAAGACAAAAAGGTAAAAGAAGTTAAACCGAAAGAAGAAAAATAATGCCACAAATTATTGACATATCTAAATTTCAAAAAGCAAATGAGTTAAACATTCCTTTGAGCGTTGTTAATTTAGTTGCTAACCCAACTATTGAAACTCCTAACTCAAACGAAGCATTAACCAATTTGTGTATTAAAGTAGAGAAGTCAATTTTATTAAACGCATTAGGTTTAACAACTTATAACACTTTACAATTAGCGTTAGCGGACATTAACAATCCGCTATACGCTTCTTATAAAAAGTTAGTTGAGGGAGATGAATACGATGGTAAAATTTGGGAGGGTTTAGATAGTGATTATTCACTAATAGCCTACAAGATTTACGAAGTATTTATAACTCAAACTAACGAACATTTAACTGGTATTGGAAATACTCAAGGGAAACCCGAAAAATCAACTTTAGTTACACCCGCTTATAAAATAGCAAATGCAAACCAAAACTTTGCAGAAAAATATCAAGGTGGTTATTTGGAATTTCCTAACGTGTATTTTGACGGTTTGTTTATAGATTGGTTCGGTTGCAATAGCGGTGTTGAGGTTAGCTTATATCAGTATATGACTGACAAAGCAACTGATTTCCCCGATTTAGTAATGACTAATTTTAAAACTTACGATACTCAAAACTCTTTTGGAATATGATAGTTTTTGAAGACCAATTAGCTAGATTAATAGAGTTGCTTCCTGATGTTACAGTTGGTAGTGCTACGAAATCTGTTAGCTTTAATTGGGGAACAGAAACTGTTTTGGCAAATTATTTAACGTTAGCTGGTAATCAAAACTTTCCATTAATTTGGTTAGTTGAGGGTCAAGATAGCAATAATTTAAGAGAACCAAGCGTTAGCAGATTTTCTAGGATAGTTATTTTGCACGAAAGCCAAAAGCCAAGCGAGTTTAATCCATACCAACACGAATACGATTACAAGTTAATATTACAACCGATTGCCGATAATTTATTGACAGCATTAACACAAAGCGGTATAAGCAGATATTCAGACTATAATTTTAAAACGCAAAGAGTAAAAAACTATTCGATGCGTACTGAAAGCGAAAGTTTGGTTTATATATGCAATGCTATTGTTTTAGAAGCTGAAATAACATTTAGCGGTTTGTCGAGTTGTATTAACAAAATTCAATTTTAATATTTAAAAATAAAAAAATATGGCTGTTTTAATTAACACAAAAGACTGCGTTACCGAACGCAAGAATTTAGGCTTACCTGATTGTATTATACAAGAGGGGCGTTTGACTGGTTTTATCATTGTGCCTAAAGGTTGGAATATCAATCTTACTTCGGACACTTTCGATTTAGACTATGTAAACGACCAAATACAACAAGGGTTATTTGTCCCAGTATTGGGAGCAGTTGAGGCTGTGAATAATACACCTGAAGCAACTACGGAAGAGTATCAAGGTGGTATTACTTCGGTTGTTCGTAACGGATTGCCACAATATACGTTTAAATTCCTTAAAGGCGGTTGGAAATTTGCGAGTGCTTTATACACTTACAACTCATTCCAAGCTTTTGATGTATTGTTTGTATTTAGTTCAGGTGCAGTAGCGGGAGCAACAAACGGAACGGTATTTAGCGGTTTCGATTTGGGTATGTTGAATAACGGTACTTATATGTTTACTGATGGTAGTGTTAGCGCAAGTGTTACAACTACTTTACAGTTGATTAACGAAGTACAATTCAATAGAGATGTAGCTTTGTTGGATGTATCAGTTTTAGACTTCAATCCAAATACGGACTTGTTTCCTATTACGGATATTTACATGACAGGACGTGCTGATGTATCAAGTGCAAAAGTATGGTTTAAAGCTAAATTTGACATTAACAGAGCGGTTAATTTAGGAGGTATTGCTATTGCAAACCTTAAATTTACAATCGACGGAGTTACTGATACAATTACGGCTTTATCTTTGAGTTATAACTCAACTACTGAAGAATGGAGTTTCACACCAACAACAACACTAACAACGGCTCAAAGTTTAGTTGTACAGTTGTATGATAGTGTAAATAGTGTTGATGTAGCCTTAATTGGTACTAAATACTACAAAGGAACTACACCAGCAATTACGCCAGTAGCGTAAATAATTCAAATTTATTATTTATATTGATTATAAATAACTATATTTGTAGAAACAAGGATGAAATGCAACTCTATAAGGGTTGCATTTTTGATTTAAACTAAAGTACTATGGAAATATTTGGTAAGCATATATTTGGGGGTTGTGCAGAACAATGGTTAAAGTTATGCAAAGAACAAAAAAAGGAATGGATTTTAAAATACACAAAGCAGACAGATTTACAGTTAATCGATGAGTTTGTAAACAACCCAAAGATTACTAAAGAGTGTAAATGTTTAGATTGTGGTAAAAACAAAAAGGATGTCACCAACGGAATACCAAAAGAGATTACAACCACTACTCAACCAATCGAAGTTGGAGCAGATAGTATCACAAATAGTATTGAGCGACCAAAAAAGACTAAAAGAAGAAAAGGTAAATGAGTGGGAATTGGGTATCAGACCTAATGGCGAAAAGATAGGTACATACAGAAGTGCTGAATACGCTATTTTCAAAGACCAAATTAATCCACGTGCTAATGGTTACGTTGATTTATTGTTAACTCGTCAAACGGCTAATAGTTTATTCGTTCACAAAGGTAATCAGCCGAGAGCGTTTATATTTGGTATGTTTGACCGATATAATTTAGTCGGTAAATACGGAAAAGATATTTTAGGGTTAAACGAAAATACTTTCCGAAAAAGAGAAACAGATATTTATAAAAATACGTTAGTTTACATTATTAAAAAAGATTATAAAATTGCCTAAATACAATAATATATCAAACACGCCCGCAAAAGTTTTCTTCTCGATATTACACGATAAGAACTATCAAAACTTAAAGCCAAAGCCAAGAGAAAAGGGACTGGAGCAAATATTCATTTCTATTTACGATGAGTTTTTTATTAAGTCAGATAATGCCGAAGCTAATGAGTATTTAGCACTAACAAAAGAAATAGCGTTTTTAGAGTATAAGATAGCGTATTTAAAACAAGCGTTACATTTTTACTACTACAACAAAACAACCGAGCAAATGCGGTTAGATTTCATTGATGCGGTTAAAAAAGGATATGGTATTGTAATTAATAAAGACGTGCCGTTTATCGATGAGGTTGAGAGAGTTTTAGGTATTGAAATAGGGATTATAAACAACGATTTATCAGTAGCTAAAATCAACTTTGAAGCAATGACTAAAAAGAGCCAAAGTAAGGCGTTTGATTATGAAGAGCAAATAGTAAACATTGAGCAGGTTTTAGGGCGTAATGTCAACGATGGTATTATGTTAGATAAGTACATCGCTTACGAAAAACAAGCAAAAAAAGTAGCAGAACAAAATAAGAAAAAAGTAGCGTAATGAGTGAATTTATAGAAGTTTTAAGTCCAAGTGCTTTAAAAGATTTACAAGCGTTAAACAGCGAAATTGTAAAAACTATTGCAGGGGTTAAAGAAGTTAATTCAAATATGATTAGCATTAAAACTCCAAGCGGTTCGGATAGCGCTATTAAAAAGTTAACTGCTGATTATGACGCTCAAGCGGTTAAAATTGCTAAACTTCAAATTGAATTAGAGAAATACACCCAAGCTCAAAATAAGACAACAATAAGCAACAATAATGTTATATTAAGTAACAATAGGGTTGAAGCGTCTATTGAGCGTAAAAATAAGGCTTTAGATAGAGAACAGGCTAAATTGTTAGCCTCTCAAAATCTTTACAACAAAGTACAAGCTAAATTAAATATTCTATCAGCAGAATATAAAAATTTAGCAGTACAAAAAGAATTAAGCGGAAAATTAACAGATTCGGAGGCTAAAAGATATGAATTTTTAAGCGCGAAAATACAGAAATACGACGCTACATTAAAGGCTGTTGATGCTTCTATGGGTAAATACCAACGTAATGTAGGGAATTATGCAAGTGGCTTTAGCCCTTTAAATAATTCTATTAATCAATTAACTCGTGAGATGCCAGCGTTTGCAAATTCAGTACAAACTGGATTTATGGCAATATCAAATAACTTACCTATATTTTTTGACGCAATAACTCAAACTAAAAATGAATTAGCAGCATTAAAAGCGCAAGGACAACAAGTCCCAAGTTTATTTAAAAGCATCACAAATTCGTTTCTAACTTGGGGAACTGCTATGAGTGTTGGAGTTACTTTACTTACTGTTTTCGGAGACGAAATAGTAGATGCTATTTTCAATACAAAAGCAAAAGCAAAAGCCGATGAAAAAGCTAAAGAGGCTATTGAAAAGAAAAACAAAGCCGAGCAAGATTATTTAGATACTATGCGCGACACGGCATCACAAGAAATATCCAATGCTAAAATATTGTTTGAAAACGCAAGAAATCAAAATATCCCTTTAGCAGATAGAAAAAAATATATTGAAGATTTAAGAAAGGCTTATCCTGATTATTTAAAAAACTTATCAGACCAAGACATATTAGCTGGAAAAACAGCGGATACAGAAGAAAGGTTAAACGATGCTTTACTTAAAAGAGGAATAGCAATTGCATTACAAGATAAAATATCAGAGGCTTACAAAAAGGTGGCTGACGCAATGATTGTTATTAATGAAGCTGAAATAAACAAAGCATCAATAGATGAAAAATCTATAAAGGCTCAAATGGCTTTAGGAATGACACGCCAAGAAGCAATTAAAAGCATAAACTTATTGAATGATTTAGGAATCAGAAAAGCTGAACAAGATAAGAAAAATGCTCAAGAGGAAATAGATAATCTGCTTAAGCTTTATAATAATTATTCGCAATATTTAGATGCAAAGAGAACTGGAGATAAAGGAGCAACAGAGGATAAAAGAGAAGAAATAGAGGCTATAAAAATGCTAAATATAGAGTATGGTGGCTTACTTCCTAAGATAATAGCCTTACGTGATGCTTTTACAAAACAACGCGATGAAGCATCAAAAGGTACGCAGGAATATAAAATGTTAAACGACCAAGTTATTTATTACCAAAAGTTAATAGATGAATTTACAAACACTAACGCTTTAGCTGATAGTGCAAAAGCTGGTAGTGATGAATTTTTACGCCTTAATAGAAATATGGCGGATACTTCGGATAAGACAAAAGAGCTAACCGACGGAATGAAAGACTTTCTAAAACAGTTTTCAGAGGGTTTCTTTAGTAATGCAGGATTGCCTACTTTATTTAAAGCATTAAACGATGAAATAGAGGGATTTGGTACAAATTGGCAGGTTACATTTACGGCTATGGCTGAAATAACACAAGAGGCTTTTAACTTTATGGCAGAAGCATCAAACGCACACTTTGCTAATGAATACGCTAATTTGGAACGCCAAAGAGATATTGCTATTATGTTTGCAGGGGAAAGCGCAAGTGCAAGAGAAGAAATAGAAAGACAATACGAGGCTCGTCAAAAAGAAATTAAAAACCGAGAATTTCAAGCGAAGAAAAAACAAGCGATGTTTAATATAGTACTTGATACAGCACAAGCAATTGTTGCAGCATTGCCAAATATTCCTTTATCAGTTGCGGTTGGGGTTATTGGAGCAGTACAATTAGCTTTGGTTTCTTCACAACAAGCTCCAGCGTACTGGCAAGGTACTGACAACCACATAGGCGGGGATATGATTATCAATGACCAAAAAGGAAGTAACTACAAAGAAATTGTAGAAACTCCCGACGGTAAAAAGAAAATCTATGACGGTAGAAATGTAAAAGTAAATGCTCCTAAAGGAACTAAAGTTTATACGGCTTCGGAAACAATGGATTACTTAATGTTTAACAACGATTTGAATAATATCTTAACTGGCAATAACATTTCAAGTCCTAAAGTTGAATTAAACAACACTATCGACTTTACGCCAGTAATCAATGCTATAAATAACAAAGAAACATCAAACGTTAGCATTGATAGAAACGGCATAAAAGAGTATGTTAATTATGGCAGACAGACTATTGAGCGTATGAATAATAGAGTTGAATTTAAAGGAAAATCAGTATAAATGAATAATCCGATTGACAATAACGAATTTACTTTTTTCCTATCATTTGATTTAGCAGGTTATCCTACCGAATATCAAATTGTAGAACCTATCGGGTGGGATAGTGCAAACTTTGTGAACAAACAAGAAAGTAAAAGGTACGCACGTTCAATAGATTATGGAGCAGTTGACAAACTTACGTTTATTGATGCTTTCGGTGGTGCTTCAATAATTACCCAAACTATTAATTTATTAGGGGACACTTCTGATTTACTTGATTACGGCTTACAATGGCTTTTAGCGGGTTACAAACAAAAAGGCTTTCAACTAAAAGTTAACTTTATACTAAAAAAAGCGGGTGTTGAATTTAATAGACAACAATTAGATTTTACCGATAAAGGAATTACAGACGGATACACTTTTGTAGCCACTAAATTAATCCAACAAAATAAAGTAGCTAACCTTAAACGTAGATTAGACGATAAGTTTAATTTATTCGGAACTGTTAATGCCAAAAACGAACCGATAACAGCATGTGAAAGCATTGATTTTTTACGCAAAGCGCAACCGTTAACAAATAGCAGTAGTTGGAGTAGAACCTTTGGCAATTATACAGCTATGGGCATAGGTAGGTTCTATACTATTTCATTGAACAGACAAATTAATGATAGTCAGATACATAATACTATAACTCCGTTTTGTGATGTCTTATTTCATCCTTTAGATGGAGTAAATAGAGAAATGACTTTTGCTCAACACATAGCGGGTGGATTCTCGTATCAAAATGCACCCGAAGGACAGTCCACTAAATTACTAATTGCACAAAGACAAATATCAAACATCAACGTTAATGTAAAGTTTAAAGGTACTTTAAGAAGTCGTAACGGCAGTGCTAATAGATTCATTTACTACATAATGAAATCTACACCTTCACAATTTCACGGCAATTATGAAGCAAGGAATTTTGAAATAGTTTTAGACGTTCCGTTAAATTCGACAACTTATTTGCCTTTTGA
>Ga0075464_10001246_pt1 | contig 11474 bp, 11 predicted proteins | sample DEB19_08_DNA_5_FD_75068 | JGI IMG/M metagenome (GOLD analysis project Ga0075464, IMG submission 75068) | Aqueous microbial communities from the Delaware River and Bay under freshwater to marine salinity gradient to study organic matter... | ecosystem: Environmental > Aquatic > Marine > Coastal ...
CCTCACCGGCGCGCCCACCCCGATCTCCGAAGTTTCACAGTCCGTCAACAATCTCGGCGGCTCAGTCATTCACCTCGGCGATGCGCTCGAACGGTTAGCCTCGAAGCTGTATCCGGTCATGACGCAGGCCGAAAAACTCACGAATGGCGGCGACAAGCCATGCCCACATTTCTCAACGCCTCTCGCTGGTTCGATCCAGGACGAGAGCATGAAAATTGATCGACTGACCTCGCTGATCAATACGCTGTTCGAGCGTCTCGAAATTTAGTTTTTTGCAGTCTACTTTCCTTTCTGTCATTGCTTTCACCATGCTTTAATTTTTACGGGTTAGAGTTACTTCAGGGAAACCCCGGTGGTATAAGACGCCGGGGTTTTTCTTTTCCACAAGATTTTGATATGCTCAAATCATGACGAAGAAAAAGAAACCCGAAAACATTCTCAAACCCAGCGGCGGACCCCCCAAAGTTATTGATTGGAAGATCGTCGAGGCGTTGTGCAAGGCTCAGTGTCCACAGGCCCAGCTCGCGCAGATCCTCGGCTGTGCCGTTCCCACACTCATCGCCGCCGTTGAGCGCACCTACGGATGCACCTGGGCCGAATACTACGAACATCACAGACAGGCAGGCCTCGGCTCTCTCCGCATGGCGCAATTCGAAACTGCACTCGATGGAAATGCGACCATGCAAATCTGGCTCGGTAAACAATGCCTTGACCAAAAGGACAGTCATGACATAGGCTTTGATCCAGAGCGCCCAGTTAAGTTCGTGTTGAACATGGGCAAAAAACTTAAAGGGGACGACGACGATGACGAAGAAGAAAAAATCCAAGAAAGCCGATAACCATGCTGCAAAGTCCCCCGAAATCGACGCAGCGCCAGAGAGTTCAAAACCTGATGACGAAAGCACAGCAAGCCCAGACGTTGGCGCTGGCGATGTCAGTGATCAAGCCGCACCCGAGAGCGATACCGTCGAAGGCGATGATCCAAAAGAAAATGCAGGCACAGGAGACAGTGATCCGAACGATGCTGGAGCCGTGGCCGGACCAGACGGAGGAGCTGATCAAAATGATGGCGCCGCGCCCGTGGATACCACAGGAATTCCAGGAGATATTGCCGAGATAGCAGGCTCCTCGCTCGACACCACGGCTGAGGTCGAAACTCACATAGAAAAGCTCGAGACGTTCGTCGATGATGACGTTCTCGAAGGCTCCGACATTCAACCCGCTACATTCACCCTCAGCGATAATTCAATCCTCACCCTGGGCGATGTCGTGCGACTGGCATTCGTTGCCTCGAAGCTCGCCACGCATAAGGAATGGAATTCGCTCATGCAGGCCGAGCGCGAGGAAATCATTCAGGCCACAGTCGAAACGCTCGACCTCCCCGATCCGAATAAAAAAGATGCTACCGACGAAGAGGATGACGGCGAGAACGCAGCCGAAGCCGCTCCGCCGAAGCCTGTATATTCCGGCGACCCGATCGAAGATCTCCTTCTTCTCGCCGATATTCTTGAGCAAAAGGGCATTGAGGTCGTGGTCGAGGACGTTGTGGTTTACAACGTGACATTCATTCGCAAGGTCGGCGATGAGACCCGCCAGTTTTCGAAGAAAATATCCTCAGACGCCACGCCTGAAGTGCTTGGCAAGGTCTACATGCAAGTCATCGAGGAACTTCAGATCGAAGGTTAATCGCCATGCCGCCGGTCATGCTCGCGCAGAAATCATCGAACATTAAAGCGATCGGCTACGACGAGGACGCGCTCGAGCTTTACGTGCAATTCTACACCTCAGGCCTGACTTACATTTATTCGGACGTTAAGCCCGAACAATATGAGGCTTTGCTGAAAGCGGACAGCATCGGATCGTATTTCGCCAAGCATATCCGCCCTAAACACCCTGCAAGGAAACTCGACGATGACAAAACCAAAGAAGGCCCAGGCCTCGACAAAATCGACGGCGACGAAAGAGACGCCCCCAATACCGACGACACCGACAGCGCAGATCCCGCCGGAGAAGCTCTTGTTTCAGGTCGTGCTAGTGGACATTCACGACAACCTGACGAGACCTTTTAAGCCGTTCGATAATCTCGAAGTGGCACAAGAAGCCGCCAGCTCCGCGATCATGGATAGTTCGACCGGCGAGATCCTCGAAGCGTTTGTTTGCCGCGTTCATGCCGCTTATCGTCGTCAGATTGGCTTTAGCAGAGTTTTGTGATATCCTTATGACACATAGCATTTTCCGACTTTCCGAGCCTCGGCCTCACCGCTGAGGCTCTTTTTTTGATATAGTGATCCTATGAGCGCTGACACCTCGATCATCCGTCCCGAAAAACCGCCGATCCTCATCGAATACGCGCGCCCTAAGCTTTACAAAAAGCAAGAGAATGTCTTTTTCAGCACCGCCCGCTTTGTTTATTGCGAGGCTTCGACGAAGGCCGGGAAAACGCATGGCTGTATTGTCTGGATCGTCGAGCTGGCAATCCTCGAAGGGTTCAAGGGCTGGAATGGATGGTGGATCGCACCGACCACAGCGCAGGCAAAGATCGCATTCCGCCGCATTCAAAACAGCGCGCCTCCGTCCCTGTTTATCTCGAAGGAAAGCGATCGTTATATCGAGTTTCCGAACGGCGCCCGGATCTGGTTCAAATCAGCCGAGAAGCCTGACCACTTGTACGGCGAGGACGTTTACGCCGCTGTGCTTGATGAGGCCAGCCGCGCACGTCACGACAGTTTCCTCGCGATACGTTCCACACTGACCGCAACGCGCGGCTTGCTCCGCATGATCGGGAACGTAAAGGGCAAGGCGAACTGGTTCTATCTCATGTGCCGCAACGTCCAGCGCAAACAGGCCGCTCTCGATGCGAATGGCGTGGCCGCGCCCGCGCAGTATTTCAAACTGACCGCCTATGATGCCGTCGATGCCGGGGTTCTGGATCTCGCCGAGGTCGAGGATGCAAAGGCCACGCTGACCGATATCGACTTCCAGGAATTATACATGGCCGAGGCCGCGGATGATGACGATGCCTTTATCGGGTCGGCTTATGTCGAGGAGGCAATGCAGCGGAAACTGGTCCCGTTCGGCCCGCTCGTGATCGGCGGCGACCCCTCGCAAGGCAAGCGTGACCCAGCCGCATTCGCATTCAAGCGCGGGTTTACGATCTTCAACGTCACCGAGCATGCCGGCATGGATGAGTTCGGCTTTATCGGCGAAGTTGTGAAATTCGTGGAACACGGCGTCAAGACCACTGAAGGCGAGCCGCCCATGGTCCCGACCCGCATTAACGTTGATGCGACCGGCTTTGGCGCGACGATCGTGAAAACCCTGCACGAGAAGGGCGAGAAGTATCAGAACATCGTCAAAGGCTTTCACATGCAGCAACGATCGACGTTCCCCCTGGACTACGGGAACAAGCGGGCCGAATGCTGGGGCGAGCTGAAGAAATTCCTCACCGACCAGATAAACCTCGCCGATCTCTATGACGATGAGGGTCTCGGGATCGAGTTGACCTGTATTCGCAAAAAATCCGACAGCGCGGGCCGTCTCCTGCTCGAGGACAAAGATGATCTGAAAGCAAGGGGTTATGAAAGCCCGAACAAAGCGGACGCCTGCTCGCTCCTGTTTGCCGAGCCGATGTCATTTTACACCGTGGTCGAAATAAACTATCCTGTGCAAAGAAGAAACAGAAATCTGACATAAGCGGGGAAATATGGCGACGAAGAGCAAAGCACTCGACAAAGAAGATCTGGCGAAATTATGCTCAGAGGAATTCGAAAACGCCCAATCAATCACGACCGAAATTCAAGGCGAGCGCGAAAAGTCGCTGAATGCCTACAATCAAGAGAAATACGGGAACGAAGAGCCTGGGCTGTCCGGCTTCGTGACCTCAGACGTGCGGGACGCGATCGAGTGGACCCTGCCTCAGCTCGTCGATATCTTCGTCGGCGGCGACACACCGATCGCCTTTGAAGCCGAGAACGAGGAAGATGCGAAAGCCGCTGGCGAGGAAAGCCGCTATTGCCAATACGCATTCGAGCGCCAAAACCCCGGCGTCATCCTCACATATTCATGGTTTAAAGACGCCCTGATCTCGAAGAATGGGATCGTCAAGGCGACATGGGAAGATGAGGTTAAAAAAGAGCGCGAGGAATATAAAAACAAGACCGGCGAGGAATATATCGCGCTCCAGGAAGACGAAGAATATGAAATCAAAGAATGCACGATCATCGTCAACAATGGCGAAGAGGATATCGAATACAGCGAGGAAGAATATAAGGAAATTCTAATCGGCCTTGCCGCTGACCCCGAAGCGCAAATGAACGTCGAGAAAGAAGCGCGCTATCACATTGTCGGACACCGTAAAAAGAACGTAGGTCAGGTTTATGTTGAGAACGTGGCGCCTGAAAACTTCGTGGTCCAGCGCGATCACAATTCCATATATCTCAAAGACGCCGGCTATTGCTGCGAGATCCTGAAGAAAACCAGATCCCAGCTCATCGAATGGGGCTATCCCGCTTCGCTCGTCGACCTCCTGCCAGCCAGCGAAGATATTCAAATCAGCGACGAGAAAAATACCCGGATGAAAAAGGAAGGCGGCTCGATCGCCTTGAATTCCGCCTCGCTCGATCCTTCCCGCCAGATCCTCACAGTTTACGACCATTACATTCGCGCCGACAAAGACGGAGACGGCATTGCCGAGCTTCTCTTCGTGCGGACCGTTGGCACCGGCGGCGAACACGTCCTCGAATGCGAAGAGGTTGACCGCATTCCATATCACGCAATCACCCCGTATTTGAACACTCATAAATTCTATGGCCGATCGGTCGCCGATAACCTGATGGATCTCCAGCGCGCAAAATCCCAGCTATGGCGCAACGGCTTCGACAACCTCATGTATTCCGCCATTCCGCGCAAGATCGTCTCCGGCAATGTCAACGTGTCGGATCTCCTCAGCTACGTTCCGGGCGGTATCATCCGCAAAGATCTCGCAGCCACGATCGAGACCGAGACCACGCCATTCGTCGCCGAAGCAATTTTCCCGCTCCTCGATCGACTGGACCAGACGAGAGCCGAGCGCTCAGGCTTCAGCAAAGACACCATGGGCCTAAACCCTGATGCGCTGGCCAATGCCACAACGCCGGTCGGAATGTCGATCCTCGCGCAATCTCAGCTCCTCGTGAAAATGATCGCCACGATCTTCGCTCATGCAGGATTTGCAGAATTGATGCTGCATATCAGGGAATTGGTTCTCAAATATGAAACAAAAGACGCGATTTTCGACCTAACAGGCGCTTTTTTGGAGGTAGAACCCCGCTCTTGGCGCAAACAACGCTCCTCGATCGTCAAAGTCGGCATTGGATACGCCGGAAAACAGGAAGAACTCGCACTTTTGGCCAGTATGGGGACAATGCAGGAGAAAGCAGTCGCCGCGCAGGGCGGAATTTCAGGCGCTCTCGTTAATCCCGGCAATATCTATAATCTGTTCAAGCGCACCGCGCAGCGCATGGGCGTTAAGGACACCGCCAACTATTTCCAGGATCCGGCCACGTACAAAGCGCCTCCGCCGACACCGTCTCTCGCCGAGGTCACGCTGAAGGCCCAGATCGAGAAGATGAACAATGACACCACGCAGGACGAGGCCGACCGCGCGCTGAAAAAGCATCAAGCCGATCTCGATAACAAATTCAAACTGGCCGAACTCGCCCAAAAAGAGCGGATCGAATTTAAAAGGCTCGAGTTTGAGCAAGCGCGCTTCGACAAGGAGATGCTTTACAAATATGGGAAGGACGCCCATGATCGGCACGAGGCGCACGAAACCACTCACAACGAAATAATTAAACCGAAGCCCAAACCCGAGAAAAAAGAAAATGTCACAGCTTGATCCGACCCAGCGCTCACAGTTCGCCGCTCAAATACTTGAAAACCCAGTTTTTAAAGAGGCCTTCGGGGTTGTTCGTCAGACCTACGTCGAGAAGCTTTTAGCCACAGCCGCCGCCGATCAAACCGAGCGCGATCGCCTCTATCACTGCATTCACGCCCTGGCCGATGTTCAAACTGTTTTGACAATTTGCGTAGAACAGGGCAAAATCGAAAATATGTTGGCCGAAAAACAGGAACGAGCTAAAAAATGATGATCTCCGAACAACTCGATAACTCGATCACCAAAGCTGAAGCTCAGACCAAAATCGCCTCAATGCTGGACCCCGTACAAACGGACAAAGAAGGCAACCAGGTCGAAAAGCCAAAGAAGAAACCGAAACCCGCAGCGAACGCCGAAGGCGGAAACAAAGCGGTTAAGGTTGAAGATGCCGAAAGCGCCAAGGGCAAAAAGACGCCCGCAAAGGCCGCTCCTGATCAGTCAGATGAGGAGCATGCCGAGGACACAGACGAAGATACTCAAACCGCCGAAGATAACGCAGATGATGCGGAAGATCTGGAAGGCGAAGAGGATCAGGCGGATGACGCGCAAGGCGAGAATGACGAAGGGGACGAGGAAGAGCTTCACACCGTTGTAATTGACGGCAATGAAGAGAAAATCCCATACTCCGAATTAGTCGCAGGCTATCAAAGGCAGGCTGATTATTCCCGGAATATGGCTCAGGTCTCCAAACAGCGGAAGGAAGTTGAGGCGCTCCAAGAGCAAGTCAAAGATCTTCCGAAAGTGCGCGAAACGTATTTCAAGGGCGCTGAGAGATTTTCTCAGAATGCCGGACTGGTTCTCGCGGCTTTGGAACAAAGATTTATGCCGAAGGCTCCGACTTTGGAGCTTGCAAAGACTGATCCCGCCGCATACTTGCAGCAAAAAGAGCTACATGCTGAGGCGCTTCAATTTGCAGGATCTCTACAGTCGGAATTAGCAGCGATCGAGAAAAAAGGCCTCGAAGAGTTGCACAGCCGAATTTCGGAGGGGCGCGTTAAATTGATGGAAATCCAGCCAGAACTTAAAGAGGCTGGGAACCGTCAGAAACTTAAGGAATACGCTAATAAGCTCGGTTTCACCGATGAGCAAATGAAACTCGAACCTAATCCGGTTTTGTTTCAGCTCGCATACAAAGCGATGCGCTTCGATGAGATCATGTCGAAAAAGCGTGAACTGGCCCCGAATAATTCTAAGCCCAAAGTCATGAAATCCACGAAGGCGCCTGATGATGGCAAAGCCATTAGAGAACGCAAACGCACAGAACGGCTAACAGCTCACAAGCAAGCCGGAACCGTCAATTCTGCCGCGTCTGCTCTATCGGGTATTATCTCCAAAAAGCAAGCGTAGCGAGTTGATCAATCATTCAACTGGCCCAGCCCGCCAATAACGGCGGAAGGCCGCTTTATTTTGGGGAGTATTATTCCATGGGACAACCAACCAACACTTATGACGCATACGACAATGTTGACGCGATCAATGAAGATCTGCATCAAGTTATCTTCAACATCTCACCGACCGAAACACCTGTCCTCTCGATGGCAGCACAAGGCAAAGCGACGAACACTCTTCACGAGTGGCTGACCGATGCCCTGGCGACCGCTGATGGCACAAACGCCCGTATTGAAGGCGATGACAAAACAGGCACCTCGATCGCAGCTCCGACACGTCTGCAAAACTACACGCAGATCTCGGACAAAGTCGCGATCATCTCCGGCACCCTTCTCGCAACTGACAATGTCGGCTCGACTGATGAGTTGGCCCGCCAGATCGCGAAAAAAGGTCAAGAGCTGAAGCGTGACATGGAAACCATCATCACAGGAAACCAGGTACAGGTTGCAGGCGATGCCTCGACAGCCCGCAAACTGCGTTCCCTTGAAGCGTGGTATCCTTCCGCGAACTCCAGCCGCGGCACAGGCGGCGCAGCCGGTTCCACAACACAAGCAGCAACCGACAGCACGACCGGCGATCTCCGGACTGTTCGCGAAACACATTTGAAGGACGTTCTTCAAAAGTGCTACGAGAGCGGCGGCGAGCCAGACACCATCGTTTGCGGCTCCGTGAACAAGCAACGCATTTCTGGTTTCTCCGGCAATGCGAACCGCAACATCTCGGCCAATGAGAAAAAACTTATTGCCGCGATCGACGTTTATGTCGGCGACTTCGGCGTGTTGAAAATCGTCCCTGACCGCTTCTCGCGGACCAGAACGGTTCACGTGCTGCAATCCGACATGATCAGCGTGGATTTCCTCCGCCAGATCTATCAAACACCGCTTGCGAAAACAGGCGATGCTGAGAAGAGACTGGTCGGGGCGGAATACACATTGCGCGTCAACAACCCAGCCGCACACGGCGTCATCGCTGACCTGACCTCCTAAATCTGAGGATTAGGTTTTTCTAAATAACTGAGCCGGGGCCAATCGTGGCCCTGGCTTTAACCCAAAGAGAAGGAAATTTCATCATGTGGGTAAGAGAACAAGCCGACGATGGCTCCGAAGTCGTCCGCGCACAAGGCGGCGGCTCTGAAACCGCTGATCGCGTGACGGTATTCGTTGAAAACGTCGACGTCACACTAGGCCGCGGAACGACTGATACGGATCGCACATTCATCGCGCTTCGCAGATCAGACGGCACGAAGGTCTATATCTACGTGGACACCGGCACAACGGTCGTCTGCTCGGCTACACATCCATAAGCGGAGGCCGGGGAAACCCGGCCTTTTGCCTTTTCAATGTCACAAATGTTTTTTTAAATGTCAGTAAATCAGGGGATCAGATATGAGAAATTTAAACACAACATACAGACCGGGGCCGAGCCAGAACCGCACGTTCACGGCTACCTCAGCCAACGCCGCGGCAATCGATGGCCATAACTTCAATGTCCGCCTTGTCGCGGATCAGGGTTGTTATGTGTGCTTCGATGGCCGCGCGGCTGTCACGACCGATATGGAACTGGTCGCTGGCGTTCCTGAATATTTCAGCATCCAGGGCGGCGCCGTGATTTCCGTCATTCGCAAGACGGCGGACGGCACACTTAACATTACCGAAATGACACAATAAGGGGGCGGTTATGCCTGGTTTCACGGCTGGCTTTGTTGGAAGGTTTGGACCGCCGATTGCAGGGGACATTGAAGTCACTCCTCCGCCGTCGAGCAACTACCTCACCGACCCAGACACCGGAAACCGCATAACTGATCCTGATACCGGCAACGCGATTATTACCGAACCCGCATAATGAGGCTCACATGAAAAATAGATTTTTATCCGCTCTCCTGCTCGCCGCGCTTTTCATCGGCATGGTCCCGGCGATCGCAGCGGACAGCGCTTTCAACTCGTTCACGAACACGACGACAGCGGATGGCGATGAATGGGCCTTTTACCGAAGCGGAACGGGCATGCGGAATATTCTCTCGGAGAACATCGCCTCTTATGTTTTCACGAAGAACGCTGCAAACCTCACCCTCGTCGATACCGGCGCGCTGAGAACCACGACGACGACCGCGAACACCGGCTTGATCCAGGCGTATGACGTTGACGGCACGACCTATCGATCCTTTATCACCCTGACGAATGGCAACGTCCCCTCGATGGCGATCGCCGCACCATCCGGCGGCACCGCGACATTATCCGGCCTGACCGTTTCCTCAGTATTCACACCGACGACCAGCGATGGCGCAGCGCTCGGGACTGGATCGCTTATGTGGTCCGATCTCTTTCTGGCGTCCGGAGGTGTTATCAATATCGCAAACGGCGATTTGACGATGACACATTCTTCGAACGCAATGACCTTCGCAGGCGCTTCGTCTGGCTGGCAGTTCTCGGACCCCATTCTCCCCTCTTCGAACGATGCAGCGGCAATGGGATCGGCCTCGGTTTCATGGTCTGACCTTTTCCTCGCTTCAGGCGGCGTTATTGGCTTTGCGAACGGCGATGCGGCAATCACGCACAGCACAAACCTCCTCGCCTTCTCCGGCGCTTCGAGCGGATATTCCTTTGATGCTGTGGTCTCAGCCAATGGCGGAGTTACGATCGGCAACGGCGCGACCTCCTCGGGCGTTCTGACGATCAATGAGGACACCGATGCAGGCTCGAACTTTGCCAGCTTTCAGGTTCCTTCCCTCGCAGCGAATACGGTCTACACCCTGCCCGCCGATGATGGCGATAGCGGCGAGCAGCTCCAAACTAACGGCTCCGGCGTTCTCACATGGGAAGCGGCGGGATCAGGCGGAGGCGGCGAGCTTTCTGATGGCGACAAAGGCGAAATCACAGTGGCCTCATCCGGCACCGTCTGGACCATCGACGACGATATCGCTTTGACCGCGACCTCAATTTCCCTCGGCAATACCGGCCTGAAGATCGCAGACACGAACGCCTCGCATAACCTGATTATCGACGCAGGCTCCAACCTGACCGCCGATCGCGCTTTGAGCATAATCACCGGAGACGCGGCCCGCACCCTCACATTCACCGGCAACGCCTCGATCGGCGGCACGAATACCGGGGACCAGACCACAATCACCGGAAACGCAGGCACAGCGACCGCCCTTGCTACAAACGGCTCTAATTGCTCCGCTGGCTCGGCACCGATCGGCGTGGATGCGTCTGGCGCAGTTGAGAGCTGCACCGACTACGAAGAGGATTTGAGCAACTCAGCGGGCCTCCTAGCGGCCCTTTCTGACGAAACCGGGACCAGCCTCGCGGTTTTCAGTAATTCCCCGACTTTCACCGATGACTTTGACCTCGCCGCGGCTGGCGTTCGAATGACCGGTGCCGATGGCGTCCTGACACTCCTCGGCCTTGGCAACGGAAACGACGAAGCACTCGCGATTGATTTCGATAACGGATCGGCGAACGTGGTCGGCATTTCCAGCTCAACCGCTGTCACCGACCTCGACCTCGGGACCATCGACCTCAACACCGACACCCTCGATCTGACTGGCACCGGCACGATTAACGGCCTCGATGCGATCGACGGCACAACTGAAACCACTCTGGAGGCCGCACTGGACCTCGCTGGAGACGTTTCGGCTACCGGCCTCGGGAATAGCGTCATCGGTAACGACAAGATCCTGGAAAGCATGCTGAAGGCTGTAGACAGCGCGACCGATGAGGAATGCCTGACCTATGAAACCACGACAGGCGATTTCGAATGGCAGGGATGCAACACCGCTGACGCCACGCTCACCGCTTTCGCAGCCTGGGCGAACGGCACGAACAAAATCCCATATACGACATCAACCGACACATTCGCCTCGCTCGATTTCAAAGATGAGGACGATTTCGCCTCGAACAGCGCGACCGCCGTTCCATCCCAGCAATCGGTCAAGGCATACGTGGACAGTTCGCTCGGAGGCTTCGATTATCAGTTCTTCCTCAGCTCCGGCACCGACAGCGCCATTATGGATCTGAATGCCGGCGGCGATGTCGGCGGAACATATTCAATCGGTATCGGCTACGGGGTGCAGACTGCGTTTACCTATGATCTTGATGGATCGGGCAATGTCGTCGAGGAAGGTCTCGGCGTCACGACCGTCACAGGCCGGGGCGGAGAGATCTTTGCGCTC
>Ga0075464_10001247_pt1 | contig 11468 bp, 10 predicted proteins | sample DEB19_08_DNA_5_FD_75068 | JGI IMG/M metagenome (GOLD analysis project Ga0075464, IMG submission 75068) | Aqueous microbial communities from the Delaware River and Bay under freshwater to marine salinity gradient to study organic matter... | ecosystem: Environmental > Aquatic > Marine > Coastal ...
CAGACGAACTTCTCGAAATGGCAATCAAGGTTCCGGATGACGGAGCTTACGAAACAGTCGCTGGTTTCATGATGAGCGTTCTCGGTCGCCTTCCGGCCGTTGGCGACGAGGCCAACATCGAAGACGGCATTTTGCGTGTTGAGCGCATGGACGGCAGAAGAGTAGACCGCGTTAGATTCACGCCAACCAACCTGCCTGAGCAAGGCACCGAAGCTTCGAAGGGTGGCGCAAATGTCGAATGACCTAATGGGTCTGTTGTGGCTCGCGGTTCTGCTAGTTGCCAACGCCTTTTTTGTCGGCGCCGAATTCGCCATCATTTCTGCTCGCCGAGCTCAGATTGAACCTCGTGCTGAAGCCGGAAGCCGCCCGGCAAAAATAACCATCAGGGCCATGGAGCAAGTTTCTTTGATGCTTGCGACCGCTCAGCTGGGAATTACGATTTCTTCTCTCCTCATACTCTTGGTTGCCGAACCGAGCATTCACCACATGCTCGAAGTTCCTCTAGCTGCATTTGGCTGGAGTGAGGCAACAGTCTCAACTGTGTCATTTATCATTGCCCTGATTTTGGTTTCTTACCTTCACGTGGTTCTTGGCGAAATGGTTCCCAAAAACATTTCAATCTCTGTTCCCGAGAGGTCAGCGCTGATTCTGGTGCCTGTTCTCTACGGTGTCGCAATGGCGGTTAAGCCAATTGTTTCTGCTCTCAACTTTGTCTCGAATAGTTTGCTTCGGTTGATGAAGGTGGAGCCCAAGGATGAAGCCAACAGTGCTTTCACGCTTGACCAAGTAGAAGACATAGTTGAGCACTCAACTCGTGAAGGTGCCCTTCAAGACGTGAGTGGCACCCTGACCAACACCTTTGAGTTCACGGAGAAGAAGGTCAGTGAGCTTGCCATCCCGATTGCCAAGTTGGTCTCTTTTGAAGAGACGGTGACACCTCGCGAGGTTGAGCAGTCAGTTGCAAAATATGGTTTCTCTAGATACCCGCTGACCGACACCGATGGCGACCTCGTCGGATACCTCCACATGAAAGATGTCATCGATCTTCGAGAAGATGAGGCAGACCTAGCCTTTCCGGCTAAGCGGATTAGAACTCTGATTTCTTTGCCGGCCACTATGGAGCTCGAAGACGCGCTGGCGAGTATGCGCAGAGTTCATGCGCACATGGCTAAGTCGTTCGACAAGAACGGTGTTGTCCAAGGTGTGTTGTTCCTCGAGGACATCCTTGAAGAACTAGTTGGCGAAGTTCAAGACGCCACAAAGCGCTAAGCAGTAGCCTTTAGCGGCTGTTTAGAACTGCCCGTATTTGTATTGTTTTGGCCAGTAGTCGACTTCAACGCCTAGCTCGTGAGCGGCACGAAGTGGCCACATCGGGTCTCGAAGTTCGGCGCGACCAACCATGATGACCTCAACTCGGCCATCCTGCAAAATTGCTTCAGCTTGGGCGGCCTCGGTGATGCGGCCAACTGCGGCCACCGGCTGAGAAACTCGATCGGCTACATATTCAGCAATCGGAACCTGGTAACCCGGGCCAGATGGAATAGTGACTCCAGTGACCAGACCACCGGTAGAGATGTCGAAAAGATCGGCCCCTGCTTCGGCGCACCAGTTGGCAACTTCAGCGGTTTGGGCTTCATCCCAGCCACCAGCAACATAGTCAGTTGCAGAGAACCTAACCAATATCGGCACGTCTTCGCCAACCTCGGCCCGGATACCGCGCAATATTTCTAGGAGAAGCCGAGCGCGGTTTTCAAGGCTGCCACCATATTGGTCATCTCGGTTATTGGTGAGTGGTGACAAAAATTGGTGGACCAAGTAACCGTGGGCGGCATGTATTTCAATGGCGTCAAAGCCGGCGTCGACGGACCTGCGCGCAGCTGCGATGAAATCATCCACAACTCCGCTAACTTCTGCGGTCTCCAGTTTTCTTGGAGCGCTGTATCCGGTGAAGGCTTCATCGGTGGACGAAACAGTCTGCCAACCGCCATCGTCTAGGGGAATTGAGCCATCGCCCGACCATTCTCGATAAATCGAGGCCTTGCGCCCCGCGTGAGCCAGTTGGATTCCGACTGCGGCACCTTGTGTGTGCATGAAATCGACGATGTAGGCCCAAGCCTCACTCTGTTCATCATTCCAAATGCCCACATCCCAGGGGGTGATGCGGCCAGCGGGGTTTACCGCAGTTGCTTCAATAATCACCATTCCGGCGCCACCAGAGGCACGCGCGCCTAGGTGCACGAGGTGCCATTCGGTTGGCATTCCATCTTGTTCTTCGGCCGAGTATTGGCACATCGGTGCCACCCAGATTCTGTTTCTTACGGTGAGGGAACGAACAGTTATTGGGTCAAATAGTTTTGGCAAGGCTCTTCTTCTCTTTTGGCACGAACAAACTGCCCACTAGCGTGAACAATCCAAGTAGGATTCCTGTTCCGAGGGCGATATTTAGTGGCATCAGGTTGGTTAGCCAACCAATCAGCGCAGGGCCACCGAGCACTCCGGCGTAGGTGATCCCCACCACTTTTGCCATATTGCGACCCGAGTGTGACTCCTCACCGATATCGCCCGCGTAAGCAAAGAATTGTGGAACCACTGCGGAGATACCCAATCCCGCGATAGCCCAGCCCGGGATGGAAACCCAAGGCGTTGTGGAGAAAACGACAATGGCCACGCCGATTATTGAGACGAAGGTTCCAATTCGAATTATCGCTAGGCGGCCAATGCGACCCACTAGCCGGTCTACGAATAACCGCACAATTCCCATGGTTCCGGCAAACACTATGACGGCCCAGGCGCCAGCAGATTCAGAGGTTCCCAAAACGCGCACCTGATGCAGGGCTGACCAGTCGACTCCCACACCTTCGACAATCGCTGCTGAGGCTGAAAGTAATCCAAGAAAAATCACTAAACCGACAACCTTGCGATTGGCCAAGTTTTGCTGCGCTCGAATCGCTTTGCCCTCAGACTTTGATGCGCCCTGCTCTGATGAGGCGTGGGAGGGTGCGTTTGGCAAAAGCCAGGTGTTGAACGCCATAGCCAAAAGAATCGTTATGCCACCCCAGATGGAAAGCGTGACCCACATTTCCAACCCAAAGCTCAGCGCCAGGCCGCCAACAGCAGCACCGATTAGGCCACCGAGCGACCACATCGCGTGAAACGCGGAAAAAATTGGGCGCCCATAAGCCTTTTCGACCTCGAGGGCATGTGCGTTCATGGCTATGTCTGTAGCACCGATGCCGACACCCAAGAAGAAGATTGAGATTGCTAGGGTCAGAAGGCTTTCGGCCTGCCCCGGAAATAGAATTGCCACGCCAATAACCGTTGCGCCCAGTACAGTTGCCGTTCTGCTGCCGACGCGGTCAATGAGGTGCCCCATTAACTGCATTGAAACAAGAGCGCCGGCGCCTAGCAACAGCAACACTGACCCAGTCTGTGCGTGAGTTATGCCCAACCGTGTCTCAACCTGCGGAATATGAACTGCCCAGATAGTTACGGCCGCACCAGCCAGCGTGAAATAGATAAATACGGCAATTCGGGCTTTGAGCAGGTGGCTCATCGGACCTCTTCTGGTTGGGTATCTGTGATATGGGCTAACCCATAGGTAGCCTAATGCTATGCAGAACCTCTCTTCGCAACTGATGCGACGCCCAAACGAGCATGACGACAAGTACTCTCGAGGAGTCGTCGGTTTTGTCACTGGTTCTGAGGAGTTTCCTGGGGCAGCCGTTCTCGGGGTATCAGCGGCGATGCGCGTCGGTGTTGGAATGGTTCGATATTTAGGGCCAGATTCCGTTGCCAAACTCGTTCTAGAGGTCAGGCCCGAGGCCGTGGTTCAGGCGGGGCGCGCAGAAGCCTGGGTGGTCGGATCTGGAGTGCCGGAGACCCCCAATTCGGAGCAATCAAAGCGTATCGCCAGAATTGCTGGACAGCCCGGGCTCCTAGTGGCGGATGCGGGCGCTTTGGCGCTTATTGACTTTGATAGCGCGCTCGCCACCTGTGTACTAACTCCTCACGCCGGAGAGTTAGCTGCCCTGTTGACTCGATTGGGGCACAAGTGGTCTCGCACCGAAGTTGAATCGCAACCTGCGACCGCTTGTGAACTGGCAGCGAGGCTAACTGGTCAAGTGGTGCTGCTTAAGGGTTCGAAATCGGTTATCTCAAATGGCGAAAAGTCTGTGACCACTGAAACTGCGCCTGCGGAGTTAGCCACTGCAGGCACCGGAGATGTGCTGGCGGGAATCATCGGAGCGCTGTTAGCGGCAAATGCAAAGGACATTCTGGGTGGCGGGATTGATTTAGTGGAGGTCTGTCGGTTGGCGGTTGCCTTGCATTCGCGCGCAGCTGAGCTTGCGTCAGCAAATGGCCCCGCGGTTGCCCTTGATATTGCAGAAGCAGTGCGCCTCGCCGTCGAAGAACAACTAACTGCGAGCGGTCAGAATCATGAATAAGGGTTTGCTTCATCTCTCAGGGCTTCTCGCCGCAACTGTGTTTGTTCACCTTTGGCTTATTTTTGAGGCCTCAACCCAGCTGGCTGTCATGCCACTCAACGATCTCAATCTCTACGCAAGTTGGATGCAGGAGCAGCAATTCGGCAATTTTAGAGATGTTTACGGACTCACCCGCGATTGGGTCTACCCATTCATAGCCCAACTTCCGATGCTCGTTGCCGCGCTAATCGGCGGATCCTCTGGTTTATTGAATGGCTGGTTGGCCATGATCACTCTCTTGAATCTCGTTGCCGTCGGGCAATTGGTGAGTTGGGGAAAACCGGCGGTTGGCGCGCTGCAGGCCGCATGGTTTTGGCTCGCCTTTTTGGGTCTTCTTGGGCCGGTAGCCATTGGCCGCATTGATTCTGTGGCTACTGTTTTGGCAGTATTCGGGCTGGTGGCCCTAGCCAAAAACCGAATCATCACGGCAATGATTTTGTTCACGAGCGGTGCCTGGATAAAAATCTGGCCTCTAGCAATGGCTCTAGCCGCATTTCTCGCAGACAAGCGACGCAAGCTGATTTTCTTGGCTGCTGCCTCGACCTCCGCTATTTTCCTAGCCGCTGGGGCACTTTTGGGTGGCGGGATTGAGATGTTTTCGTTCATCGCCAAACAAGGAGATCGAGCCCTACAGCTAGAGGCTCCGATAGCTAACGTCTGGCTCTGGCTGGCCAAATTCAACCTTGCTGAGGCCAGCATCTACTTCGATAAAAACCTTCTGACTAATCAGGTTGCCGGTCTCGGCGCCCTTGAGGTTTCAGCTCTTATGACTCCGGTGATGGTAATTGCTCTGGGCATAACCGCCTGGCTGGGTTTTCGCGCACATAAAGCCGGCGCGCCAACCAATCACGTTTTTGCGGCGATTGCCCTGACGGCGACTCTGGATTTAATCGTGTTCAACAAGGTTGGGTCACCCCAGTTCGAAGGCTGGCTTGCCGTGCCGTTAATCGCCGGCATTCTCTTTCAGGCTCCCAAATGGAAAACGGCGGCCATTGGTGGGCTATTTATTGCCTTGCTCACCAACTTGGTTTATCCCATTTTCTACATCGACCTGATGGGTCTGGGTTGGCTAAGTCTGATCACCCTGACTACTCGCAACCTGGCTCTAATTTGGCTGCTGGTTTGGGCCAACATGTATTTGAGCGGGCTATCAAAGCCTAGGAATCAAGAAGCTCAGCAATCATCGGGCCAACAATCTCGTGTTCAATCAAAAACCCGTCGTGCCCGTAGTCAGACTCAATAACTCTCAAACTGCCACCGATTAGTTCGCCACCGATGTGCTCGGCGATTAAGGCCTGATCTTGAATCGGGAAGAGCCTGTCGCTGTCGATTCCGACCACTAGGGATTTTGCCCTCACTGAGCCAAGCGCCTTTGCTACAGACTCGCGGCCTCTGCCGACATCGTGGGAGTTCATTGCTTCGACCAGAGTTATGTAGCTGTTGGCGTCAAAGCGTCGGGTGAATTTATTGCCGTGAAAATCGAGATAACTCTCAACTGCAAAGCGGCCACCGCCACCGAGTGGGCTAACCCCAGACTGCCACGTGCGCTCAAATCTGTTATTCATTTCTCCGGGGGAGCGGTAGTTCAACAGTGCCATTCGTCGGGCAAGGGCGAGACCGCGGTGCGGGCCGAAGCCAGGTTTGGCGTCATAGTAGTTGCCTTCGCGAAACGCAGGGTCGGTCTTAACCGCTTCAATCTGAACGGAGTTGAGCCCAATTTGATCCGCGCTTGAAATCGCCGGCGCAGCTATTACGGCAACGCGCTCTAATTCAGCCGGGTAGCTGATCGCCCACTCTAGGGCGTGCATTCCGCCCATTGAACCGCCGATTATCGCGAACCATTTTTTTACCCCGATTAGGTGAGCAAACTCCCGCTGGGCGGCAACCTGATCGCGAATGGTGAGATAAGGAAACAGGGCACCGTGCTCTCGGCCCTTCTCATCGAGCGAGGAAGGACCAGTAGAGCCCTGGCAACCACCGAGCATGTTTGGGGCAACCACAAAGAATTTGTCGGTGTCAATGGATAGACCCGGCCCAATGATGTTTGTCCACCAGCCTTCGGTGGGGTGCGCTTTGCTCGAGGAACCAGTGGCATGTGAGTCTCCAGTTAGCGCGTGCAGCACTAAGACCGCGTTGGTGTGCTCGTGGTTTAACTCGCCCCAAGATTCGAATGAAATTCGCGCAGATTTAAGAACACGGCCGCTCTCTAACTCGAAGTTCGGGATGGTCGCGAACTGACGATCTCCAGCCGGATCGCCGTCTCTCCAAGCGCCAGATGCGGGTGGTCGGCCGATTAGTTGTCGGCTGAGCTCCTCCGTAATGAAGGCTGAAGGAACGGTGTCCTCGGGTGTTTGAAAATCCATAAGTCTTTCGAGCCTAGGGCCTGCAGTTATTTGGCTGCGGCGAATCCGGTTTCTAGGTCGGCGATCAGGTCTTCAATTGACTCAAGGCCAACCGAGAGACGAACTAGACCTGGGGTCACACCTGCGGTCAGCTGCTCAGCAGGGCTTAGCTGCGAGTGAGTAGTTGATGCGGGGTGAATAACGAGTGAGCGAACGTCTCCGATGTTTGCCACATGGCTGAACAATTCGAGGCTGTCGACAAACTTTGAGCCGGAGGCGATTCCCCCCTTGATCTCGAAGGACACAATGGCACCAGGGCCCTTCGGGGCATACTTCTTTGCGGCTTCAAACCATGGCGATGTCGGTAGAGCTGCGTAGTTGACTGACTCCACCTGAGGGTGAGAGTGAAGCCACTCGGCAATTTTCTTGGCGTTCTCAACGTGGCGTTCAATGCGCAGGCTCAGAGTTTCGATGCCCTGAATCAGCTGGAAGGCGCTGTTTGGCGAGATGGCTGCACCCAAGTCGCGAAGCAACTGAACTCGGGCCTTGATGATGTAAGCAATGCCGTCACCGAGCGCCGCGGTGTAGTTCACTCCGTGGTACGAAGGGTCGGGTGTGGTTAGGCCAGGGAACTTGTCAGACTTGCTCCACTCAAACTTGCCGCCATCCACGATTGCACCGGCAACCACTGTTCCGTGACCAGCCAAGAATTTGGTGGCCGAGTGAATGATGATGTCGGCTCCATGCTCCAGAGGACGAATCAGATAAGGGGTTGCAACGGTGTTGTCAACGATGAGAGGCAAGCCCGCCTCATGTGCAACATCGGCTACGCCGCGGATGTCAAGAATCGAAACCTTTGGGTTTCCAATGGTTTCGGCGAAAAACAATTTGGTGTTTGGCTGCACGGCAGCAGCCCAAGCGCCTAGGTCATCTTGGTCTTCAACAAAAGTTGTTGTGATGCCCAATTTTGGGAGGGTGTATTTGAAGAGGTTGTAGGTGCCACCATAAATTGTTGATGAAGACACGATGTGGTCGCCGGCCTGCGCGATGTTCAAGATCGCCATCGTTTCAGCTGCTTGGCCTGAAGCCAAAAGCAATGCCGCGGTGCCACCTTCGAGGGCGGCGATGCGCTTCTCGGCAACATCTTGGGTCGGGTTCATGATTCGGGTATAGATGTTGCCAAACTCAGCAAGACCAAACAACTTGGCGGCATGTTCGCTCGAGTTGAATACATAAGCGGTGGTTTGGTAAATCGGGGTTGCGCGGGCGTTGGTGGTTGGGTCAGGCGCTGCGCCGGCGTGAATCTGGGCGGTTTCGAAGCCCCACTTGGTTGCGTCGTTGCTCATCATTGATCCTCTGCTCGTCTGAAGTTTTCTATTTCTCTAATGCTTAAACCTAGGAGAGTTCTCCCTCAGACCCAAATGACAGTGAAACCGAGAGTAACAATCCCGCCGTTTATCCGTTCAGCGTGTCTATCGCAAGGCTGGCTAGTAACGCTGCGCCGTCGGCAAGAACCCTGTCATCAAACTTGGCCCTGTTGGAGTGGTTGGTTGCCGCGTCTTCGAGTGAAACCTCCGGTGGGCAGGCACCCAAGAATATAAATGCACCGGGAACTTCGGCGAGAACCGAGGCAAAGTCTTCGCCGCCAGCAATCGGGGTTGGCATGTCGTGATAGCGACCGGGGCCAAGCATCTGCTCGACCACCCTCTCTACTCGCTCAATAGCCGCTGGGTCGTTCATCAAAACTTTTGTCGCCGAGTCAAACTCAATGTCAACTTTCAGCCCAAATGAAGAGGCCATGCCCTCGAGGAGTTCGCGCGTGTAAAGCTTCACCTTTGTTGAGTGGCCGGGCGAAAAAGTGCGAATGGTGGCCCCGAAGGACGCGGTTTCGGGAATCACGTTAGAGGTTGCGGTGTCGCCGGCGCGAATCCAGCCAATGTTGATAATCACGGGATCGAATGCGTCAAAGCGCTTGGTGACCATCGTTTGCAGAGCAGAAATGGCTTCGGTCATTGCGCTGATGGGGTCAATCGATAGCCATGGCATCGAACCATGACCGCCAGCCCCCTTGAAAGTTACGGTCATTCCACCAGCGGAGGCCATTAGCGCACCAGCCCGCGAGTTGAATTGCCCAAGTGGCGCTGAGCTGAATACGTGTATGCCGTATGCGGCGATGGGTTTTTGACCACTAACCAGCAAAGCACCCTCGTCGATCATCACATCGGCTCCGCTGTGACCTTCTTCGCCCGGTTGAAACCAAATAATGACATCGCCTTTGAGTTCGGCCGCGTGTTTCTTCAAGATTCGTGCCGCACCAATGCCGATTGCCATGTGCAGGTCGTGCCCGCAGGCATGCATCAGGCCGTTTGTCGAGGCAAAATCCAGACCGGTGTCCTCCACTACGGTCAAGGCATCCATGTCTGCGCGTAGCAAGACGGTTGGACCCGGCTGGCCTCCTTTGATGTGAAGCACGGCTGAGGTTAGTGATTTGCCAAGAGTCACATCGCCGAGGCCTTCGATTTCGGCGAGGATGACCCTGAGCGTGTTGGGCAACTGGAGGGCGAATTCTGGAATCTGATGCAGAGTGCGGCGGATGGCTTGGAGTTCACCAAGTTGTTCGGCGGCTTCTGACGCTAAATCTGCATAATTCATATCGTCATTGTGCCACCTTTAGTCTTTAACTATGTTTTTCGAACAGATGCACCCCAGTTGGCAAGAAGCGCTCGCCGAATCTCGAGGTTTACTCGACGATCTCGAGTCGAAACTCGTAAATCGAGGAGGGCAATTCGTGCCTCCTCTGCCATTAGTCATGAGGGCGTTTGAGAAACCACTTGACGACGTTCGGGTGTTGATTGTCGGCCAAGACCCCTACCCAACTGCAGGCCACGCCATCGGGTTATCTTTTGCCGTTGAGCCCTCGGTCTCGCCACTGCCAAGAAGCCTCAGCAACATCATCCGTGAACTTCGTGATGACATCGGGAAGTCTGAGGCCAAATCAACTTTGACCACTGCGGGCGATCTTCAAAAATGGTCTGATCAGGGTGTCTTTTTGCTTAATCGGCACCTAACTACCGACCTATCGGAGCCAGGCGCGCACAGCGAGCTGGGTTGGGCAAAGTTCACCGACAGAGTGGTGCAGGTACTAAACCGTAGGCATGGGCGAAGATTGGTCTCAATTTTGTGGGGAGCGCAGGCGCAACAGTTGACGCAGGCTCTGTGCGATAGCCAAGTTCTTACTTCTGCTCACCCCAGCCCACTTTCTGCCAGAAAAGGGTTTTTTGGATCAAAGCCGTTTTCAAAGACCAATGCCGCACTCATTTCTGTTGGCGAACAGCCGATAGATTGGTCATGTTAGGAGGCTGCTTTGGCCCTGGATTCTGAGTCGCGTTGGCGCCTAGTTCGCAAGATGCGCGCTCAAGGTGCTTCGCAAACCTCAAACGAAATTGAACTCCGCGATGCCACCGACGCTGACTTGGTGCAACTTGCCGAAATCTACAACTACTACATCAAGAACAGTGTTGTTACGTTTGATCTAGAGCCAATGAGTTCGGATGATTGGCGAGAAAAGTTTTTGTGGCTACAGGGGTTGAATTTGCCATTTATCGTGGCAACCAGCCAAAGTGGTCAGGTTCTCGGTTTCGCCTACGTAGCACCTTGGCGGCAAAAGGCGGCCTACCGGCGCACTGTTGAAGACAGCATCTACCTGCGCCCAGCGGCAATTGGCAAGAGAGTCGGCACCAAATTGCTGAGCGAGCTCATTGAAAAGAGCAAAGCGGCCGGTGTGAAAGAAATAGTTGCCGTCATCTCCGACAAAGGCGCTGAATCTTCGATTGCCCTCCACGAAGCGTTTGGTTTCAAACATCAGGGGCATCTAGCTAAAGTCGGCTTCAAATTTGGTCGCTGGCTCGGCACTGTTCTCATGCAAAAAAGTCTCTGAATTCTATGAGCCAATTCTCAGCCTCCGCGATTAGGTTTAAGTAATGACTGGTTTCAAGGCTCTGTTTTCCGCATTAGTTGCACTTCTGATAGCGGCGGTTGGCTTTGTTCCGGCAAGTGCGGCAACTACAGCATTGGCTTCTCCAGAAGATGGCATAGTGGCCGGCCTATTGGTCGAATATCGCGATGGAGTTTCGCCTATTGCGCCAGACGGTGAGACCACGGGGCAGAACAGCGCTGGCATTGGCTTGGAGACACCAAAAAAAATAGCTGACAACTGGTATTCGGTCGATTTCTCCGGGGCTCTAGATCCTGACACGATTGCTGTCGCCGCTCAGAGGCTGGATGCAGACCCAAGAATTCAGTCGGTCAGTTATAACTACAACCTGATTTCGACCGCTGTTAACATCTCCCCAAAAACTGCTGTTCGAGCAGCAAGCGCTCCAAGAACGCCAGTGGCCTTGGATGCCTGGGTGGCAACTTCGCCAAGCCGAGCTCGGGTAAAACTCACTTGGTCTCAGCCCTCTTCTCTTTATGGTGCCTCGATTGTGGGATATCGAATCGAGAAAAGCCTCGACAATAAAATTTGGTCGGTCTACCGGGCTAACACCGCCACTCGAACAACCTCAGCTTTTGTGACATCTGGCATGACTGCTGGCGTGCGCTACTACTTCAGAGTCCGAGCAATTACCTCGATTGCCGGAAC
>Ga0075464_10001248_pt1 | contig 11467 bp, 23 predicted proteins | sample DEB19_08_DNA_5_FD_75068 | JGI IMG/M metagenome (GOLD analysis project Ga0075464, IMG submission 75068) | Aqueous microbial communities from the Delaware River and Bay under freshwater to marine salinity gradient to study organic matter... | ecosystem: Environmental > Aquatic > Marine > Coastal ...
GTCTGCGTGGGACTGCGTTTGCGAGATTAGACCCGCCCTCCGGGGTATACGTGGGGGTGTAGTGCGTATTCATCTCTTCTCCATGTGCCTATACTGATCTGCTCGCTTGCCCTTAGCGTCGCCTCTGGCGCTATTACAGGAGCGGTGCGCCGGTAAGAGAACAGAGTCAGGATTGCCGGGCTCAACGTGATCAGCAGTCCACGGATCGTCGACCTTCGCACCTTTCCCACATATCCAACAACTTGTCGCGGCTGCGCGTACTTCCGCTGCGCGCTTCCCGTAATCTCCACGGTAATGCGCCCTACCCGCCGACCTCCCTGCCGACCTCCTACGGGTACAGCCGAGACAGCGCGAACCGTTCGCGGATAACTGACGACAATCCAAGCATGGACGCATGATAGGCATAGCCTTGCTTCCTTCCTAGTCCCTGCCCGGAGTGACAGACCGCGGGATATATTCCTCTTGAAGCATCTTCGCGAAGAGAATCGTTGCGACGTATTCGATATCGAGACCAAGCACATAGATCGTAGGCATCTCGCCGCCGATATCTCGACACGAAACCGCCACCGCTCCGTTCTCGCCTAGCTCTAGTCCGATGCGGTAGCCGTGATTCAACGCAGCGACGTGACACCGATGCATCTGTGGCATCCGCCAACCGGGAAGGCTCGGCTCAATCATCCGAACGCCTCACTGCGTACACGACGCGGAAGCGATTAGAGTCAACGTGACCACGGACACGCACGACGTCGAAGCCATGATGGTCTAGGGCAACTATGACGTCATCGTGGAGATCATCCGTGTGAGTCTCGACCAGCCAGGCTTCGGCGATACGAAACGCTTGACGGCGCACGTCGCGAAGGAGACACTCGGCGCCCTCGATGTCTACCTTGACGATCGCGGGACGATGCTGCTCGAGTAGCGCGTCAATCTGACTCGAGTGAAACAACGTATCCGCTACGATCGTCACGCGATCATCATCGCCACCGACCGCGATCAGGTCGCGCAGGTTCATATCGACCGCGACGACATGATCGGCGCCGAGTCCGAGCCAATGATCGACCGTGGAGATGTAAGCCTTCTCGTGCCGCATCCCGAAGTCACCAGCCCCAAGATCTAGAACCGTGACGCCAGCGCAATCAATATCGCCCCAGTGATCCACGGGCGCTTCGCTACTGATCCGATCGTTCAGGTGTGGCGGATGCATGTTCACGGTAATCTCAAGTCGTTGCGGTTGGCGTATCTTCCGGCTGCTCTTGTCGCGGATGATATAGAGACCATCCCTAGCCGGCGTTGGATCGTGTCCCACTCTAGTCCTCTCCAGCGCAAGGCGAAGGCGGCGTGGTCGCGTTCAATCGGCACCATCTCGAAGGCGTGTTGCTGGCTGATTGCGACCATCCGCCGATCGCAGGGCGCGCATACTTTCTCGCTCGGCTTTGCGTACCGGGAGAGTTTGGCGTCACACGATCGGCAGCGCGTCAAGATAACCAGGCTTCGCAATTATGGATGAGGGTCTGACCGATCTCGTCGAGCTCGCTGGCTTCCATCGCTAGCACGGTGTCGGGTTGGGCGAGAATGATCTGGATCAGGTAGTCGGCAAAGGCCACGGCTTCATCATCGTACAGACCGTCATCGTTGTCGCGGATCGTGACGAGGCCAGATAGGGCGAGGAAGCATGTCGACGCGGTGATCGCGAACACTTGTTTTGGCTTCTTCCTGCTCATCATCATCACCTCTTCCAGGTTGGGTCTTAGGTCTAGTTTACGTGCCGCGACTCTACCCCTGCCCCTTGCCCCCTCCTATAGGAGGGGGGCAGGGGTGTCAGGGGTGTCTTGGGCTGTCGAAGTTTGGCTTAGGTATGCGGCTACAGACCCCCTATACCCCTGCCCTACAGGGGTACGTTTTTCGGGGGGTCTAGGGCAGGGGTCGGGGCGCTTATTCGCCGGTCAGAATAGGCACTCTCGAGATACGTTCTAGCGTGTACCCTGACCCTTGTTTGCCGGTGTTCGTGCCGGCTACTATTCGCCAGCCGGTCGACTCGATGTCGTGTCGCCGGCGCTCTCGGAGGTCGCGTGTTTTCTTCGATCCGAAGCCGACCATTTGACAGATCTGATTCCACGATGTTTGTGCCTGGTCGGCGGCTGATAATTCTTCCCACGCGAGGATTACGAGCTCTATGTCTGGGTCGATCGGGACGGGTGTCGTGTCCGGCTCGAGCGTGCCTGATCCCGTGCCGTCTTGAGCGACGAAGATCGCTTTCCATACGTCGGGCTGCTCGTCATCCTTGACCTTCTCTGTTGCGCAACTAACGATGTTCTGATCGTCCCGGCTGACTTTCATTATCCAGTCTGCGGCGTCGCCTATGACGGTTGATCCGCGTTCGTGTCCTGCGTTCCATCCTGCGTGGTGGATTGGAACGACTGCACAGCCGTAGCGTTCTCGAAGGCTGTCTACGATGCCGATATATTTCGTCATGTCTTGCGAGCTGTTCTCGTCAAGACCCGAGGCGCTACGCGCGAGAGTGTCGATTACGAGCAGCGATGGCGCCGAGGGTAGTTGGTCGAGTGCTAGGCAGAGTTCGGCTAGGGCGATCGGGTCGTTGAGTGGGACGCTGGTGGGTAGGGCGTGGAAGCCGGGGATCGTTGTGACGAGTCGTGCTTGTTTCCATGCATTGATTCGCTTCTTCAAGCCTGCTGCGCCTTCGGACATGATGTAGGCGACGGTGCTGCCGGCGGCGTTGGTTGCGAGTCCGTGGTAGTGGCGCCCGGTTGTGATGGATAGTGCGAGGTCGAGGGCGTCGAATGTCTTGCCGGAACCTCGGCGCCCGTAGATCAGGCCGTATCCGCCTAGTGGTAGCACCTTGTCTACTAGGTAGGCGACGGGTGGGAGGTTCTCGATCTGTGTCTCGTTGAGGAACGTGTAGCGCCGCTCGGCTGTTTCGGCTCTCTCTTCGATCAGGTCGCCGAGGTATACGGCTGGCATGTATTCGGGGACGTCGGTGGGTTGGAGCTTCCCGATGCTTCGAGCAATCGCAGTGACCTCGGCGACGGGTAGCGGCGGCTTGTTCTTCAGTGCGTTCTCAGCGAGCAGGGCGGCTTCGATCGCAGTGACGCTCATCCCGCGCCTTCTCATCGATCCCGCTAGGCTCGCGAGGAGATTGTTCCTGCCGCCTTTTGTTTCGACGTGATCGTCCTCGAGGATCAGAGCGGGTGCTTTACGTCTGCCGGTCAGGTACTCGTGGAGCCACGCCGTGACCGGCGGCGCTGTCGTAGCGTCCCCGCCTTGAATCCACTTGTACGTCGTACCGTTCTTGTGCCTGCTCGGGGGCGCCACGATGTAGGAGACTCCGCCGCGAATATCAATGCCGGCGTCCTCATTCGTGCCGACGCTCGGAGCGTACGACCCAGAGGGATCGTCGAAGTGAACGTGCCAACCCTTACCCGTCTTACTGATCGGCGCCGTCATCATCGCCGTGTGAGTGTCCAGGTCGCAGATGTCCTTGAGGTGATCCTTCGCCGCGAGAGAGTCGAGATCGATGATGACGCGACGCGAAGCGCCCGCGACTAGACCAATATTCGCGTCCGGCGTGTCCTCCCATTGTGCCGTAACGAGCTCGGCGTCAAGCATCGGATTCGACGCGCCGTGTTCCCCTAGCGGGTGCTTGCCCTCTGATTCGCAGTCGACCCTGCCGCAACTACACTTGCCGTCATCCTTGATCCAGTGAAGAGGAATAACGCCGTAGCCTAGACTGGCGTACTTGGCTGCCGCTGTGCGTAGGCTAGGTTGCATCGGTGGTGGTGGTTAGGGCTTCTTGGGCGATCTTGACGAGCTGCTCAAACTTCGTGTGCCGGTACGCTCGAGGCGTGTGCTTGTAGCGCGCGATCTGCTCGAGGGCGGAACGATAGGCGGCGTGTTCGTCAGAGATATCGCGCGTCATAGCGTCACCGAGGTCGGCGCGTCAGAGAGTTCGGCGTCAAGCCAGACGAGCATCATTGCCTGATACACGATCATGTCGTGGAGCTCTTCGGCAGCCTCAACGATAAACCGGTGAGGGTCGTTCCACTTGAGCCATTCGCGTTCATGCTCGACCTCGCCTGCGCGATACTTCGCTTCGATCTGATCGTCGAAGTCTCGGCGGCGCGTGACTGCCTCAATCATCTCGCCGATGCCGTCGACTACCTCAGGGATCTTCGCAGCGATTAGGGGCCAGATATCTGGCTGGTGGATGAGTTCGCTGCGGTTCATGCGGCGGCTGCTTTCTCGGTCGGGATGTAGGTGGTGACGGGGACGAGATGATACACATCGCCTTGCGCGGTCGTGCCGGTGTCGCACTCGTCAGCCAGGGCGGTAGTTATTTTTGCGATCAGCGTGTGAACAACGGCGAGGTCGAAATCGACATGGTGCATGTTGAAGGCGTCATATGCTGATTCGTGGATAATGTTCGCGAGCTCTAACCCGTCGCGTATCCGAGCGACATACGCCGGCGTGATCGTGATCGTGGTGGTTGTCATGTGCTTCCAGACTTGTCTAGTAGGAGAAAGAGGATGACGATGCCGGCGAGGATTATCGCGTCAGATATTGTCATCGTCGACCTCGATGTGGTATTTCAGGGAGTCGAGTGCTTTCTGCGCGATAGATCCTGCCGGATGCGTCGGGAAGTAGGCGGCGATCGACCTGACGGCGTGGACGAGTTTCTCGTGGTTGCGTGATTGGGCGCGCGTGACTTTCTGTTCTTTCGCGCGTCCTAACTTGAAGGCGGCGCGCTCGTCAGGTGTGGCATTCTTCGGCCAGTCGTTGAGGCTCATCATCGCCGCCAGCGTTGGATGAGTTCTCCGGCGACGATGCCGACGATAGCGGCGACAATCGCGATGATGACGCCGAGGTTGAGAGCTTCGTCGCTTGTCATCGGAGCGCGTCTGCCGGGTCGCCGCTCGTCCACCCGATCGTGAACGAGCACTCCCACGCGGTATGCCCGTTGCCGGGGTAGGTTCTCTCCGCCCATCGCCAGAGCCGCTCGGCAGCCCAGAGTTGCTGGGCGATCGTCGCATCACTCATCAGCACGATCCGCTTCGCACTCGGCGGCTTGAAGTCGTCCCAGTTCTGCCGAGTGAAGCCGAGGCCACCGGGGAAAGAGTAATTGTAATTCTGACCCCACGCGATACTTCGGATGCGCTGCTTGTCTGTCTTGACGTCGTGCCAGCTGATCCCGCGCTTAGGTTGCTCGCACATTCCGATTCTGAGCCACGTTCGCCAATGTGGAGGGTAAGCCTGAGCCGCCGTATTCGGGATCTTTGTCGGCGCCGGACGCGTAGCACCCTCGGCGAGACTCGCCGAATACAAGCCGATCAGGATGCAAGCAACGGCGACTAGGACGCCGACAATGAATCCTCGATCCCAGATCTTATTCTCTCGAGCCTTACGCCGATCCGCCTCGCGCAGGGTACCGATCTCAATGCCGACCGAGGTCGCGAGATCTCGATCACGCTTCTCGCGCTGGTCGCGTACGCGTCGCTTGTGTGCGTCGTATTCGGCGAACGCGAATGCGATGCTGATCTCTTCGTTCTGTTTCGTCGTGCGTGTCTTGCGGGTTGTCATAACGATCCTTCCGGTGGTGGTCGGGTTGTTCTTCGCGCTCGAGCCGTAAAGTCCTACGCGACGCATTTATGCGCCACTATCGACGACGCGACAGAGAGCGCGCGCAATACAGATCGCATCCGCTTCGTCCTGGTCGTCGAGTCCCGGCTTGATCGTGCAAGCGTACTCCATCGGCGCCTCTTTACCGCCCTGCTTGATACTGATCAGCCGGCGCCATTCGGTCGGCTGTAAGCGATGAACAAGAATCCACGGATAGGAGCGGAGCGCGAACGCTTCAAGATTGCCGATCGTGAGGGCGCCGAGGATCGCCTGACGCTTGAATCGCACGTAGGCTTCCTCGAGTCCGACACAGACGACTAGGCTCGAGTCTGTTACGCGATTGACCTCCGCCATTATGTGACGCCAGCCAGCCTGACGATTGCGAAGATCATCGCCCGAGTTGCTGACGTGCATCGTGCCGCTTGCGAGCAGCTCGCCCGTCTGCAGAATCATGACGGCATAACCGATGCGGAGTGGACTCGCGTCGAGTCCGATAATCACTGTGTGAACGCCACCCGCTCCCACGAGAGGATCATCTTGGAGGATGGTTGTAGGCGCGGGTGGCGTAATCGTCATACCGGAGCTTCGTCGACTTTGATCGTGCGACGTTTCGCCGGAATCATCTGCTCGAGTTGTTCCCGGATCTCTTCGGGCGCGTCCTCAGCATACTGCCATGCTTTCTGGGGTGTAACGTGAGCGACCAGGGGCGCCACGTTATCTACGGCTTCCCACGGAATTACGCCGTCAGCCGCAGCCGCCTCGAGCAGTTCGCGGATCTGTGCCGACGCGACGCCGGACACGGAACCTCGGCTGATCGTTTCGGACGCTTTGCCTTGAGGGGTACTGATCGATCCGCCCGTTCTGCGTACGCGATCGGCGAGTTCAGCATTTACGCCCTGCTCGATATTCCTTGCGAGCGTTCGGAGTCGCTGAGTAACGATCGACCAGAGGACAAGATCGTCATCCGTCGCGAGTGTGACGTCGAGGAGCTCGCCGTCTGATGTGATGATGTGCCTGTTCTCGGCAACGTTTTGCAGCGCGCCGAAGGTTAGCCCTCCGACGCGCAGTGCAACTTCGTTTGCCATTAGAACGGGATGTCACTGTCGGCGAGGTCAGCCGTCACGACTGCGACGCGCTCGGCGGTAGCAGCCTGAGTTGCCTGCTGCTGCGTTGCCGGGATTGCGAGTGGCGTTGTCGGCTTGAACGTGATCTCCCAACCGCTCTTTCCGTTCGCTTCCCAGCGCCCGAGGTAGCAGGGTCCAACAGCATCATGTCCTTGTGCGATTGCGTTGAGCACGTTCTTAGCTTGCGCAATCCTGGACTCTGATGCTCCGAACGGGAGCATGCTGGATTCCATCCCCTTTGCCTTGATCTTGAAGATGGTCTGGGTACCGTAGGTTCCTTCGCGCTCTGCGACTGCGCCAGTTATATAGAACGCCGATTGAGCCTTATGAAGGGCAGCCTTGTCTTCTGCGGAGAGGTACGGCTCCCCGCCGCCTCCCAAGATATCTTCCGCGCTAACGATATTTGCCATCATGTTCTCCCTTTGAGTTGGATGTTGGCTTGCGACTCTATGCCGCGAGGCTGATCGTACGCCCTGACTCCCCGAGTCGTCTACAGCAGTTTGTAAAGTTCGCTTTACTTTAGTCTGAGCTTTAGATAATATGTGCATATGGAAACCACCACACAGGAGATCGTAATGAGCACCGATACTAACATCCACCCAGTCACCGCCGAGATTATCTGGCACGGCAGCGCACAAGGCATCACGCCCTTCGCGCTCTTCGACCACGACGGTCAGGCTTACATGCTTCGCCTAGTCAAGAACGGCATCGACATTCTTCGCGAGATCGACGGCGACGACTGTATCGTCGCGCAGGTAGACACCGTAACGGAAGCGCGAGCATTCATCAGCATCTACGCCGGACAGTTGATCTAATGACGACTACCGAAACACCAACCCGAACCAACGAAAAGTACGGCGGCTACTACGTCTGGGCATACCGCGACATTCGCTGGTGCCGGGAGCAGCAGACAGTAGATCCGCATTGGTATCTATGGCTCGTCGACAAGAACGGAAAGCACATTGGCGATGGTGAATGGGTCTTTGATAATCCAATCAATAACCCTGAACTCGCAAGTCAGATGCTGAATAGTTGGAGAGAGGTCTAACGATGATCATCCAGATCCAACACCCTCAAGATCTAAGAGTTGGCGACACCCGAATGACGAGCGCAAAAGACAATAACCGCTACCGGATCACGACCGTATCCGCCGGAGCCGACGACGGCCAAGTAAGGATCACTTACACCGGCGACGATCACAACACGTACCTGATCGATCAAGACCTTTGCCCCTTCGACGTGGAGCGCCCGACATGCTGACCGACAAGCAAAAAGAGTTCGACTGGAATCGCATTCAAGAGAGCATCACCGAAGATGCGGCAGATCACTTCAAGGGCGATCCGACTATGGACGCCGATCAAGCACACGACGCTGCTTGTGAATACGCCGAATCAAACGAGAACGTCATTTACACGTGGCGATCGCGTTCCGTCTGGTTTGAGTCGGCAGAAGTACAAGGATATGAACGCTGCGAGGAATCCGAAAAAGACATGGATATTGATGCGCGTATTATGCTCTGCGTCTACCTTGCCTATGAGGACGCTTTCCGCGAAGCCCTCAACGCCCTGATTCAAAAGCGTGATGACGATGCTGGATGTTACCCTGTTGCTTGGTAGCGCATGATCGTATGCGTCGTCAGAATAGTCTGACGCAAGCAAGGGAGATTACTCATCGTGAAGACAGTCACGCAGAAGTATGCGCTGAAGCCAATCGATAGCCTGACTCAGCATCCTCAGAATCCTCGACAAGGTGACGTCGAATCTATCCGAAACTCGATTGAGGCTAACGGCTTCTACGGGGCGATCGTTTCACAGAAGAGTTCCGGCTACATCCTCGCCGGAAACCATCGGCTTCAGGCGGCTATCGCGTCTGGAGCCGAACGTGTCCCCGTAATCGAGATTGACTGTGACGACACGACGGCGCTGAAGATCCTACTCGCCGACAACCGCACGAACGACAAAGCCTCATACGACAATGACGCGCTCGTCACGATCCTTGAGAGTCTGTCAAACGCGAACGATCTTGAGGGTACGGGATACAACCAAGAAGATCTTGAGACGCTCCTGCGAATCCTCGAGTCAACTGGCAGTAATCCCATCGACGCTTTTGACGAGTGGGAAGGAATGCCTGACTTTGATCAGGGCGACAAGACGAGCACCTTTAGAGTGTCGATTCACTTCAAGAGCTCGGAAGATGCAGAAGCATTTTTCACTTTGATCAATCGTCCTAAGAAGTCGTCGATGTGGTGGCCTGTCGATGACGAGCATGTAGGTTCGGACGTATTCCAGAAGTACGTCGCAGAGTCAGAGTAATGCCCCAGCCGCAGTTCCCTCTCTACATCCCGTCGAAGAGTCGAGCAGCGATAGCAACCACGCCGCGCTTCCTCGACACGATCAAAGTACCGTACAGGCTAGTCGTCGAGCAAGACCAGTACGCCGATTATGCGTTGCATTTTGACGAGTCGAAACTCATTGTCCTCGATCCTAAATATCTCGACGACTACAACACCTTCGACGATCTCGGCAACACGAAGTCGAAGGGTCCAGGCGCGGCGCGCAACTTTATTTGGGATCACTCGATCGGAGAAGGCTACGCCTGGCATTGGGTAATGGACGACAACATTACCCTCTTCGCTCGACTACACAAGAATGAGCGCATACCCGTCGGTGACGGGACGATCTTCCGAGCGATGGAGGACTTTTGCTTGCGATACAAAAACATCGGCATGGCTGGACCACAGTATTGGATGTTTGCCCCGAGCCGATCTAAGCTCCCACCATTCGTCACCGGCACCCGGATCTACTCCTGCAATCTTATTCGCAATGACCTGTCGTATCGCTGGCGCGGAAGATACAACGAGGACACCGATCTGTCCCTGGTCATGCTCAAGAATGGTTGGGCGACAGTGCAGTTCAACGCATTCCTCCAATACAAACTCACGACCCAGACCCTCGCCGGCGGCAACACAGAAGCCTTCTATGACTCTGAAGGTACCCTGCCTAAATCACAGATGCTTGTCAAGATGCACCCGGACGTCACGCGACTCGTCTGGAGATTCCAACGCTGGCATCATCACGTCGACTACAACGGCTTCAAGAACATGCAACTGATCCGCAAGGATGATTATGCGATCCCTAAGACCAACCCGTACGCGATGGTCAAGGTCGAGCGGAAGCCCCGCAAACGCAGTTTGTAAAGTTCGCTTTACTTTGGTGTTGTTGTTCGGTATTCTCCGTCTATGAAAACCACCACGCAGGACACAACCACCATGACCACCTACACCCTCAAGAACGTCAAGATATGCGAATGGGCGTCAGAAGAAACGACATGCTTTGAGGCGACTCTATACATTGACGGCAAGTCAATCGGCAGGGTTCACAACGAAGGTTGCGGGGGCGCTCATTTTTACGACTTCCGCACTACCAACGATTCGCTAGATGAAATCATTGACGAATTGATTGACCAGCACTACATCGTCAAAGACGCGAAGGCATTTCGCAACAGACTCATAAAAAAGTACCCCGCCTCCGCCGACCAGATCACCATCTACTCCTACGACAACAGTTTGCGTTGTTGTCTCAACGATCAGCACGTAACCGAATTGCTTGCAGAGTATCCGACCGCCGTTATCGCTCCGACCGTAGTCACGGTCACACGCTAAACCAACCCCCACAAAGGAAACCATCACAATGAACGTAACCGCCTATCACCTACAGTGCGCTCGCTGGACGATCGCCGGGCTGATCGAAGATCGGCACGAGTTCTGGCAATGCGGAAGCGACGGGGCAGAGTGCGAAGATCTGCACGATGTCCAGCGCGACATCTCCGCCGCCCTGACCCTTATGGGAGAGCGACTCTGCCGCTTGCCTTTCCCCGCGTACGTCGACTTTCGCCCCGAAGGTTGGATCGAGCCGCTACACCCGGACGCGTGGTACGCATGAGCGCTACCCTGATCTACGTGTCGTCAACCGACGACCCTGTCGTGCAAGTCTGGGCGACAGATCAAGGCGGCTATGTCGTCGTCGTCCGTGAAAGCAGACATGAGTTCGACTACATGCCAGAGGCTCGAGCCTACGCTCACTTTCAGGCTCGCGAGATAAAGGCAGAGCGCAAGGTAGCGGCATGACACCGCTGACCGTAGGCAGTACCTTCACGGGAGTCGGCGGTGCCGACATTGGATTTGAGCAGGCAGGCTTTACGATCAGTTGGCAATGCGAGCTCGACGCATGGAAACGCACGATCCTTGCATCGCATTGGCCTGACGTTCAGATCTTCGACGACATCACGACCATGCTCGACCCGCCGCCCGTTGACATTCTGATCGGCGGCTTCCCCTGTCAAGACTTATCTGTGGCAGGTCAACGAAAGGGCTTTACTGGTGAACGATCCATTCTCGCATTTGAGTTCCTCCGACTCGCAGAATCCATTCGACCCCGCTGGCTTGTCTTGGAGAACGTACCGGGACTGCTTAGCAGTTCGGGTGGAGCAGACTTCGCCCGGCTCATCGACGAAGTGGTCGCGTGTGGGTACGGCGTGGCATGGCGAATTCTCGATGCCAGATTCTTCTCAGTTCCTCAAAGACGAAGGAGAGTGTTCATTGTTGCGCGTCGAACCGACGCTCTCATCGATTCTGCAGAGGCAAGTAGACTCGCGCTACGCGCTCTCCGCGAAAGCGGCGACGGGGATATTGCGCCGGGCTGGAAATCGCGGCA
>Ga0075464_10001249_pt1 | contig 11456 bp, 7 predicted proteins | sample DEB19_08_DNA_5_FD_75068 | JGI IMG/M metagenome (GOLD analysis project Ga0075464, IMG submission 75068) | Aqueous microbial communities from the Delaware River and Bay under freshwater to marine salinity gradient to study organic matter... | ecosystem: Environmental > Aquatic > Marine > Coastal ...
AGCTGGGTAATATCGAGATCGACTAGAGTCAGTGTAACTAGCTTGTTTGTCATACCATTATCCTGTTGTGTGTTGTGCGTATATTATACTGCGAATTGAATTAATTGTCAAATGCGTAGGGCTTGTCCCACTGTCCAACGTTTACATCAACATACCAGCCCACGTCAAAATAGTCTGTCATAATGTCGCTGTTATCGTGATTGCCGCCGTTTAGTACAGTAAACACTTCTTTCAAGAACTTGAGCGCCTTACCGTCGAAATGTTCTTGATACCAGTAAGGGTTAACATCAATATTGCCACTTTTGCGAACACGGTCCGCAGCTTCTGTGGTCATTTTGTGTGGATTACCGTTGATGTAGCTTTCAACGAAGTCAATGGCACCCTGCTTAATATTCAAGCAAACAGTGGAGTGATGGCGTACTGCAAGGGATGCCTTTACATTGTACTTCTTGCAAATAGCTTTGATGCCAGGGGCCATTGCAGCTTTACGGGTTTGATCAAAGTATGCCATTCTGTAGTCCTATTGTTTGTTGCTATGTATGTATTATAGCGCACTTTGAATTAATGAGCAAATCTGCCGTTACTCGCCGGGAATCTGTGAAATTGTTGGATTAGTACGGGACAATAAGGTATAAAAATGCGTAACTTCATCGGCAGCTATGATGTGTTTTATCAACAAGTATGTTAAGCTAGCTGACAATATTTCCGGCGCCGCTGTTCCGAATCTGTGCAGATTCCAGAACATAATCCGCTCGGGTACATCGTGTGAGATTGATAAAATTAGCCCGCCGCACGTGCCTGTTATAGGAAACTGTACATTATATTTGAACTTGCAATTCGAATAATACCAATATATGTAGAACTCTGATCCGACCCAGTTTGTAACCTTGTCTGGCCGCAATTTATTCCATAATGATCTAGTCAGTGCAGTATTAAATACCCACGGTGTCAGGCATCGGGGATAAATCCCAATGTCAATTCCATTGACAATTTTTCTGGACTCATTTAATATTTTAATATCCCACTCGGTAATATCCGGTTCCATACTTCCGACAAGTAATATATTTGTAGCAGTTATAAAGTCAGACGGGTATGTTTCTTTTATCATTAAATTCTTGCAATCTAAGATAATTTGCCAATCAGTTGTAACTATATTGCCTGCATATAGCTTGCATATTTGCTGTCGATACCATCCAACTTCATTTGTCGACATCTCAGGAGCATCGGCAATCTCGACATCCCATTCGGCACCCAATGAATCTTGTACTACACCCGGCAATAATGTATTACCATCTTCGTTAATAATTAACAACTTCTTATGCCCACGCCAATTCTTATCTAAACACCGTAGTGATAGATACAGAATCGACAAGTCGTCTATATGGCACACGTATACTAAAGTTATTGAGTCGATATTCTGGTTCACATTATATTTAGTTGATGCCGAATATAAGTAAAATATGATAGATAATATAGCAGACTTAAAACATAGAATCGCAGTTGACCCAATGGCGTGTACGTGGCAATGGTGTATCGATTGGATGAATCAAACAATATCGGCATTGCCTGCAGGCTCAGTAGTTGCAGAGCTCGGCACGTTTGTGGGCGGAACAACTCGCCATATCGCATTGGCGAATCCATTAGTAACAGTGCACACTATTGATTTAAATCAATTCGGAGATGATCATCAATTTATGGTCGATAACTTCAGGGAATTCTATAATTGTCCAGATTTGGCAACTACTGATTTACAATTGATCCAAGACTTACACTTGGCAGATTTACCTAATGTTATTCGTTATACCGGCGATAGCAAAACGCTAGATATACAAAATATAGATGTTGCATATATTGATGCCAGCCACAGCTATGAGGACGTATTAGCAGATCTGGAATACGTTTATGCAAATTTGAAAACAGGCGGTCATATATTCGGTGATGATGTTGACGGAATGTGGGTATATTTTGCAGTATATGACTTTGCAAAGAAATATAATTTAGAAATTTCGATATACAGTAAATTTTTTAAATTAACTAAGATATCCGATTCAGAGAAAATGAATAAGACATCTACCCGGCCGCAATTTGAAACAGTTGCGCAACGCCCGTAACAATAAGTTGACATTGAATCCCACTTCTGCTATACTTGCAGAGTAAATAACAACTTTAAGAAGAATGAATTATGTCAGACACCCTAGTATTAAATGGAGACTTCCAGCCATTATGCTTATTTCCATTAAGCACAGTGGATTGGCAAACTGCGATCAAAGCAATCTTTTCTGAAAAAGTAACGATTGTTAAAAACTATGACCACTGGTCAGTGCACAGCCAACGATTGACTATTCCGGTTCCGAGTATCATTGCATTGCGTGATTATGTCGACGCGACTCGAAGCGTAAACTTCAACCGCAGAAGCGTGTACATCCGCGACAACTATACTTGTCAGTACTGTAACAAACGTTTTCACTTCGAAGACTTGACGTTTGACCACGTTATTCCTCGATGCGATGGCGGCGCTACTACTTGGGAAAACGTCGTTACGGCTTGCAAGACTTGTAACTTCTTGAAAGGTTCTGACCTAATGGATCCGCTTACTAAGCCTAAGCGCCCAACATATTGGGAAATGAGCAAGAAGGCTAAGGATATCACTATCCAAATCAAGGACCCTGCTTGGCAGGATTACTTACGTTGGCCGGAAGATAAAGTTATTTTGCCCAAGATAGCAGTAGCATAAAAAAAGCCCCGCAAGGGGCTTTTTTGTTATCTACGCATTCTTGCAATATCTTCTGCATCCTCGGTACGAAATACAGGCACAGCATTTGATTTGTGTAGCTGTCCAATTCCGATCATCTTATCGCCGGTGTAAACATTAGCTGGTTTTAGCGTAGCAACTCCTGCCCCGCTATTTAAGCTCTTAAGATGTGCAGTGCTTCGACCTTCGGGCACTTTCAAGCTATATGACGCACTTAGCGGTTCTGCCGCCATTGCCCGCTTCTGCTTGCGGCTGTCTTCTTCTACGCCCCATTTCTTTTGGAGTGCTTTCCAATCTGCGTCCGCTTGCTCGAATTTGCGCTTATGTTCTGCGCTTGCAAACTTTTGTTTACCCTTCTTTTTGCCAGTAGTTGTTAGGTAAGGTTTTTCTAAATGCATTGACATAGTATTTCCAGTGAAAGTAATCTTGCATTGTACTATATTTTGATTTTATCGTCAAGCATTAAATACACATATAATTATACAGGTAAATAATCGTATGGCAACTTCACTAACTTATACAGGGTTTTCCACCACATCTCCGTCAAATACATTGTACGATATTGAGATTGCGAAAGCAGATTTGATGAATCATTTTATGACCCGCAAGGGCGAAAGAGTAATGGCACCGACATTCGGCAGCATTATCTGGGATTTCTTATTCGATCCGCTAACACCTGAGTTATTGGCACTCATCCAAGATGATGCAATAACTATTATTCGTAGTGACCCAAGATTTGACGTACAGACAGTAAACATAACCGAAGTAGAACAGGGTCTTTTACTGACAGTAGATGTATACTACTATCCAATGGAATCAGTAGATACTTTATCAATAACATTTGATAAAAACGCACAAGAGGCAAGATAATGACGCAGGCAGCAAGACAAGATAATTTATTTTCCGCAGAGAACTGGCAAGCGGTATACCAGAGTTTTAGAAACGCCGACTTCAAGGCGTACGACTTTGACACATTGCGCTCTGCGATGGTTGACTATATTCGACTATCTTATCCAGAAGATTTTAACGATTGGGTACAGAGCAGCGAGTTCGTTGCACTGATTGACCTTATTGCGTTCTTAGGACAGAACTTAGCATTCCGTATTGACTTAAACAGTCGCGAGAACTTTATTGACACTGCGGAACGCAAGGATAGCGTGCTACGTTTAGCACAATTCCTTAGCTACAATCCAAAGCGAAATATTGCAGCAAGCGGGCTACTAAAGATTAAAGCCATCAAAACAACTGAGTCTGTATACGACACAATGGGCCAGGACCTTAGCAACAAGCTAGTCCAATGGGTTAACGTAAACGATCCAGACAACTATGAGAAGTTCGTTACAATTCTAAACAGTGCACTAAATGTGGACCATAAGTTTGGTAACCCAGTCAAAGCAGGCACAATCGACGGTGTTACTACGCAACAGTACACGTTATCATCTGTGACAGGCAATAACGTAACAGTCGGGTATAGCGCAAACGTTAGCGGCACTGATGAGAACTTTGAGATTACCAACAGTGACTTTATCGACTTAAAATATTTTAAAGAAGCAGTACCTGATCCATATAGCACATTCAATGTATTATACAGGAACGATAATGCAGGCAACACTAGCACTAACACTGGTTTCTTTGTTTTGTTCAAGCAAGGTTCTCTTACTAAGAGCGACTTCCAGATTAATGATTACGTGGAAAATCGTGTCATTGACTTAGATATTCCGGGAATTAACGAAGCAGACGTACACGTTCAGAGCGTGAACGGCGACGGTAGTGTTATTACAACCTGGAGTAAAGTTCCTAACGTAAGCGGTAACAATGTAGTTTATAACTCATATGCCCGCGGCGAACGTAAAATTTACAGCGTAATTACTCGCGACGATGATAAGATTAGTATTAAGTTCGGCGACGGACTGTTCTCAGATGTACCTACTGGAGTTATTCGAGTATGGACACGTAAGAGTAACAGCCTTGCATATACTATCAAACCAGTCGATATGAAGAATATCACGTGGGATAGTCCGTACTACGACAAGCAAGGCCGTCAGCAGTATCTAACAATGGTAGCAGAGTTAGAATATACAGTTAACAATAGCAGCCCTGCTGAATCATTGGCAAGCATCAAACGTAACGCACCTCTTGCATATACTACGCAAGATCGTATGGTTACGGGCGAAGATTATACAGTTTATCCGCTAACACAGAGTGCTGACGTGCTTAAAGTTAAAGCAGTTAATCGAGTGCATAGCGGCTTCAGTCGTTATACTGATTCATTGGATCCGACTGGCACATATCAAAGCATCGATATGCTCGCAGACGATTTATATATCTACAAACAAGAAGATTATGCAATATCTTCATTGGCAGTAACTAATCAGTTCTATGTTAAGGATATTGTTCAACAAATAGAATCTAATCTAACACGCGGCGGCACACTGAACTTATACTATGCAAACTACCCATCAGTTGACTTCTCGACAAAGCCAACAACGTGGAAAAAAGTGAGCACAGTAGCAGGCACAAGTACTGGTTACTTTTTAAAAGCAGACGGTGTAACAGTTTCGGCAGTAGGATCACGCGAGTACTCTAATGTGCTACGCCAAATTGCGCCCGGCGCCTTATTAGAGTTCGGCACTAGCGGCTGGGCAAGCGTTGCATCAGTTGCATTAAGTGGATTAGGTCTGGATAATGTGTCCGATGTAAGTACTGGATTGAAATCATCTGGTGATGGCTGCATAGTATTATCCAGAAACATTGAATCTGCATCTGCGATTACTCGTGTAATCCCAGCATACAAGAAGAAGTTTAATACTAATGAAGCTGCCGCAATTGCGAATCAAATTCAACTCAAAAACAGTTTTGCTATTCGTTATGATTACCTTGCGCAGTCTTATGTCGTAGTTACTGCCGATAACATTAATCAATCAACTTTCTTTAGTTTAACTAAGTCAGGTGATAGCACAGGCCAAAATTTAGATGCTAGCTGGTTGTACTATGTTACGTTCCAAGATGGTAGCTATGTTGTTAGACAGAAAATATTAAAGTATATCGTCGGTAGCGATTCTAAATTAAAATTCGGAAATATTAACTTCCTGGCGTCAGCTGGATCGATTACATCTATTAAATCCGACATAATTAAATTTTTAAAAATTAATACAACTCCGGACAATGCGTCAATGATAGGTGCCCCAGTATCATTTCCGGTTGCAAGTTACTTCACGAACGACGACGGGTATACTGATAACGGTAAAGTAATTGTAAAAATTGCAGACAATGATTCAAACTTTCTACCGGATGATCCGTACACATTTGAGAAACTCGTAGGTAACACATTAGTTAGTGTAGTTACTACCTCTAACAACGGTATTATTAATACCGCAGTAGCAGAATCTACTACAGGCGCCATTCCAGGCCGCACAGGATTGATTGCTCAGTGGCAACACTCTGCAGAAAGCAACGAACGCATTGACCCTGCGATGATTAACATTATTGATATGTTTGTATTAAGTGCGAACTACGATACTGATTACCGTCGTTGGATTAAGAATGACGGCACTGCGGCAAACTGTCCGATGCCTCCTACAACAGTGGCAATGAATCAACAGTTTGCCGACTTAGACTTAGTTAAAACTAGTAGCGACACAATTATATTCCGTCCTGCAAAGTATAAGTTAATGTTCGGCAAATTAGCGAACACAGAGCTACAGGCACGATTTAAAGTAGTTAAGATGGCAGGCACAAGTTTAAACGACAATGAAATTAAAAGTAAAGTAGTCGCAGCAATTGATAGTTTCTTTGATATTACAAATTGGACGTTTGGCGAGACTTTTTACTTCACGGAGCTGGCAGCGTATATACATACAAGACTAGCTGGTAGTATTAGTTCGATTGTTATTGTGCCTGTTACAGGCGCTGGCACATTTGGTAAGTTATTCCAAGTTGCATCTAACGCAGACGAACTATTTGCTAACTGCTCGACAGTAGCTGACATTGATATTATTAATCAACTCACAGATACAAATATTAGAATAGGTAAATGATGGCAAACGATAAGTTTAAAGCAACTCCAGTAGTTGCAAAAAATACAACTGTACCGAACGAAGCACCGACAGAACAAATTAATTCTGTTGAGTTCCTGCCTAAGTATCATCAAACTACTACTAACAAGAAGTTCTTTAATGTAACATTGGATCCGTTGTTATCGAAAGGTTCCGCAGAAGACATTAATGCATATGTTGGCCGCAAAAGCGGAACAGTGTTTAATCCTGCGAAAGATCCGTACGTTACGGAAATCCGTGCTGTCCGCGAAGATTACCAGCTGGATACGGGCATTGTATCTACTGATAGTAGCGGAGCAATTGCCCATTCATTGGCATATGCAGATCTGTTACAGAAATACAAAGACCAATACAGCAAATTTTCTCCTGCTAATTTAGATTCAAATTACTATAGCTGGAGCCCGAATATTGATGTAGACAAGTTTGTTAACTTTGGTCAGTACTACTGGCTACCTCAAGGATTACCTGCAATCGAAATATCAGGCGACGTAGACATTGCTAATTACATTTTAGGAAAAGCTGCATATTCGACTAGTGCAGGTGTTCTGCATAATGGAATGAAAGTGTTCTTTTCTAAGAATTCAATAGCCGACAAGAAATATGTTACTTTGCCTGATGCAGAACGCTCATTCATTGCGTTAACAAACGGTCCATTAATGGACGTAAGTAGTTTGATTAGTCAAGATTACAAAATACAAGTTGATTGTACATATACTTCGATCGAGAATTTTTACGGGCCACATACTGTATCACGTAACACATTTGTACCGGAGTTCCAAAAAGATGCGGATGGCAATATAACTCACAGAAACTGGTTTGAAGTTTCTCCGGGCGTAATCCGTTTATCCCTTCAAGGCGCACTTGCTTCGGTAGACTTGAATACGTTGCACGTGCGTATTAAAGTTATTAACCGCCCTGTATATTTTACAGTAAGTGGGGTCGGATCACGCATTGAATTGCTATCTGCAATTGATACTAATCCGCAAGTGCCATATATATTAAATGTTCCTGAAGGTTGGGATACTACTTCTTATGATATGGCATCGTGGGATGCAACACACCCAGGATTAATTTTAGCTGAATACATTGTAATGCAACGTGGCGCAGGCAACAAGAATGCGTGGAGCCGTGTTAACCAATGGCACCATATTAACGCAATCGAAGCTACTTTTGCAACATTGGGTCAAGAATTTAAGTTAGCAGCACTATCTATTAGTAGAGCAAAGCGTCCTATTATCGAATTTACTGCTGGTATGGAACTAATGAATCACGGCAGCATTAGTGTGTTGCCTGCTGATGTAATTGCAGACAATGTTGCAGTCGCATCTATCTCGGGTAGCGTGTCTGCAATTGTAGACGGAGTTGATCTTCAAAATAATCACCGCGTACTGTTTACTAACAATATCGACTCGACAGTTAATAACAAAATTGCAACAGTGAGCGGAGTAGGCGCAGGTATTGTGCTAACATTTAGCGATACTCCTTCTATAGGTAATACAGTATTAATTCGCAGCGGCGCAACATATGCAGCAAAAGAACTGTGGTTTAATGGAACCAATTGGATAGTTGCACAACAAAAAACATCACGTAACCAGTTTCCGCTGTTTACATTATACGACTATCAAGGTATCCGTCTCGACGATACTACAGTGTATAAGAACAATAACTTCACCGGTAGTACAGTGTTCCAATATAAAGTCGGCTCATTTACAGATGCTGAATTGGGATTTAATGTAGACTACGAAGATACTAACTATGACATTTTAAACAATGCAAGTCCGTATGCTAAGAATTTTGCGAACTTGAAATTCAATTGGACACAAAATACTCCAAATTTATATTATGAGAGAGCCGGACGGAAGTCTACTATCCCAGGTAACTATTACACTAATATTAATGGTGTGTTATCTAACGGTTGGGTGCGTAATAGCGAAGAGTCATTGACATTCCAGCGTATTAGTAAAGTAGTCGATATGACGACAGATAATACAATGTCAGTGCCGCTCGACGTATTACCGAGTTACGAATACCAAGCGTTCTTGCGTAACGGTCGATTACAATTTAACATTGTGTCAAAAGATGGTTCAGTAAAACTATGGGATCCGGTTAACGGACATTTGGTATTTCCGGTGGGATATTCTGCTAAGGCAATTATCCACAATTATACTGGCCAGCCATTTACTATTCGCAATAAGACTAATCAACTAGCAGCAGGTATTGCTAATAACGGTACCGCACTAACAATCGAAACTAATCTGGATGCAACTAATGTTGACGGCGAATATATGTACTACGAGTGCGCAGGTACAGCACACGTCGTCCAATTGGTTAACCCATTTAAAGATGCCCGTTCGTTGCAAGTACGTCTCAATGGTAATAAGTTGGACAGAACAGCTTACACTATTTCTATTAACTCGAATGGTACATATGCAGTTGAAATTGCAACATTAGCAACAAACGATATCATCGAATTAATGTTTGTAAGTAATACCTCAGCAGGTGTATATGCAACTCACAACACAGTTGAAGCAAACGCCGACAACGGTAGTATTTACGAAACAAGTTTTAGCAAAGTATTTGAACATTTTGCATCGACTATTTCCGCACAACCAACAGTGACAGGTCCATCGTATGGTGCAAACACTTACTACGATTCGTCTAAGAATACTGGTCTAGGCTATGTTATTCAACAGCACAATCACAGCTCATTGTTGCCAGGCCTATTATTGGCTGGCGGCATCGATCCGTATATTGTATTAACTAAGGCAGGGCAGTCGTTTGCTTCATACAGAACTAAGTTCATCTCTAAGCTACAGCAAGTTAATCAATCGCTAGATACTGCTACGATGTTGCCACGCGACTTAGTGGATACAGTATTAAGCCAATTAAACATCGGTAAGAACCCTACATTCCCATACGCTAATAGCGGAATGGTATTATGGAATAACAAATTAGAATATAGTTACATAGGTAACACTGTCACTACTACATTCAAACATAATGCTAATGTAACTACTGGCAATCTGTTTAACGATCACGTATATGTTTACGTAAACGGTATATTAGTTGATAACATTAGCATTGGAGAAACTGATGTAGTGTTTGCTACAGCTCCTGCCAAGGATGCCGTAATCGTAATCAGAGTCTATGCCAGCACACAAGGTAGCTATGTGCCACCGAGTCTTGCTAAGTTAGGCATTACTGCAATGCGATTCCCGCAACATTACATAGATAATACCCGAGGTGAACGCAAATACATACTATGTCACGATGGTGCAGAAGTTACATCGTTTGACGACACATATATTGACAGTGCAATTTTAGAGTTCGAACGCAGAGTATTCTTCGGAGCAACCCAGGTAGTACTCGATACACGATTAAATGAACCGGGCTATTACCGTAAAACTGCCGCAACGTTAGCAGACAAGAATGTATTCTTGAATCAATTCTATGCAACTTGGGCAACTGACAATAGTGTTGCTACAATGGATAACATTGGTTATGATGCCGGTAATCCATTTACTTGGAACTACACGTCACCAGCTAACACATTGGGCGGAAGCTGGAGAGCAATTTATTCGTACTTATTCGATACAGAGGCGCCTCACTTACGTCCGTGGGAAATGTTAGGTTATGGAATTGAGCCGATTTGGTGGGCAGCTAACTATAGCTGGACCGATGCCACGTTGCGTACTAATCTTGAGGCAGCACTGCGTAGCGGTATTGTGTCAGAACCAGGCACACCAGTTACAATGCGTACAGAGTTTGCTCGTCCAAATGCAGTATTTCCAGTAAGCACCGCGGGCGAGCTACTCGACCCGATCGCAGCTACAATATGTCAATTGCCTGGGGCAGATGCAGCGGTGCAGCCGTGGAAATTCGGCGACTTAGGTAATCAAGAATCTGCGTGGAGACGCAGTGCAGGATTCCAATGGGCAACAGCCATATGGAATTATGCAATTGCACCCAACACATTCTTAGGTAATAACTTTGATACATTTGATAGTATTACCGGTGCAGATGAATCTCAGATTATATCAAAAGAGTTCGGTCGTCGCAAGTCTGTAAGTGAACTTGTTTTGCACCGTCAGGGTAATGTTAATAAGTCTGGTATCAATCAGCTGGTGACAGATTACATTATTTCACAGAATAAAAATCTTGAAACTGATTACTACAACGTAATTAATAATGGTAGTGTACAATTAATGTACAAAGTTGGCGGATATGCTGACAAGCGTACACTACGATTTAAAGCAGATACGCTAAAGCAAGTCGGCGGTAGTAACTTTATACCAGAAGAGAATTTCAGTATTCATTTGTATAAAGGTGCAACATATAACACTGACTTCTATAGTGGAGTTAAAGTCATATGGACTGGCACGGGATATGAGTTACAAGGTTACGATAAAGTCAATAGCTTCTTTACTGTATACTTGCCACGCAAGGGTGCAAGAAGCAAAGCATCGACATTTAATAATGTTGATATTCTTGATGTATACGACTTTGCAACTACCACTACTACAATACCTTACGGCACAGTATTCACTTCACGTCAGGATGTTTATAACTTCTTTGCTGGCCTTAATAAGGTAATGATAGAGCGCGGCTTTATATTTGACCAGTATGATTCTAATCAAGATGGCATTTTA
>Ga0075464_10001250_pt1 | contig 11454 bp, 15 predicted proteins | sample DEB19_08_DNA_5_FD_75068 | JGI IMG/M metagenome (GOLD analysis project Ga0075464, IMG submission 75068) | Aqueous microbial communities from the Delaware River and Bay under freshwater to marine salinity gradient to study organic matter... | ecosystem: Environmental > Aquatic > Marine > Coastal ...
TGGCGCAGAGTCACAGAGAGAAGCTAAAGAGGATTTCAAAGCTCTAGTAATCTCGTCTATTCAAGAGATTCAGGACGTTATTAATCAGTTTATAGTCTTTTACGCTCGATTCAAAGGAATCAAAGACTTTCAGGGGCGAGTAGAGCTCGATACTAATATCTCGCTTGACGATATAAACACCGAACTTTCTATTTTCCAGGCGCATAAAGACGACTTCAAGAAGATCGCGACCGCTTACCGCGAGATTGTGAAAAAGCGTATCGTCGATATGAATCTTCCGAACATGGAAGAGATAGAAAAGGAGCTGGAAGCAGCGGACTTTTCAGAAGCAGATCAACAGCAATTAACGGGCGGCGTTAAAGACCGTCTATTACAACAGGTAGCAGGTGGACAGGGAGATCAAGGATCTCAATAGGAAGCTCGACGCTACTGACGCACAGATAGAGGCGTTTCTTGCGAGGTTAGATAAGTTTCTCGCGGCTAATCTCAGAAAGTTGCTGGAGAAGATAAAGACGGGAAAGCCAAACTCACTAGAGACTGCGAAGGCTCTCGGAGCGTTACAATCGTCGCTGAATACCCTGGGATTGCAAAAGCAACTTCAAGGGATTGAAGGCGTTTACGGGTCGCTCTTGAAATCAATAGATCGGGAGCTTTCGCAGTCTGTGGATAGAGACACGGTGCTCAATGACGTGGACTATGCAGTCACGGAGCAGTTAATCGTATTTGATACAAAGGCGGTCGCTAATAAGGTTTACGCCTTAACTGACGACCTATCAAGTACGATAATGAGGCAAGTGATAACGGGGCAAAGGCCCGACGTTGATTCACTTGTGGACGTGCTCGGTAATAAGACCGTCTCGCAGATAAAGACGGAGTTAAACACGGCGACTATAGCTTTCTCGCGAGCGATAACCCAGAAGAAGGCTGACGATTTAGGAATGGACTTATTCCTCTATGTTGGGCCAATCGACAAGGTAACGCGCCCGTTTTGTCGTCCTAAAGTTGGGAAGATTTTCACTAGAGAAGAGATTCTAAAATGGGATAACGGGCAGGGGCTTCCTGCTAATATTTATTGTGGCGGTTATAACTGCCGACACGATTTACGTCCTATATCTTTGGAGAGAGCAAAGAAGCTCGGATATGGCGATTGAAGTAAAGAGCCGACCGGACTTCAGGAAAATCTCAGAGGAAATGGAGCGCGGCATTGAAAATGCTCTTGATAGGCAACTAGCTGACGAAGCCGCCGAGATAGTCCAACGCACGCAGGGGGGGCATGACGTGGATAATCGCTCATTTGCACCGTACTCAGCACCTTACCTAAAGGTGAGGCGAGATAAAGGGCGTGGAAGTCGTCCAGACCTAACGTTTACCGGCTCAATGCTTAACAGCATAACGCACACCGTTACTAGGGTCGGTTCGGAGATTATAGGGACAATCTTTTTCTCCTCTTCAGCAGAGGCATTGAAGGCAAAGGGAAATATTAAAAGTCGAAAGTTCTTTGGGCTCTCTAAAGAACAGATTATTAACCTGAGAAACGCAATAAGCAGGGCAATTAATGGCAGAGGATAAAACCGACGCAACCGCAGCAGAAACAGTAACCAAGGCTGAGTATGAGGCTCTTCAAGAGAAATTCAGAAAAGAGCAAGCAAAAGCGGTCGACTACGAGAGACGATTCAAGGGAGTTGATCTTGACGCTCTTAAAGCGGCAAAAGAAGAGCGAGATATTCTCGCCCGACAATCTGCAAGCGGAGACCCGGACAAGGTTAAGGCTGAAATTGATAAGGCCGTCAGTGAAACGAGAAAGCAACTCCAGAAGGAGCTTGAGGAAAATGAAAATACTCTTAAGGCTATTAAAGCAGAGAATAAAGAACTCAAAGTTGTTGATCGCGTCTTTGCTGAAGCGGCTTCAAAGTTTATTGACAAATCTCACGTTGATTTAAAGCGAGTTATTCGCGAGAGCGGCGATCTGGACGACAACGGAAATATCGTATTCAGAGACGATAAGGGCGAGAAGCTTTACTCAAAGAAAAAGCCGTCTGAACCTATGGGCGTTGCTGAGTTCATTGAAGGGCTATTAGACGAGAAGCCGCATTGGGCGGTTGACTTCTCCGTATCTGGAGCAAAGCAGACCGGAGAAAAGAGAACCGGAGGCGCAAAGATTACGAGCCTATCTCAGTTGAACGGGTTAACCCCTGAGAAGCAACGCGAGGTAATGTCTCAAATGGACCCTAAAGACTTATCCGCGCTTTTGGCCGGGGTAGTCAGACAATAAATAGATTTACATAGTTTCTTAAAGCCGCCATAGAGCGGCTTTTTTATTTGGAGATTTCAAACCATGACAACTCAGATTCGAGAAAGAACCTCGCAACTTGCGTCTGCGGGTTCTTATAACGGCGGTATCGTCCGCGACGTTGCTACCCTTGCAACTTCTGACGCAACCGCAACAAAGATTTATGGTATTCCCGTTGCGCTTCTTGAGTCGGTAGCTTTCCGCGTTCTTATCGTGGGAATGAAAACCGACGCCACCGCTTCATATGCTTCTACTGTGGTCGGCGGAGCACGTCGACAGGCGGCGGGTAACGTAACGTCAGCGGGATCGGCGACGATTGTTACGATTGAAGATTCTGCGGGCTCGCCCGTTGCTACGGTAAACGCGAATACCTCAACGCAGGAAATGGAAATCAAGATCGCGGGCGTTGCTGCTGAAAACTGGCGCTTCGAGGCTTGCGTTGAGTATATCAAGCTCGTTTAACAATTTTATTTAAGTTTCTAGGTCGCTTTACAGCGGCTTTTTTTATTTGGAGATTTCAAAATGGCAGCAGTTGCTAACATTACCGAGTTAAGTAACTCGGTTACTATCGGGAACGCTCTTAGCGTTCTTGCTTCCCCTGCGCTCGTAAAGGCCGCAGTCGGTCTTGAGTCACTTTACCGCGAGGATCTTCCTAGCGGAACGAACGTTAAAAAGTTCGTAAAGCGCGGTTCCCTTACGGTTGCTTCTCTCGCAGAGTCAACCGCTCTGGCGCCTGACGCTAACGGAGAGCTTACCGACTCTTCGGTATCTGCAACCGCTGCAAAATGCGCGGTTGTTTCTGGGCTTTCTGTAGAGGCTCAGGCGTTTGGCAATATCTCGCTTGATCGCGTTGCGTCTGAACAGGGCTCCGCGTTTGGTCGTTTTATTTCTGACGATATTATCGGAATGGCGGCGGGACTTGCGACTACTCAGACCGCTACAAGCGTAATGACGATTGACGACCTCATGCTCGGACAGTACAACATTTTCGCTTCTAAGGTTCCGAATCAGGAGGTTATGCTCCACGCGATTCTTGGGCCTAAAGCCGTTTACAATCTCCGAAAAGAGATTATTCAGAACGGCGCGAGCGCGTTTGCTAATCCGAATATGCTCTCGATTCTGAACGGACTTCCCGCGAATAACGGCTATATCGGAGATATTCCCGGCGTTGCTAAGGTTTACCAAACCACTGGATTTGCAACCACTGGCGGCGACGATCAGCAAATGATTGTACACCCTCTTTGGTGTCTTGCTGGTATCTTCGGCTCCGCTCCTGTTACTTGGTTCAAGGACAAGGGCGCTGAAGGTTTCTACTCTGAAGTTGCTTCGTACTACTTCTACGACGTGATCGAGTGGAACGACCTTGCAGGGGTTATGCTTCGATCTGATACTTAATATACCTCCCTTCGCTGGAGGAGGGGGCTTCGGCTCCCTCCTCCTTTTTTATTCCTTTTTTAAATAATACTCATGTCGATAAATCCTATCGCTAAAGAAGAAGCCCGAATGAAGAAAGAGCCTTTCGCAACTATGGTAGAGGTTCCCGATTCGGTGAAAGACTTACTGCGGGGGTGGAGACCTCCAGTTGAAACGGCTTATATTTTATTTCAAAGCCGTGTTTACAATATCTCGACTGAGGAGTGGCAGGATTCCACGTTTACGCTAAACGTGGACGGACGACCTGAGCAGACAGAGAAACTACAGTATTACTGCATGGTGAAGGGATACAAGATTATCCACTACGGAAACTTCCCCAAAGCAAATCACCCCAACCCACGAATCGCGGCAAAGGCGCGTATGCACACAGGGAGCGATAACGTTAACCCCTGGGACGTTTTAGAGGCCGCGTGCAAGCAGTATATGGGCGTGGAGCAGAGCAGAAACGCACGAGAGAGCGAGCTTCTGAAGAAGTTGGAAGAAGCGGAAAAGAAAGCGGCAATGCTCGCGGCTAATGTAACTAAGGGTGCTAAAAATGAGCCTAGACCGATTTCAACAGGCTCTTAAGGTTCGGGAGGGCGAAAGCCCACGAGATAGGTGGAAGCGACAAGAGGCGGAGAGAATAATCGCCACTATGGACGCGGCCCGTGAGTCGTACAAAAGGCACTTACAGGATATTTATCAGTCTAATTCTGAGGTTCAGCAAATGAACGCGGAATCACAGGACGAGAGAATTATCCGGGCGAAGTCCAACCTAATCAGGTGTCGCAAAGAGTATAATGATTTCAAATACGCCACCGATACGACGCTCGCGCAAGCCGAAAGGGAAGTTAACGAGTTAATTCGTAAAGTGCACAGAGAACGCGGGTGGGAATAACTCAAGAGGACTATTGCTCAAGGATTTGCGGCGGCAAATGCTGTAGGGTCGAAGCTGATAATTACACTTGTCGGCATTTAACCGACGACTGCAAATGTGCCATATACGCCCGTCGATTCGCCCCGGAAATGGGAGATTTTGAGGTCGTCGACCTGTATTCCGCGCCGTCTAAAAGCGGCATTGGCATAAAGCAAGTCGTATGCGGTCGCGTAAAGAAGCAGATTGAAATGGGAATATCCCCAAAGCATTTAATTGAGCGGTGTTGTATCGCTCATCCTGAATTATTGGAGAAAGAATAATGGTAGTAAAACCTCTTATTCAAAATTGGCATAGAGAAGAATTCGCAATTGGATTCCTTGATAACATTCCGGCGGAAGTTATCGCACTTCTGGAGGCAGAAAAGGCCGACAAGGAGTCAGCTAAAAAGCCTGAAAAGGTGAAGAAAGCAGAAAAGGACGCTGAATAATGCCGTATCCTTTCGGGCAGGACTTTACTTATACGTTTCAACCGTTACTGGACGGGGAGACTATATCGGGTATTCCAGCGCAAACTGCCAGTTTGTACGTTTACGATTCTAAACCGTCTCGTACTGCAGCCATGGCGGGGACTGGTGCGGTTGCTGGTCCTATCTCTGGGAGCTGGACGTTAAACGCAACGAGTTGCTCTTTTACGATTCCCGGTATAGACGATCCTGATCCGGACGCGCAGACGGAGGCGCCTAACTATTGGGTATCGGTATCATTCAAGCTAACGACGGGAGAGCAAACGCAATATGTAGTTCGCTTCCTCGATATGGAGCGCGTAACGGCGCATGACAAACCCGTATCGGTTACATACTCAGATTTACAGGTGCTCTCTCCCGGTATTACCGCTTATGCGGGGAACTCGGAACAGACCGCGCAAATCGCCGCAGTTACGGCGCTCGTAAGGGCTCGTTTACTTAATCGCGGGTACGAGTGGGCGGAGTTGTCACGGCCAGATAGGTTAAACGATACCGTTAAATTCATGGCGCTCTCTCAGATTTATCAGAGCAAAATGCAGAGGCCGGGTGACCAATTCGATAAGCTCTATCAGGATTATGCTCGAATAGCCGAGGAGTTGTTTCAGGCGCTAAAGATTGAGTATGACGCCGAAAAAGAGGGAGAGCCTGAATCAGAAATTCAACCCGGTAGTTTTGGGATCATTCTTAGGTGAGTACGAGCGCAGCTATTCGCTCCGCGTGGAATACGGGAGTATGGACAAACGCCACGGTAACGGCGCTTACGACTAAGATTTACGCCTACGATTTAATCGCGTCGCTAAAATCAAAGCCTGAAGCGACTCTCATGTACTATAATCAGGCTATTAACTTCTTTACTTATTTAGTGACAAGAAGTCGGATAACTCAAGAGGTGCGCGGTGCATCTACTAACGTCTCGCGTTACGAGTATGAGGTTGCAGTATTCTACCACTTGCAAAAAGACCTCACAGACTCAGCGCAGAATTATAATAACGTAATTGATCGTCTTGAAACCGTCGACGGCATAGTTCTATCAGGACTCGGCGCAACGTGGAGTAATACCGTTAACTACTACGAAATGAGCGGTACACTCGCTCCACGACTTATAGAGCTTGACGACCGCGAGGTCTGGCAAGGTGGATACACCTATAAAGCCATAAAGCAGGCTTAAACAGATTTACATAGTTCTTTCTTAACCGACCTCAGAGTCGGTTTTTTCATTGGAGATTTTCGATAATGGCAAGCATTACAGGTGCACAAACAAGCGCAGCGGTTCAAATCGCTACTACGTGGGGGACTGCGGCGGCGTCTGGCGCTGGCGATAAATTTGCAGGTGAGATTTCGCACTCACTGAATGAGCAGGAGCTAGTTTCTAGGGCTATCGGCTCCGGAAATTACATGATTACGGCGGCTACTCGCGGGAATGAAAAGCCGACCGTTAACCTGACTATGGACGTTGGATATAGAAACACTTTCGACGTTCTTCTCGCTCAGTTTATGGGAACCGCGGGCGCTCCGACTGAAGTTACCGGCGGACAGGCCGACTATAAGCACACCCTCACCTTCAACACCTCACTGAACTCTAAATATATTACGTTTGCTTATGAGTCGTCGTCGGCAAAAGTTCATGAGTTTCCTACCTGCGGCGTTCGTTCTGCTTCTATCAGAACCCCTTCGGTGCCGGGCTATGTCGAAGCGCAATTTGAGCTTGTTGCTAATAAACTGGAACTATCGACCGCGGTAAATACCAACGCGGTGCTCCAGGCGGCGACTGCAACGGATACAGAACTAGCGGCAGTATCGTTTGACGATACGTTCTGGATTAATACCGCTTCCGGTGGTGCCGTATCGTCTGGCGACGCTCTCGCTGTCACCTCGTGGCAATTAGACCTTGAACGTCCGCAGGACAGCGCAAACGAGATCAAGGGCTCCGCTGGTAATGGCTCGCCGATCGCTACTGACCTTTTCTCAGGAACTCTCACAATCACCCTGAAGGAATTGGCAGACCACACCTATTATACGATCTGGAGTGCTGAAACCGCTCAGAAATGTAAATTCACGGTGTCGGGCTCTCAGATTGGATCGGGTACTAATAAGTCGGTCGCGGTCTATATCCCGCGTATGCAACTTATCTCTGCGCCGTCTTACTCGGTAACGAGTAACGGGACGAACGCCGTTACCTACACTTTTAGAATATCTAAAGCGTCGGCAAATCCCACGGGAATGAGTTCGACGTATCCTTATTTTGAAATCACTAACGGATTGTCTACGTCACTCTTAGCGTAAGGAACCTATGCGGCTCGGACTCGTACCAGAATCAATGGAAGTGGAAGTCGAAGGAATTCGATTCCAATTTCTCGCGGCTTCTGAACAGGATTTAGTTATTGCGGCGGCTATATTGGAAAATATGGACGTAGCAAAGATAAAGCCCGGAAGCCTAGATCGGGGAATGGTTGTTTCTCATGTATTCGGGAAACTCTCGTCGTTCACTGGTGAGATTCTGGTCGGGGACGAGCCGATTACCGTAGAGCGACTGAAGGAGTTAGCAACGGCAGGGCGGCTGCAAATAGTATTCACAATTAAGGTAACTGTTGGGTGGGCGGCTGAAGTTCTGCGGTCGCTTGGTATGTTCGACCAATCGGAGGCGGGCGAAAAAAACGCCTAACCTCTCGGCTCATTCGTCTCTTAGAGGCGAAGCTATACGAGCCGGGATTAAATTGTCCGAATTGCCTCAAGTTCTATTCAGAAACCAAGAAGAAACCCGCGTGCTTTTCTAATCGTTGCTCAATTCAGGATATTCAATCGCTCCCTGAATCTAGAAAACTTAATGAAATAGTCGACGCCTTTATGCTCGCTGAAGCGTTGGCGGACTCTCCCGGTTATTCGCGTATGCAAGCGAAGGCAATAGAAGAGAGCGGATTATCCGAGGTGCCTATAGAGGCGGTACTCGGAATGAGGCGGGTATTTTTACAGTATAGAAATAGAAAGTCTGAGTAATGGTTTTCACTGGCGATAACGACGTAAAGATCCGCGTAAAAGTAGACGCGGACGACGCACGCGAAGGCTTTAGGAAAGTTGAGCGCGGACTAGAGGACGTTGAAAAGGAGGCGAAGAAGGCTTCCAGCGTATTAGATAACTTTGCAAACGGGCTCTTGCAGGGAATCGGGCAGGGGGTTGCGCTTGGGGGTATTCGCGCTTTAGGAGACGCACTCTCTTCACTTCCGGAGGCCATTTCACGCGGCTCCGACGTAAACGACATAACAGAATCCTTTCAAAAATTAGCGGATCAGGCGGGAGTTGCCGGAGACGCTCTTATCAATAATTTTCAAAACGCACTTGGGGGAACTATCCCCAAAGTCGACGCAATGAAACAGGCTAACGAGTTGTTGCTCGGAGGTCTTGACCCTTCCAAATTTGACCTAGTTGCACAAGCGGCGCGCGCATTTGCTGACGTTACGGGTACAGACGCAACGCAGGGCATGAACGCTCTTACCGATTCGCTTTTGCGTGGTAATGATAAGGCGCTTAAAAACCTTGGTATCGTTGTTGATAACGAGAAGGCTTATCGTGATTTCGCCGCACAAATCGGAACGACTGCCGATAAGCTCTCTGAATCGGGAAAAGTTGCAGCTACTCAGCAAGCGGTATTAGCGGCGCTTGAGGGTAAAATGGGACAGCTCGGCGTTGTAACTAACGACGCGGGTGACAATCTTAGTGCGCTTTCAGCGGCGATACAGGATCAGAAGGACAAGGCGTTTTCTGCGATAGCGAGTAATGACGGGCTCAATCAGGTATTAGCTGATTTAGTCGAGACTGTAAGGAACGCGGATTTCACACCAATCATTAACGGACTTTCCGACCTCCTAACGATTACGGCAAGGCTAGGATCTAGTGGCCTACAAGCTCTTGCGGAGTTTTCCAAGCAAGTCAAGGATACACTCGATTTTTACGATCGCCTCGAGGTGGCTCGTCAACGAATGGCGGGGAAGTTCTATAATCCATTCGACGCATATAAAGAGGCGGCGACCTCTCAATTGTTTTCGAAATTAACCAAGGGCGCGACGGATTTCGTTACGAATGGGCTTAACAAAATAACCCCCGCGGCAAAGTCCGCAAGCTCGGCGGTCGGAAAACTATCTACCGATACAAGCAAATATATTGGAGCCAACAAAGACGCGGCAACCTCGGCAAAGAAAGCCGCCGACGAAGCGGAGAAGCACGCGAAGGCGCTAGACGACCTCCGCAAGAAACTCAACTCACTAGACGGGCTCAACGAATACAAAAACAAGTTAGAGGCCGCGTTTAAGGCTACATACGAAGGGCTAATCACCTCGGAGCGACTAGGGGAGGAGATAAGGAAGTTACAAAACGAGTTTCTCACTGGAGGTGGAACTGTAGAGGACTTCGCGCGGGCGCTTGGGGTAGCCGCTGACGGATTCAAGGACGCGGGAGAGGAGGCAAAGAAGGCAAAATCTGAGGTTAAATCGTTCGGCGACTCCCTTCAGGACGCTATTGCTGGGGGAATCGGTGATATTCTGAGCGGTGATTTTAAGGGCGGGCTTGAGAATATCGGTTCGTCTCTCGGTGCCGACCTTGGCTCTGCTTTTGGGCCGATAGGCTCACAGATAGGATCGTTCCTGGGAGAAAAGCTCGGAAAGGCGGTCTTTGACGGAATAGATCACATATTCGGCGGCAGAGACGCGCAGGGCAAGATAAGAGATTCGCTCGACAAGCTCTTTGCCGACGCACTGAAGGACAATCCGGCACTGATTCAGTTCGAGGGTGAGCTAAAGAGAATCACGGATCTTGAATTCCTCAGAGGAACCGACAGTTTTGAAAATGGAACGTTTGACGACTTCCTCGCCTCGTTATCAGACAAGGCGAGAAGTGCTTTCAACGGAATAGCATCAGGGTTTACGGAAATATTCGGGCAGGGCTCAGAACTTGCGGGGCAGCTCGCGGCGGTGCTGGCGAATAACCTCGGAGGTTCTCTCAATAACTTGCAGTTACTTGTAGAGGCGACGGGGAAGAGTTTCGAGGATCTCAAGAAGGGTGTTATAGAGGCGTTTCTCGACGGCAAGCTCTCCGCGCTTGAAGCGCAAACCGCGCTTAACGGAATCGCACAAATCGCGCAGAAGGGAATCCCCGACGGAGTCGGGATGGTTGCGGAAGCGTTTGAAAACCTTAAAAACGCAGGGACAAAGGGGGGACGCGCTCTTATAGACGCGCTTCAAGACATTGGATACGAGGCCAAGGAGCTTGGCGATAAGACATTAGAGCAAGTTCAAAAGAGACTACAGGCGACCGGGAAATACTCGGCGGAAGAGATCCAGAAGGTATTCGACGCGCTCAAAAAGAGTGGTATTAACTCAGTAGATCAACTAACAAGCGCCACCGCTGACAAGCTCATTCCAGTGCTTTCCTCGCTCGAGGCGTCGGGATTTGACTTTAAGAAACAGGCCGAGGGCGTGAAGGATTATGTGGACGCGGTGAACTCTATACCGGAGAGGAAGAGCGTTACCATAGATATAAAGGTGAACTCTACAAAAGAGGATCGCCAGATACTTAACAAGCTCTCAGATCGTCAGTTGGGACAGGGGCAAGCCGAACCGTGACAACAAATCTCCTATTAGGATTCCCCGATATTCCTGCGAGCGCACAATATTGGAGAAATAATCAAACATGGGGGGCGATTACTCCGGTTGAGAATAACAAGGCGGGGCCGCGCTACCAGATAGCAAAGCTCGCCTCTACGAGTACCGGGATAACCCGCCTTGATTACGATCTTGGAAGCTCAACCACGAAGGCAGCAAATTTTGCGATAATTGCGCGTGCTGATTTAGCACAAGCAGACTTGGTGAGTCGGTTCGTATTGAGGGGATCGTCGGCGTCCGCGTTCGCCCCAAGTGATATAACTGGACTTAAATTATGGCTCGACGGTGGGCGGAGCGTTACTGTTGGCGCTGATTATAAAGTTAGCGCATGGGCTGACCTCTCCGGTACGGGGAACAACGCAACACAAGGCACCTCTGGAAATCGACCATATTGGACAAGGGCGGACAATAAAGAGAATCAGTATCTTTATTCGGAGCAGATCGACAATGCGAGCTGGACAAAGACGCGCTCAAGCGCTTCCGCCAACACGGTGGCGAACCCGATAGACGGGCTGACAACGGCGGATACTCTTATCGAGGACGGAAGCGCGGCAACGTCTCACTATTTGATTCCGACCTCCTCTATGACTGTCAAGCCGAGCACGTCGTATAGAATGTCGGCTTACGTTAAAAAGAAAGAGCGACATTTTTCTTTCAGATTCGACAATGCGTGGACGGGGAATCCATACGCTCACTTTAA
>Ga0075464_10001251_pt1 | contig 11451 bp, 13 predicted proteins | sample DEB19_08_DNA_5_FD_75068 | JGI IMG/M metagenome (GOLD analysis project Ga0075464, IMG submission 75068) | Aqueous microbial communities from the Delaware River and Bay under freshwater to marine salinity gradient to study organic matter... | ecosystem: Environmental > Aquatic > Marine > Coastal ...
AAGCCACGACAGCGCTTGCCACGACGCGTTATGATGAAGATTGACCAGCAACGCAAGACTTTCATTACAAAAGCGTTTCAAGAGTATATAGTAAAGGTTACGAGGATTTAGATGTCAGAATATCGCGACCCCATATTGCAAAAGTTAATAGATACCCTGGAAGCCGAGGGTCCAACAGACTTGGTTGGTCACTATCGGCAGGGTGATGTTATTGCAGTTTCTAAGGAAGAATTGCCAGTTGTTACCGTTACCAAGGCAAGTACGCGCATGGGAGCTGCTAGCAACCAAGAAGACGACCAGCTTATGCCGGTTGTTATTAACGTGATTTATGATTTTATGCGCGACCTCACACAGTCTAGCGACCTTGAAGTCGGAATGACTACTCTTTATGGCTATTGCGAGGGGCGCTCGGACACGGATTATACCCTGTTACCGGACAGCCTTGCGTACATATTGCGTAAGTATCCCAAACTAGACGACAACTTGTATATTTCTGTTGGTCCAAACGAGGAGCTTAGTATCAATTATGGTATGGGGATTGAACGCCGTGGCAAGGGCATTTTCTCGGTAGAAGCTGTATTGCGATTTAATATGAGATTCCAGCAAAACAGACCCGGAACTAGCTAGTTGCTGGTAAAATGATTAAGTAGTACAATTCAATCAAGGAGTATTCGATGACAGAAGCAAAAGAAGTTGAAGCGCAAAAGTCTACGCCAAAAGGCGAACAAGTATATTCATTTCCGGAGCATAGTATTGCTGTCACCGCTAAATCTCTGCCGGAAGCAGAGAAAAAGCTCAAAGAAGAACTAAAGAAACGAGAGGAACAGAGTAATGACTAAGGTTATTGGTCGACTAAGTGCAGTTGGTATAGGTAAAGAAAGCTCGGCTGGCACAAGTGTTGCGCCGTCATATTGGGTTCCAATCCGTTCTTTGGACTTCGACGACAAAGTTAGCTACATCGACAACGATTCAGCAATGGGTCGAATTGAAGAACTTAATGACAGCGACGTAAACCAGAAGTGGGCTGAGGGTACATTTGAGGGCAAAGTATTCCTTAACAGTGTTGGTATGGAGCTTGTTGGTTTATTCGGTCAAAGCCCATCATCTGCACAGCGTACAACTACCGGTGTTTATGACCACACTTTCTCGTTGCTAAACAGCAACTCGCACAAGTCGCTTACTGTTGGCTACAAAGATTCACTGCTCGACCTCCGTTATGCTTACGCACTTGTTGATAGCTGGAAGTTCGAGGCTGCCTTAGACGACTACGTTAAGCGCACTATCGGACTAAAGAGCAAGAAATCTGCTACTTCTAGCAATACCGTTGCAATCACTGATGAAATCGAATTTATCCCATCTATGATGAACCTGTACGTCGAAGATGCACAGGCTTCACTAGCTGGCGGTACACCGGTCAAAGTTACTAATATCCAGTTTGAAGTTAAAAAGAACGTAGAAGCTAACTTTATTCTTGGCACTAACGAACCAGACAGCCTTAACAACAAGCAATTCAGTGTTGAGGGTAGCTTTGAAGCATTCTTTGAAAGTACTACTCAGCGCGATTACGTCTTTAACGGCACAACTAAGGCAATGCGCATCGACATGAAAGACGCTAACACAATTATCGGTTCTAGCGGTTCACACAATCCAGAACTATACTTTGACTTTTACGCTGTTAAGTTTACTGAGTTCAACCGAGGCTGGGACAGCAACGACATGCTCAAGTACACCATCAACTTCAAAGCTGTTTACTCTATCGCTGACACGGCTATGGTTGCTGCACGCTTGACCAACACAGTTACTGCATACTAAACTGTAGAAAAATAAGGAGACCAACAATATGACAGATGTTAATTCAAACGAGCCAGTAGTATTAAAGACCAAAAACGGACACAATGTTGTTTTGCGTGCTTTTGTTCCGCCACGCATGACTAACGAAACTCGTGGTGTATTCTTGCGCTATGCCAAGATGAACCCAAACATTACTAAGGGCAAGCTCGCCGAGGAAGATGCCGGTAACGAGATTCAGTTCAAAGATGGAATCCCTGCCGAAATCATCAACGAAATCAACGAAATTACATTGCGCCGTATGGTTATCAGTGTTGACGGTATCACTGGCGATGGTGTACTAGACCACATATTGGATAATTTGCGCCAAGAAGACTACATGGAAGTCATAAACAAGTGTAACGAAATCAGTACAGCAACTACCTTAACTGAGGAAAAAAAAACAGTCTAAGGACAAAGTACGCTTGGGCGCTTAGCTCTACTCAAGGCTCGCCGATACCCCTTGAACTTCGCATAGCACAATTATGCGAACACATGCATTGGACATTTCAGGAATACCACGCGCAACCGCAGTGGCTAATTGATACGATAAGTATTAAAATGGACGAAGAAGCCAAGCACCAGCAAAGGGAATCGAATGGGTAATGATAGCGAACTAAACATCGTAGTAAAAGCAAAAAACGATGCTAGTAAAGTGCTTAAAGACGTTAATAACGACGTCGATGGAATGTCCGGCAATCTTAAAAAAGCTTTTGATAACGCCGTTGGTCCATCGCAAGCACTTATGGCAGGAGTAATCGGCGCCGGAGCTGCGGTCGCCGGTTTTGGTGTTGCCTCTGTTGCTGCCTATGGGGAAGCTCAGCTAGCCAGCGCACAGCTTGACGCCGTTTTGCAAAGTACAGGTAATGCTGCTCGCGTTACTAAGGGCGAATTGATGGCACAGGCAACGGCACTACAAAGCGTAACGATGTTCTCTGATGAAGCGGTACAAGCCACTCAAGCTATGTTATTGACGTTCACCAACCTAAAAGACAATGTTATGAAAGACGCCACAGCCGTCGCTCTCGACATGGCTCAGGCACTTGGCATGGACGGTAAACAAGCTGCAATGCAACTTGGTAAAGCATTAAATGACCCATCTGAGGGATTAAGTAAACTTACGCGTGTCGGTGTTACTTTCAACGCCGAACAAGAAAAACAGGTAAAAGCCATGCAAGAAGCTGGCGACGTTGCCGGTGCGCAAAAAGTTATTCTTGCCGAGCTGACAAAAGAGTTCGGCGGTAGCGCTAAGGCTGCAGGTCAAACATTCCCCGGACAACTCGAAATACTCAAGAACACATTCGGTGACTTAATGGAGGGCGTTGGTGAATTTATTACTGGCGCGTTGAAGCCGGTAACAGATGCGCTAGCCAAATGGATTAAAAAAGTTCAAGACGCTGGCGGATTTATGAAATTTTTATCGGGTATCTGGGAACGTAATAAGGACAATATAAAAATCCTTGCTGCCGGAATACTGGGCGGACTAGTGCCGGCTTTAGTTACCCTAGCCGGTAGTGTCGCCTCTGTAGTGTTGGCTCTTGCGCCATTCGTACTTGCCGGTGCAGCTGTTATGTTTTTATGGCAAAAAGCAAGAGTCGTTCTAGCTGCTGCTGCCGGAGTGCTAGCATTTATGGCTGGCGGTGCGCTCGTAACGCTTGTTACTGGGCTTTGGGGACTTGCAAGTGTCATGGCTGTAGTTGTACCGATATGGCTTGCAGCTAACGCACCTATGTTAATGTGGGCTGCAGCTGCCGCTCTTGTTGCTGCTGGAGCGTATCTAATTGTCACTCATTGGGAAACGGTGAAGTCATTCTTTGTGAATTTATGGCAAACTATCCAAGACATATTCGGTTCGATTGGTTCATGGTTCAAGGACAGATTTAACGAGGCAACAGACGCCATTGTTGGAGCTTACCAAGGCGTGGTAGATACCGTAAAAGGAGTGTTCGACGCGATAGCCGGATTTGTTGAAGACCATAAAAAGGCAATCATAAACTGGAGTATTGTAATTACTACAATCCTACTACCTAAGATTGTACAAATTGGTGTGCGTATGGCAATATCAGCAGCTCAAGCCATAGCCTCATTCGTAAGTATGGCTGCATCGGCTGTTGCACAAGCAGCAATTGCTACGGCTTCTTGGGTGGCTTCGGCAGCTTCAACCGCGTTTGCTTGGGTTACTACAACATTGCCTAAGATAATTGCATCATTCGTTAGTATGTCGGCTTCTGCCATAGCTCAGGCTGCCATAGCGAGTGGAGCATGGCTACTTTCTGCCGGTCAAACACTTATCGGTTGGGGTATATCTTTTGCTGGATACTTGGCAGGTGTGGCAACAATGGTCGCTAGCACAGCCATAGCTGCCCTGCAATTGGCTGCAAGCTGGCTATTGGCACTTGGTCCTATCGGCTTGATTATCGCTGCTGTAGTGGGCGTTACGGCGCTCATAATTGCAAACTGGGATACTGTAAAAGGCTGGCTGGCTTCATTCTGGGCTTGGCTTAGTTCTTCGGCTTCTTCTGCATGGCAGTCAATAAAGAACGTGTTTAGTGGCGTGGCTGGCTTCTTTAGCGGTGTTTATAACAGCCTGATTAACATATTCAAAGGTATTGGCTCGGCAGTCGGTAACGCGATTAGTGGCGGATTTAAGGCTATCATCAATGCCGTAATTACTCTTGCAGAAAACGAAGTGAACGGATTTATCCGGCTATTAAATGGTGCAATAAATATCATTAACAAAATACCAAGGGTAAACATACCTAAGGTAAGCGAATTGAACCTGCCAAGGTTGGAAACTGGAGCTGTAAACTTTGCCGGTGGTACTGCACTTGTTGGTGAGCGTGGACCCGAACTTGTTACATTGCCTAAGGGGGCTAATGTTTATACCGCACCCCAAACTAAACAAATGCTTGGCGGTGGCGGAAGTGTAACAACCAACGTGTATGGACCGGTCAATCTCAATTCTGCCGACGCTGTTAAGGAATTTATGGGACAATTAGACCGTAATAGCCAATTAGCACAACTGGGAGTACCGTCATAATGGCAAGAGAAATCATTTTAGATGGACTTGATTTACAAAGTGGGGATTTTCGTATTACCGGCGCACCGGATATTTTCAGCGCGCCACCGAAAGAAATTAAAACTGTTGACTTAGCTAGGGAAGATGGTAGTGTAGTTGTTTTTGAGCGATACCTGCCTAAAGATGCTGGACTTACTGGGTACATAAATACCAATGATGAAATGTCAGCCGACTTAGCGCTAGACACTCTAAAGCGTTACGCTGGACGTAAAGGCTTAGAGCTTAAAGTTGGCTACGCAGGTGGTTACAGAATTTGGGCGGTGGAAGTTGAAACAGTTATTGTTAGTCGCGGTGCATCTGACCTTAGCTACATACCATTCACTATAAAAATCAAGGCTGCAAAGCCATTTGCAACAGATGGCTCAGAAGATACTATGGTTGACGAAGCTGGCGTTACAACGGCAAGCAAGACTGTAGGTGTTAATAACGCCGGTACATATCTTGCAATACCAGAAATTGTTATTACTGTAAATGCTATAAACCCAAACAACGCTGATGTAACTATCTCAATATCTAACCCATCTACTCAGGAAACAATTAGCTTTACAGATACATTTGTGGCAACAGATGTTATTACAGTCGATTGCGTTAATAAGCTAGTATTCCATAATTCAACCTCAATACCGGCAACAGGGTTATTCCCATCTTGGGAGCCGGACAGTGGAACTTTCGAGTATTCAGACACCGCCACGACGCGAGATATTGATATAATGGCAACATACGATAAGAGGTACTTGTAATGCTCGGAATAAAATCAGCCTACCTACGTTCAGCACTTGTAAAGCACGCCTTAGGCAAAGCTTCTTTTACTATGCCGACGAATGTTTATCTTGCACTTTACACCTCTGACCCAACAGTTAGCGACACTGGTACAGAAGTAACTGGCGGTAGCTACGCACGCCAGCAATTATCCTTTGGAACTGAATCTGGTGGCAACTTAGCCAACAACACATCTGAAACTTTTTCGAGCTTGCCGGCTTGCGTTATTACACACTGGGGAATCCGCGATGCTTCTTCTGGTGGAAATTTGCTATACTTTGGCGCACTAGAAGTGTCCTTGAACATTAACGCGACTGACAACCTTAGTTTTGCGGTAGGTAACATACAGATTAGCGAGAAGTAATTATGGCATATACCGCCGTAACTGCGTGGAAAAAGCCAAGAATAGTATTGCAAAATAGCGATATTGGTACTAAGGCGTGGTTATTTGAAACTGCTTTAGCGCAAGGCTATGCCGGTAGCGACGTAACTAGAGTACCGGTATTCACCACTGGCGGAGCGCCTGACCTTAAAGTACGCGAGGCACGATTGGTCGTTAATAACACGCGTGGTTCAGTAGACAAAGCCAGTGATGAAACGGTTGCCGCTAACCGGACATATGGCGGTAGCTCAGATACTTGGAGTCAAACGCTAACTGGCGCTGATTTGGATAGCGATTTTGGCTACGCAGTCAATTATGTAGAAACCGACGGAACAGCCACCCAGAGCTACTACATGTACGGCTTGGACTTTGATTTTGGTTTACCGGCTGCAGCTGTAATAACAGGCATTGAACTCCGTTTATCACACACAACGTATAACGCCGGTGGAGGTTTAACCGGCATACAAGTTAGTGCAATTGAGATGCGTGTTTACTGGTCTTGGGACGTGGTAGTTTCTGCCGAGGGTGCTAGTGTTGGTCTTGTTTACACAGAGAACCCTCACCCACCAGTAAAGCGCAAGAAATTCGCACACCGAGTTAGCAGTAGTGCCGGAGATTATCTAGGTCAATGGCAAGACGTTAGCGAGCCGAAGTTTAAGACTGCCATAAATACAATCCATAGCAATATGGCGCTTGAATTTGCGCGTAATGAATCGACTGTTTCTAAGGCAGTTGAGGGTCTATCCACTGAATCGGACGAAGCTATTACGACTGAATCTGACGAAGCCGTCGTCATGGATATTGCAACACCAACCGGACTGGGCGCCGGAACTGACCTCGACTTAAACCACGAAGTCGAAATAGACGTATTTTACGGCGATTATGTTGGCTTGCTAACAGAGAGTGACGAACCGATATTGACAGAGGATAGCGACATGTTCTTAGTCGAAGACGGCGCACCAGCTGGACGACCTTTGTTTACTGGCTATATCTCGCGCTGGTTACTTGAATATGGCGGTAAGGAAAACATAACTGCCAACTTACTAACTCACAGCCAAGAGTTACGCAATATCATGCTTGAAACTGTCGATACTGTCGCTTCTAGCTTTACGACCGACGACGGCGCAACTTACGGCATTGCTGGGCTTGGAGCAGATGATTACCTAGAACTTGGTCAAACATTCCAAGTTGCCAGCACAACCGCAGTGCCAAAGATACGCCTCAAGGGAGCGCCGTGGCCAGCAGGGACTACGGTAACAATGGAACTGCGCACCGGTGGCACAATCGGAGGCGGTACGCTCTTAGGAACATCTACGGTAGTACTCGATTCTGGCAACGACCCCGGAAACATGTTATTTATTGACTTCTTATTTGATGAACAGCCGTCGCTTTCAGCAGCAACAACTTACCACTTCTTGCTTAATACACCAGATTCAAAAACTGGTGGCAACGTCATCTATCCTATATCATTCTTGGCAAATTCAGCCGGTGGCTACGCTTCTGGCTCACTGTTCTATAACAAGAAAGCCGACCCGACATTTGTTGATTCTAGCGACGATTTATGGTTTGAAGTCTACAAAGCCGGTGGAAGTACGACCGTAACATTCAGTAGCATGGACCCTGCGCTAATGTACATTCGCGTTATTGAATTTGCTCGCTCGCGTGGTGCAAGGGTAAATTACGGCACGGAAACAATCGAACCAACCGGCACTATTGCTAGTTTTACATTTAAGACTAACACCTGCGATGAAGCGCTAGAGCAGATATTAAAGCTATGCCCTGCTGATTGGTATAGGTGGTACGACTTCGGCACGAACATGGCTCATCTTCACCCACGGCCAACCACTCCGTCCAAGTATTTAATTAAAGGCAGGAATATATCTAGCTATAAAATTGGGCGCAACCTCGAAGAATTAGAAAATCAAACGTGGTTCTCTGGCGGTGGCAACCCTGCACTATTCATTAAGCGTGATGATTCAGCTTCTCGTACAGAGTGGCGCCGAGGCTTGAAAAAACTTAGCGACCAGCGCGTTACTGATTCGACGACGGCAACATTACTATCCGATAGCGAAATTGACCGTTATAACGAACCGCAATACGCCGGTCAAGCTGGCTATAAGGGCGACGATTCAACAGCGATAGAAGATATGGAGCTTGGAGAATTACTAGGTCATCAGGCATTTGGTAGCTTTGTCGACGCGCTGAGTTTACAAGTGGCAAGTATTGATTATGAACCTGACCTATTAACCATTGAATTAGATACTTTACTACCAAAGGTAAATAAGCGTGTAGAGGATATTCGGCGCAACCTAGACACTATTGAACAGGAAAATAACCCAAGTTCACCATCATAAATTAAAGTGGTACAATAACCAAAGATTAGGAGTCTTAAATGGCAAAACGAATTACCCAACTATCAGAGCTTAGCACTGCAGCACAGGACGATTATATTGTCATAGTTGATACTTCTTCGGGAACAACAAAAAAGATTACCGTAAAAAACTTGACCGGCTTGCCTGACACTACCTGGACAGCTACCGGTGAAAGCTGGTCTTTTTCTAGCTTCTCTACAACTACTCGTTTAGGAGTAATGAACGTTCCATCCGACGCTACAACTAAGTATAGCGTTGGGATGTATATACGCTTTATACAATCGACAGGCGGTACCAAGTGGGGTGTAATAACCGCAGTCACCTCCACGACAATAACAATATATTTCAGCTCATCCTACACACTTAATAACGAAGCAATTACTAGCCCAGTTTACTCAGCGCTGAAACAGCCCTTTGGATTGCCGTCTATCATTTCCGACGTCCCAGCAATAGATAGTAATACTATCGCTACTCCCCAAACTACAACATCTACGTCTTATGCCGATCTAGCAACAGTTGGGCCATCCGCTACAGTAAACGTAGGTAAAAGTGGTAAGGTGTTAGTTGTAGTCTCTGCAGAATTTTTCAACAGTGGCGGTTCGTATACAGTAGTTGGATTTGTTGTATCTGGAGCTAATACAATAGCGGAAACCCAAGCACTTGACTCACAGGGGACTAATACAGTCCAGGCTGGTAACATGATACTTGTAACTGGGTTAAACCCTGGTTCAACCACTTTCAAGTTGCGTTATAAAGTTAGTGCTGGAACTAGTACATTCCTAAATAGATTTATTACAGTAATCCCGCAACCATAGGAGGCCAACGTGAGTGAAGAAAAGATTGATTATAAAAAAATAGCCACGGCCATCATTGATGAGCTAGCTATAATTGAATTAAAAAATCAAAATCCTCAAGAGTCATGGAATGAGGACAGTGTAGCCACGTCAAATTACACAGTAAATATCCCAGAAGCCGGCGCCACTTTTGTCCTATATCACATGACCGAAGACGATGACTTAGAATTAGAGGCTATACAATATCTTACTGCGGAATTAGAGAATGGCAACCTGGTATTAGTTGAGGGCTGGGCGAATACTAATCTTAGATCATATAAAGGATGAGATGGGTTCGTGCTTCTCTCATTGCACCAACGAACTCGGTTCATTAAACTAAGGAATATGAATGCAACAATATCACTACTCGCAACTATACTCGGAATCATTGGGATTGGTGGTGGTGTTACAGCATACTTCGGGAAAAGTCGTGGCGACTCGATCATTCGCTATCAAGCCGAAGAAATGGAGCTTAAACAGGGTACTATCGCTCGTCTTAAAGAAGAAAACGCAGCACTCACGAGCGAGAACACTGCTCTTAAAACGCAAATGGAGCGTATGGAACGGCTCGTACAGGGTTCACCACAACTCATAAAGATGACTGGTGAAATTAAAAATCTAGTGCGCGAAGTCGCAAAGTTAACTCAAAAGGCAGTGAGATGACAGACCACCAACAACTACTCGGCGTCATAAGACAAAAAGACCGACGTTTTAGAATTGTATCTTACGTTTATGCGACCACAATTGTTGCCGGATTATGCGTTTTACTGATAGTTGGATTAGTAAACCTTAATAGAGCAAATGCACAGCTTGATTTGATACAAGCTACCGGTAAAGTCCAATCACAACAGATACACGGAGTAAATCAACACATCGACTGCATTGCCCAGTTTTTTACTAGGACAGACCGGACTAGCGCCTCTATAAATGACATCGACCGTTGCACCATAACCAAGGACTAGGTGTATACTAAGTTTGTAATTAAGGAGGCCAACAATGGAAATTCGCGTAGCAGACATCAGTAGATGGCAAGGTGTTATTAACTGGGACGAGTTCAAAAAGAATATCGACGGTGTAGTAATTAAAGCTACAGGTGCAGATGGTGGACTTTATACTGACAGCGCACTAGCGCGCAACCGTGATGAAGCTCGACGTGTTGGCGTGCCTATCTGGTTCTACCACTACAAGGGTTCTGGCGCGAGCGCCAGCGAACAAGCACAGTATATGCTTAATGCAATTGGTGGACTCCGCGAGGGTGAGGCAATTGTCCTAGACGATGAAAACGAAGCCAAAGTTAATGTAGGATTTTCTGCAGAGTTCGCCGATAAAATCAAGGAACTTACCGGCTTAAACATTGTCCATTACTCGAATCAATCTCGCTATTCTGGCGTTGACCTCAAGCCACTAGTAGACCGTAACATCGGTGCATGGGTCGCAAAATATGGACTGAACACTGGCACTGTCGAGGGTGCAGGTTCTCCGCCATCAATCTCTGGCATGTCGATTATCATGTGGCAATATACGTCTACTGCTCGCGTAGGAGGCGTTACAGCTAACACAGTTGACCTTAACGTATTCTATGGCGATGTTAATGCTTTCAAGGCTTACGGCGCAAAAAATAACGTACCTGCGCCAGCTCCAGCTCCTACCCCAGCACCTAGTCCAGCGCCAGTTGGTGATGGTTATTATATTGTGCAATCAGGCGAAACTCTCTCTGGTATTGCCGCCAAGTTGAATTATCCGGGTGGATATAAAGCACTTGCAACAGCTAACGGAATAGCTAACCCCAACTTTATTGCTGTCGGTCAAAGACTAAAAGTATTTGGTGGTAGTGCCGGTTCTGTTTCTCAACCATCTAACGGACGTACATATACTGTAGTTAAGGGCGATAATTTAATAGGCATCGGACAAAAGACTGGCGTAAATTGGCAGGAAATTGCGAGGATTAACGGCGTCAGCGCACCAAACTATATAATTCAGCCCGGACAAGTATTAAAACTTGGTGGCGCTCCTGCACCAACAGCTCGTACCTATACAGTTGTGGCTGGTGATTACCTATCTAGCATTGCTCCACGCGTGGGTGTATCATGGCAAGAGATAGCTCGATTGAACGGATTAAAAGACCCGTACACGATATATCCAACACAAGTTTTGAAACTAAACTAAGGGGGAATTGTGAAAATACGATTACCAAAAAGA
>Ga0075464_10001252_pt1 | contig 11443 bp, 9 predicted proteins | sample DEB19_08_DNA_5_FD_75068 | JGI IMG/M metagenome (GOLD analysis project Ga0075464, IMG submission 75068) | Aqueous microbial communities from the Delaware River and Bay under freshwater to marine salinity gradient to study organic matter... | ecosystem: Environmental > Aquatic > Marine > Coastal ...
ATATCGCGGTCAGCGTTCACGTCTTTTCACAAAGGCGAAGGAGCAAGTAACGCACTCAATGGTTTACGCCTTCAACGATCGTAAAGATAAGAAGGGCGATTTCCGTCAGCTATGGATTCAGCGCATTAACGCTGCAGCTCGCGAAAACGGAATGACCTACAACCGCTTCATCCAGGGCCTTAAGGCGTCTGGTCTTGAAGTAGATCGTCGCGTTCTTTCAGATATCGCAACGAATGATCCAGCTGCATTTAAGGTTCTCGTGGATGTTTCACGCAAGAACCTTCCTGCAGCATAAGTAATACATACCAATGATTGAGAGCCTTCACTCGCCACATGTTGCGCGAGTGAAGGCTCTTATTGGTTCTAAGGGTGCACGAGAGCGTCGCGAACAAGGACTCTTCGTTGCAGAAGGTGTGCAATGCGCACGAGAGGCTCTGACTTCAGAGAGCGGCCCGCAACTAAAGATTCTCTATGCCACCGAGATCGGTCTTTCAAAGATTTCTGAGCTGGATCTAGATTCTGTTGAAATTGTTGAAGTAACTGATGCGGTCTTAAAGGCCATGTCTGACACAGTCTCACCGCAAGGGCTGATCTCCCTTTGCTATAAACCGGAAGTAAAGTTTGCAGATCTTAAAGCAACTGGATCATCAACTTTCATCTATCTCCATGAGATCCAAGATCCAGGAAATGCTGGAACCATCTTGCGCACAGCAGATGCAATGGGGATCTCTGCAGTCGTTACCTCTCCAGATTCCGTTGATATGTATTCTCCCAAGGTAGTTCGCGCTACAGCAGGATCTCTATGGAATATCCCTGCCTTTGAAGGAATCTCATTCGACAGAGTTGATAAGCAATTTACTGGGATCCAGAAATTCCTTCTTTCATCCCATGCATCCACATCGATTCTTGATATATCCATCCCAGGTGATTGCATAGCAATCTTTGGCAATGAAGCCAGGGGAGTAGATGCATCAGCTCTCGGGGTCAGTGTTACGGAAGTGACCATTCCAATGGCTGGCCGTGCTGAAAGTCTTAACTTATCTGCGGCCGCATCTATCGTTATGTTCACCCTTTCTTCAAAGGTGGCAGGTTAGAATTACCTCCATGAATCCGGCAGATATTGCATCGTGGATAAGCGATGCTCAGAAAGCATTCTCTGCCGCATCCGACCTCGATTCTCTCAAAGTTGCTCGCCTTGCTCATACGGGCGATAAGGCACCTATCTCGCTAGCAAGTCGTGGACTCGGTTCCCTCTCACCTGAAGAGAAGGCGTCCGCTGGAAAACTGATTGGTGATGCAAAGGCCGAGATTACAAAAGCTCTTGCAGCTGCAACTGAGAAGTTAGAGGCTGCACGCGATGCCAAAGTTCTACTTGAAGAAGTAGTCGATATAACCCTGCCTGTTCAACGCACACATCGAGGCGGATTACACCCGATCTCCATCATTAAAAATGAGATCTCAGACTTTTTTATCGAACAGGGTTATGCAGTGGAGGAAGGCCCAGAACTAGAATCTGGTTGGCTTAACTTTGATGCGCTCAATATTCCAGCAGATCACCCGGCGCGAACTATGCAAGATACTTTCTTTATCGAACCAGTTGAATCTGGCGTGGTACTTCGTACGCACACGTCACCAGTTCAAATTCGCACCATGTTGACCCAAGAGCCACCGATTTATGTCATCTGTCCTGGTCGCACATTCCGCGCAGATGAACTCGATGCAACCCACAGCCCTGTCTTCCACCAGGTTGAAGGCTTGGTCGTTGATAAGGGCATCACGATGGCTCACCTCAAAGGAACGCTCGATAACTTTGCTCGCCATATGTTTGGACCCGATGTCACAACTCGACTTCGACCATCATTCTTCCCTTTCACCGAACCTAGCGCTGAGGTCGATATCTTCTTTAACAATCGTTGGATTGAATGGGGCGGTTGTGGAATGGTTAATCCGAAGGTTCTGGCAACCTGCGGAATTGATACTGATGTTTACACAGGCTTTGCATTTGGCATGGGTCTAGAGCGCACGTTGATGGTGCGTCATGGAATCACGGATATGCATGACATTGTTGAAGGCGATCTACGCTTCACTCGTCAGTTTGGAGTGGGCCTTTAAATGCGCGCTCCTCTATCGTGGATCAAAGAATTTGTAGATATTCCTGCCTCTGTTACTCCTGAGCAAATCTCTGATGGGCTTATCCGTGTTGGATTTGAAGTGGAAGAGATCATCAAGCAGGGTGCAGATCTCACTGGCCCTCTTGTCTTTGCGAAGGTTCTAAGCATTGAAGAGCTCACTGACTTTAAGAAGCCTGTGCGGTATGTAGGCCTTGATTGTGGCGAGAAGGAAACTCGTTATGTGATCTGTGGAGCTACGAACTTTGTCGTGGGTGACCTCATAGTTGCCGCTCTTCCTGGCGCGGTTCTTCCGGGTGACTTCGCAATCGGAGCACGTGAGACATACGGAAAGACTTCCAATGGAATGATTTGTTCTGCTCGCGAACTCGGCCTCGGTGAAGATCATTCCGGCATCATGACTTTTGCAGATGGCACTGTGAAGATTGGTGAAGATGCAATTGCAGGTCTGATGATTAACGATGTTATTTTTGATGTTGCAGTCAACCCTGATCGTGGTTATGCCCTCAGCATTCGTGGAATCGCAAGAGAAGTAGCAGGATCACTGGGGCTGAAGTTCACAGATCCTGTGGATGCTTTGCGCACTCTGACATTTGCAGAGACCGGTAAGGGAGTCAGTGCAAAGATTGCAGATAAGTCCACTGCATCTGTCTTCTATTTGCGTACACTTTCAAATTTCGATCCCTCTGCAACTACACCGCTATGGATGCGCCGACGTATTGAGAAGATGGGGATGCGCTCGATTTCACTTGTTGTCGATGTCACCAACTACGTGATGCTCGAGCTGGGTCAACCACTACACGCATTTGATAAGTCAAAGATCAAAGGTGGGCTGACCATTAAGCGCGCAGGTAAGGCGCAACCATTTACTACTCTCGATGGTCAAGTGCGCCAACTCGATCCTGATGACCTGATGGTCTGTGATGATGCCCAACCTCTAGCTCTGGCTGGAACCATGGGCGGTGCATCATCTGAAATTAGTGAAACCACTACAGAGATTGCACTTGAAGCAGTTCGCTTTGATCCGATCTGCGTTGCGAAGAATTCACGTCGCCACAAACTATCCTCAGAGGCATCACGCCGTTTAGAGCGAAGTGTCGATCCATCCCTTGCTCAATATGCATCTGCACGCTTTGTTCAACTCTTGACGGAGAACAGTTCAGCCCAGCATGTGGCAACAGTTGTCGATGGAGAGCCTCGATTCTCTCCCGTCGTAAAGCTCGATCCTGCCTATGTTTCTCGCATCCTTGGCGTTGAAGTACCTCCTGCCAAGATCGCTGAAGTTCTGCGCACTATTGGATGCGATGTGAATGAGAAGACCTTTGAAGTCGATCCTCCTGCCTGGCGATCAGACCTTTTAACTCCGGCTGATTTCACAGAAGAAGTAGCTCGCATGATTGGCTATGACAAGATTCCTTCAGTTCTGCCACCTCGCCCGTTGCATGCATCGCTAACTCCGACTCAGAAGCGACGTCGTGCAGTAGCTGCAATGCTTGCAGGCAGAGGGCTTGCCGAAGTGCAGACATTCCCATTTACCAACCAAGAGACGATCGATTCGATGGGATTTGTTGGAGAGCGTGCTGCTACCTATCGCATTGCAAATCCAATGTCGGAGGAATTCCCATTGATGCGCGTGCATCTTGTTCCGGGATTGATTGAAGTAGCGCAGCGCAACATCAGCCGTGGAGCTAAAGATTTTGCAATCTTTGAAATGGGCTCGATTTTCCGTAGCTCACAAAAACTTGTTCCTTTTATTTCGCCTGATTTATCCAAGAGACCTTCTCAGAAGATTATTGACGAAATCTTTGCAAGCGTTCCACCGCAGGCGTATCACGTTGCCGGTTTACTTGTTGGCAAAGTTGAAAATGAAGATTGGCAAGGTAAAGCTCGCGCCTATACATGGCAGGATGCAATTGCCTACGCACAGGACATTTTGCAGCTCTGTAATCTGCAATGGACAGTAAAGCGCTCTGACTTTGCTCCATGGCATCCAGGACGATGCGCTGAACTTATTGTCGATGGAAAAGCTGTTGCCCATGCAGGTGAACTTCATCCACGTATCGTTGCTAAGTACGGTCTACCTGAGCGCTCTGTGGCCTTTGCTGTGGGTCTCAGCGCTCTTCCTGATTCAGAGCTCGTACGTCCAACAACGGTCGGCACAATGCCCGCAGCTCTTCAGGATGTTGCACTGATTGTTGGAGCAGATGTCACAGCGGCCCAAGTTGAGGCAGCTCTTCGTGCTGGCGCTGGAGATCTCCTTGAATCCATCACTCTCTTTGATCGCTATGACAAGTTAGGCGATGGCAAGATTTCACTGGCATTCTCACTCGCATTCCGAGCACCCGATCGAACCTTGACCGGGGCTGAGGTCACCGAGATGCGTGAGGCTGCAGTAGCGGCAGCCGTGAAGGCAACAGGAGCCGTACTGCGTACTGCATAAATATGCATCTTATTGCATAAATATGCTATCCTGCATCCATGAAAATCGGTGTTGTAGGAGCTAGTGGATATGCAGGGGGCGAACTTCTTCGCCTGCTTGCAAGCCACCCCCATTTCGAAGTTACCGCCATTACAGCCCACTCCAATGCGGGGGAGCAGATCGCATCTGTTCACCCTCAGCTGCAGAGTTATGCGGGAAAGAAGTTCAACGCATTTGCGCCAAACGACTTTGCTACATGTGAGCTCATCTTTCTCGCTCTTCCACATGGTGAGTCTGCGAAAGTAATTGCTCAACTGCCAACGACTGCAAAGATTGTCGATCTAGGCGCGGACTACAGATTAGAGAGCGCTGAAGCTTGGGCAACGTACTACGGCGGAGATTATGCAGGTTCGTGGACATACGGTTTAGCTGATATCGAACATTTCAAGTCGCTGATTTCTAAGTCCACAAAAGTTGCAAACCCTGGTTGCTATGCCACTTCTATCGCACTGGGCGCAGCACCTGCTTCAGAGATAGCAGATCTGACAGATGTCGTTGTTGTTGCAGCTTCGGGTACAACGGGTGCAGGAAGAAGTGCCAAAATCAATCTGATTGCCAGTGAAGTAGCTGGATCTCTGACCTCATATAAATTTGGGGGATTACATCAGCACACTCCAGAGATAGAGCAAGCTCTGACTAAAGTATCAGGAGTTGATGCGAAGATTTCATTCACACCCATTCTTGCCCCGATGCCTCGAGGAATTCTTTCTACCATCACGGCGAAACTGACGAAGAAGATTTCAACAGAACAAGCGCACGCTCTCTATTCTTCATACTTTGCAAGCTCTCAATTTGTCACAGTCTTGCCTTTTGGAGTTATGCCAAAGTCTTCAGCGCTCACCGGGTCTAATCATGTTCAGATTCAGGTTGCAGTCGATGAACACACGTCGCGTTTGGTTGTCTCTGTTGCTATCGATAACCTCGGTAAGGGAGCGGCTGCGCAAGCAATTCAAAACGCTAATTTGATGTGTGGCTTGGATGAGGCTGCAGGGCTTAACTTTGATGGACTTGGCGTATGAAGTCTTTACCCAAAGGCTTTCGTGGCGCAGCTATTGCGGCTGGGCTGAAGTCAACCGGTGCGCTGGATCTGACTCTGATTGAGAATACGGGTCCACTTTTTGATGCAGCAGCTGTTTACACATCGAACAAAGTTGTCGCAGCACCTGTTATCTGGTCACGTGAAGTCACTAAAGGAAAGCTTGTGCGTGCTGCTGTTCTCAACTCTGGTGGGGCAAATGCCTGCACAGGTCCTCAAGGATTTGCCGATACTCATCACACAGCCGAAAAAGTTGGGGAGCTTCTAGGAATTTCATCTGGTGAAGTCGTGGTCTGCTCTACTGGCCTTATCGGTGAGCTCCTACCCATGCCAAAGATATTTGCAGGGCTTGAAGCTATTTCAGCAGCGATGAAAACGGATTCATTAGATGATGTTTCGCGAGCAATCATGACCACCGATAGCGTTCCCAAGGTTGCAACAGCTAGTATCAAGGGCGCTGAATTTGCAGGAATTGCAAAGGGTGCAGGAATGCTTGCACCGGCCTTAGCAACAATGCTCTCTGTCGTGATGACGGATGCAGTTCTACCAAAGAATGCTCAAGAGATTTTCGCTCGAGTAACCGATAGAACCTATAACCGCATTGATTCTGATGGATGTACATCTACTAATGACACAGTGCTGCTGATGGGAAGTGGTGCATCAGGTGTTGCACTCTCAGAGGCAGAACTTGAAGCTGCGCTGATGGATGTGTGTGGCTCACTTGCTGCTCAGCTGATTGCTGATGCAGAAGGATCAACAAAGACAGTCGCAATAACTGTGACAGGGGCGGCATCTGAAAGTGACGCCGTTGAAGTTGCTCGTGCATGTGCTCGCAACAATCTCTTAAAGTGCGCAATCTTTGGGGCGGATCCGAATTGGGGTCGCGTCTTAGCTGCAGTTGGCACAGCCGATGCACATATGGATCCTCTCAATATCGATGTGATTCTTAACGGTGTTCATGTGGCGAAGGAATCTGCACCTTTTGAAGATAAGAACCTTGTCTCATTTGCAGAACGTTTGGTGAGCCTCGAGGTCAGCCTCAATGTGGGTAGCGCTTTTGCGACTGTGATGACCAATGATTTGTCGCATGACTACGTCGAAGAGAATTCGGCCTACTCGACATGATTGTGATCAAATTCGGAGGACACGCGATGACTGATGAGCATGGCTCGTTCGCCAAAGCAATCGCTGACGCCATTTCCACAGGAGTTACTCCTGTCATTGTTCATGGTGGCGGACCTCAGATTGGCAAAGCGCTGGAAGCTGCCGGAATTGAATCTGAATTCGTTGGTGGCTTTAGAGTCACAACGCCTCAAATCTTTGATGTTGTCGAACAGGTGTTGGCCAACGAAGTCGGGCCGGCAGTTGCCAAATCGCTAGTCACTCATGGCGTTGCGGCAGTAGCGATTTCAGGCAGAACTTCTGGAACTCTGATTGCGAAGGCTTTGACATCACTAGTTGATGGAACTGCTGCAAATCTCGGGTTGGTAGGAGTTGTCACAGATGTGAACACTTCGTCCATTGAAGAACTCGTGAGTGCAGGAAAAGTTCCCGTGATTTCTCCAATAGCGGCAGATAGCCAAGGATCGATTGGCTATAACGTCAATGCAGATTTGGCTGCCGCAGCCATTGCAGGCGCACTGGATGCCGAGTGGTTGATCGTCATGACTGATGTTGAAGGCATTTACAGGTATTGGCCGGATAAGGATTCACTGATTACATCTATCTCAGCGAGTGAGCTGGAGTCACTTAAGGCAACGTTTGCACAAGGTATGGCTCCTAAGGTGCAGGCTTGTTTGGATGCAATTGGAGCAGGGGCAAAAGCAGTGCGCATTATCGATGGAACAAATCCATCAGCATTCAAGAGAGCTCTCATGGGCGAGGGCGGAACGTTGGTGGTTGCATGAAACGTTGGCAGAGAGCGCTCCAAGATAACTATGGAACACCGACTATTGAGCTGGTTTCCGGTAAAGGATCTGTGGTCAAGGATTCAAACGGCAATACCTACCTTGATTTCTTGGCAGGCATCGCAACCAATGTATTAGGCCATGCACATCCCGCTGTGGTCAAAGCTGTGACAAAGCAGATCGCCACCTTGGGCCATGTGAGTAATTTCTATGCCCATCCGAACGTTCTTGAACTTGCTGAAAAATTGCAGAAGATGACAGGGGATAAGAGCGCACGAGTCTTCTTCTGTAATTCGGGTGCAGAGGCTAATGAGGCTGCTTTGAAGCTCTCTCGCAAGACAGGCAAATACAAGATTGTTGCAACAAATGAGTCATTTCATGGCCGCACAATGGGAGCACTTTCTCTGACTGGTCAGCCTTCAAAGCGAAATCCCTTTAAGCCGTTGCTTAAAGGAATTAAGCATGTGCCATTTGGTGATTCGTCAGCGATGAAGAGAGCAATCACAAAGAAGACTGCGATGGTCATAGTTGAACCGATTATGGGAGAAGCTGGCGTCATTGTTCCGCCAAGTGACTACCTGAAGAATTTACGTAAATATTGCGACGATAACGGTGCATTGTTGGTATTCGATTGCGTGCAGACCGGTATGGGTCGCACAGGGGATTGGTTTGGGTATGAATACTCTGGAATCAAACCTGATGTGATTACTTTGGCAAAGGGACTTGGTGGGGGATTACCGCTGGGAGCAATGATTGCCTTGGGCCCTGCATCGAAACTCTTTGCGGCAGGAGATCACGGATCCACCTTTGGCGGAAATCCTGTGGCTACTGCGGCTGGTCTTGCTGTGATTGGATCGATTGAGAAAGAGAAGATTCTTAATCATGTTGATGGAGTCGGTGAGTTCCTTCTTGCTGAATTAGCACTGATTCCGGGAGTTACTGAAGTTCGCGGCGCCGGTCTGCTTATCGGATTGACTCTGGAAAAGCCTGCCGCAAAAGCAGTTACCAAGAAGTGCCAAGAGTTAGGCGCACTCATTAACGCGCCAGGTGAATCAACTATTCGAATAGCCCCGGCACTGAATGTTTCCATGAAGCAGGCACAGAAATTTGTCGCAATATTTTCACAAGCGCTCAAGGAGGTCACTCATGTCTAGTGTCACAGCTCGCAGAGCAAAGGCGATTGCGCTGATTAAGGCCGGCCTCATTCACTCACAATCAGATTTGGTGAAGCAATTAAAGAAAGCTGGATTTGCAGTCACGCAAGCGACTGCAAGTCGCGACTTGGAGGAGATCGGCGCCGTCAGAGGTCGCTCTACATCGGGAGAATCGGTCTATAAAATCTCCGATAGTGATGATGAATCGATTTCGCGCACAATGCCTGTCCCATCAGATCTGATCATCTCGGTTGAGGCCAGTGGAAATCTCGCTGTTGTGCGCACTCCTCCTGGAGGAGCCCAGTTATTGGCTAGTTCTTTAGACCATTCAGGGATTTCCGACATTATCGGAACTATCGCAGGTGACGACACGGTCTTAGTTGTATCGAGAAAAGCCAGCGGTGGAGCCCAACTCGCGAAAGAATTGCTTGCTTACGGTGGAATCAAGAGAAGTGGAAGAGGTAGCAAATAATGGCGCTCTGGGGTGGACGTTTCTCGCAGTCACCAGCTGATGCTGTCTTCGCACTCTCTCGCAGTGTGCACTTCGATTGGAGACTTGCTCCATACGATCTTCGCTCATCCCTGGCTCATCTAGATGTTTTGCAATCCAGTGGCTTACTCGAAGACTCTGTTGCCAAGCCCATTCGTGAAGCACTAAAGGAATTGATTGCAGAAGTTGCTTCAGAAAAGTTTGTAGCCAATGACACTGATGAAGATGTTCACAGCGCTCTAGAGCGCGGATTAACGGAAAAGCTTGGCGATATTGGTGGATCACTTCGCGCTGGTCGCTCACGTAATGATCAGGTCGCAACCGACCTTCGCCTCTACGCAATCGATCACATGTTGGAAGTTGCCCAGCAGGTACTTGCACTCCAGAACGCTTTGATAGCAAAGGCGTCTGAATATGGCGATGCGCCAGCTCCAGGCTTTACCCATCTACAACATGCACAACCTGTTCTCTTTGGCCATGAAATCGCAAAGCACGTTCACGGATTCTCACGAGATCTCGATCGTATTCATGACTGGCTCGATCGCGCACTAGTGAGCCCACTGGGCTCTGGTGCACTGGCTGGGTCGTCACTTCCTTTATCACCTGAGGTCACAGCGAAAAACCTGGGATTTACATCCAGTGCTGCAAACTCAATTGATGCAGTATCTGATCGTGACTTTGTTGCAGAAGCTCTCTTTATTCTCTCGATGGTGGGAATTCACCTTTCACGAATCGGTGAAGAGTGGTGCATATGGGCAACAACTGAGTTTGGTTGGGCAAAGGTTGCAGATGCATACTCAACAGGATCATCGATCATGCCGCAGAAGAAGAATCCAGATATGGCAGAACTTGCTCGCGGTAAAGCAGGACGTTTGGTTGGAAATCTCACTGGAGTTCTCACAATGCTGAAAGGTTTGCCTTTCGCATATAACCGCGATCTGCAAGAAGATAAAGAGCCACTCTTTGATTCCATCGACACTGTGCTCCTTGTTCTGCCAGCTGTGACCGGAATGGTTGCCACAACAGATTTCGATCGCGAGCAATTGGCACTTGCTGCACCTCTTGGTTTCTCACTTGCAACTGAGATTGCCGATTACTTAGTGCGCGCCAAGGTTCCCTTTGGTCATGCACATGAGGCAGCTGGTAAATGTGTCGCACTCTGTGAGTCATCGGGTCGCCAACTACATCAACTGACCGATGCAGAATTTTCATCGATTCACCCATCACTTAAGAGTGATGTGCGCGATGTGCTCACCGTTCACGGAGCGCTCGAATCGCGCACCACTGTGGGCGGAACTTCACCTTCATCCTTCAAGGCGCAGATCAAGGAAGCCGAAGCTACTACTTCTGCATACACAAAAGAATTCACCGACAAGGCAAAGGCTTTTTCAGAGATGATGGGTGCGTGAAGAGCGATATGACTGACCTAATTGATGACCTGAAATGGCGCGGATTGATCTCACAGACCACTGATGAGAAAGAGCTACGTGAAGCTCTGAAAAAGCCCATCACTCTCTACTTAGGTACTGATCCAACAGCGCCCAGCATCCATGTAGGTAACCTCGTTGTTCTCCTTGTCCTACGCCGCTTTCAACTAGCAGGCCACCACACCCTTCCTTTGGTTGGGGGAGCGACCGGACTTGTGGGAGACCCAAGCGGTAGAAATGATGAGAGAACCTTGAATACAACTGAGGTTGTTGAGCAGTGGGTTAATCGCATTAAGGGCCAACTATCAAAGTTTATGGACTTTGAAACAAAACAGAATCCAGCCAAGATGGTCAATAACCTTGACTGGACTGCTCCTATGACTGCCATTGAATTCTTACGCGATATCGGAAAGCACTTCAGTGTCAATCAAATGTTGAATAAAGATGCTGTCTCAACTCGTCTTGAGAAAGATGGAATTTCTTATACCGAATTCTCTTATCAAGTTCTCCAATCGATGGATTATCTTGAACTCTATCGTCGTTATAACTGCACACTTCAAATTGGTGGATCCGATCAGTGGGGAAATATCACTGCAGGTCTTGATCTCATTCGTCGCGCAGAGGGTGGATCTGCTCATGCGTTAACAGTTCCGCTTCTTGCAAAAGCTGATGGTTCTAAATTTGGTAAGACTGCTGGGGGAGCGGTGTGGCTCGATCCAGAGATGACAACTCCGTACGCTTTCTTCCAGTACTGGCTTAACTCTGATGATAAAGATGTCATCAAGTTCCTTAAGGTCTTTTCATTTAAATCACGTGCTGAG
>Ga0075464_10001254_pt1 | contig 11437 bp, 11 predicted proteins | sample DEB19_08_DNA_5_FD_75068 | JGI IMG/M metagenome (GOLD analysis project Ga0075464, IMG submission 75068) | Aqueous microbial communities from the Delaware River and Bay under freshwater to marine salinity gradient to study organic matter... | ecosystem: Environmental > Aquatic > Marine > Coastal ...
CTAGAGGTCGCCAAGGCGGCTGGGGTGCCAGCCGACACCGAGCTATTCGACAACTTTGGAGAGCGTTTAGCTGAAGTGGTGGCCGATGCAGCCAGCCGTTTCAAAGCAGACTTGATTGTGGTTGGCACACACGGACGCCGAGGCATTGGCCGAATGATGCTGGGCAGTGGTGCCGAACAAATCATTCGCCTTGCACCGGTACCTGTCCTTGTGATCCGTCACAGTGAGAAAAATGACGCTTTGGCGTGACATGCGCATTGTCAAACTGTTTTTGAACGAAAAGGAAGAAAAAAATGAAAATTCTGTTCCCGGCTGATGGCAGCGAATTCACTAAAAAGGCCCTCGCCTTCCTCGTCACGCATGAAAACATGTGCGGGCCTGAAGATGAATTGATCGTGGTGAATGTACAGGCGGCAATTCCTCACCGCGTGCAGCGCATGGTCGGCGCCACCACGGTGCGCGAATACCATGAAGATGAGGCTACCAAAGTACTCAAGTCAATCGAACGGTTTTTAACCAAGCACAAATTAAACTTTCGCACGAGTTGGGTGGCCGGTTCAGCCGCGACCGAAATCCTCAAAGCGGCAACCAAGGAAAAGGCCCACATGATTGTCATGGGCACGCACGGTCATGGTTTGATTGGTCGGGCTGTCATGGGCAGCGTTGCTCAGCGCGTCTTGGCTGAAGCCAACATTCCTGTTTTGCTGGTGAAGTGAATTTTCACATGGCAGCTATGGCCGCATTCGGGCGGCTTTCAGTGCTTGGATTTCAACAATCTCTTTAGGCTTTGCTCAAGCAGCAACGCCAGCACGGCGCCAGTACCAGCAGCCAGCAAAGACGCCTTCATCGGTTGCATCAATACAAAGCGACTGGCCTTGTCCTCCAAGCGTTGCAGCAGGCTAAATTTGACGTGTTTCTGATGCCCCGCTGACTGCAAAACCTCACCTTGGGCAACCTCGACCGCAGATTGCAAAACATCTTCCTGTAACGGTCGATGAGCGACTTTACCGTGATGCGCCCCGTCAGGTTTGTGTGTGCTCTGAAGATCAGGATTCATGGTGCGTGACTTGATAAATTTAAGATGATTTGAAGTTAGCCTGTGGGGAGAATCGTCCGTGTGAGTGATGCATCCATCCCGAGGTCGGATCAGTCCGACACTCAGCGCAGAGTTGACTGACAGCGAGTGGCGTTGACCGACGCTCTTCACCCGCATCAAGATCACTTAACGTCAAGAATTGGTTTTTGGGATTTCTCTTCACTGGAATTTCTGAAACTCAGTCCATGATGCACAGGAATCCAGATGTCCCTTTACAGGCGTAAAGCCAGCGCCAATAAAACTTCGCCAGATACCGCCAAGTTTGACAACAGCAACACCCTGACCACGGCGCAAGGCGTGCAGATTCCAGACAACCACCATTCGCTCAAAGCTGGGGCACACGGCCCAACGCTGATGGAAGACTTCATCTTGCGCGAAAAGCTCATGCACTTTGACCACGAGCGAATTCCGGAGCGGGTTGTTCACGCACGGGGTGCGGCGGCGCATGGCTATTTCAAGGTCTTCAAACCTTTTTCGCAGTACAGCAGCGCCGGATTTTTGCAGGACCCTTCGGTTGAAACGCCGGTCTTTGTGCGCTTTTCAACCGCTGTTGGATCGCGTGGTTCAGCCGACACGGTCCGCGATGTGCGCGGCTTTGCGGTTAAGTTTTACACGCAGCAAGGCAACTACGACTTGGTCGGCAACAACATGCCGGTGTACTTCATTCAAGATGCCATCAAGTTCCCTGACCTCATGCATGCGCTCAAACCAGAGCCACAACATGAGATGCCGCAAGCTTCATCGGCACATGACACTTTTTGGGACTTTGCATCCCTGATGCCGGAGTCCACCCACATGCTGATGTGGTTGATGTCCGACCGGGCCATTCCGCGCAGCTACCGCATGATGGAGGGCTTTGGCGTACACACCTTTAAGTTGGTCAATCCGCACGGTCAATCATGTTTTGTGAAGTTTCACTGGCAGCCCAAGTTGGGCCTGCACAGCATGGCATGGGACGAAGTACAAAAGATGGCTGGCCAAGACCCAGACTTTCATCGTCGGGATCTTTGGGATGCTATTGAGAGCGGCCATTTTCCAGAATGGGAGTTGGGGGTGCAATTGGTGGAAGTAGGCAAAGAAGCCGAGCTAGGCATCGACTTGCTTGACCCGACCAAACTGATTCCTGAAGAGCTGGTGCCCATCTTGCCGATCGGACGCATGGTGTTGAACCGCAATCCCGACAACTTCTTTGCCGAGACGGAGCAAGTGGCTTTCAATCCCGGCCACTTGGTACCCGGCATTGATTTCAGCAACGACCCCTTGTTGCAAGGACGCTTGTTTTCATACGCTGACAGTCAGTTGTCTCGCATGGGCAGTCCTAATTTTCAGGCGCTGCAGATCAACAGGCCAGCGTGTCCCATGCATCATTTTCAGCGCGACGGCCGGCAACAAACCACAGCTCAACACGATCGCGCAGCTTATGAGCCCAACACACTGGTGACCGGTGCTGAGTTTAGGGTGGATGGTTCTAAGCAGGGGTTTCAATCGTCACCAGATACGTTGGCATCAATCAAGTCGCGACATCAAAGCGCTTCTTTTGACGATCATTTTTCGCAAGCCACCTTGTTCTGGAACAGCCAGAGCCAAGCTGAAAAGGAGCACATCGTTACGGCCTTTCGCTTTGAGTTGTCCAAGGTCAAAAGCAAAGAAATCAGACAGCGCACGGTAGACAACCTCGCACATGTCGACTTGAAACTGGCAACCCGCATAGCTGCCAAACTCGGTATTGATCTCCCCAATGCTGCAGCGGCAGCTGGGCGACTGGGTTACAGGCATCACCTGCTACAGAGCCCTGAGAGCCAGTTACAAGAGGCGCCTTCGCTGAGCATGGTCGGACGCTACAAGCCCGACATCAGCACACGCAAAGTGGCTGTGCTGGCCGCCGATGGCATGGACATGATCTCGGTCAGGCGCGTGATGCAAGAGCTGACCGACGCGGGCCTAGAGTGCAAAGTGGTGGCGCCGCACTTGGGCCACATTGGCACAGCAAGCGGCCGCACGCTGGCAGTGGACTTCACTTTCAGCAACACTTCCTCAGTGATGTTTGACGCGGTATTGCTGCCCGGCGGTGTGGCCAGTGCAGACGAGTTGTGTCGGCTTGGCACAGCAGTGCACTTTGCACTCGAAGCCTACAAACACTGCAAGCCTATGTGCGCCATCAATGAAGGCGTGCGCTTGCTCAGCAGCTTGGGTTTCAGCATGAGTCAGAACAAAGACGCTGTGTTGACGGTGCCGACACCCGGCGTGGTGATTGCCGACAGCCAGAAAGCCATCGAAGGGCAGATCAGCCAAGAGTTCATCACCGCGATACTTCAGCACCGTCACTGGGACCGCGTTAATTTGGACTCAGTACCGGCATAAAGCTACGTGACGGCGCTGTTCAGTGCGCGTGGCCCCACAGCAAAAATGCGTCGCGGCCTTCTGCTACCAAGCTCACTGGCGCACCCACCGGCAACAGCACTTTGGTCGGCACATGGCCGAATGGCAGGCCAGCTAAAACACGCGCTTTGACTTGGCCCTGCAACCACTGCACAACAGTAGCCAGCTTGAAGCCTTTGTCATGCGGCACCAGTTTGAAGTTGGTGAACTGGCCCAAAACGATAGCCTTTTGTTGCGCCAACACGCCCGCATGAAGCAACTGCGTCAGCATGCGCTCAATGCGGTACGGGTGCTCATGCACATCTTCCAAAAATAAAATCCCACCTTTGATTTGCGGGAGAAAAGGCGTACCGACCAGCGAAGACAAGACCGACAAATTACCACCCCAAAGCACGGCGTTGTTGATTTTGAAATCAGTTGATTTCGCAAATGCTGTCGGAGCCACTACCGCAACCGCTGCGGCAGGTTTGGGCAACTGCCAGCCAGCGCCCTCACCTTGCCCGCTCACCAAGTCGTCAAAGCAGGCCTCCATGATGTCGTCGGGCGTGCCGTCGACGCCAAAGTCTTCACCGAGCGCAGGACCTGCCCAACTGATGGCACCAGTCTTGGCCAGCAAGGCCGACTGAAAAGCGGTGAAATCACTCAATCCGACGAACTGCGTGCCCTTGGTGACGGCCTTGGCCACCGCCTTGTAGTTGATGCTGGGCAAGATGCGCGTCAGGCCATAGCCACCACGGGAAATCAGCGCGATGTCTGCGCCGCTAGCAGCCGCCCGATGAATCGCGGCCAAGCGGGTGTCGTCATCACCGGCAAAGCGCTGGTGACTGGCCAAGGCGGACTCATCCACTTCAACCTCATGCCCCAGAGTTTTCAAACGGGCGATGCCGCGTTTAAAGCTGGCTTTGTCGCGCACGGCGCTGGAGGGGGAGTAGATGTAGATATGTTTTTTCACGAAGATAATTATCCCATTGGCGCTCTGCCGGACTGACAGGTTCAGAGTTCAGCGCAGGGCGAAAAACTGAACCGCCTCGGCCGCAATGCCTTTGCCTTGATCTGCGCAGTCATCAGCCAACAAGGTTTGGCCGGTCCATGGGTCGGCCCCAAACTCCTGCGCCAGCATGCGCGGAAAAGCCCGCAGTGCAGCGCGGTGCCCGCGATCGACAAACGGCGCGTTGTAGGCGGCACCGTCTTCCTCACTGGCAGCCATCAAATTGCCAGTCACCAGCAAGCCGCGATAACGCTCTGACGCAGCCATCAGCAAACTGAGACCCAACAAGTCAGCCCGTTCTTGCAGCACCAACACCACGTTCTTCAGATCAAGCCGTTCAACCAGTTCGAGCAGCGTCTGGCGATGGAAAGTGAAGGTGTGAAAACTATCTTTTTTAGGCTTGTCGCTTTTTCCAAAACCAATCAGGTCGGGGGCCACCACGCGGTGGCCTGCCGCCAGAAACACCGGGATCATCTTGCGGTAAAGATAACTCCAACTCGGGCTGTCGTGCAGGCAAAGAAACGTCAGCGCCTGTACGTCATTTAGCCCGCCCTGTTCGTCCAGGTAATGCATGCGCAGGCCAGCCAATACCGGCAAGTCGCTGATGTAATGCGGCTGCCAAGGATATTCAGCCAAGCCGTTGAAAGCAGCATCGGGCGTGCGCAGCGCAATGTCTTGTAGCGGATGGTTGAGCCGCGCTTCTTCACGCAGCACAGCGCGCCTTCCGCCAAAAAATGTCTGTAGTAAGGCCGCGCTTTCTTCGGCCAAGATGCCGCCCTGAACAGTGGTTTGGTGGTTGATGCGTTCCTCGGAAAACAGGTTCAGCACAGAACCAGCGGCGCCGGTTTTCGGCTCTGTCGCGGCAAACACCACCCGCTTGAGCCGCGCCTGCAGCATCGCGCCGCTGCACATGACGCAGGGCTCTAGCGTCACATACAACTCGCAGTCATCTAGTCGGTAATTGCCCAGCGCCTTGGCTGCTGCGCGCAAGGCCACTATTTCAGCGTGCGCCGTCGGGTCGTGTGCATCAATCGGCGAATTGCGTCCGGTGGCAATGATATGGCCGTCCTTGACCACCACCGCACCCACCGGCACTTCACCGGCAGCCATGGCGGCACGGGCTTCAGCCAAGGCGGCGTGCATCATCTCGACGTCACGCTCATCTGCTGCGCTCATACTTTGCTGCTCTTCAGGCGGACCATCCATTCAGCCAGCGTGCGCTGATGGCTGCTGCCCGACTCGTACATGCGCAGCGTGGCATCATGGGCTTCGGGTCGGTGCTGGTTGAGTTTGAGCTTGCATTCAAATGCCGTCACGCGGAGCTCAAAGCCAACAATGCCGGCCAACATCTTGCGCTGGTAATCAGCGTCCAGTGCCCGCCACTGCGCGGCGTAAGCCGGTTCATGATCGCCAATCAGTTTTTTCAGCAAACCGTCTTTGGCTTTGGGCTCGTCAATCAACACAGCCTCAACCGTGCAGTGCACAGCCAAGTAATTCCAAGTCGGCACGCGCGCCAAGTCGGGATACACCTGCGGCGACAAATACGCATGCGCACCGAGAAATGTCACCACCGCTTTAGGGCGGGCCTGCAGAAATCGCCAGTGCGGATTGCCACGCGCGACATGTCCCAGCAGCGCGGGCTTTGAGTCGGCTTGATCAGCTTGTTCGTCATCGAGCAACAACGGCAAATGGGTAACAAAAGGCAAGCCTGCGTCGTCAGTGCTGATGAGGCTGGCAAACGGGTCAGCCCGCATCAGCGGCGCTGCGTGTTCTGCCCATTCGCCTTTGAAGTTTTTTGGTAAATACATGCAGCCGCTCTGCCCAGCCAATTAGTCTGCGGCTTGAGAGATCTGCCGCAAAGCCTGCTCAAAGACCTCGACCGGTTGCCCACCAGAGATCAGATGTTTGTCATTGATGATGATCGCCGGGACGGAATGAATGCCTTGGGACTGGTAGAACTGTTCGCGTTCGCGGACCTCGGCGGCGTAGTCATCCGAGCTCAAAATCTCAGCGGCACGGGTGGTATCCAAACCCACCTCAGCAACCACCTTTAACAACACGTCATGCGCGGCCGGACTCTCACCATGGGTGTAATAAGCAGTGAACAGTCCTTCTTTCAAAGCTTTCTGTAAGGCCGTACTTTGCGTTTCGGCCCAGTGCAGCAAACGATGCGCATCAAAAGTGTTGTAAGTGCGACTGCGCCCACCACCGGCCGCATTGGTGCCGCTGAACGTGAAACCTAGGGCGGCGCCGCGTTGGCGAATCGCTTCACGGTTGGCCTCGGCCTGCTCCTCGGAAATGCCATATTTTTGGGTGATGTGCTCGGTGATGTCTTGACCTTCAGGGCCCATGTTTGGGTTCAGCTCAAAGGGCTGAAAGTGAAGGTCAACCGTGATCTCAGGACTGACCCGAGCCAATGCTTGGTCAAGCGCCTTGAGGCCAATCACGCACCAAGGGCACGCCACGTCGGAGACAAAATCTATTTTGAGCGTCGTGGACATATATTTTTCCTTGGAGATGTTGCGCATAACAGCGCGTTAAATGCTTATTCCCACTCAATCGTCGCCGGCGGTTTGCTGCTGACGTCGTAGGTCACGCGGTTGATGCCGCGCACTTCATTGATGATGCGGCCAGATACTTTCTTGAGCAGGGCGTAGGGCAATTCGGCCCAGTCGGCAGTCATGAAGTCGCTGGTTTGAACGGCGCGCAGGGCCACGACGTATTCGTACGTGCGGCCGTCGCCCATGACGCCAACGCTTTTGACCGGCAAAAAGACGGTGAAGGCTTGGCTGGTGAGTTCGTACCAGTTTTTGCCACTCTCGGCGTCTTTGAAGTTGCGCAATTCTTCAATGAAGATGGCATCGGCACGGCGCAGCAAATCAGCAAATTCTTGTTTCACTTCGCCCAAAATGCGCACGCCGAGACCGGGGCCTGGGAACGGATGGCGGTAAACCATGTCGTGCGGTAAGCCCAAAGCGACGCCGAGTTCGCGGACTTCGTCTTTGAACAATTCGCGCAATGGCTCCAGCAGTTTCAGGCCCAGTTGTTCTGGCAAACCACCCACGTTATGGTGGCTCTTGATGGTCATGGCCTTTTTGTTTTTGCCACCGCCGGACTCGATCACGTCGGGGTAAATCGTGCCTTGGGCCAGCCACTTTGCACCTTTGGAGGATGCGTCAGCGGCTTTGAGTTTGGCAGCCTCGGCCTTGAAGACTTCAACGAATTCTCGGCCAATGATTTTGCGCTTGGCTTCAGGATCGCTGACACCCGCCAGATGACCGAGAAACTGCGCGGCTGCATCCACGCGAATGACTTTGGCGTGCAACTTACCAACGAACATGTCCATGACCATGTCGCCTTCGTTAAGGCGCAACAAGCCGTGGTCAACAAAAACGCAGGTCAATTGGTCACCAATGGCACGGTGGATCAGCGCAGCAGCCACCGACGAATCAACCCCGCCAGACAAACCCAGGATGACTTCTTCGTCGCCCACTTGCTCGCGAATTTTGGTAACAGCTTCTTGGATGTAATCACCCATGACCCAGTCTTGCCGCGTGCCACAGATGTCCAGCACAAAGCGGTTCAGCAGGGCCTGACCTTGCATCGTGTGCGTGACTTCCGGGTGAAACTGCACCGCGTAGTATTTGCGGGCTTCGTCGGCCATGCCGGCGATCGGGCAAGACTCGGTCGACGCCATGAGCTTGAAGCCGGGTGGCATTTCGGTGACTTTGTCGCCGTGGCTCATCCAGACCTTGAGCATGCCGTGGCCGTCGGGTGTGGTGAAGTCGGCGATGTCTTTTAGCAGCGCCGTGTGGCCGCGTGCACGCACTTCAGCGTAGCCAAACTCACGCGTGGTTCCGCCTTCGACTTTGCCGCCAAGCTGCTGCGCCATGGTCTGCATGCCGTAGCAAATACCCAGCACCGGAATACCCAAATCAAAGACAGCTTGAGGTGCCCTGTCAGTCGACTCTTCGTAAACGCTGGCATGGCTGCCCGACAAAATAACGCCCTTGAGATTGCCGTCTTTGGCGTACTCACGAATCCAGTCATCGGTCACATCGCAGGGATGGACTTCACAAAAAACATGCGCCTCACGAACACGGCGGGCAATGAGTTGAGTGACTTGCGAGCCGAAGTCGAGAATGAGTATTTTTTGGTGAAGCATGAATCGGGTCAGGTTCGACAGATGGCGTTAGGCAAGGGCAATTTTCCGACGGGCCGCCCCTAGGAAAATACGCCCCCTCGGGGGGCAGCGCAGTACACGAAGTGCCAAGCGTGGGGGCTAATTATTCAGCCCGATAATTTGGCGCTTCTTTGGTGATTTGCACATCATGCACATGGCTTTCGCGGATGCCGGCAGAGGTGATCTCGACAAACTCAGCCCGGTTCTGCATGTCTTCAATCGTGGCGCAGCCACAGTAACCCATGCTGGCGCGCAAACCGCCAGCCATTTGGTAGACGATGGACACCATGGAGCCTTTGTAAGGCACCCGGCCTTCAATGCCCTCGGGCACCAGCTTGTCTGCATTCGGGTTGCCGGTGGTGGCTTCCTGAAAATAACGGTCTGCACTGCCCTGCTGCATGGCGCCAATGCTGCCCATGCCGCGGTAGCTTTTGTAGCTCCGACCCTGGAACAAAATGACTTCGCCAGGCGCCTCTTCAGTGCCCGCAAACATGCCACCCATCATGACGGTACCGGCGCCAGCCGCAATGGCTTTGGCAATATCGCCGCTGAAGCGAATGCCGCCGTCGCCAATCAAGGGAACGCCCGTGCCGCGCAGCGCTGTAGCCACGCTGTCGATGGCCATGATTTGCGGCACACCCACGCCTGCCACAATGCGCGTCGTGCAAATGCTGCCCGGGCCGATACCAACTTTGACAGCATCAGCACCGGCTTCGACCAGCGCCAGTGCAGCAGCGCCGGTGGCAATGTTGCCGCCAATCACATCGATGTGCGGATAGTTTTGTTTGACCCAACGCACGCGTTCAATGACGCCGTGGCTGTGGCCGTGTGCGGTGTCGACAACGATGGCGTCAACGCCCGCGCGGACCAAGGCTTCAACGCGCTCTTCAGTGCCGGCACCGACACCGACCGCAGCGCCTACGCGAAGGCGACCCGCGGCGTCACGTGCAGCGTTGGGGAAATTGGTTTGCTTGGTGATGTCTTTGACGGTGATCAAGCCTTTGAGCTCAAAGTCGTCATTGACCACCAACAAGCGCTCTAACTTGTACTTGTTGAGCAAGGCCTTGGCCTCGGCTGGCGAGGTGCCTTCTTTCACCGTGATCAGCTTTTCACGCGGCGTCATGATCTGGTGTGCCTTGACGTCGTAGCGGGTTTCAAAGCGCAGGTCACGGCTGGTGACAATGCCGATGACTTTGCCGCCGTCGCAAACCGGAAATCCAGAAATACCCAGTTGTTCAGACAGCTCCATCACCTGCAGCACGGTGTGTTCAGGAGTGATGACAACAGGGTCACGCACCACGCCGGACTCATAGCGCTTGACCTTGGCCACGTGCGCGGCTTGCTCTTGCGGGGTCAGGTTTTTATGAACAATACCGATGCCGCCCTCTTGGGCAATGGCAATCGCCAGACGCGCCTCGGTGACGGTGTCCATGGCGGCCGAAACCAAGGGCAGGTTCAGGCGAATGTTGCGAGAAAACTGGGTGGAAAGTGATGTGTCCTTGGGCAGGACTTGGGAGTACGCAGGGACCAACAAGACGTCGTCGAAGGTCAGCGCTTTGCCGAGTAGGCGCATAGGGAAAGCTCCAAAAACGCGATTGTACCCGTGCTGACAGCTGGTTTTTTGCTTCAGTAGCCGGCTTTTCCACCTTCGCGTTTTTTCGCGAACAGCCCGGCGCGCTTAACGCCCTGCCCTCTGAATCGCTCGCGGCGTGCAACCTTCGGGTCAACCCGCAAAGGTCGGTAAATTTCGACCCGGTCTTGATCAGACAGCACTTGATCCGCACCGCAACTGCGACCCCAGATGCCCAAACATAAATCGCCTCTGGCCAGAAGTTCGGGGATGTCGGAAAACCTTGTCTGTACACCTGAATGTTGTAGCGCCAGTTGAACGGTGCTGCCCTCGGGCATGTCAAGCAACCACTCATCGGCCAAGCGTTGGGCTGGCGCATAGGTCACAGCAATTTTCATGTATGGATGCGGTGGCGACTCACGGCTCGCCGTAGACCTGCGTTGCGCGCTTGACGAAGGCTTCGACCATGCTGCCGGCGATCTTGTCAAAGACCGGACCGACCAGCGCGGCCAGTGCCCGGTTGGCAAAACTGTAGCGCAGCGTGAAGTCAACTTTGCATGCTCGCTGACCTTCACCGAGCGGCGTGAAGGTCCAAAGACCATCAAGTTGGGAAAACGGGCCGTCGACCAGCTCCATCGCCACTTCGCGGCCGGCCACATGTCGGTTGCGGGTGGTGAAGCCTTGTTTGATGCCGCCGAATGAAATACCCACTTTGGCGGTCATGTTACTGTCGTCTTCGGTCAGCACAGAAGCTTGGTCGCACCACGGCAAAAACGCCGGATAGTGGGCGACGTCGGTGACGAGCGCAAACATTTCTTCGGCGCTGTACCAGAGGAGGACGGACTTGTGAACGGTTTTCATACAATGCAGTTGCGCTGGCAATTGTATTAGCCGCCCGCGCCCTCACCTCTCAGCCATGGCCACCAAAGAAGCAAGCTCCTCCAAAAAATCCGCTGCGGCCTCTTCAGGCAAGCCAGCCAAGCCCGCAGCCAATCTGTCGCCTAAAGCGGCAGCCGCTGCTATTCGCATTGCCGACAACAAAAAAGCGACTTACAACTACCACATTGAAGAACGCTTCGAAGCCGGCATGGTGCTGGAAGGCTGGGAAGTGAAGTCAGTCCGAGAAGGCAAAGTGCAGTTGACCGACGGCTACGTGGTCATCCGCAACGGCGAGCTGTTCATCATCGGCTGCCAGATCAACCCGCTGGGCACCGCGTCTAC
>Ga0075464_10001256_pt1 | contig 11420 bp, 10 predicted proteins | sample DEB19_08_DNA_5_FD_75068 | JGI IMG/M metagenome (GOLD analysis project Ga0075464, IMG submission 75068) | Aqueous microbial communities from the Delaware River and Bay under freshwater to marine salinity gradient to study organic matter... | ecosystem: Environmental > Aquatic > Marine > Coastal ...
CAATCCGGTCACGGGGACGCAAGCTGAAATTCACCGCAAAGGCGCTGCGGTGAGTCTGGGCCTGAACCTGCGGACAGACAACCAGTTCTGGATCAACTACCAGCGCTCGACGACCCACGACAACCCAGACTACGGCGTTGCTTTTGATGCGTCCACGCGCGCACCCGGAAAAATCTTGCCACCCAATACTTTTTTCGGCAATAAAAATAATTTTGACCAAAGCAATACCAGCATGACCACGCTGATCAACGAGTACCGCTTTTCTGCTGATACCCAGCTCAGGACGCAAATTCGCGACGCGCAATATGACCGTAGTTACTGGGCCAAAACGCCCAGTCTGACAACGCCTCCTGACGCAGCAGGCGGTGTAGGTGGCAACCAGACCCGGACATCGAACTACAAAACCACCACACTTCAATCTGATCTGAGCACCAAATTTCAGGCTTTTGGCATGAAGCATGAGGCGCTGGTCGGTTTTGAATATCTCAAGGAAAACAGTTACCGATCAACCTTGCAAAACTACGGGTCGGCAGCAGCGCCGGCTTTTTATCCTTATCAGCCATCACTGACGGCTGCAGCCAACAGATTTACCAGCAAGTCGCAGGCGGTTTATGTCCAGGACACGGTTGAATTTATTCCCCAATGGAAGCTGACGGCCGGCGTGCGCAGGGACCTGATGAATGCCCAGTACAGCAGCACCACATCGCCCCAGCTCAAGTTTGGCGAAAACAGTTATCGCACGGCGCTGTCGTATCAGCCGGATGCTTCGACCCACTATTACGTGGCCAAAAGCAGTTCCTTCAGTCCCACCGCCGACCTGTACCAGCTGACCAGTCAGCCCCAACCCGCAGAGCGCAGCCATGTGGTTGAAGTCGGCGCCAAGTGGCTGGTTGCCGACGGTGATCTCGCCTTGCGTGCGGCACTTTACCGCGCTACCAAATACTGGGAACGAAATGGCGACCTGGATTCAACCGCCACCATCCTGACGCGCAAGCGGGGAACGTCTGGTGTGGAGCTTGAAGCTGCGGGCCGCATCTCGCAAGACTGGGAGGTTTTCTCAGGCCTGTCTGTCATGAATGCCAAAGTTCTGGAAGTTGCAGAAAATATCAACGCCACCACCGGCGTGGTGACTGACGGCAACCCGGGCTACATGGGTCAGCAGGCGCGCAACACCCCCAAATACACCTTCAATGTCTGGAGCACCTACCAGGTCGATGGCAAGTGGCAGGTCGGGGGGGGTGTTGAACTCAAGGGCGAAAGGCAGGCCTTCAACCCGAGTGGGGCAGCCGCTGTGCCGACCCTCAATGGCGCCTATCAGCCCAATACGGCGCCGTCTTATGTGCGTTGGGATGCGATGGTCAAGTATGGTTACCAACAATGGATACTGCGGCTGAACATCAAAAACGTGCTCGACAAAACCTACTACGACGCGGTTTACGACAACGGTGCCTTTGTGGTGCCCGGCCCACGCCGCAGTGCCGTCCTGACGGCCGAGTACAAGTTCTGAATGTTGACGGGATGGGGGTGTGATTCATGTTGCTAACGATTGACAATGTACTGAACCAAGATGAGCTGGTCGCCGCTCGTCAGTGGCTGGACGCTGCTGACTGGTCTGACGGCCTGGCTACTGCGGGTGCACAGGCTGGGCAGGTCAAAAACAACCTGCAGCTGGGTGAGGGTTCAAAGGGTCTGGCTGAGCTCAGGCAATGCGTGCTTCAGGCGCTGGGTCGATCCGCACTTTTTTTCACAGCGACTTTGCCTTTGCGAATCGCACCGCCCGGGTTTAATCGCTACAGCGGCATAACCAACGCTTATGGCATGCATGCTGACAGTGCCATGCGAATGGAGCCAGGCCAGCCCGGCGCTTACTTGCGGTCAGACATTTCTGCGACCCTGTTCTTGACGGAACCGCAAGACTATGAGGGGGGTGTTCTGACCATTCACGACACCTTTGGCCAGCATGGCATCAAACTCAAGGCGGGGAGTCTGGTGGTCTACCCGTCATCGTCGTTGCACTCGGTCAGCCCCGTCACGCGCGGTGCCAGAACATCATGCTTCATGTTCATCCAAAGCATGGTGCGCGATGCTGGCCAGCGCCGCATCCTGTACGACATGGACATGGCGTTGCTCTGCCTGCGGTCCCAGTACGGAGAAACCCAACCGGTGGTGGCGCTGACCAGTACCTATCAAAATCTGCTGCGCTGTTGGGCTGAAAATTAGCCATGTCTGCAGCGCCTCAAAACTTGACCGACTATTGCCACCAGGCGCAAGACAAACTGCATCCTGACATCTGGCGTTATCTGCATGACCCGGGAGATCACCGCAACACACAAGCCCTGGCCAGCACACAGTTGATGCCCCGGCCGCTGCGAAATCTGTCGGGCGGTCATACCGGGTTGACGCTGTTCGGTCAAAAACTTGATCACCCCATCCTGCTTGCGCCAGTGGCGTATCAAACGCTGTTTCACCCGGACGGCGAGAAGGCCAGTGCCATGGCCGCCAAAGCGCAGGGCGGTCAACTTGTCATCAGCAGCCTGGCGAGCCATTTGTTTGCCGATATTGTGCGTTGCACCCGGGAGGACGATGCCCAAACGGATGTCACTCCAGCGCCCTGGTTTCAGTTGTATTGGCAAAACGGCAGGGCCAACACGCTGGCCTTGCTTGAACGCGCAACGCAAGCAGGTTGCAGCGCCGTCGTTCTGACGGTGGATGCCCCCGTCAAAGTGGCCAGCCTTGATCTGCCCAGCGGTGTACGTGCTGTCAATCTGTCGCCGCCCGATTCTGTCACCCGGCCAGGCAGCTCCGTATTCAAGGGATGGATGGCCCAAGCGCCGACTTGGCAAGATGTCGCGTGGCTAAGAAGGCAAACCCGTTTGCCATTGCTTGTCAAAGGCTTGTTGCACCCCGACGATGCGCAACTGGCCATGGATACGGGTTGTGACGGCGTGGTCGTTTCCAACCATGGTGGACGCACACTGCTTGCCGCGCCTGCCAGCATTCAATGCCTGGCATCGGTGGTGGCGCGGGTTCAGGGCCAAGTCCCGGTGCTGTTTGACAGTGGCATACGCAGCGGACAAGACGTGTTTTCTGCCATCGCTCACGGTGCGACAGCTGTCTTGCTGGGACGGCCCTACATTTGGGGGCTGGCAACCCATGGCCCATGGGGTGTGGCACATGTCATTCGACTCCTGCGCGACGAACTCGAATTAACCATGGCCCTGACGGGCTGCGCGCTCCTGAGCGACATTGGGCGGCATTGCTTGTTTGAAACATGAGACAAGCAAAGCCCCAAGCGCTACATGATGGCCTGCGCGCCCAATTCAGCTTTCAGGTCGCAACCTAAGGCTTCAGGGCGTTATTTGGGCAATCGATGCGCCAATGCCGTCTTTGGCGGTGCTGCCGTTAGCATCCATGTTGTCGCGCCGGGGCACATCAAAGTTGGCGATGTAAGCGGTTTTGCCAACAAACACCAACGCTGCGGGGAATTCCAGGGGGCCCTGGCTGCCGTTTTTGGCAACCATCTTTACCACACCCATAGGTGACACCGAGACAATCGCATTCAGTTCATTGGCGGCCACCCAAACGTCGCCATTGCTGAGAAACGCCATGTCATCCGCGCCTTCAAGCAAAGGGCTCTGGGCCAGCAGCACGGGCTTGCCACCTTTGCCATCAGCACCCATAACAACCTTCCAGACGGCACCGCGCGATGTGTCTGCCACGTGCAGGACACCAGCGCTGTCAAACTTCAGCCCATTGGCAACGATGGCTTGCGTTGTCTTGCCGTCTGGCAGGGTGCGCGTGTTTCTGTCAATTTGTGCGGAGGACTGCGCTGCGCCACCGTTCGGGCCCACGCTATAAACAATGCCGCTTGCACCACCCGAGACATACAAGGTACCGCGGCTGTCAAAAGCAATGCCATTGGCGCCAGGCACGCCAGTGGCAAAAGTTTGTGCCAGGCCCGGTTTGCCGGGATTCAGGTCCGCAGCCTTGATGCGTACCACCTCGCTGAAGGCGCCAGCAGCAAGGTACAAGTCCCCCTTGGCGTCAAATGCAATGCCGCCGGGCGATGCGTCTACTTTTTTGCCATCAAGCATTCGGGACTCTACTTTGCCCACGACCACCGACTGGGGTGATTTGGGGTCAATGCGCAAAACGTTGCCCGTCACGCGGTCGGACGTGTACAAAATGCCGTCACGGTCAGCCGTGATGTTTTCAACAATGACAGTGCGGTCCACGCTGGCGGGATCAAGATCGACCAGGATGGAAACGGTTGGGTTGCTCATTGGCATGCCTGCACAACCGCCCAATAAGAGTGCCAGCAGACTTGTGGATAAAAGTTTCATGGGTTGCCTCTCTTTAAAAAAATAAAAAGTTTATCGAATTTCCAGAAAAAATGGAAATTGAATGACGCGCCTTGAAAGCATCATGCGGGCAGAGATGTCCGCATCAAATGGTCGAATGCACCCAGCGCCGCCTTGGCACCGTCACCTGCAGCAATGATGATTTGCTTGAACGGGACGGTCGTTGCATCGCCCGCCGCAAACACACCCGGCACAGAGGTTTGGCCTTTCGCATCAACGATGATTTCGCCGTGCTTTGACAATTCGACCACACCCTTGAGCCAGTCGGTGTTGGGCACCAGGCCGATTTGAATGAACACGCCTTCCAGTTCCACCGTGTGTAACTGGTCGCTGGCGCGATCCTTGTAAATCAGGCTGTTGACTTTTTGGTCACCGGTAATTTCAGTGGTTTGCGCGTTGGTGATCACCGTCACATTGGCCAGACTGTGCAGTTTGGTGACCAGCACGGCATCGGCTCTGAGGGCCTTGTCGTACTCAATCAAGGTGACGTGACCGACCACACCCGCCAGGTCGATGGCGGCTTCCACGCCGGAATTACCGCCGCCAATCACCGCGACGTGCTTGCCCTTGAACAGCGGACCATCGCAATGCGGGCAGTAGGCGACACCCTTGTTTTTGAACTCACGCTCGCCTGGCACGTTGATGTTTTTCCAGCGTGCGCCAGTAGAAATCACCACCGATTTGCTGCGCACCGTGGCGCCGCTTTCAAGCTGCACTTCAATCAGGTTTTTGTCCAGTCCCGTGTTCAGTACCAGTGCTTTGGCGCGCTGCATATTCATGATGTCCACGTTGTAGCCACGCACCTGTTCTTCCAGCGCCAATGCGAATTTCGGACCTTGGGTTTCCTTGACGGAAATGTAGTTTTCAATGCCCAGCGTGTCCAGCGTCTGGCCACCGATATTTTCACTGACCACGCCGGTGCGAATGCCCTTGCGTGCTGCATACACCGCAGCGGCTGCACCCGCAGGGCCACCACCGACCATCAACATGTCAAAGGTTTCCTTGGCGTCAATCTTTTTGGCTTCGCGTTCGACACCTTTGGTATCGATCTTTGCCAGAATTTCTTCCAGGCTCATGCGACCCTGACCAAATTCAGTGCCATTCAGAAAAATGGTGGGCACGGCCATCACCTGGCGCTCCTTGACTTCATCCTGGAAGGAGCCGCCTTCAATCATGGTGGCGCGGATGTTCGGGTTCTGGGTCGCCATCACATTGAGCGCCTGCACAACGTCTGGGCAGTTGTGGCAGGTCAGTGACACATACACCTCGAAGTTGAAATCGCCCTCCAGCGCGCGGATCTGCTCAAGAATGTCTGCCTCGACCTTGGGCGGATAGCCGCCCACCTGCAGCAGCGCCAGAATCAGCGACGTGAATTCATGCCCCATCGGCAAGCCGGCAAAGCGTGGGCCGTGGTTTTCACTCGGGCGGTTGACTGAAAACGATGGCTTGCGATGGTTGTCGTCGCGGCTTGTCGTCAGCTTGATCAGCTTGGAGGCTTCAGCCACATCCATCAAGAGCGATTCTAGCTCACTGGACACGGGGCTGTCGTCCAGCGACGCCACAATTTCGATGGGCGTCGTGGCGCGTTCGAGGTAGCTTTTCAGTTGGGCTTTGGTGGCGTCGTCAAGCATGGCGGATTCACTTTCAGTTGTCGATGAGAACAAAAAAGCCCGGAGCAGCGCGCATCAGCGCGCCGGGCCCGGGCCTTTGTCAGGGGAGCAGGGCGCTTAGATCTTGCCGACGAGGTCGATGGACGGTGCAATCGTCTTGGCGCCTTCATTCCACTTGGCAGGGCAGACCTGGCCAGGGTGGGCAGCGGTGTATTGAGCGGCTTTGAGCTTGCGCAGGGTTTCTTTCACGTCACGTGCGATTTCGTTGGAGTGCACTTCGGCGGTCTTGATAACGCCTTCTGGATTGATCACAAACGTGCCGCGCAGTGCCAGGCCTTCTTCAGGGATGTACACGTCAAAAGCCTTGGCCAGCACGTGGGTTGGGTCGCCGACCAGTGGGAACTTGGCCTTGCCAACGGCTGGGGACGTCTCGTGCCACACCTTGTGTGAGAAGTGGGTGTCGGTTGTCACGATGTAAACCTCGGCGCCGGCCTTTTGAAATTCGGCATAGTTGTCGGCGGCGTCTTCCACTTCGGTGGGGCAGTTGAAGGTGAAAGCGGCGGGCATAAAAATCAGGACAGACCATTTGCCTTTCATGGATTCGTCGGACACGTCAACGAACTTGCCATTGTGAAAGGCGGTGGTCTTGAAAGGGACGATGGAGGTATTGATGAGCGACATGGTGATTCCTTAAATGATGTTGATGAGGCGCTGCTGTGCACCACAGAGGCTATGTTAGGGTAAACAAGGTCAATTGAACAGCTTGTATCAATTGATAAAAACTAAATATGAGATAGGCGTTTTCCAAAAATGCAGCTTCGTCGCGTCCGCCGCGAGCAGGGTTGTCCGTGCTGACGGGCCGGCAGCTATTAAAAATACAATGCCAGCATGAAACCCATTTCGTTGTATGCCTCTCTTGTCTTGAGACGATGCTCAGTCGCGCTGGGACCGTTTCTGTTGCTGCTTTCGGGACTGAGCGCTGCGGCTGAAGTCAGTGTGGCGGTCGCCGCCAACTTCACCGCTCCCATGAAGCGCATCGCCGAGGAGTTTGAAAAAGAAACCGGTCACAAAGCGGTGTTGTCTTACGGCGCCACGGGCCGGTTTTATGCGCAGATCACCAACGGAGCGCCGTTCCATGTGTTTTTGTCGGCAGACGATGAAACGCCTGCCAAGCTTGAAAAAGTGGGCGCTGCGGTGCCTGGCAGCAGCTTTACCTATGCGACCGGGCGGCTGGTGCTGTGGTCAGCCAAGCTGGGGCTGGTGGATGAGAAAGCGGCCGTGCTGCTGCGCAATGAGTTCAAGTACCTGGCCATCGCCGCGCCGAAGTTAGCACCCTACGGCGCTGCAGCGATGGAAGCGATGACCAAAATCGGTATGCTTTCCTTGCTGCAAGCCAAGCTGGTCACGGGCGAGAGCATTGGCCAGACTTTCAGCATGATTGCCAGCGGCAATGCCGAGCTGGGTTTTGTGGCCATGTCTCAGGTGTATGAGGACAACAAGCTCAAAAGCGGCTCAGCTTGGGTCGTGCCAGCCCATCTGCACAGTCCCCTCAAGCAAGACGCCGTGTTGTTGGCGCGAGGTAAAAACAACCCGGCGGCGCTGCAACTGATGACGTTCATGAAATCCGGACAGGCACGCGCCATCCTGAATTCTTTCGGCTACGAGTGATGAAAGCCACCTGGTGAGTCCGCTTGAAGCACCAGCCATCTGGCAAGCCGTCTGGCTGACGGTCAAGCTTGCCAGTGTCACGACGCTGATTTTGTTGCTGCTGGGCACGCCGCTGGCCTGGTGGCTGGCCAGCACGCGCTCGTGGCTCAAAGGCCCGGTCAATGCGGTCGTTGCGCTGCCGCTGGTGCTGCCGCCGGTGGTCATCGGCTTTTATCTTCTGGTGCTGATGGGGCCCAAAGGCCCGGTCGGGCAGCTCACCCAGTCGCTGGGTTTGGGGCTGCTGCCCTTTAGCTTTGCGGGTCTGGTGGTGGGGTCGGTGTTTTACTCTTTGCCGTTTGTGGTGCAGCCCCTTGGCAATGCGTTTGAAGCGCTGGGTCGCGCCCCGCTGGAGGCTGCCGCCACGCTGCGTGCGTCACCGCTCGACACGTTTTTCAGCGTGGTGCTTCCGCTGTGCAAGCCCGCTTACATCACCGCTGCGGTCATGGGCTTTGCACATACGGTGGGCGAGTTTGGCATTGTGCTGATGCTGGGCGGCAACATACCCGGCCAGACGCGGGTGCTGTCGGTACAGATTTATGACCTGGTGGAGACACTGGAATACACCCAGGCGCACTGGCTGGCGGGTGGGCTGATGGTGTTTGCGTTTGCTATTTTGCTGGGCCTGCACTTCCTGCAGCCCAAGAAGACGACATGAGCGGCATTCACGCCATCTTTCAACGCGTGCTGGGTGACTTTGCGCTGGACGTGACTTTGCAATTGCCAGGCCGTGGCGTTACCGCTATTTTTGGCCCATCAGGCTCCGGCAAGACCACGCTGCTGCGCAGCATCGCCGGTCTGGAGCGCGAATCCGGCGCGTCGGGCGGGTATCTGGCGGTCAATGGCGATGTCTGGCAAGACACCCGCACTAATGTTGACAAGCGCATCTTCAAGCCCGTTCACACCCGCTCGCTGGGTTATGTCTTTCAGTCTGCCAACCTGTTCAATCACCTGACTGTGCAGGGCAATCTGGACTACGGCCTGCGCCGCATCCCGCTGGCCGAACGCAAGGTGTCCCTTGGCCAGGCCACTGAACTGCTGGGCATTGAAAAGTTGCTGCACCGCCAACCTGCCACGCTGTCGGGCGGCGAGCGCCAGCGCGTGGCCATTGCCCGGGCGCTGGCCACCAGCCCGCAACTGCTGCTGATGGACGAGCCGCTGGCCGCCCTTGACGTGCAGCGCAAGGCCGACCTGCTGCCCTACCTAGAGCGGCTGCACACCGAGCTGGACATTCCCGTGCTGTATGTCAGCCATGCGCCAGATGAAGTCGCCCGGCTCGCCGACCATCTGGTGCTGCTGGACGCTGGAAAGGTGCTGGCCAGCGGCCCCACCCGCGAGCTGATGACCCGGCTGGACTTGCCGCTGGCCCACGGCGATGCAGCGGCTGCCATCATCGACGCCGTGGTGATGCGGGTCGAGCCTGCGTACCACCTGAGCCATGCCGAATTTGCAGGCGGACACATCAGTTTGCTTAACCCATCCCTGCAAGTCGGCCAGCGGGTGAGGGTGCGGATCCAGGCCCGCGACGTCAGCCTGACACTGACGCGCCAGCAGGGCACCAGCGTGCTGAACATTTTTGCCGCCACGGTGTCCAGCATCAGCGCTGACAGCCCCGGTCAGGCCATGGTGGCGCTCGATGCCGGCGGCAGCACGCTGCTGGCCCGCATCACGCAAAAGTCGCTGGACGCGCTGGGTTTACAGCCCGGAAGCCCGGTTTTTGCCCAGGTCAAGGGCGTGGCGGTGCTGGGCTGAGTTTTAGTTGCTATCAATACGGTAGCTGCTCGCGCATGTGTCCATTGGTCAAAATGCGCTTTTCATACCCAAAAATCGGCAAGTCTGACCGTTAAAACGGTTTTCAGCCTCGTTTTTGCAGCCCCGGCAGCTCATTTTTGCCCAATTCAGGCTATTTTCAGGTGCCAAATCGGACCCTAGCCCAATGGATACGGGCGCAAGCAGCTATAAAAATAGTAGCTATTGACTTCATATTTCAGCGCGCATGGACGTGGTGCCACCTTGCAAGATGCGCATTAATCCCCGTGCCGGTGCCAGTAAACAGGGCAGTGTTTGCAGCCACGAGCCGCAGGCGACCGCAAACCGCCGGAACTTGAAGAAATTTTCACGCTCTTTCCGAAACTCAAGGAGCGCCGCAGCAGCTGGCGTCATCACTTTCAGGCGGCGAGCAGCAAATACTCACCATTGGCCGTTCATTGAGGGTCTCGCCCAGAATGATTATTTTTGACGAGCCCTGCGCCGACCTGGCACTGGGCATCGTCAAGACCATGGTTGCGTCGATCAAGGCCATACAGGAGCGCGGTGTGTCGATATTGCTGGTCGCGCAGAACCTGGACATCGCACACGCCATCGCATCGCGCGCCATCGTGATGTCCGCAGGACGCGCTGCCTGGGCGCTCCAGTGCTTCAGCTAGCGCGCTCTATGGCCTCACCCGTGCTTTTCAGGATGTCGAAAAAAGCCTTTTTATCGTCCGTGGGCTGTGCGTTCCGCAATCTCAGCACGCCAATGCCGGATCGTCTCTGGTAGTCGAGGGGCAACACGGCCACCTGCTTTGCAGCAACAAAGTAGTCCGCCATGCGGGCCGACATTGCTGCGACAAAAGTACCCTCCTGCAGCAGGCTGGCAACCATGAGCATTGACGAGGTCTCTACCGCGTAACGTGGCGCGGGCTCCCCCGCGAGCGCGAACTCATGCTCCAGCTCACGCCTCAGCGGGCTTCCGCCGGCAGGCCCCAGCCATTCAACGCTGGAGAGATCACGCCAGTCAAGCTTGCGCCGGCTCGCAAGCGGATGCTTCGGGCCCACCACCACACGCATCTCCTCCTGGTAGAGAACGTCGTAACGGATGCTTTGCTCAAACACAGGCTGTTCAATACGTATCACGCAAAAGTCCAGGCGTGCCGAGCGCAGTTGCGGCAGCAGTGACTCCATCGCCCCCTCAACAATCTCCAGATGCACGTGAGGACGCGAGGCCCGGAACTGATGGATGGCCTTTGGCAGCAAAAGCGGCATCGCAGGCGGGGATGTGCCGATAACCAGTGATGAGGATGCGCCGTTGGCGACCAGCCTGACGGTCCTTTTTGAACGCTCCATTTCACCGACGACCGCACGGGCATGGACGATGAGCTGCTCGCACAGCGCAGTAGGCTTGAAGCCGCGTGTCGTTCTTTCAAAAAGCCTGCCGCCCAGCTCGGTTTCGAGTTCAGACAACCACTTGGACAGTGCCGGCTGGCTCATGCCTACCTCGCTCGCGGCCATCGTCATGTTGCGCGACTCGTACAGCGTGACCAGCACCGAAAGTTGCCTGATACGAATACGTTGGGTCCAGTCCATTAATAACTTTTTATATATGAATACCACAAATAATATCATTGGACGGTTAACTTCTGCCCGCCTACCATTCAGCGCACAAATGACAGCGAGCCGGTTCAGGCCGGCTGGCTAAAAGTTCACTGGAGACAAACAATGCAAACCAACCGCCGCACGTTCGGCAAGACCGTACTCAAGGCCACATTGCTTGCGCCTATGCTTGCACTGACCTCAACGTCGCTCGTGTTCGGCCAGACGCAATTGCCGCCCGGCCCCATCCGCTTCATCGTCCCCTACAGCCCCGGGTCCGGATCCGACACCATAGGCCGCACGGCAGGCCTCAAACTTGGCGAACGCATGGACCGGCCCACTGTCGTCGACAACCGCCCCGGCGCGTCCGGCATGCTGGGCACCGAAGCCGTGG
>Ga0075464_10001257_pt1 | contig 11419 bp, 11 predicted proteins | sample DEB19_08_DNA_5_FD_75068 | JGI IMG/M metagenome (GOLD analysis project Ga0075464, IMG submission 75068) | Aqueous microbial communities from the Delaware River and Bay under freshwater to marine salinity gradient to study organic matter... | ecosystem: Environmental > Aquatic > Marine > Coastal ...
CTATGTTAGGAACGAACCCATCAAAAGGTGATCCTAATATGTTAAATCGCAAAATGGGTGAAACTATACAAATAGATCATGAACCAGAAATGCGTTCACAAGAAGGAGATAATTCTGATATGATGAAATATCTTCCAAAAAAACAACCATCAATAGTACCAAACTCACTTCAACCTTCGGTTCCTTCTCAATCTGAAGTATATGATGCAATTGACCCTTCTGAAGAAGATCCTAAGATGACCGCTCGTAAACGTGCTCTTATGATGTTACAAGGTCAATAATGTCTAATTATAATGCATCAGAAAAAAGAGCAAAACTAGCTGCTCTTAAAAAGATGGCAGGAAACGACGCTGGTGTTAAAGTTGGTTCACAGTCTTCTCCTGTATTAAAAAGCATTAGTGATAAACAACGTAAAGCTTTAAAACAACCTACGTTTTTTAAAAAAAGTAAATAATAACAAGTATTAATAGATACCTATCACAATTATGTGACGGTTTAAACCCATGCAAATGCACGGTTAAAGGAAATACTCATGTCCGATGTTACTGTCCCTGTTGTCGCCCCTACCGCCTCTATTGTTGATGCTGCTGCTCCAGCAGATGTTACCCCTCCAGTCCAAACTGCTAAGGAAGCAGCAATTAAAGCAGGAAATAAACGTAAATATAACCTTAAGGTAGACGGAAATTCTGAGGACGTTGAGCTTGATTTGGATAATGAAGACGAAATCCGTAAGCATCTTCAGCTATCTAAAGCCGCTAGCAAACGTATGCAGGAATCTGCTGAGCTTAAGAAAGGCGTACAAGAATTTCTTGAAGCTCTTCGCTCTGACCCAGGTAAAGTATTATCTGACCCCCGCCTTAACATCTCACAAGAAGCTCGTCAAAAGCTCGCCGAAGCTATTATCAATAACGATATTGAAGAAATGAACAAGAGCCCTGAACAAAAGGAAAAGGAACGTATTCAAAAGGAATATGAAACCCTTAAAGCTCAGTTTGAAGAAGAGAAGAAAGCTCGCAGTGATGCTGAATTTCAACGTCTACAAGAGCAACAGTCTGTTCAACTAGATACCGAAATCTCAGGTGCTATTGAGTCAAGTGGTCTACCAAAGACCGCTCGTACAGTTCGTTATGTAGCCGAAGCTCTTATGTTTTGTTTACAGAATAACATTGATTTAAGTGCTAAAGAACTTATGCCTTATGTTAAGAAACAAACTCTATCTGAATTTAAAGAGATGATTTCTTCCCTTCCAGATGAAGAATTTGAAGGCTGGCTAGGTAAAGATCAAATCTCACGTATTCGTAAACGTAGTATTCAACGTGCTAAAGCTCCAGCTAGTCCTGCGTCTATTAAAGCAACTGCTGCGGCTAATGCTAATAAAGAAGAAGCTAAAAAAGAAAAAATTCCAATGCGTGATTTTATGAAGCGTTTAGGTAAATTCTAAGTAATATTAAATAGTTAGATACTAAAGCCTGGGGTAACACCTGGGCTTTTTTATTTGTCAAGTATTTGAAATAACAAGTATTAATAGAAAGTACTTTGCTTGGTCGTTGACTAAGGCTCATATATACCCTTTAGGATTATATGATACCAACCGCCACTCCTTCAAAATACTAATTAAATTGTCACATAACATACTTAATTCTTTAAAGGAGAATTTCAAATGGCAGGTCCAAATAACAATCTAGTTACGCTAAACGGCCTTTTTAAGGAAGTTTACGCAGATAAGCTAGAAAATCTAATCCCAGATGGTGTTAAGCTTCTTAACATGATCAGTTTCGTTTCACGTCAGCATCAGGAAGGTAGCCTCTATCACCAACCTGTCGTCCTTGGTCTAGAACACGGCGTTACGTATTCTACGACTGGTGATGCTTTCACGCTTAACAGCGCGATTGCTGGCCAAATCAAAGACGCACAAGTTCAAGGCGCTCAGCTTGTTCTTCGTTCTATCCTTTCTTACACTGCTGCGGCTCGTTCCGTTGGCGGTGGCACTAAGGCTTTCGAAGATGCAACGAAGTTCCTCGTTGGTAACATGCTTCGTTCTATGGCTCGTAAGCTTGAGATCGAACTATTCTACGGTCAAGTTGGTATCGGTGTTGTTTCAGCTATTGCTGCACAAACCCTCACTATCTCTACCGCTGAATGGGCTCCAGGTATCTGGGCAGGCGCAGAATCAATGCCTATCAACTTCCGTACTGCCGGTGGTGTCAACCACGGTTCAGCTAACGTCGTGTCTGTAGACATGGACGCTCGCACTGTTACGGTTGATGCTATGCCGGGTGCTGCGGTTGTCACCGACATTCTATATGTCGATGGTTCCTTCGGTAACGAGTTTGCTGGTGTTCACAAGATCCTTACCAACACTGGTACGCTCTTTAACATCGACGCTTCTCTCTATAACCTCTGGAAGGGTAATCAATACCCCGCTGGTGGTGCCGCTCTTTCATTCACCAAGATCCAATCTGCAGTCGCTCGCGCGGTTGAAAAGGGTCTCGACGGTGCAGTGAAGGTTCTTGTTAACCCACGCACGTGGTCTAACCTTCTCTCTGACCAAGCTGCGCTTCGTATGTACGACAGTTCATACAAGTCAGCCGAAGCTGAGAATGGTGCGGAAAGCATCAAGTTCCACGGCCAAAACGGGATGATCGAAATCACTCCTTCTACCTTCGTCAAAGAAGGATATGCTTATATCCTTTGTGAAGAAGAGTGGATGCGCGTTGGTTCAACGGACATCACGTTCAAACGTCCTGGCCAAGGGGAAGAATTCTTCCGTGACCTTGAGAACGCCGCCGGTTATGAGCTTCGTTGCTTCACTGACCAAGCCGCTTTCTGCAGTAAACCAGGTGTTCAGGTTTTGATCACCGGTATAGTTAATACTTGATAGATATCAAGCATTTAGCTTGATTTTATCTTAAATAGATTAGAAGGGAGGAGAAATCATCCCTTCTTTTTTATTATTTTAAAGGCGAAATAACAAGTATTAATAGATTGAATAGAGAAACAAAGATTTATAAGATAACAAATAAAATAACCAATAAAATTTACATAGGTCTTACCTCAATGTCATTAGAACAAAGATGGTGGCACCATTGTAATAATAAAACAAATAAGTGTCCTAGACTTAGTAATTCAATTAATAAACATGGTAAGGATAATTTTACTATTGAACAAATTGATATCGCTTATAACACTAAAGATGCCGAACAATTGGAAATTAGGTATATTAACGAATTTAATAGTCTTTCACCCAATGGTTATAACTTAACCACTGGAGGATCATGTTCTACGTTTAATGATGAAACTAAGGAAAAAATGTCCAAGTCTCAAATTAATAAATGGAATAATTTAAATAAAGAAGAACGAACTAACTTTTTAAAAGGAGTAACTAAATACGTAGAAGATAAAAAAGAACCGGTAGTTGGTGTTAATATTAAAACTTATGAAGTAATCTCATTTCCTAACATTACTGATCTTAAAAATCACGGTTTTAATGATCATATCCACAATAATCTTAAACGTATAGATGTTCATAGTCAAGGATATATGTGGTTTTATAAAGACGATAATCTTGATTATGTTGAAGAAACAAAAAATTATTTACAAAAAGTGGGTTATGAAGGTAAAAAGATGAGTCATAAAGCATGGCTTGATCCAGAAAATCGTGCAGACCGCCTTAAGAAAATGATCAACGCTGCCGCCTACCGAGCTAAACCTCTCATCGCAGTTTCTCGATTTGATCTATCCATTCTCGAATTCCCCACAGTAGCTTCTAGTATTAAGGCTGGTTATGAGTGGGGGTCTGTCCGAAACTCTCTAAATAAATCAAATGATCACGCATATAATTATGTATGGTTTTATAAAGATAGTAATAGAACAATTGAATCATATAAAGAAGAAGCAAAAGTTATATTAGGTGATAAGTTTTCTTCTATTAATGTAACCCCTTTTGTTGGTATTAACATAGAAACTGGTCATGAAATATCATTTAATAAACTAGACGACGTTACTCTACCATTTAGTAAAAAGAGAATTCGTTCGGTGTTGATTGGTAGAGTTAAATCACACCTGGGTTATTACTGGAAGTTTAAGCAATAACAAGTATTAATAGAGACTTATCTCTAACTAATTTAAAAGGAATCAAATGTCAACAATTACAAGTATTACTATTACGTCTAACGACGAAATGCTTGCTGCTCTTCGTCCCGACACCCTTTCTCCCCAAGAATCAGCAGAGCGTCTTTCTAAATATATGAATAAAATTGCACTTGGTTGCAGCCTTGGTGCATCTATGTCAGTTTCAGTAGATCAATCCGGTGGGGTTGCTGCTACTGGCACTATTACCCTTTCTTCTTTAGCTAACAATGATACTATTACTATTGGTGGTGTTGTATTTACTGCTAAAACGTCCGGAGCTACGGGTGATGCTGAATTCAATCTTGGTGCAGATGACACCGCCGCTGCCGCTGCTGCTGCCGCTAAGATCTCAGTTCATCCTAGCTTAGCTGGAGTTGCGTCTGCTACTTCTGCTCTTGCTGTTATTACTGTTTCTGCTGCTAATAAATCTACAATGGGTAATCAAATTTCCCTAGCTATTTCAGCACATGGTAGTGTTTCTGGAGCCCGTCTTACCGGTGGAATAGATCCAACCTCTGTTATTCTACACTTCGGTCTATAATACATAATATGAGGGGGTTTAAGTTAACGCTTAGACCCTTTTTATGCTAGTGTGTCATAATTGTCAATCACTATTAAGACCACTATCACATTTTAATAAATGGCAGGGATGCTCTTGTGGAATTCGTAGAATGTCAAAAGAAATAATAACTTTGCAGGATCTTATTACTAGTTCAGGTAGTTATAACGATAGATATTCTTCTCCAGAACTTACTAATGAATTAAAAGATAATGGTATATTATTAATTAATAAAGTTAATCAATTATTAACTGATTTAAATATTAATAAAGTCAAAGTTTCTAGTGGGTTTCGTCCTTCTAATGTCAACGCTAAAGTTCCTAATAGCACCAAGAAGAGCGCACATATGACATGTAGGGCAGTAGACCTTATGGATGACAAACAACAGAGCCTTGGGCTTCTAATTGCGTCTAAACCAGATCTATTACGTAAGTATGGTCTGTTTATGGAAGATCTTAATAGCACTAAAGGTAAATATACAAATTGGGTTCATCTTGATTATGTTGACAGACCCGATCGTCCATCTCGTATCTTCAAACCTTAAAATAACAAGTATTAATAGAGGGTTATAATGGCAATTCAACTTATAGTGAACGGTGAGACTTTTAATTACCCACAAAACCGCGATAACCCGGGATGGGGTCCCGACGCCACTGATTGGGCTGCTGCCGTCACTAACGTTCTTCAATCTCTTGCTGGCACTGGTGATATTCTTCAAACTCCAGCTAACATAAATAATAATCAAATTGTTGCAACTTCAATTCCAGGATTATCTTTTGATCCTACACAAGTGCGTGCTGCAATCGTTGAATACTCTGTATACCGCGTTACTACTGGAGTTGGAGCAACTGAGCTTGTTGAGAGCGGCATGATGCTCCCAGCGTATAAGAGCGTGGCTGCAGTTTGGGATATGCCAATAGTTGGCGGACAAGGTGCTGGTATGCAATTTACTATTTTGCCTTCAGGACAAATTCAATATACTTCTTCTGCAATGACGGGAAGTAATTATAGCGGCGTCATTAAATTTAGAGCAAGAGCATTTACACAATAACTCGGAAAATGAAAGGTTATAATTAATTATGGATAATAGCTTCAAGATAAAAAAGGGCCTCCAGGTAGAACCTACTGCACTAGCACCAACCGTAAAAGGTGATCTCACTGTAGACACTACTTCCGGTGATATGAAGTATCACAATGGTACCGTAGTTGCTTCTGTATCAACTGATACTAATACTCAAACATTAGAAAACAAGTCAATCTCAGGTAATGACAATACTCTTACCGACATCCCTGCCTCTGCTCTAGTTCCTCTCACTGCGAACAAAGCCGTGGCCTCAGATGGTGCTGGCGGGCTAGTTGCTTCAGCTACAACTGATACTGAACTTGGATATGTTTCAGGTGTAACTAGTGCTATCCAAACTCAACTTAATGGTAAACAAGCTACTGGTAACTATGTCACTGCTCTTACGGGTGACGTTACTGCCTCTGGTCCAGGTAGCGTTGCCGCTACAGTTGCTCTAGTTGGTGGAAGTAGTGCAGCTAACGTAAACGCAGCTACCCTATTAGCTAACGCCGCCACTGACGCAAACACCGCTTCTACCATTGTAAAACGCGATGCTGACGGTAATACTGATCTTTCTTCATTTACTCTAGAAGAACTTGCAGTAACTCCGTCCAACCCTGCAGTTGGAAGTGATAAAGTCTATTTTAAAACTGACGGAAGTATTTATAAATTAAATTCATCTGGAGTTGAAACTATCCTCAGTGGAGGAAGCGGAGTTCAGTCTAAATGTATTTATGTAGATGCTATACTTGGTAGCGATACTCTTGGTGAAGGCGGGAGTGTAACTCCATATCAAACAATTACCTACGCTCTATCACAGATTACTGATAATAATATTAACTCTTATACACTTATTATTCAGGGTGACTTTACTGCTGAGGGAACAATTTCTCTTAAGAAAAATGTGTCTCTAGTTGGGTTAGGTAACAAAAAAGACAACTTGGTATCTGTAATTTTAGATACGCTAGAAGCATTTGATACCAACCAACTTTTATGCAATTATACCGGTAGCTTTTCTGTGTCCTCTGCTACAGACCTTAACGTTAATACATACATGGTTCAAGACGTAGTGTGTTCTAATCTTTCTGTGTTTGCAGACGTTGCAGGAACTACTTTAGTTACCCTTTCTAATGTTGACTGCTCCAGTGTTCCGACTTTTACTCATGCAACTTCTCTTAAAATCAGAGGATGTAGTTTTACCGGATCTAGTTTTGGTCAGACTTTACGAATTCGAGGAGGCACCAACGCCATTGTTAGGGGATCTAAAATCCAACTTTCCGTACATGGGTCAGTTGAAGATGCTCTTACTCCAACTCTAGATATTGATAACAGTGCTAGTCCTTCTAACTCTATTAGTGGGGCAATTAGTGCCATTCGGTTTTACGGATACTCAGTTAGAGGTTCATCTGGTAATGCAACTTTACTCGGATATGGTTCTCCCACAACCCTACTTTTAGATACAGTTGCAGCTGGCGCAGATATAACCGTTTCTTTACCTCTGGCTGCAGACTATATGGACAAACCAATTGCCATTAAGAAGGTGACTGGTGGTGCATTTAAGGTATTAATTACCCCAAACGGAGCAGAAGAGATTGATGGATTTGCTGCTGCCTACGAGCTTGTTAACGAAAATCAATCAATCACCATTGTGTCAGCCGAAGGTATATTTACCGGGGGTTGGAGGGTTATTGCTACTGTAGGAGAACAAGCATCCTCTACTACTGCTATAGCAGCTCAGATGGGACTTAATGTTGGTCCGTCCTCAAGACTTGCCAACGCCCCAATAATTATGGACACGGTTTTTAGTGATACCACTTCTAGCTACTCTATTGCTACTGGGTTGTACACCGTTCCTGTTACTGGCGTGTACAAGGTAAGTTTTACTGGACATATTAACTTTCCTGCATTTAACGTTGCAACCTATATAAGTAAAAACGGAGCAACTTCTGGAATGCCTTTTTTAGTAAGCTGTAACTCCACACAATTTTTGAACGGAAGTCAAAGCATAGACTGTATAGCCGGGGATACCCTTACCGTGCAAGCGGACACAGCCGCAAATTGGGTAGGGATTTCAACTAATTATGTTACGTTTCTAAGCATCGAGAGAATTAAATAAAGGAAATCAAAATGGCAATCATTAAATCAAAAACCCTTCCTAATGGTGGCGTTGGTAATTATTATAAAATTACATCTGTTTCCTTAGATAAGGAACAATTAACTCTTATTATTAATCTTTCTTTATTTAAAGATAAAGCTACGTCAGATAACGGACTTCCTCCTTTAAAGTTACATAAAACTTTAAAATGTTCAATTACTAAAGAACAAAGTACTGGAGACCTACTAGAGTTGGGCTATGTAAAACTATTACAAGACGCAAATATACAAATAAGTAGCAGGTTGTTTGATCCAACTGCTTCTAGACAAGAACAAGAATCTGCTCCTACTGTCGTAAAAGATCCAGATATTGCAGATGGAATTTCTGATTAAGAAAGGTTTATAATGTCTCTTACTTCTATTTCAAAATTAGACTTTGAACAGGTTTTACCTCATTCATTTGACGACGATACTCTTGCATTAAGAGTTAACGTAGTTAACGGTAGTATTACTGTTAACGAAGTTGCAGTTGCCCCAGAAGGTGCACCTGCTCCTGCTGAAGGTAAGATAGCTGCCGGTATTGATGGTACAGATCTAGTTCGTTATCTTCGTACTGACGCAAACGGAGAACTTCAAGTAGATGTTCTTTCTTCCGCTTTACCAACTGGGGCGGCTACTGAAGCAACCCTATCTTCATTTAGTGCTAAAACAGCGGGTGCAGATATTAATGTACCATTTGACGCAACTGTTATTAGTTATGTTGGTATTACCGACAACGTTGATACTATTCTTTATAAAACGGGTGGTGTTGCTGGTACTACTGTTAAAACTAAAACCTTTGTTTATGATGGTCAGTCTCGCATTATTAACATTGTAGTAACTTAAAGGAATTCCATGCCAAAGAAGTTTTTAGTAAATGCAACAACTGGACAACTCGATTTAGTATCAGAAATTGCATTAGCCCCTGTAGGAGCTTCTCCTAATGGTAATGGTGCTACCCTCACTACCAACCAAGTACTCAACCTTGAGCTTGCAGACGCGTCTAATCCTGGTTTAATTACTGCTGCACAATTTAACATCCTTTCCTCTGGTAATCCATATCAGATGGCAGCATATGATTCTTCCGGTGTACTTGGTGGTTTTCCTGGCTACTATGTAGATAGTATTACTGGTGGTATTAATGGATTTATTCAATTTGATCCACCAAACACCGCATCTTATACAAGACTAAATACTTTAAATACCGCATTAAATCCGACTCAAAATTCTCCTGATAATGCTAATGTTCAATTACAACTTGGTACAGATATTGATCCATCTAATAATGGATTCAACCTCGGTGCAAATGGACTAGCTCTTCGTCTCCTTGATTTATATGCGTCTAGTAGGAATACTGGTAACCACGGTAGTGTTCAAGGCATTGGTCTTAACATGTTCATGGGCGACGATGTCTTGACTGGCGGGAGCATCACTGGGTTTACCGGAGTCGATACGTTTCTTGGGTTAAAACAAGGATTTACTGCTGTAAATAATATAAGTGGTTATAATCTTAATACAAGTTTTGATTTGGGATCTACCGTACAAAGCGGGTTTAATGGTTTTCCTTGTAGTGTTAATGTCTCTGGTGATTTTGACGGTGGTCTAAATTATTATAGTGCGGCTGGTACATTTAATCCTTCAAATGTATACACCAATGGAATTAGTGTATTTAATTCTGTTCCTCAAATTTCTGGAACAGTTAATAATATTCTTCCATTTAATGATGGAACTAATATATCATCTATCGCAGTTGTTTCATTCTTTACCGGTGTAAACGAATCTCCTAATTTTAATGCAGGAGCAGCAGTAACCGGATATCAGGGCGTTAATGTAAACCCATCTGCAGTTGGTGCGACTATTGATAATAGCGTTGGTATTAATATCAATATGGGAAGTATTGATTTAACTACCTCAAATTCAATTACAGCATTAAATATTAACACAGCTAGTGGTAATTTAACTTCAACTGGTATTCCTACACAAGCAATTGGTTCTACCGGATTACATAGTTTTTATGCTAATTTTGAACCAGGGGCTGCTTTTTCTGGATTCCTACAGTTAAATACTCTTGGTGGAAATATCCATGTCTTACCTACCCAACCATTAAATAATACATTTGGTTTTATTAACAACCTTGTGGGTACTATTCAATTTGAAGATGATATTGGTCCAGACCCAAGTGGGTTTGATTTAGGTATTAGTGCTGTTGGGTTCGTGGGTCAAATTGCAGGTGTTCCTGGTAAAACGTTCGATACAATGAGCTTTGCTGTGGGCGGAGCAAGTATTCCTGCTCTTTCTACTGGCGGCACTGTAACTAATGTTAATGTGTTTAATGCTCTTGGATTATTAAATGCAGGTGGAACTTTATCTGTTACTAATTTAAAGGGATTCCGAGTTGGTACGGCATTTAGTTCTATGTCCCCAACTAACGCTTGGGGTATTTCAATTAAAGATCCTAATGTTGAAAACTATCTTGCTAGTAGCTTAGCCATTGGTACCGTCACTGCTAAGGTATCTAGTCCTTCTATTGGTCTTGAAATTCTTACCAAGGATGTATTGATTGATGGAGGTACTCTTACCTCTAGTGAAATTATTGACTCTGGTCTTACTGCTAACACTGCAGTATATGCCGACGTTAATAAGCAACTAACTTCATCTACCACTACAAATGTCGAACTTGGTTATGTATCTGGCGTTACTTCTAGTATTCAGACTCAACTTAATAATCGTTTATTAGCCTCCGTTGGCGATATTAATGAAACTATATTTAATAGCGCAGACAATCAGGCGGCTCCCGTAGACGTTACCGGGTTGTTATTTGCTAACGCGTCAGTTCGCTCTGCCAAAATAATACTAAGTGTTACTGTAAATGCAACAGCTAATCTATTTGAAGCGTTTGAACTACAAGCGATACAAAGAGATTCCGATTGGGTTATGTCTACCACCAGTGTTGGAGATAATAGCGGCTATACGTTTTCTATTACAACTTCTGGTCAAATTCAATACGTAAACAACGCCTATCCTGGGTTTACTTCTGCTCCAATCCATTTCCGTGCCCTGGTTACTGGGGTATAATAACAAGTATTAATAGAGGGTTACATAACACATGGCAAAAAATCCATCAGTTTCCGAGCTTGATCCATCGCACATTTCCCGTTATACATATGATTCTGATAATGACTCAGTGCGGGTTTCTATTGGATCTGCAGAGTTTGTAGTGTCCGGAGAAGGGGTTTCTGCTTCTGGTACTATGACACAAGGTTCCTCTGGATCTGTCGTTGCAACTGTGGATTGTTCTGGTACAAAAGAATTTCAATTATATGCCGTAGCACAAACTGCCACTACCGGTGTAGTAGTTGTTAGACTTGACGTTAGTCCAGATGCAACTGACAATGTATTTTATGAAACTCCCGCAACTCTTACTCTTCCTATTTCATCAATAGGGAATATTGTCGTATCTCCATTACTTAATACTGTTATTGCTAAACGTTGTAAAATTACAATTGTTTCAAATGCTCTTGCTGCTTCTGAAA
>Ga0075464_10001258_pt1 | contig 11417 bp, 8 predicted proteins | sample DEB19_08_DNA_5_FD_75068 | JGI IMG/M metagenome (GOLD analysis project Ga0075464, IMG submission 75068) | Aqueous microbial communities from the Delaware River and Bay under freshwater to marine salinity gradient to study organic matter... | ecosystem: Environmental > Aquatic > Marine > Coastal ...
AAGCACATACTGCAGGATTCCGCCGTTACGGTAGTAGTCGGCCTCTCCAGGAGTGTCAATTCTCAACACAGCATCGAATGCGACAGTCTGTTTGCCGGCCGGTGAGTGCTCAGATGGCTTAGCGACCACGTGAAGGGTCTTCGGCGTGGTTCCGTTGTTGAGTTCTTCAACTCCGGTGATGTCGAACACCTCGGTGCCGTCAAGGCCAAGTGAGTCAGCAGATGAGCCTGCAGGGAACTGAAGCGGTAGAACACCCATGCCGATTAGGTTGCTGCGGTGAATTCGCTCGAAACTCTCCGTGATTACTGCCTTCACGCCCAACAAGCTAGTGCCCTTTGCGGCCCAGTCGCGAGACGAGCCGGAGCCATACTCTTTTCCGCCGAGGATTACCAATGGTGTTGCGGCAGCTTGGTAGTTGCTGGATGCGTCGTAGATAAACGCTTGCTCGCCAGCGGCTGTGGTGAAGTCACGGGTGTAACCTCCCTCAACATCGTTGAGCAACTGGTTGCGAAGTCGAATGTTGGCAAACGTGCCACGAATCATGATTTCGTGGTTTCCGCGACGCGAGCCATAGCTGTTGAAGTCCACTCGAGAAATGCCATGGTCGGTGAGGTACTTGCCAGCAGGTGAATCTGCCTTGATTGATCCGGCAGGGCTGATGTGGTCGGTGGTGACTGAGTCGCCCAACTTTGCCAACACGCGCGCTGACGCGATGTCTTTCACGGCGTCTGGGGTCTTCTTCATGCCGTCAAAGTAAGGCGGTTTGCGAACGTAGGTTGAATTCTCATCCCACTCGAAAATGGCTCCCTTCGGAGTTGGGAGCGACTTCCAACGGTCGTCACCTTCAAATACTCCTGCATACTGCGTTCTGAACATGTCCGAATTGATCGAAGAATCAATTGTTGATTGAACTTCTTCGGCTGTTGGCCAAATGTCCTTCAAGAAAACAGGCTGTCCGTCGTTTCCGTCACCCAGTGAGTCAGTTTCGAAATCGAAGTCCATCGTGCCAGCCAAGGCGTAGGCAATAACCAAAGGAGGGGACGCCAGATAGTTCATCTTGACGTCTGGGCTGATGCGACCCTCAAAGTTTCTGTTTCCGGATAGAACTGCAGTTACAGCCAAGTCGTTATGGGCGATTGCCTCAGAAATTTCATCGGTCAGTGGACCGGAGTTTCCGATGCAGGTGGCACAACCATAGCCGACCAAGTTGAACCCAAGGGCGTCTAGGTCTTTGGTCAGACCAGCCTTGTTGTAGTACTCGGTGACAACTTTTGAACCCGGTGCCAAAGATGTCTTGACCCAAGGTTTAGAAGTTAGTCCGGCAGCAACGGCCTTGCGGGCCAGAAGACCTGCTGCAAGCATTACTGAGGGGTTCGATGTGTTTGTGCAAGAAGTAATTGAAGCAATGGCAACGTGACCGTTGTTCATTGCGAAATCTTGACCCTTGACTGCAGTCGGCTTCGACGCAGCATCCGAGTAGGTAGTAATGATTTCTTCGAACTTGCTCTTAGCCTCGCTCAAAACAATGCGGTCTTGAGGGCGCTTCGGGCCAGCAATCGAAGGCACTACAGTGCCAAGATCTAGCTCCAGGTATTCGCTGTAGCGTGGCTCGATGCTTGGGTCGTGCCAAAGGCCCTGAGCCTTTGTGTAAGCCTCGACAAGATCGATTTGCTCCTCTGATCTACCAGTGATTCTTAGGTAGTCGAGGGTTACTTCATCGATTGGGAAAATTGCAACAGTTGAGCCAAACTCGGGGCTCATGTTTCCGATGGTGGCACGGTTAGCTAGCGGAACGGAACTTACTCCGGCTCCGTAGAACTCGACAAACTTGCCTACGACGCCGTGCTTGCGAAGAATTTCGGTGATGGTGAGGACAACGTCGGTTGCGGTCACGCCAGTTGAAATTTGGCCCTTGAGCTTAAAGCCCACGACCTTAGGGATCAACATTGAAACCGGCTGGCCCAACATTGCTGCCTCGGCCTCGATGCCGCCAACGCCCCAACCCAAGACACCCAGTCCGTTGACCATTGTGGTGTGAGAATCGGTTCCAACGCAGCTATCCGGGTAAGCCTGTAGCTCGCCGTTAACCTCGCGAGCCATGATGGTGCGCGCCAAGTATTCAATGTTTACCTGGTGCACGATTCCGGTGCCCGGTGGCACAACCTTGAAGTCGTCGAATGCGGTCTGACCCCATCGGAGAAATTGGTAACGCTCACCGTTTCGTGCGTACTCGAACTCGACGTTCTTCTCAAAGGCATCGGCGCTGCCGGCGACATCAATTTGAACCGAGTGGTCAATGACTAGCTCGGCAGGAGCAAGCGGGTTGATTCGCTTTGGGTCTCCGCCAAGCTCGGCTACTGCTTCACGCATCGTGGCTAGGTCGACTACACAAGGAACGCCGGTGAAGTCTTGCATGATCACACGCGCCGGGGTGAACTGAATTTCGATGTCAGGCTCAACGGAAGGATCCCAGTTAACCAATGCATTCACGTGGTCGGCGGTTATGTTCGCTCCGTCTTCGGTGCGAAGAAGGTTCTCTAGAAGAATTTTAAGGCTGTAGGGAAGCGTCTTGGCGTCCACCGAATTAAGTTTGAAGATGCGGTAGCTTTTTGTTCCGACGGTGAGGATGTCGGAGGATGCGAAGCTGTTGATTTTTGACATGCGAATTTTCCTAACTCGGTGCGTCTTTGCCTTGAAATAAAATTACCATTACCTACGAGCGGTTAAAACACTCTTGAGCAGAAGCCAACTCATCCAAATGCAGAAGGCGTATAGAGGCACCCCCATGGCGATTCTAGCGACTCCAAGGGCTTCAGTCTGGCCCGCGAAGTAAAGCGGAAGTTGCACCGCTAGACGCCCGCCGAAGAGACCCATCCACAAGAGGGTGACGACTGAGAATCTTCTAAGCTGCGACTTATCTTTGCGCCATTTGGAACCCGAACCAGTCAGCAATCCCACCAGCACACCGATGATTGGCCATCGCAGTAGAACCGATACCCCTAGGACGACTAGATAGATGGCGTTTGTAAAGAAGCCCTGCACGAAGTAGTCGGCCGGCTGCCCGCCTTCGCGAAGCGGCAAGTATGCCGAAATAGCTATGCCCACCGCGCCCGCAATCGCGTTCGTAACTGGCTTGCGCTTGATTAGCTGCAAGGCGATGAACGCTAGCGCTAGTGCACCAGCAATAACCACTGCGAGCACAATGTCTTTAGTAAGTGAAAAAGAAACGACGAAGGCCAGCGAGGGCGCGATTGACTCGACGATACCGAGCCAACCACCGACACCCGCTAGCAGAGAGTGCTTGTCAAAAGAAGTGGTGCCGTCTTGGCTTTTAAGACCAAGGCGCCTTGCGGCAGCTTCGCTTTTTGATTTAGCACCAGCCTCTGCCGAAGAGTCTGGTTGCTTGTCGGTTGACTCGTGTTCTGTCAACTAAATCGCCCTTGGTGGGGCCACAGTTCCGCCAGGAACCACCAAAGTTAGGAGGTCTCTTGGAGGCAGTGGCACGTTTTCTCTCACTACAACAACCGATCTAAAGATGTCGTCAATGTCTGCGGCGGCCCTTGGATCACTAAGTGCGGCACCTGCGATAACTCCGCGCAGAAACCAAAGTGGTCCATCGACGCCGACAAACTTGGCGAGACGAAACCCGGCTGGTGCCCCAGATTCGTTCTTGAGAGGCATTTTTGCGACCAGCTCAGGCCCGAGCGCCCCCACCCGAAGTTCGGTTTCGCCACCTTGTGAATTGAGTGAACTTTGAATCTCACGACGTATTTCATGCCAGAGCCCAGATGACCGAGGTGCGGCAAACGCCTGAAGCTGCAACGACGAACCCTGGTATTCGATGCTCACGGCAATCACGCGCTGGGTTGCATCTTCAATCTCGATCTTCATTTGCATGTTTTCTCGAGGCGAAATTCTTAGGGCGCCTAAGTCGATGAATGGCTTCACATCGTTGACTTCGGCAAGGTCGAATGGGCCAGCCGTCGCACGATCTGTTGGTGCCGATTTATCTGTTGAATAAAGCTCTTCGCTCATCTTTTGCCCTACTTCTGCCCGGTGGATCCGAAGCCGCCGGTTCCTCTAGGGGAATCTGGAAGCCTATCGACTCTAACGAACTTGGCAATCTCCACTTGCTGAATCACCAGTTGAGCGATTCGGTCGCCAACCGCAATTGGGAAATCATCCTTTGAGCTGTTGAATAGCGTCACCGAGATTTCGCCTCGGTAGCCAGCGTCAACAGTGCCAGGCGCATTCAAAACGGTGATGCCGTGTTTAGCCGATAGCCCAGAACGTGGGTGCACCAAGCCAACATAGCCATTTGGAAGCGCAATAGAGACCCCAGTCGGCACGGTTAGTCGTTCGCCTGCGGGCAACACGGTCTCGATGCTCGACCGCAGGTCTGCTCCTGCATCGCCCGGCTTGGCGTAAAAAGGCATTAGTTCATCGGTGGCGACAATCAGCACCGGAAGTTGAGAAGTCATTGTTTGAGCGTAATCTAAAGGAATGACAACCCCAGTTAATGAATCGCAGAATCAGGCTATTTACCGTGAGCGAGTGGTTCCAGGCGCGGGTGCTTTTATCCCTTTGGCATTGATTGCCCCAACTGCATTTTTGACTCTCTCGCCCATCAACGCGGAGCTCGGGGTGTTCATCGGAATATTTGGTACGGCACTTGTCATTGCCCTGTTGATTTGGCTCTCGCCTGTGATTGAACTAACCGATGAGACTCTAAGTGTGGGTAAAGCGAAGATTCCGCGAGAGGCTCTGGGTCTAGCTACGCCTATAGAGGCTGCAAACGCCTTTTCCGAGCGAGGTCCGAAGTTGAATGCCCTTGCATTTATTAGGTTTCAACCAACAGTGAAAACGCTCATCAAGATTGAAATCACTGACCCGCAGGACCCAACGCCCTATTTGCTTTTCAGCACTAGGCGCGCAGAAACCCTGTCAAAGGCAATAAACGGTTTAGTTTGAGGCCTAGGCCTCGCACTCCACACAGACTTTGCCGTATTTGCCCTTTTTAGCTGAAAGCAGCGAGTGGTGCTTTACTATGAAGCACTCTGAGCAGGTGAACTCGTCATCTTGGGGTGGCAAAACCACTACATCGAGGTCTTCAGACACCACGTCAGGAATCGAGAAACCTTCGCCGTGATCGCCCTCGTCGACGTCTACTACGCCTGAAAGCTTGTCTGGGATGCGGTCCTTAATAGCCTCGATTGACTCGGTATCGTCATCGGATTTACGAGGTGCATCGTAATCGGTAGCCATTCCCACCCTCTCGGTCGTTTGTCTCTTGGCGTGCATAGTGTGCAACAAAAATTGGCGAATAGCAAACATGCAACGCCGAGTCTATTCAGAAAACTTTTCGAATGTTGATTACGGCACACCCAGTAGCCTTCCAAGTTATCTTTCAAGCAGTGGCAAACTTTCTATGGAGCGGGAGGACAGATCAATGGAAGACATCAGACTTTTTGGAAATGACGGGGACTACCTGATCTTGGAGGCTCTCGACGGGCAGAAGTTTCGACTCATCTCTGACGAGTCTTTGAAGTCTGCAATTCGGCGCGATACGCATTCCAAGCTTGACGCTATTTCTCTAACGCCACGCGAGATTCAGGACCACATCAGAAACGGTATGTCGATTGAAGACATCGTTTCGGCTTCGGGCGCGCCTTTCGATTTCGTTGAGAAGTTCGCAGCGCCGGTGCTTGATGAGTTGGCGCACATGGTTGACAGCGCTAAAAGTGTCCGCATCACCACGTCTCAGGATCGCTACAGCGACAGCAACCATGTTGAGTTCGGTGAACTAGTCGAAACTCGCCTTGGGCATAGTGGTGCCAGCGCATTCACCTGGAGTGCCAAGCGTGGTGAGTTCAACTCCTGGAATGTCTCGGTTCACTTTTTACTCGCTGGCGAGGATTCATTTGCCGCTTGGTCTTTTGACCCGCGCAAGTTGACGCTGTCCCCCGAGAACGAATCGGCCGTTAATCTTTCAACCAATGACCCTTTGACCACGACACCGATTCCGAAGTTGCGACCTGTTCTTCAGGCCGAACAGGAATTTGGGGCGACTGAAGTCATCGAAACGCCTCCATTTGAGTTGGCGAGCGTGAGCGAAGTTGAGCCAGAACAAGTGCAGAAGAAGGTTGCGAGTACACCTTGGGTGACTCAACTAGTGCCTGTGCAGAACCCCGAGCCAGTCGAAGGGGCCATGGATGAAGAGACACAGGCTGAGCCTGAGCAACCGCTTAGCGCAACCGCAGACCTTCTCCAGGCCCTGAGGATCAAGCGTGGCGAACGTGAAGCTGCCGCAGAATCTGCGTCGCGACAAAACGAGCCACCAGCTCAAGCGGCTGAGTCAAAGAAAGAGACGGAAGTCTCTTTGGAGCCGGAAGAGCCAGTCATCCCAGTTGCGCCAAAAAAGGGACGTGCAGCCATGCCGAGCTGGGATCAAATCGTGTTTGGCACCAAAACCGAAGAGTGAGGGCTCGCCAGTTGATGGCATCTGCATTCAAAAGCAACTTCTAGCGTTTCGCGAATGCGCCGAATCTAAGCAGTGGCACAGTGAGCTCTTCTGGCGAAATTGAGCCATGCTGGCCAATCATGTTGAGGCTCTTTGGTTTTGCGTAGTCTCGATGATATAGAGCCCAGGTGCCGATGGTGATAAGAAATAGGTCCGGCATCCGCTCCGACGCGTCAGAGGAAACCTCCCCATACCAACCGCTCTTGATGATCTCGTCTTTGGTGTGCGCAGAGACAGCGCCACCAAGTGCTTCATTTAGTTGGGCGGCTCGAATTTTCACCTCGGCCGAGCTCAAGCCCTCGAAATAAAGAAATAGAACTCGTGGGTCGCCTCCCACCGCGGTCAGGCCACCGAGTTGCTCTTTGTATTCGTCAAGATAAATATGCTTATCTCTCGGAACATCAATCACGCCATGGTCGGCTGTTAGCAAAAGACCGGCATTCTTTGGCAACCCCAGTGCCAGCGCCTTTATTGCAGCATCCAAATCCTCGAGTTTTTCACGCCAGTTTTGGGAGTCAACGCCAAAGGCATGAGCACGCTGGTCTAACTCGGGAAAGTACAGGTACACGAGGGTCTGCTGCTTGGTTGATAGAACTTGCTGAGCTTTGGCCACTCGGTCGTCAAAGGTTTTGGCGGCGATGTATTTCGCCCCTCGCATAGAAGCCACGCTGAACCCGGAGCCGTCATATTCTGGCGGACCGATAACGAACGACTCAACCCCTGATTCGGCTGCCATTTCATTCACGGTCTTGTTTGGCTGCCAAAACTGTGGGTCGATACCTGCACCCCAACCGGTTAGCAGATTCAAGACTTTTCCAGTCTCCGGATCTTGCACCTGATAGCCAATAATTCCGTGCGACCCAGCGCTGAGTCCAGTTCCAAAGCTGGTGATGCTTGCGGCCGTCGTGCTCGGAAATCCGCAGTGCGTCGAACCGTCCATCTCTAGGCGTTTAGCCAAGAAAGGGGCGTGCCCTGCAGTCGCCTTTAGATTGAAACTGCCGAGTCCATCAACCAGCACCACGCAAGCGCTGTTCGCCTTTGGTAGTTTCAGTCGATTGTCTAATCCGGTGATTGATCCAAGCGCGGAAATGAACACATCAGACAGCCTCCCGAGGGATTTCGGAACCGAAGGTAGCATCGTAGGCATCAGCACAGTCTGCCACAGTGCAGCCAAATCCCGAGAAAGAACATGAGCACCGAGCCCTTCGAAGAACGCATCATCGATATTGATTTATCGAAAGAAATGCAGGAATCATTCCTCGAATACTCGTACTCGGTTATTTATGCTCGAGCTCTTCCAGATGCCCGCGACGGTCTAAAGCCGGTGCACCGCAGAATCATTTACCAAATGGGTGAGATGGGCTTGCGACCTGACAAGGGCCATGTTAAGTCGGCCCGCGTTACCGGTGAAGTTATGGGAAAACTTCACCCCCACGGAGATAGCGCTATCTACGATGCGCTCGTGCGAATGTCACAGCCGTTTAGCCTTCGCGTTCCCATGATCGACGGCCACGGAAACTTTGGCAGTCTCGACGACGGCCCAGCGGCAGCCCGTTACACCGAAGCGCGCCTCTCCCCCGCATCTCTTTTGATGAACGAGGGTCTGGACGAGGATGTCGTCGATTTCAAGCCCAACTATGACGCGCAGTTGACTGAACCAGAGGTCTTGCCGGCTGCATTTCCAAACCTATTAGTGAACGGTTCCTCTGGAATCGCAGTTGGAATGGCCACCAACATGCCGCCACACAACTTGCGTGAAGTAATTGCGGGAGCAAGATTCCTGCTTGGCAATCCGGGCGCCACCACTGAGCAAATCATGCAATACATTCCTGGACCCGACTTGCCAAACGGTGGCATCATCATGGGTCTTGATGGAGTGCGCGAGGCTTACGAGACCGGCAGAGGAATCTTCAAGACCCGTGCCCGCGTGAACATCGAGAGTGTCTCTCCCAGAAAACTCGGATTAGTAGTCACCGAGTTGCCCTACCTCATTGGACCAGAGAAGGTTATTGAGAAGATCAAAGACGGCGTAAACAGCAAAAAACTTCAGGGCATTTCGGCAGTTACTGACCTCACCGATAGAACTAACGGCCTGCGATTAGTCATCGAGCTCAAAACCGGCTTCGACCCTCAGGTCGTCCTTGATTTGCTCTACCGCTTCACTCCGATGGAAGACTCGTTCGGCATAAATAACGTTGCTCTGGTGGATGGAAGACCTCAAACACTCGGCCTCAGAGACCTTTTGGGCGTTTATTTGGCGCACCGAATCACTGTGACGAAGAGACGCTCGGAGAACCGTCTCGGCAAGCGACAGGCGCGTCTGCACCTCGTCGACGGCCTCCTAATTGCAATCGTCTCTATCGACGAGGTAATCCAGGTGATTCGCACCAGCGAAGAGGTTGATCAGGCAAGAACTCGTCTTCAGCAGATTTTTGAGCTCAGCGAGATTCAAGCCGAGTACATTCTCGAGTTGAGGCTCCGCCGACTAACCAAGTTCTCCAAGATTGAACTTGAGAGCGAGCGGGCTACGCTGCTATCCGAGATTGCGGCGCTCGAGGGAATCCTCGGGGATGTCCAAAACCTTCGAAACCTAGTGTCTGAAGAACTTAGTGCCGTCTCAGAGAAATACGGAGATGACCGAAGAACCACATTGATTAGCGACGTAGAAGAAGTTAAACCGATGACAATGGCTAAGGCGGCCAGCGTTTCTGCTGAGCTTGCAGACACTCCCTGTGTCATAGTTTTGACCTCCTCGGGTCGCTTAGCAAGGGTTGATGGTGCATTCTCGCCTTTGGTGACCACTAAGCGTTCGAAGCACGATGCGATTCACGCGAGAGTTGAAACTTCAACCAGGCAAGACCTCGGCTTCGTAGTCTCCGACGGAACTGTCCATCGAATTCACGCTGGCGACGTTCCGTCAACCGGCGACACGCTAGATCTTCTAAATTCGGTGTCCGTCTCAGAGTTCTTAGGCCTGTCGAAAGAAGAATTTGTTTTGACAGTCTTTGACATAAACGAAACTAATTCACTCGCCATTGGCACCAAAGATGGAGTGGTCAAGCGTGTATTGGCCGACTATCCAGTCAAGGACGAGTTCGAAGTTATAGCTCTCAAAGACGGCGATCGGGTGATTGGTGCCGCGTTGGCAAGCGATATTGACGAGTTGGTGTTTGTCACCAACGACGCACAACTGCTTAGATTCCCAGCTACTTCGGTTAGACCGCAGGGTCGACCAGCTGGCGGAGTAGCCGGGATAAACCTAGCCGAAGATGCCTTTGCGATTGGCTTCTTTGTCGCGCCGAGAGCGAATGACTACGTAGCTATTACTGCCGCGAACTCCTCTGAGGCAATCCCTGGCACTGATTCCGGAAGCGCAAAAACTACTCCGCTAGATGAGTTCCCAGCCAAGGGTCGCGCAACCGGTGGCGTGCGCGCTCAGCGATTCGTTAGAGGCGAAGACCAGTTGTACTTTGCCTGGGTTGGCCCAGCCGAGGCTCTCGGTCTTACGGCCGATGGGAAGCCAATTGAGCTATCTTCGGAGAACGCCAAGCGAGACGCATCGGGTTCTCATCTCAGTGCTGTAATCGGGTCGGTCGGAACCCGCTAAAAAGTTCTATTTGTCTAAGTGGTTTTTGAGAAAAACTAAGCGTCGATTCGATCGCGCTCAAAGCCATCTGCTGAGTCGATGATGAAGTCACGTCGAGGTGCAACTTCATTGCCCATCAACAGTTCAAAGACGGCCTCCGCGGCTGCGGCATCGGTTACACGAACTCGGCGTAGGCTTCGGTGGCTTCGATCCATCGTGGTTTCCGCGAGTTGATCGGCGTCCATCTCCCCAAGACCCTTGTAGCGCTGGATAGGTTCCTTGTATCTCTTTCCAGTCTTCTCAAGTCGCTTCAAAATCTCTTCTAGCTCAGCCTGAGAATAGGTGTAAACCACCTCGTTCGCTTTGCTTCCAGCATTGATAATTTCAACTCGGTGCAGTGGTGGCACGGCCGCGTAAACACGGCCAGCTTCGACGAGAGGCCTCATGTAACGGAAAAACAGCGTCAGAAGCAGCGTGCGAATGTGGGCACCGTCGACGTCGGCGTCGCTCATCAAAATGATTTTTCCGTAGCGGGCAAGGTCTAGGTCAAAACTTCTACCTGAACCAGCGCCCAGAACTTGAATGATTGATGCGCACTCGGTGTTTGAAAGCATGTCGGAAATTGACGCTTTTTGAACGTTGAGGATCTTTCCTCGGATAGGAAGTAACGCCTGAAATTCGCTGTTGCGGGCGAGCTTGGCTGTGCCAAGGGCCGAGTCGCCCTCAACGATGAACAGCTCAGAGCCCTCGGTTTCCTGTGTTCGGCAATCGACCAACTTAGTTGGCAGGGAACTACTCTCAAGAGCGTTCTTGCGACGCTGGGTCTCTTTGTGAGATCTCGCCGAGATTCGAGATTTCATCTCTGTCACTACTTTTTCAAGCAGCAGCGAAGCCTGACTCTTGTCGTCGCGCTTTGGGCTGTTTAGACGTTCGTTGAGCGCCTTAGTGACCACGTTCGCGACAATGTTTTTGACCGCTGGAGTACCAAGAATCTCCTTGGTTTGACCTTCAAATTGAGGCTCGGAAAGACGAACGGTAACCACCGCTGTGAGGCCTGCAAGGACGTCGTCCTTTTCGATTTTGTCGTTGCCAAGTTTAAGCTTTCGGGCGTTCGACTCAATTTGAGTGCGAAGTGTCTTTAATAGAGCTTGCTCAAAACCAACTAAGTGGGTTCCGCCCTTTGACGTGGAAATAATGTTGACGAATGATCGAATTTCAGTGTCATAGGCGGTGCCCCAGCGCACGGCCACATCAACTTCACACTCGCGCTCAACGTCTCGAGAAACCATGTTTCCGCCCTCGTCGAGAACA
>Ga0075464_10001259_pt1 | contig 11395 bp, 12 predicted proteins | sample DEB19_08_DNA_5_FD_75068 | JGI IMG/M metagenome (GOLD analysis project Ga0075464, IMG submission 75068) | Aqueous microbial communities from the Delaware River and Bay under freshwater to marine salinity gradient to study organic matter... | ecosystem: Environmental > Aquatic > Marine > Coastal ...
ATGTATCCATCTTGTCCGCTTTTGTATTTGTTTTTAGCAAATTGTTTGTCACTTGCAACATGTTCAGTACCATCAATAAAAGCAGCCGCAACAGCTCCACCTAATAACATTTCTGTAATAGTTTTTTGTAGTGCGCTATTTGGGTCTTTCTCAGCATTAGCAGAAAGTAATTTAAAGAAAGCAATTTCCTTTTCACGCTTAATAGCTTTTTTAGCCTCGGCTTCTTTTTTAGCTTCTGCTTCTTTTAAAGCCTGTTCCTCAAATGCTAAAGTATTTTCTAATCCTTGTTCAGCTCTGCGTTTTTGTTCTTCAATATTATTATTACGTTGTTCAATCTCTTTATCTAATGAATCCTTAATTAGTTTTTCTCTTTCGTTTATCTCTTTTTCGGCAATATCCAAAGCCTTACTCGATAAGTCGAATAGGTTTTTTACATCTTCCTCGCGTTGTTTTTTCTTTAAGTCGGATTCTTGCTTAGCTAATTTCTCATCAATATCCAATAACCTATCAGCTTCTTTTTGAGCCGCTGCAAAATCCTCATCCCTTTGTTGTTGGTCACGTTCTTTTTTATCATTTTCGTATTGGTACCTTAAAAGTTCTTCCTCTTTTAATAAATCTTCCTCAGCTTTTAGTACAGCTTCCTCAAATGTGCCATCACTTTTCCCTTTCTCATCTACTTTGATTCCACTTGATGTTTGTATTTTGCTATTCTTAAATACATTCTGATTACGTTTTTGCGCTAATGCTTGTTCGTTTAATGCCTTTGTAATTGCTTTTTGTTGACGCTCAATAACTACTAGCTTTTCGTACTTTTCAGTTTCAGTTAACGTAGTATCCTTGCTTATTTCTAATGCTCTTTCCTGTAATTCATTTAAAGCTTTTTGAGATGTTCCAGCCTTAAGTATAGCCTTTGCATTAGCTTCAAATACAGGATTAATCCTGTTTATTGCGTTTTCAAAAATGGTTACTTTACCTGTTAACTCATCGTAAAAGTTTAGTAATTCAGTACCGAAATTTGTAAGAAACTTGCCTACTGATTCCTTAATGTTACCATAAGCAATAGCCAAACGTTGTTGTTTACCTTCTAATGTTTCAGAACTTGCAGCCGCCGCCCCTTGAAACTTATCTAATTTTTCAAGTAAAATGTTATAATTTTGTGTTCTATCGCCAGTATCTTCAAACTCTAAACCAACAGCTTTTAGTCCTTTAGTTTGCCCATTAATAGCCTTTATAGACACATCGGTAGCCGTTGCTAAATCCATACCAGTAGCCTTGGCTAAATCAAGTATTTTAGGTGTTAACGCCTCGACTTGTGTACTACTTGCACCCAAATTAACTAACTCTTTTTGTAAGTTTGAGATGTCCTCAGCCTCGAATAAACCTAAATTTTTCTCTAATTCAGCCGCTTGATTTGATAACTTTTCAAGTGCTAATGTTCCCTCGCCACCAATATTACGTAGTGCAAAGTCCAGTTCTTTAGTTGCTTTTTCAGATTTAGCAAACTCTGCAAATGATTCTTTTAAGAACGAAAAACCTTCTGCTAATCCTACACCAACACCTGCAGCTCCAAGTATATTTGTAATACTTCCTTTGAAGCTATCTAAAGATCCTTTGTAGTTGCCCACATTACGTTGGAACTGACCAACAGAAGCATCAACGTTCTTTAATTTAGCATCAAGCTTTGTAATTTCCTGTATTAAACCTTTTGCTACTATTCCGTTCTCACGTCCAGCTAAAGCTAAATCTTTATACCTATTTCTTAAATCTGTTAATATTCTACTTTCTTGTTGGTATAAAGTAAGTGTTTTTTGTTTCTCGCTATTCGATAATTTTTCAGTTCTTAACTTTTGTTGAGCCGCTTTTTCTTCCTCTTGTAATGCCTTAGCTTGTTGTTGCCTTAATTTAGCTAACTCAATCTCACCCTGTGCAACCGCTTTATTAGCAGCGTTTAAATCGTTTGTATTTTTAGCGGCTTTGGCTAATTCTTCATTAAGGCGTTTAATGTCCTCTGAATTTTTAACCTTAAAATTATTTAATAGTTCTTTTTGTTGAGTAACAATGCCTCCAATAGTTGAAGCCATTTCTTTAAAGCTATTGGTTAGTTTTTCAACACCATCAACACCTTTACTAAACAGGTCATCGTTAAATATATCGTTGTATTCTATTTTATCGCTCATGCTGCATTACGTATTAAATCGTTTCTCATTACGTTAACCATATCAGCATATTCACGAACACTAACTAAACGCTCGTTAACGGAAAATCCCATGTGTTTAGATAGTCTTACAGTAGTTTCAAATGGTTTTGATTTTTCGCCAACGTTAACTAATCGGTTTAAATCATTCTTTGCGATGTCAAGATACACCTCCATGAAGGCATCGCCCAATGCAATATCAATTTCTAACATTGCAATGTTCTTTTTTAACTCTAATATTTTTAGGTAATTGTCATTGATTCCGAAAGTATCAATGTACTCATCCTTTATTTTATCGAATGCAATTTTCATTTTCGCTTTGTCAAACTTCTTGTGTTTGTCAATAAGCATAAATGATAAGTCGTTTTTTTCGCTTATCATTCGCCAATTGTATTGAGGTAAATCATCAATACTTGTATAGTGTTTTGGCTGTTTCACTTTAATAACTGTTGTTTAATGTATGGTTTAACCAGTTGTAGTGCTTTTGTTATTACTACACTCATGCTATCTTCTGTTAATCCTACTATATCGATTCCAAATTCTTGAAATAAATTAGTATCGTCTTTGATTGGATTAGCGATTATTTGTAATGAGTTCCCGTTTAATATTATTCTAAATGAATTATAAAACTCGCCAGTATCTTTTAATGTAATATGGTCGGTTATTTGTCCTTTAGCTTGTTTTAAACTCTTTGTATAAGCTGTATAGTCACCTAATACTACACCTCTGCTATCAATACCTTCATTATATAACTGATCAATTGTGTTTAGGTCGATTATTAGCTTTTTGAATTCTGCGTTTTGGAACAGAAACAGCATCAACTTTCTGGGCGTTATTCCCTTCATGTTCGATTCTAATTTCTTTATCACTTTCGGAACTTGTACCATTTGCTAATTCAATTTGATTCCAAACACTTGCTAAATCGCATTTAACTACACCAGCGTAACACTTAAAAAACTTTTCCTTAGTCCAAGTTTTAAATGTATTCGGGTTAAATTGCTGACCATTATCTATTATATACATAGTTTTGTTTTAAAAGTAAGGGGATTTTTACACCCCTTAATTAATATTAGTCAACTACCGTAATAGTTACATCAGGGATTGTACTGCCATCTAAACCTTGTTTATCAAGAGTTAAACTAAGTACATCGCCATCAGTTTGAGCAGAACCAAAAGTGAAACGATAAGTACCATCCGTTGCAGTTGTTGCTGCAGTAAATGATATTGTGCCAGGTGTTGGAGTTACCTCATTCAAATCAAAATCAGCAGTTACCAATCCTTTAATCGGAGATTTAACGTTCATATCACCATAAGTATGGTAAAACTTAGCATCAAAATAGTCAGCGTTTGGCGTTCCTACAACCTCCATAGTAACATCAAGTAAACCAACAAGCAAAGGACTTGACCAGTTAACTGTATTGTCCCACTCACGAACTAAAGAACCTTCCATATCGAAAGCCCAATCGAACTTAGTAGTAATGTTATACAAAGACTCGGGAGTAGCATCAGCTTCTAATGAACTCATTGAGCCGCTTTGAATTGAAATAGGATACATATCGCCAGTATTATCGGATTTATAACCTCTAATTTTACCTGACTTAGTTACGTAAAATACACCCATTGCCTCACATTCAAACGATTCTAAAACGCCTAAAAACTTAGGGTTTTTGTTAGCGTGTGTGAACTCAGCAGAACGTACTGAACTTGCAACCTTTTGTTTAGTCTTATCATCCCATGTTTGATAAGTTGCCTCGCTTGGAGTTCCTGTTTTAACGTTCTTAATATCGTTTAATGGATACCAACGTTTTGAAGGGTCAGTATCATTTAAACGAGCTAAAATATAAGCATTGGTAACATTTGCACCTGATGCTATTTTGTTTGCAGTTCCATTTTCTGCAACTAATGGCACAAAGAAAGCACGATTAGCGTATGTAATTGAATCAACGCAATTCGGTAAACCTGTGTTTTGTGTGGATGTTTCGCAATCGCAAATCATATTTTTAAAGTATTAAATTGTTGTTTTAAAATGGAGTAGTATAACCTTTATACTGCCCCTTGTAATTTGGATAACTTGTTAAATTTTGATTTATGTAGTATTGAATAATTTGATAATCATTCACGCTACTATTGTATCTGTTAGCCATACCCCAGTTATCCATTGTGGGTGTGCTATTTTCGTTCGAACTTACTACCTGTCCTACTGGTGTTGACATAATCGGAAACTTACGCATGTACTCGAAGTAAATAAACCCTAATAACATGTTTTTCATTCCTTCATTACGTTCAACGCTGCATGTTAAATCTAACTCAATTACATTGTAAATGGCTAAATATTCAGCCTCTACTGGTAAGTAATTATCAACGGATTCAATAAATAAATCTGCTAATGTTTTACCTAATAAATCATACAGATAGTTAGTTTCGTATTGCTCGATAAAAGCATCAAGCGTAACACGCCCTGCAGTATTATAAGCAATATCATACTTGCCAACAAAATCAGTATTTTGTATTAGGATTCCCATTTAGCGATTCGGTACACAGTAACCTTTAATTGTTGCACTCATTGTACCTGATCCTGTATAACTCAACCTGTAATATTTATAAGGACTTCCCGTAACAACAAACATCTTAGTATTTGTGGTTTGGTCAGTACAACTTAAAGTGGTTGCAGTTGCATAGCTTGAACTTACTGTTACATAATTAGTCCCATCATTAGAACCTTGTAATGTAACTGTACCAGCAACAGTACCACTAATTTTCGTTACAACAGCTTGAAATGATATTCTTGTATAGTAATTACTTAGAGTAATACCAACATAACCAGTAGCAGTATTAACAGTTGTATCGCTTGTGCTACCATAGGCTTGGGTCATGTTATTAACCGCATGCTTACCATAACCATTAGCGGTTAAGCAATAACCATAAATAGTACCTGACATTGTTCCACTCCCTGTAAACTTTATACGATAGTAGTAAGCTGGATTGTAAGTCTTAACAAATATTGATGTATTTGTTGTTTGGTTACTAAATGTTAGCGTATCTGTATTAATGAAGTTAGTATTATCATTTGACCATTGTAAAATCGCAGTACCAGCAATTGTGCCTGATACTTTTGTTATTTTAGCTTGAAATGATACTTGGTCATAAAATAAAGATGGCGCTAATGTAACGTAGCCTGTTCCAGCATCCGTTAAAGTTGCTCCGTTACCAGCCATATTGGTAACTGTAGATTGTGCAAATGTTACTGAGAACATTAAGCACATGATAAAAATTGAGATGTATTTTTTCATTTTAATTATTTTGTTTTAATTGATACTAATTCTACTGCACCTTTTTTTAATAGTATCTTAGCCATCTTGCCAGTTACTGTATATTCTTTTTTAGTACTTGTTGAAAATCTTTTATCTTCAATCCCTTTTACTATAACAGTATCAATGTCTAAAAAATCAAACCCATCAATTTCGGATTCGTTTTTCTTTTCGTTTTTCTTTGCCATGTTTTTTATATTAATCCCACTCCTATTTTATTAAGAGTGGGATGATTAATAATTATACTAATTTTATTGCGTCTTTAATTGTTGCAATTGAATCGTAAATGAAAGCTTGTTCGTCAAGTTTCTTAACGAAACCATAGAAACGAGATTCACCAAGGATTACAAATTGATTCTTAATAAAATCATCATTAACCCATCCAATACGTACAGTGTAAGGCTTGTAGTTAACAACATTGTATTTGGAAGCATCACAAACTAAAATGTTTCCAGCTTCAATCTCAGGAGTTGGTACAATTGATACGCTTCCCATTTTAGCAACTTGCGTAATAGGGTTGTAATCAAACAAAGGACGTCCAGTTGAATCTTTTGCAGATTGAACTTGAATGAAGAAATCAATATCATTAACCATAACAACGTTTGCAATGAATGGAGTTTCATCTTGGTAATTGTGCGTAGTTCTCATATCAGCAATACAAGCGTTCACGACATCCATAAAATTAGGGTCTACAACTTGGTTAGCCATATCACCAGCAACAAAGGCACGTCCATATTCTAAAATGCCTTTTGGATTTGGAGAAATACCATCGCCAGAAATAATACCACGTTGCTTAAAAATATTATGTTTTTTCAATAATATTTGATTAGCTAAATCATTCATACGAGGAACATCATCCATTGCCTCCTCTGTTAATTTCTCATAAGCTGCAGCTTTAACAGGAACAGCGAAACGAGTTTCTAATTTAAAATCAATTTCTTGCTTTGTTCCAGCCTCAGATAAAAACGTATAATCGCCGTCTTTTGGTAAAACCTCTGTATAAGGATAATTCGGAGAGTTTGTACTTGAAGTAGTTGTGTATCCTTCAATCCAATTTCCTACTATTTGAGGGTCTGTGAATTCTCCATACTGAGTTGGTACAGTTCCTATGTTTGTAGCTGAGCCAGTTGTAACAGTTCCTACGGCCTTTAACTCTATCTCAATATTTCCATGTCCAGCTTTTAACATAGACTTTAATTTGTCTTTGTTTTCGTTAATGAACTTTACGATTTGAGTTTTGTAGGTTTCTTTTTCTTGATTACCATTTTCCCCCATAGCCTTAACAATACCAGCTAATCTAATAGCTTCGTTGCTAACTGCTTTTAATTCTTCTTTAGATACTGAGCTTTCTAACTTTGCTTTGATTGCTTCAAGTTCTGTTTTTGTTGCAACTTCTTTACTTGATTTATCAATCATCTCTTGAATATCATTCAATAATTGTTTTTTCTCATCTAAAGAACTACCACCAGCGTTTGGGTCACGTTTGATAGCTGCTAACCCAAAGAAAGGAGCAATCATAGCGCCAGTGCCAGCATCATTTGTAAACGCTGAAATAGTGAAGAACGCAATAAGCATTAATGCAATACCAGCAATCGCTTTTAATTTGAATGAAGCTTTTTCTTTAAGCCCAGCCATTCCGTTTAATTTTCTATAAAATAGATTTTTCATAATTAATTGTTTTTGTTTTTTAAATTGTTTGATAAAAATTTGTAATCTAATCCTTGCTGAGTGCTTTTTAGCGGCTCTTGTGTTGAAGTGATTTTATCGGCTTCAATATTTTGTGTTGTAGTAACTGACAATGTAGGGGTGGCTTGATTAGAACCTATTACGACTGCTGAACCTTCAACAATCTTAGCTTCTGTTACTGCCCAGAAATAACCTAATTTTTCGGCATCCTTTGCGTTTGCTACTTCTGTAATGTATTTGTCCCAATTAGCTTTTTCTTCTTTGTAATATTTTTCTTCTGAGTTTATACACAAGAAAAGTGTTACATATTGCATACCAACTGAATGGTTATTAACGTACCCTTTTAAATATTGCTCAAACATAAATTCGTTTCTATCTGATTTAACAGATGTATCGAATATTAACGCCTCAGTTGTACCTTGATATTTTGATATGCCTAATTCTTTCCATGTTTTTACTGGTGCAGATGCTACAAGCAAATCATTTTTTGAATCTGAAATAATTGAATCGAACTTCATTTGATGTTCTTGAAGTAAGAAAAGGTTTTTGTTTTCCTTTAAAGATTTATTCCAAATTCCCTTCATGTGAACATCTCCATGCGAATCGAGAACATTAGTAGTGTTTATTACAACACTTACTTTTATTTCTTCTAAATCAACAGTATCAATAATGTCAGCCGATTTAATTACAGTTCCTTCACTATTTTCAACAGTAGTTTGTAACGAACAAGAATCGGCTTTTTTCATGCTCGACTTCTTTTCGACAACTAAAAGAGATTTGTTTTCTTTTATAAACTTAAATAGTTCTTGATGAGTATTGAATGTAGGGATTATCATTTGTTAACTACTGTATTAGTGGTTAACAATTTCTTCTTATCCTCTTTAAGCTTCTTAATTTCAGAAGCGGTTAACTTTGTAGTTTTCATCTTAAAAGTGTTTGGTATTTATCCAAAAAACTTATGTGTTAATAAAATAGTATTAACAATTGCAAATATAATTATATATTTGTAACCGACAACAAACGACTACAATCGTATAGTAAAAAGTTATTAACAAGTATTTTAGGATAGTACCTAACACTTTAAAACATGAATGAAAACAACTTCTTTCGCAACTTAGGATATTTTATAGCTGGTAACGGATGGGGGCGTAAGGCTCGACACAAAGCGTACTTTAACAATAGTATGTATTCAAGTAGGTTACTAAAGGGTGAGGTTTACCTAAACACGCAAACACCTTATGAAATAGTGCAGTCTATTTCTGAAATATCAATACCAATGAGGCGTATAGCTTCAATGTATGCGAATGGTGTTTTCATGCTTGAAGATGTTAAAACAGAAAAAAGGGATTTATTGCCGACTGATTTAGAGAGGTTATTCAAAAAACCAAATCCAACTCAATCGCAAAACGAGTGGATGAAACAAAGCCTAATGCAATTACAGGCTTATGGTAATAATTTTATCTATGTGAATAAATCGGGTTCAACTTTAACCAATGTTCCTTCATCACTTGTTAATCTTAACCCCTCAACTATAAAGCCAATCCTTACTGGTAAGTTTTACAAACAGGTTTCTATTGATGGTATAATTGAAAAATTTATTTATACCGAGGGAGGTAGAGATGAAACAATTAAAGTAAACGAAATAGTTTGGAATAAGGTAGGTGATTTGAACGATTCTATTTTAGGTAAGAGTTTGATTTCATCTTTACAATTTCCATTAAGCAATACGGAATTAGCTTATAAATATCTAAATAAAATTAGTGGAGCAAGTGGTATGCTTGGTATATTATCGAATAAAAAGAAGGACAGTATAGGCTCAGCGCCTTTAACAGATGCGGAACAAAAAGGATTCGATGAAACCATTACAAATAACTACGGTGTTGAGGACTACCAACGTCCAATATACGTAACGAGTGCAGATGTTGACTTTACATTTACAACGCCCGAAACAAGAAGATTACTATTAATTGAGCAAATAGATGCTAATTTCAAAACAATCTTAAACGCTTTAGGTTGCAATCAAAACGTTTTTATTAACAGCACTTACGAAAACCTTAAACATGGTTTAGTTTCTACTCACAATGATACTATTGTTCCTTACGCAGATTCATTTTGTCAATCTTTAAATGAAGGATTGGGTAAGGCTATCCCAGTTGGTAAACGTTTAGTGTTAGATTATTCACACACGCCTTACTTACAATCTGACCAAAAAGAAAATGCAGATATATTTAGTGTTGTTTCTAATGGATTGAATGGGCTTGTTGCATCTCAAATTATAACACCACAAGAAGCAAAAATACGTTTAACAAATCAATTTGGTTACGTTAAATCTTCTTAATTATATTTTGCCTTTGCAAATAACTTACGATATATCGAGTAGGGTCAATTAAATGATTATCTACATCATCAGGTTCATCTAATACATAGCCTGATTTATCAACTGCACGGCTGTAGTTTTCCTGTTCATACTTTATATTTTCAGATGTTGATGTATAATAAACATCTAAATTTTGTATTAAGTCAATCCCATCGAGTATAGATCCCGAACCTTTAGCAGCTGGACTTGCTAACCATCCATTACGCCTTAATGCAGCTATTTTATTAGGTCTATTTGTATCGCAAATAATTGGTATATTTTTAGCTATTCCCAACTTCTTAAACATCCAAGTAACTATACCATCTTCATCGCCTGTTATTTGCGCTAATTCGGTAACATTTAACCTACTCCTAATATCATTTTCACAACTATAATTTAATTCATGCAGGAATAGTTTATTATCAAAGTATTTAGCCTCAACAATTCCCCATGGGTCAACACTTCCCCAATCGACACCAACATAAATAGGGCTTTCAAGTTTCTTATATTCATCAATAGAAATCTCGCGCCATTTAAATATTCGATTAGGTTTTTCAGATTTCATGCCAAGCCCGTAAACACTCCATTTATAAGCATCTGCGCTATGTTGTTGTTCGTTTTCTTTACACCTGATAAGTTCTTTTAGTTGCTTTTCCGTAAACTTTAAAGTGTTTTTTAATGCATCGTAAATTATTGCATCCTGTTCTTGTATTAATTTACTTACAACAACCTCGCTAAACTTTACAGGTTGATATGAAAGTATTTTTGTTCTTTGTTCATCAGGGCAAAAAGGATTGTCTTTGAATGTAGAATGAATTACAATAGTTCTTTTATTGCGTTTTAAATCTTCAATCCAATGTGATTTTTTTGGATTCCAATCAATAAAAATGAAATCACTTGTGCGCTGATCTATTTGGTCGAATGTATCTCTACTGATTTTATACGGCTCGTTTAGCCATGCTGCATCTTGAGTTAATCCATGCACTGTTTCTTCGTCATCAGTTCCGTGTATTTCAAAAGTACTACCACTTATGTAGGTGAATATACTTTCAGTCTTATTAAAATCTTGGTTAACTTTGTAACGATTGGTTTTTTTAAAGTGCTTTATAGCATCGTTTAATACTGTTTTCTTACAGTCAGTTTTTGTGTCACGCCAAACAGTTAAACGCTTGTTATTATTTGAACGGGCATAAATATCGAAGCAATCAATTAGGCTAACAGTCTTTGAACTTCTTGAGCTACCTTCATTTATAATGTATCTGTATTTGCGTTGCCCATTTTCATCAACATCATTAATTGCATTCCAGTTCTTTTCAAATACAATTGTAGCCTTCATTAGTCATCTGTTGGTTTGACTATTTGAATGCTTAGTGTTGTTGCTACTGGATTTTCAGAATCGCCCGATAACTCTAATTTGTCTCCGTATTTCTTGGGCGCTAATTTTGAAGCAATCCATTTACGCGAATCAACACGAAGTTTAGAACGATTAACCCACTCTTTATTTTCCTTTTCTCCAAACTCAGTATATTCAGTATCGTTCGTAGAATCATCTGAAATCTCTAAAATTTCCTCAACTAATAAATCTGCTTGCATTTGTTTCGCGCGCGCGTAATGTACAAAAAAATCTTTGTATTCTTCATTATTTAGCCAATTTAATACAGTCTGAGTACTGATTCCCAACTCTTTACAGATAGACCTAAGACCGCGCGAAGATGTTGATATACGTTCACATATCTTATCTGCAATTTCTTGATTGTATTTTGTCGGTGCTCCCTTTGCCATTTATTCGATAATCTTAAAACTTACAATACAATTTGAATTTGTGTTATGTAATGCAGATGAACATTTATC
>Ga0075464_10001261_pt1 | contig 11386 bp, 17 predicted proteins | sample DEB19_08_DNA_5_FD_75068 | JGI IMG/M metagenome (GOLD analysis project Ga0075464, IMG submission 75068) | Aqueous microbial communities from the Delaware River and Bay under freshwater to marine salinity gradient to study organic matter... | ecosystem: Environmental > Aquatic > Marine > Coastal ...
CTATATAAGCTGAACTCAATAATATATACGCTCCATCTTGCCCTATTACCGGCAATTCATATCTAACATCATTAGTATCAATAAGCACGCAAACATCTCCCTCTTTATAATTATATCCTAATCCTGATTGATTTAAAGGGGTTGTATCTATAGCAAAATAAATAGAACCAGTTACAAATGTATTAGAATAAGTATAACCTCCATTTATTACATCTTTTTTTGCATATTTATTAGCATTACTAATAGAATCTATAAAAAATCTTGTAGTAAGATTATCCGTTCTTAATATTGAATAATAATATGCCCAATCTGGTATTTCATTAACTGCATTAGTATTGCTTAATTGCCAATCTAATGTTGTTGTTTGTGTTAATGAATCATTATTACATGCATTTCCTGTATTTGTAGCATAAGAACTTCCTGTTCCTGATTGAACCACATTGTTTTTCCAATATGAAAATTCAATTAATACTATATTTGCGGGGTCTGAACAAAATTGATTATAAAAAGTATCGTCTGTTGTATATTGTAATTGTGTTGAACCACCGCCGCATTGTATAAAATCTACATAAACAATGCCATTTTTACCATTTGTATTACCGGTAGCGTCATCTAAATCCGCAGCAGTAATTGTAACATCAAAAAATTTACAAGCTGTTGGTTGAGCAAATGTTTTTAATCCTGTAGTAATTAAATCAGTAGCTTGCGTTACAACGCCTGATTTTCTTCTAGCTTTATCATAAAATGCAATACCTAATTGATACGATGATTCGCTTTTAAAAAATCTTTTAGTTGAAACTGAATCACTCAATGTTTGAGATACTGATAAAGATGTTATTTTAGGTGAATCATATCCGGATAAATTATTTCCAAGAAAAAGTCTATTTGTTCCTATTTCAATAGTTTTTGTTAAAAGTGGAACCGAGTCAAATGGTTTTGCTGCTGTTACGGAATCAATTAATGGACCCGAAACATCTCCATAATAATTGAATTCTAATTGAACAGAACCATTATTATGATTTGTAAAAACTGTTGTATCAATTAATTTATCATAAGTTTGAATAACATTTACATTGTTGGTAAATTGATTTTTTGCAACTAATCTTATAATTCTTGCTGTTTGAGGTATTTTTTCTAATAAACTTAATTTGCAATTAACAAAATTGTAATTTTCCGAACCGTCTAATTCAACCAAATTTAACATTGACGCACGACTATATTCACTTAAAACAGATGTTTCACCATCAAAATAAATATATTGCCATGAAAATTGCCAAGAACTTGTTGCTATAAAATTATTTATATATACAGGGTCGTTAATTTTTTCTATAATTGGAGAATATGCAGGTGGTCTTCTTATTAATGTAATTTCATAAGAATCCGTTAATGTTGTATATGCTGGAGCTGTAGTTTGATATGCTGGATAATTTAATTTTATACCGCTATCAATATTAATCTTTTTAGGTTCATTATAATTATCTGTCCAATATAATAATCCTTGATTAACCTTACAATTCTTATCAATTCTATTATTTTTATTAAAATTTAATCCTCCTTCAACTTGACTATCATATAATACAGCATAAGTAGTAGATGTTGAAAAATCAAAAGCATAAATTCCATGGTCGTTAAATGTATTATAAACAAACCAAATCAATCTTTGACCTTCAATATCTATACAACTTCCAATACATATATTTGTTCCATACGGAGGATAAACTGACTGAGAAATAGCTGAAGTTCCGGGTACGCCTTCTACACGATAATTTTTACCATATTGAGTAACACCTACTCGCCCATTCATTATTCTCAAATATTGAGCATCGTCTAATAAATGTAATGAATCATCTTGATTTGAACCACCAGTAAATACTTTTTTGCTTCTTAACATTTCTATTATGATTTAGGCGCTGCCATTGTATTCTTTTGTACAATTCTTTTAATTTTCTCAATGCTCCAATCAGCTTTTCTAGCTCTCAATATCTTTCTTTCACGAATATATTCGTTTTGCGCTAATTGTTTTTCGCCCATATTGTAATTTCTATTATGAGCTTTCATTTGAGAATCTATATATGCTTGAATTGTTTTAATTGCATAAGGGTCTATTAATGTTGCAGCATCTGCTGATTGTCCATCTGACACATATTGCAATACTATATTTTCAACATATAATTTTTGGTCTATTTGAATTTGGTTTCTTTCTTTAAATATTTGGAATGTATCTTCTTGATACCCCGCACCTAAGCCAAAAAATCTACCTATATTTTCACCAAAATCATTATAGTGAACAGTAAACCATTGAGCATAAGGTAATGCTCCATAATATAATTGTGCTTGTCCATTGTTTGAATCTGGAGGCGTCAAATTATCTGACCAATTTTGCGGATTGAAATTACTATTTGTATCTAAGCTTGTTAATGGATTTAATGTCATTGTAGGTACCAATGGACGTATCCTTTGCCCAACCATTACATTTACGGTCACATAATCTTGATAATCATCAGGTAATTCTGCTGTATTGATAGCTTGATTAACGGGAAGAATTTTTGTATTTACAACACGCAAATCGTCAAAGGTTAAATCACGAAGGCAATCTGCTGCATAAACCATAAATTGCATATACCAATGCAATGGGTAACCTTTTTTTAAAAGGTAATTTTTTACTATATAATCTAAACTTGCTGTTGTCATTTCTAATTAGTTTTTTGTGTTGCTGAACTGTAATTATTAACAATTCCTGTTTCTGGAGTAACTGTAACAAACTTAGCAAATGCCTTTTCTACAATTTCTTCTTCCATACTAGCTGGTATTGGCAATGGGTCTGTGTTTGAATATAATGATATGTCCATTACAATTAAATACATATTTACTTCACTAATTCCTAAAAGTAAAATATCTTTTGAAAAAATTACAATGTTTTTTCTTATTTCAAACCAAACATTGCCCATTAAATCATTTAATAATTTATCAGCTTTTAATAAAGCTCCTTGCCCAAGCGGAACGGGTATAAAATCATTATCATTTATATCTGTAACCCTATAAACACCCATATTTCTAGGTAAAGAAATTGGTATTATAGGAAGCTCCGCTTGTGATTTATCTCCATATGTTGTTACTGGGATATTTTCATAGAAAGCTATCATTAAATTATCTGGAATTGTTTCTCCTGTTGGTAATGTAGCACTATAATACTGCATTTGAAACATAGAATTTATAATCTGTTCAATTGCTTTGATTATATCTTCTGTTTGTACGGGTTGATTTGCATCCCTAAATCCTCCCGCTAATCGGGTTTGTACTTGTTCAGCCAAAAGGTATTTTGTACTATTAGCCATCTTTATTTAGTTTCTTGCGTTTGATTTTGTGCAAATACCTGAATATCTTGTTCAGCCATGTTAATGCCCCAAAACTTCAATGCTATTGAAATAATATTGTTAATATAAACATCCGTAAATTCTAATTGCGTACTTGTAGCATTATCGTATGTTATTGTTCTTCCTGTAGTAGTATAACCATAAACAGGTTTTACTGGTCTTTTTAAATAATTATAAAAACCGGTTTGTGTACTTTGTGGATATATTTGAAATCCGGTAGAACTATCTCTTGCTATCGGTGCTGAAGTGCTAACGGGTCTTAATTGACTTCTCAATGCTAAAGCAACTTCATCCTCGTTTACAAAACGTATTGAATTTATTGTACTACCTGTAACTGTATAAGCACCACCAATCATATGCAAATAATCAGAAGCAAAACTTACTTGCCCATCTGATGTTGAAGTAAATTGAACTTGTACTCTTAATTTTCTTATTGCGTCATGAATTTTTTGCGTTGTACCGTATAATTCAAACCAATCTGCTACAGCTTCAATTTGTGCATTATCTAGCGTTGATTCAAACTCAGGTATTGTAATAAATACACCCCTTTCTTTACGCACAATAAAGACCATGAAATTGTATATATCGTTTAAGTTGTATGCCATTTTAATTTTCCTCCCAAATTCCCAATGCTCTATGGGATTTTATTAAATAATAAGATTTACTTCCGTATTCATATTTTTCAAGATATTGAGGTTCAAAACCAACAATATCTCCTTTTTTTAAATTAGAATTTTCTGGTGCTGACAAAACTTTAGCTCTATCTCCTAATCTAACTTTTGCATCAATAGTATCAACAATCCCCATTTGTTTAATAACATCTTTTGGGATGCTTTCATCAATTGGTTCTAAAATAATTCTATCCCCAACTGTTATAACTTCGTCTTTTACTATTTTAGCATAAATATCTCTATAATCCGCTTTCCAAACATCTTTTTCTCCAGTATCAATCAAATTTTTAAAAACAAATGATTGTGTTTCACCAAAGCTAAATTGAGCTTTCCATCTTTCAACGTCATGTTCTGACCCTTGGCATCCATCAACAAAATTACCTCTTTTATCATGCAAAGTTGCTACCCAAATATGGGTTATCTTCCCCGGCATAGCGGCAATTAATAATCTTTCTCCCTTCCCATTTGTAAACTTTTGGAAGTATGGACTATTTTTTGTTATTTCTGTAAATCCTGCTCTGTCTGATTCAAATTTCCTTTCTGCAACTACAGAATAATCAAACAAAACCTTATCTCCATTTTTAAGTTTAGAAACTACTTTAGCGTTATCTCCTTTTGGATTTTTTGGTAAACCATAAATTTCACCTACTACTGTAGCGTTCCATTCTGGTCTATAAGAACCATCAAGGTATAATTCTAAATCACCCACTTTGACTGTATCTTGAATGGGTTTAGTTAAACTTAAAAAAATATGGTTTATTGGTTGTGCCTTCATATATGGCATAAAATTAGACTTTTTTATTTATTAAAAATTAAAAATGCCCCCAAAAATTTTGAAGGCACTTTAAATTAAATTACGGCATCAATATAATTTTCATCCGGAATAAGCCTAAGTTTTTCTCCATCTACTTCAATATCTACCCCAACCGTATGCGCAAACATAATTTTGTCACCTTCTTTTACAAGCGCAGCTTCATTTCCAACAGCTATTACTTTTCCTGTTGCAAAATCGTTTTGTGCTGATTCTGGAAGATAAATACCCGAATCGGTTTGTTTTTTTGATTCATCAAGTTTTACCAATACCCTTCTGTTTAATGGTTTAAATTTCATTTTTTTAATTTAATTTTAATTTTAATTTAATTTTATCTCCCCTGCCCTTTGTAATCTTTTGGACGAGGGCTATGTTTGTTATAGGATTTTTTAGCTCTGCCTGTTTTCTTTTTTCCAAAACTAATTTTGGTTGAATTTGTAAGTTTTGCCATGCTATTTGTTTAAGATTAATTGGTACGAATATAAGCCATTTCCTAAATATTTTTTATTTAAAATATGTTTACCAAATTTTTCTTTTCTAAAGTCACGCAAAGCTGCTGAAACTGATGCTTCTGGAACATGGATTAAAGCAGATATTTCACCTAAAGTTCTAAAATGTTCATCCTGCATAAGTTCTTTTAATTTAAAATGGTTTTTGGCTAACCTTTTGTTATCTCTTTCATGTACATAATCAGCTCCATCAAATATAAATTCTACTTGCATAAAAATTAATTTAAAGGATGAATTGCGATAATGCAATAATTAGTTTTAAGCCTTCTCCGTTTTCAATTAAACTTATCTTGTATCTTAATTCATCAGAAGTAAGACCAAATTCACCATCTTCTTCTTGAATTACAATTTCATCTCCTGTTTTGTAAGGTCTATCCCTTTTTGTTAAAATAAAGTTTTTTTCGCCATTTTTAATTGACTGAAAATAATCTTTTGAAAAGTTAAATAAATGTGTCATTTTTTTTATTTTTAAAGTAATTTTTATCTAATTCCCCGCCGTCCATTTTATTGGGGTAAACAAGTATGTCGTCGTCGTAAAAGTTCCGCACCATGCCGTTGTGGTATAATACGACTTTCCAAACAGTATTTGTGTCGCTTCCGTAGTCAATCCATGCGATTGCTTTCCCATATCCAAGTGGGGTTTCAACATCTATTGGGTTTTTTAATTCGTGAATCATTAAAATGGATTTTCTACTTCAAAGCCATTAGGTTGACTAATAAATTCTGTTTTTTGTTCTTGAGTTTTGTTTGAACTTAATAACTGCACAAGTGATATTCTAACATGAAGTTGTGGAATAACTTGATTGTTTTTGTTTGTGTAAATTTTTGCTTCTGGTTTTCCTTCAAGATAAATTTGCGTACCTTTTTTTAAATAAAGAGATAAATTTGTTTTATCTGTCCAATACGCACAAGATAGCCAAATTGTATTTGTTTCTTCAACGCCATCTTTGTTTTTAAATTTTTCCGAATGTGCAAGTGTGAAATTAATAACTGTTCTGCCATTTACATTTCCAACTGTTGCATCTTGTCCTAAGTGTCCAATTACTGATAAATTAATCATTGTTTTGTTTTTTTATGTTTTAGAAAATAATTTGATTGCCATCTTCATCATTAACGGGTTCCCACGCATCGCTTAATGTTTTTTGTGTAACATTGTCAATTCTGAAGTTTATATTTTTATCATCAAGAACTTTTTGTAATGGGTCATATCCATTAAAGAAAAATCTTCTCTTTTTAAAATCCATTTCAAATAATGAAAACCCTTTTTTACCAACTATTTTTTGTCTTCTAATTTTTTTGCTATGAAATTCGCATAATGGATTTTGTGGTTCAGTTTGAGCAAAAGGTCTATGATATACTAATATGTTATCTAACTTATTATTCCATAAAGCGCCATCTGCAATATCAAAAACATCTGGACATGGATAATTTCCATTTGGCGATTTTGTCATTAATTTAGGATGAGCAACAATCCAAAAATAAACATTGTTAATTTGTGCAAATCTTGAAAACAATGATAGTACCCATTCAAGATATTTATCTCTACCTGCAAAGTTTTGATAATTATTAGCCATTTGATTAAATGGGTCAATAGTTACACCATCTACATTTTCTTTTATTATCAATTGCAAAAATACTTCCATTACATATTGTGGAGTAGGAGATGCGTCTTTTGGATAAACATAAAACATATGCTTACAAACATAGTCGTATGCGTATTCATAAATTTGTTTAGATGGTCTATATGGATTAGATGGAGTACAATCACAGCCCAATAAAATTTCAACTATATCATGATAATATTCTTCAGGAGGATTATCTTCGGGTGAAAATGTTGCGAATTTTTCTCCATATAATAAAATTCTATTTGCATCATACCACTTTTTCAAAGAAGACTTACCATAGTTTCCTATACCCGTAAGTACGGTTATCTCTCCTTTCTTTGGCTTATATCTTTCATCAATATCGGGAACATTAATTCCAGATACTTGTGCATATCCATTATCGTAAATACTTAAAGCTTGTTCTTTTACATCAATTCCGTAAATAACATCTTTTAATTTTATTCCTTCATCAAATACTGTTTTATCTACTAAAATTTCTTTTCTTGTAGTTTTATCTACTAATACTTCTTTGTCAAAAGATGCTGTTCCATAATTATTTTTATTTGCCCTGTATGCAGATTGTATAGTTCTATCTGATTCTCTTTTTGTGAATTCAGAACCACTTACAAATTCAACATTAATCATTGAGTTTGCAATATCCTCTTGTATTCCAAATCTACAACAAGCTGAGGCTAATTTAAAAATAAAATTATTTCTTTCGCCTGTTACAAATGCTTCATTTTTATTTGATAACCATGTTAATATATTTTTAAATATTTTTTGGTCATCATCAGTTTTTTCTATGATAGTTATTTTCTCAACTGATTTTATTTTTTTAAATACTAAAGCATTTTCGTTTATGTAAATTTCCGTATCATAACTTTCATAACAAACCCGACTCGGATTAATACCACTTCTATCTATTTCTGGAAATTCTTCTTGCAATGCTTGAAAGTGTTCTCTATGTTTTAATCCATCAGCTATTTTTACTAAAGCTTTTAGTCCATTACCTGAAGGAGAAATCCAACAAGCATAAACAAACTTTTTAGATATAATTTCTGTTTGCTTATCTCTTAATTCATAAACATTATCAAAATCTAAAACTATAAATCCGCTATGCTCAATTAAATCGCTATCCCGTCTATCGGCAGCAAATTTTCCGCTAAAACAAATACATGGTAAATTTTTCTTTAATTCAGCACCTTTTTCTTTATCAATAGTATTTCTTATTTCTTCAACTAAAACTTTACTAGAACCATTTTTAATTCTATTCAAAGCAGATTCTACGGTTATGTAATGGGGCTCTTTAGCCCATATATTTTTGTAAGCAGTTATCATTGTGATATTATTTTATAATTTTTTATAGCATTTTCTACATTATTCTGATATGTATTTGCGTTTCCATTTTTTACAAAACCATTTAATTTAATTGGCGACAAATATGGTAAAGTATTTTTTACTTTAGATTTCCAATTTTTAATAGGATTATTATGACCATCTTTCCATCCATTAGAAACCCAAGATTCATATTTTGCTTTTAAAGGATATTCATACATTTCCCAAGTAAGCCCCGCTAATTTTATTTCAGACATACAAAACGTCATAAAAACACTTAATTCAGGTATTTCATTTTTCTTTTGTATTTCTTTTTTATTTACTTTACTTTTATTTACTTTACTTTGCGGCATTTCTGCTACAGAAACTCCGTTAATTACGGTATTACTAGTAACAAATTTACCGTTCAATCGTTGTTGTTTCTTACTATTATCTTTGCTTTTACCTCTTTTTTCATACACCGGTTTAAGTCTTTCATCAAGTGATTCTGAGTTAATAAATCCATTATTCGGGAATAACATCTCCATTTTGATGCAGTAATCCACCACATCCCGTATTTCTGTAGCAGAAACCCCAAAATCACCAGCCATTAACTCAAATTCTACATCAGAATATTCAAAAACATTACCATCAATACCTGTTAAATATTCTAATATCATTGACCAAATCGCATATCCAGTAATACCAAATTTTGTACGAATAGCTTTAACCTTTCTATGGTTTCGCATATCCCTGTCATGAGGAAAATAATCACAATAATTCTTTATCGGACGAGCCATCAGAATTTGTTTAGTTGTTAATGAAATCTGTGTTTAAAACTCTATTTATTTTTGCTAGATTCCTGTCAGAAAGATTCATTATCCTTTGTATAAAGATTGAATAAAGTGTTGGATAAGGAATTTCAGTTTTTCTTGAAAGCCAAGCCAATGGGCGTTCTTCCTGTTCAAGATAGAGTAAAATCTCGTCTTTTACATTTGGTTTTTCCATAATTTTTTTGATTAAGAAACAAAGATATGTAATATTTTTTTTAATTGCAAAATTTATTTTTTGAAAAATATTTTTTATTTTAATTAATTTAATTATCTTTGTTTATGGAAAATAGGGAATTAATATACGAATTAGCCGAAAAACTTAATATGATTATTGAGGTACACAAAGAAGGCAAATATATTGGTAAATTTAAATTTGTTGAAAAAAAATTATATAAATTAAAAGAAGATGAAAAAGTGCTACAAGTGCAAAAAAGATAAACCTCTTTATGAATATTCTAAAGATGTAAAAACAAAAGATATGCTTTACCAAAATTGCAAAGAATGTGTTGCTAGAATAAGTAAGGAATATAAAAAAAGAATTAAAGAAGGAGTAATACAAGCATTTTAATATGAGAAATTCAACGATTATTACAAGAAAGAAAAAACTTAAATGTGGTTGTTTTGATTATAATTTTAGCAAGGGTAGATGTAAAACACACGCTACAATTGAAGATACAGCTAATAGAATTATAAAATATAGAAATGATACAATAGAAGGAAGTAAAGAAGAATTGTGGGATTGGTTTAAAGAACGAAGAAAAGAAATGAAAGGTAAGTGTTCTAATTGCGGAAATCCATCGTCAAAAAAAGATGACGATAAGTTTCATTTTAGTATAGCTCATATACTTCCTAAAAGTTTGTTTCCATCAATAGCTACACATCCAGATAATTGGATTGAGCTTTGTTTTTGGGGAAATAGTTGTCATACAAATTTTGACAATAGTGCAATTGACCTTATTGATATGAATTGTTTTGATGAAATTATAGAAAAGTTTATAAGATTATACCCAAGTATTATACCAGAAGAAAGAAGAAGAATACCTCAAATATTAATTGAATATTATAACCAAAACAAATAAAAAACCCTCCTAGAAAGGAGGGCTTCAACTAAAAATCAATCAAAAAAACACAGAATTGTGTAAAAATAGTATTTTTTTAAAATACAATCAATTATTTTTTAAATTCTGGGATTATTGTTCCAACAGGATATGAAGCGCCAATAGGAGCTTGAGTAACAGAAGTTTCTCCCGGAAATACTCTCATTGCTCTGCGAAGCGGAACAGCTGCTTCATTAATCGGACCGAAACATTTTGCTAAAGTAACACCATTAACTTTTTTTGGTAAAACCTGACAAGGCATACAAAACATATTACTCATCCCTCCACCCGGCTTTCTTGTAACTACAAATGAACGATTTACCGTAGGTAATTTTTCCCAAGACGGAGCTTGCGGAACTGAATCGTAATACCAAAAAAATGACCAAACAGTTCTGTCTGTTCCATCAGGAGTAATAGACGGATTTGGCACTAACATAGTGTTTGCAATAGAGGGTCCCTCCATAACTGGACAAATAGAAACGCCTAATACAAATTTTTTACCCTGCACAACAACGGTATCTTTTGTTCTTTCGGCACCAGATGCGCCACAAAAAGCAAACTTACCATTATAAATTTTTAATGCTTTTTCTTGAGAAAAGACACTTAAATTTAATAATACCAAAGCCAATGTGAATGTTTTTTTCATGTTTATATATTTTTATTCCGCTAAATTACAAGTTTTCAGACTTCCAAATCATTAAATCTATCCCTTTTAAGCCCTTTGGTGGCGTTTTATGGTTTTCAACAGGTATTTGTTCCAATTTGGAACTAACCTCTGATTTTGGGCCGTTTTTGTCATAAGGAGGCATATTTTTAAATGGCGCCCCTCTTTTAACTTGTCCATGACCATAATTATCTATTAAATAATTCAAAACAGACTGTGGCGATTTTAAATTTTGTTCTTTTTGAATTAATTCTAACTTTTCCAAGTCAAATCTAACTCCAATTGGTTTAGTTTTTGCCATATTATTGATTGTAGCTACAAATATAGAAACAAATTAATTTAAAAACAAAAAATGTAGCTACAAAAATTATAGATGTAGCTACAAATCTTTCCCCTCTAAATCAAAACCAAATCCCCCTAACTTAACCCATAACAAACACAAAACCACGTAAGCGGGTGCAAGAATCACAAAACCACAAAACCCCTCAAACGCTTTGCAGTAAAGACAA
>Ga0075464_10001262_pt1 | contig 11386 bp, 11 predicted proteins | sample DEB19_08_DNA_5_FD_75068 | JGI IMG/M metagenome (GOLD analysis project Ga0075464, IMG submission 75068) | Aqueous microbial communities from the Delaware River and Bay under freshwater to marine salinity gradient to study organic matter... | ecosystem: Environmental > Aquatic > Marine > Coastal ...
CAATCCGCGGCCTTGGGCGAAATTGGTGCAGGCCTGCAAGTGGGGCCTAATGGCTTTGCCGCCTTTGACGCCTTGGGCGTTGGCGAAATCGCCCGCAGCAAAGCGGTCTACACCGACTTTATGGTGATGCACGACGCGCTGGACGAATACCAAGTCGGCCACATCCCCACGGGCGAGGCCTTCCTCAAACGCTTTGGCAATCCCTATGCGGTGATCCACCGCGCCGATGCACACATGGCTTTGCTCGATGGCGCCAAGGCCTCAGACCGCATTGAAATATCCACCGGCACGCAGGTCCAGCGGGTGGAGCAAGACGACGAGAGCGTCACCGTGTTTGACAGCCAAGGCGGCCAGCACCGTGGCATCGCGTTGATTGGTGCAGACGGTGTCAAGTCGGCCGTGCGCCGTCAGTATGTGGGCGACGAGGCACGCGTTTCCGGGCATGTGGTTTATCGCGCTGTCGTCGACAAGAAAGACTTCCCGGTGGACCTGCAATGGAATGCCGCATCGATCTGGGTCGGCCCTAATTGCCACTTGGTGCATTACCCGCTGCGCGGCGGCGAGCAGTACAACGTGGTCGTCACCTTCCACAGCCGCGACAAGGAAGAGTGGAGCGTGCGCATGGGCAGCCGCGAAGAAGTACTGAGCTACTTTGAGGGCATCTGCCCCAAAGCCCGGCAGCTGATTGAACTGCCCAAAGACTGGTCGCGATGGGCCACGGCCGACCGTGAACCGATTGGCCAATGGAACTTCGGCCGCGTCACGCTGCTGGGCGATGCCGCCCATGCCACGCTGCAGTACTAGGCCCAAGGCGCCTGCATGGCCATGGAAGATGCGGTGACCTTGGGCGAAGCGCTGCGCGTCTACGACAACGACTTTGACAAAGCCTTCGCCCTTTACCAGCGCTGTCGCGTTGCCCGCACAGCCCGCATCGTATTGTCTGCCCGCGAGATGGGGCGACTCTTCCATGCCCAAGGCGTTGAGCGCTTGGTGCGCAACGACCTCTGGAAAAACCGCACCCCCGAGCGGTTTTATGACGCCTTGGAATGGCTCTATGGCTGGAATCTCAGTAACTGCCTCACTTCCTATTGATAAACACATGAAGACTTTTAAAACTCCCTTGCTCTCCAAAGCCACTTTGCTGGCTTCTTTGTTGACCTCTTTGCTCATGCCTGCCGCAGCACAAACCGCCAGCAACTTCCCCACCAAGCCTGTCACCATCGTCACCGCATTTGCAGCTGGCAGCGGCCCGGATGCTGTGCTGCGCCAAATCTCTGAAAAACTGTCCAAGCTTTGGAGCCAGCCCGTCCTCATCAACAACAAACCCGGTGGCGGTGGCTTCATCGCCATTGAAGCGACCCAGCGCGCCGCGGCTGATGGCTACACCTTGATCCAGCTTGACAGCGAACACCTAGCCGCTTTGCCGCATCTTTACAAGGCCAAAGGGTATGTCACCCTCAACAACTTTGACCCGGTCGCCCCGCTGTTTAGAACACCGTTTCTCGTCGCCGTGGCCACGGACTCCAAATGGCAAAACATGAAAGACTTGGTCACCGCTGCCAAGGCCGCACCCAACACCGTGAGTTATGGCTCTTGGGGCGTTGGCAGTCCCGGCCATCTGGGCGGCGAACACCTGTCGCTGTTGAGCAACACCGAAATGACCCACGTCGCTTTTCGCGAAGTCTCGCAACTCTTCACCTCGGTGGGTGCCGGTGACGTTCAATGGAGCTTCGCCAGCTTGCCCTCCAGTCAGGGCATCTACAAAGCGGGCAAGTTGCGCTACATCGCGATTGCAGCAGCCAAACGAATCCCGCAAATGCCTGATGTCCCGACCGTGAGCGAAGCGGGTGGTCCGGCCGGATTTGAAGTCAACTCCTTCGTCTCTCTGCTGGCCCCCAAAGGACTCGCCAACGACGTCAAAGCCAAAATTCATGTCGATGTGCTGAAAGTCTTGGCTGACCCGGAGGTGAAAGCCCGCTTCAACACCTTTGCGTTTGAGACGCTCAACTGGACGCCTGAAGAGATGCGTAAAAACGCAGAGATCAAAAGCAAGATTTACGCAGAGTTGGTCAAGCGTAAAAACATCAGCTTAGATTGACAACACCATGAACGAACTCGGACGCCTCGAAGACCTGCCGACCGACTATGTCGCCGCGCTCACAGCGCAGAACTTGGTGCCCTTGTGGCCTAGCCTGCGCGGCGTTTTGCCACCGGGCAAGCCCATCCCTAAAACGCGCGCCACGCACTGGCCGTATGCCGCTATCCGGCCCTTGCTCATCCAAGCTGGAGAACTAACACCCATCGAAAAAGCCGAGCGCCGCGTGCTGGTGCTCGCCAACCCGGGCCATGGTCTCGACAAAATGCAGGCCAGCGCCGCCATGTACTTGGGCATGCAGCTGTTGCTGCCGGGTGAATGGGCGCCTGCGCATCGCCACACGCCTAATGCGGTGCGCATGGTGGTTGAAGGCGAGGGCGCTTGGTCGACGGTCGACGGTGAAAAATGTCCGATGCTGCGCGGGGATCTAATCCTCACCCCCACAGGTTTGTGGCACGAGCATGGACACGACGGCAAAGACCCGGTGATCTGGCTGGACGTGCTCGACCTGCCGCTGGTCTATTACATGGAGACGAGTTACCACGTCAACGGTGGTCGCCAAAAGGTGACGCCGGGCCATGCAGAGCGTTCCTATGCCCGTGGCGGCTTGCTGCCCACGCCTGTGTTTGAGCGCTCCAACAAGGCTTACCCGATGCTGCGCTACCCATGGGCTGATGCGCGCGCTGCACTGGCGTCGCTGGCGGCCAACCAGCCCGACGAGCCAGCGGTGCAAATCACGTACACCAATCCACAGACCGGCGCTCATGCAGAAAACATCTTGGGTTTTTATGCCTTGATGCTGCGTCCGGGGCAAACCCTGGCACTGCCCACACGCAGCCCGGCGATGGTGTTTCATGTCATCGAAGGCTGCGCCAATGTGCAAGTGTCAGATCAAAAATTTCTACTGGCCGAGGCAGACACTTGCTGCGCACCCGGCTACACACCGGTGACTTTGAGCAACGCATCGGCCACGCAAGCCGCTTTCATCTTTATCGCTGACGAGACACCGCTGCACCAGAAGCTCGGCGTCTACGAAACGCGTCCCTGATTCTTTATTTTCTTACTAGGACTTTCTACGATGACCACCACTTACCTCTGGACACCGCCAGCCGTTCAATCTCTGCCCATCCGCGGCACAAGCGACCGCCTGCCGATCAACCGCATCTTCTGCGTCGGTCGCAACTACCACGCGCACGCCATTGAGATGGGCAAACCGGTCGACAAGTCGATTGAGCGCCCGTTCTACTTCAACAAGTCACCGCAGACCTTGGTCCAAAGTGGCGCCACCGTGGCGTATCCACCGGAAACCGCCAACTACCACTATGAGATGGAACTGGTCTTGGTCGTCGGCAAGCCCGGCTTTCGGGTCAAAGCCGAAGACGCACACACCATCATTTACGGCTACGCCTGCGGTCTGGACATGACACGGCGCGACCTGCAGCTCGTCGCCCGCGACAAAGGCCGGCCTTGGGATTTGGGCAAAGACTTTGAGCAATCCGCAGTGGTTGGTGAAGTCGTGCCCATGCCAGGCGTGGTGATTGAGAATGCCGCGCTGGCGTTGACGGTGAACGGCCAGCCGCGCCAGAAGTCGGATCTGAACAAGCTGATCTGGAACATCCGCGAACAAATCGCTGACTTGTCCTTGTTCTACCACCTCGAACCCGGCGACCTGATCTTCACCGGCACACCTGAAGGCGTCGGTCCTGTCGTGGCGGGTGATCACATTGAAGGTTCTGTCGACGGTGTTGGCAGCATTTCACTGACCATCAGCGCTGCGGAGTAGAGGATGAATCTGCACAGCTTTTTTCGCAGTGGCACCTCGCATCGGCTACGAATTGCCCTGAATCTCAAAGGATTGGCCTATCACTATGTGGCCGTGGATTTGCGCCGCGAGGAGCACTTGAGCGACACGTTTCGCGCATTGAATCCACAGGGTATGGTGCCGGCGCTGCAGGTTGATGGGCAGATCAAAACGCAATCGCCAGCCATCATCGAGTGGCTGGAAGAGCGCTATCCGACACCGCCTTTGTTGCCGTCCAATCTCGATGATCGAGCGCATGTGCGGGCTTTGGCGGCGATCGTCGGCTGCGACATCCATCCCGTGAATAACCGGCGTATTTTGGAAGCGCTGCGCAGTGAATTCGGTGCAAATGATGCGGCGGTCAATCGTTGGTGTTCGACTTGGATCACGGCCGGCTTCGATGCCTTTGAGGGCTTGCTGGCAGCAGACCAGCGCCGCGGTGATTTTTGTTTTGGCGATGCCCCTTCGTTGGCGGATGTCTACCTCATGCCACAAGTTGAAAGCGCCCGTCGCTTCAAAGTAGACATGGCGCGCTGGCCGCTCATCAGCGCTGTTGATGCGGCCTGCTCAAGCATCGACGCTTTTCGGCTGGCAGCGCCGGAAAACCAGCCTGACGCAAGCTGAGCTAAACCCCCAAAAAGCTAGCCAACGCAGCGCTCGCTGCCACCGTAGAAGCTGAACCCTGTAACACCACAAGCCCTTTTTGCAGCACGATGGCCCGGTCAGAATGGGCCAGCACCTTGCGGTAGTCACGGTCAACGATCAAAGTAGCGATGCCGCTGGCGCGGATCTGTCCGATCACGCGCCAAATGTCGGCGACGATCAACGGTGCCAGACCTTCGGTGGCTTCGTCCAGAATGATGAGTTCCGGGTGCTGCATCAGCGCGCGGCTGATGGAGAGCATTTGCTGCTCACCGCCAGAGAGCTGCGCACCTAAGTTGCTGAGTCTTTCTTGCAGCCGCGGAAAGGTTTCCAGCACCCGCTCAAGCGACCAGTCATTGCGACCGTCACGGCCACGCCTAGCAGCCATCACCAAGTTCTCTCTCACCGTGAGGTTGGGAAAAACACCGCGCCCCTCCGGCACATAGACCACGCCCAGTCGCGCTACTTCGTGCGGTTTGGCGCGCGAGCAGTCCTTGCCGAACAAGGTCAGATGCCCCTCGCGTTGCGTCACATGACCGAGCAGGCTGCGAATCAGTGTGCTTTTGCCCATGCCGTTCCGGCCGAGCAGTCCAATCGTTTCAGCGCGTCCAATCTGCAGGTCGATGCCGTGCAGAACATGGCTGGAACCGTACCAGGCATGGATCGCGTGCGCGTCCAGCAGCAGATCGACAGGCGCCACTGACACGTCTTCTGTAGCTGTTGCACCTACGTGAATGTTGCTCATGTCAATGCTCCCCGAGATAGGCCGCTTGCACCAGCGGATTGCTGCGCACGGCAGAGGGCGTGTCGGTCGCTATCACGCAACCATTGACCATCACCGTGATGCAGTCAGCGATGCGAAAAATAGCGTCCATGTCATGTTCGACCAGCAAGATGGCATGCCCTTGTTTGAGTTCGGCCAACAGGGCCAGCATGCGCTCGGTTTCTTCAGCGCCCATACCCGCCAGCGGTTCATCCAGCAGTAGCACATCGGGCGCTGTGGCCAGGCACATGGCGATTTCAAGCTGGCGCTTTTGTCCGTGCGAGAGCAGGCCAGCATCGCGGTCGAGCAGTGGACTCAAGCCACTGCGCTCGGCAGCGGCGTGCGCTGCCGCCAGGCTGGCTTCACAACGCTGTGCATTTTGCCAAAACAGCCACGGCTTTTGGTTGGCAGCTTGCGCTGCCAGTCGACAGTTTTCAAGCACCGTGAAGCTCGGATAAATGGTGTTGCGCTGGTAGCTGCGCCCCAGCCCGGCACGGGCGCGCCGCGGTTGGGTCCAGCCGGTCACGTCTTGACCCATCAACTCGACCCGGCCGCTGGACGGCTCGATTTCGCCTGACAAGATGTTGATGAGCGTGGACTTGCCAGCGCCGTTGGTGCCGATGACGGCGTGCACACTGCCGCGCTCAAGCGCCAGCGAGACCTTGTCGAGCGCCAGCAGGCCACCCCAACGGCGGCTAATCTCTTGCCCGCGCAGCAACACGTCGGGAACGGTTTCAGACGGCTTCATGGCGCGCTCCTTCCTCGCCACGGCGGCCGGTCAGCCGTGCCTTGATTTGTCCTGGCAATCCCACCAGACCGCGCGGCAAAAAGACCACGCTGGCGATGATGGTCAAGCCCAAGCCCATGTTCCAATGCTTCGCAAAGGCACCAAAAAGGACTTCAGATTTGAAAAACTCCTGCAACAGTGCAAAGGCAAATGCGCCAATCAGCGCACCGCGCAAGTCACCCAGGCCGCCCAAAATAATCATGATGAGCACCGCACCCGACAGGTGCCAGCTCATCATCTCGGGGTTGACATAACCATCCTTGATGGCGAACAAAAATCCCGCCAAACCGGCAATGCCGCCAGAGATCACAAAGGCTACCAGTTTGTAGGGGTAGGTCGAAAAGCCGGTGGCCCGCATACGCTGCTCGTTGACACAAATACCAGAGAGCGCCCGGCCAAAGCGTGAACGCAACAGCACCGCCAAAAAACCGAAAACAGCTACCAGCGTTGCCAGCGTGAAACCGTACAAGACGTGTGCGTTATCAAGATCAAGCAGTGTGCCCAGCGTCGGTTTGATCATCAGGTAAATGCCGTCGGTGCCGCCACCCAGCGGCGTGTCATGCACCACGTAGTAAGCCATCTGCGCAAAAGCCAGTGTGACCATGATGAAGTAAACCCCCTTGGTCCGTAGCGACAACGCACCAACCATCAACGCGTAAACGCTGGCAGCCAGAACGCTGGCCAGCAGTAGCCAAGCTAGGGACGAGGCATCGGTTGGCGAAGACAGCAGCACCGCCGTGTAAGCACCGATGCCAAAGAAGGCCGCATGTCCAAAACACACCAGACCGGTGGTGCCCACCAGTAGTTCTAAGCTGAGCGCAAAGACCGCGAAAATCATGATTTTGGTGACGAGGTCAATGCCATAACTGCCACTGACCAGCGGGTAAAGCCCCAGCGCCACAAACGACGCGATGGCAAATAAATTTTTTGAATTGAACATCGATCATCCCGCCTTGAAAAGTCCGTCTGGCTTCCACAGCAGAATCAGAGCCATCAGCACGTACACCAGCACGCCGGCAGCTTCCGGCAGCAGCACCTTGCCAAAGGTGTCGACCACACCGATCAGCAGGGATGCCAGCAGGGCGCCCCGGATGGAGCCAATGCCACCGATGACCACGACCACAAAGCAAATGATGAGCACACTGTTGCCCATGCCCGGGTAAACCGACGACACCGGTGCGGCCACCATGCCGGCCAACACAGCAATCGCCATGCCGGCAGCGAACACCACGCGGTATAAAAACTGGATGTCAATGCCCAAAGACTGAACCATCTCGCGGTTCGTGCTGCCGGCGCGGATCATCATGCCCAGCCGCGTGCGCGTGAAGACGAGGTACATGCCGAGCGCTAACACCAAACAGACCGCTGACACAAAAAGGCGGTAAACCGGGTAGGTCATCACATCGCCCAAGGCCAGCGTGCCGGCCAGCAGCGCCGGCACGTCGACGCCATGCACGTCGTCGCCCAACAAGATGCTGCGCAACTCTTCAAACACTAGAATCAGACCGTAGGTCATGAGCACCTGCTGCAGGTGTTCGCGGTCATACAAGAAGCTGTAAAACGCCCACTCCAGCACGTAGCCCAGAATCACGGCCAGTACCAGCCCAACGAACAAGGTGGCGAAAAATCCGCCACCAAACGTCATCGCTACAAAGGGTGCCAGCGCGTATGCCATGTAGGCACCGATCATGTAGAAACTGCCATGTGCCAAGTTGATGACGCCCATGATCCCGAAGATCAACGTCAAACCCGATGCCACCAAAAACAGCAACAAGCCGTATTGCAGTGCGTTCAGGCACTGGATTAAAAAAATGGACATATCCATGTAAAACCTCTGGGCAGTGCCGCACCCACCGACCGCGAGAGGCGGTCGGTCGGCGAGCTCGTTGGACGGATGTTTAGGCGCTAGCGCAGATCAAAGACGGCAGCCACGGCCTGGGTCAGACAGACCCTTGCTGGCAATGCCAATCATCTTGTTTTCTTTGCCGGACACCTGACGCAAGTAGAAATCTTGCACCGGGTTATTCGACTTGGAAATGGTGAAAGGTCCACGGGGGCTGTCAATTTTCGCTTTGTGCAGGGCCGCCGCAAACTCGGCTTTCTTACTCGCATCGCCTTTGACCGCGTTCAGGCCGATGCCGAGCATTTGGCCGGCGTCATAACCTTGCACGGCGTAAACGTCGGGCTGCATTTTGTAGGCCTTGGCATAGCTCAAACGAAAGATGTTGTCGCGCGGTGTGCCCAGACTGTCGGCGTAGTGCAGCGTTGTCAGTAGGCCGTCGGCGTCGGCGCCTTGGGCTTCGAGCGTACCGTCGGTCAGGAAGCCTGCGCCGTACAAGGGGATGGTTTTCTTTAAACCGGCCGCCGCATAGTCCTTGACGAATTTCACTGCGCCACCGCCAGCGAAGAAGGTGTAAACCGCATCCGGCTTGCTAGCAGCGATGTCGGTTAGCAATGATTGAAACTCGACGTTCGGGAATGGCAGGCTGAGTTCCTTGACGACTTTGCCGCCGCCTTTCTCAAAGGCTTCCTTGAAACCTTTCACGGACTCGTCGCCGGCAGCGTATTTCCAGGTGATGGTGACAACTTTCTTATGGCCTTTTTTAGCCACGACTTCGCCCATGGCGTAGCCGGGTTGCCAGTTTGAAAAAGAACTTCGGAAAATATTGACGGCGCACATTGGGCCCGTCACGGCGTCAGCACCGGCGTTCGGGACGATCAGCAAGGTACCGCTGTCTTTGGCAACTTTGGCCATGGCCATCGCCACGCCCGAATGCACGGTGCCGATCAGCACGTCCACGTTGTCGCGCTTGATCAGTTTGTTGACGTTGTCCGTGGCCTTGGCAGGGTCAGACTCGTCGTCGACTTTGAAGAACTCAATCTCACGTCCACCCAGCTTGCCGCCGTTTTCGGCCACGTACAAACGAAAACCATTTTCAATCGCAGTGCCCAGCGATGCAAAGGTGCCGGTGTACGGCAGCATCAGGCCGACTTTGAGCTTGGCAGGGGCCTGCGCCAGCGCCATGCTGGCACTGGCCAGAAGGCTGATGGCAGCGAGGGCGGCCACGAGGGGTCGGCGGGTCATTCGGGTGGGTGTCATGTTGTCTCCTTCGGGTGGTTTTAGTTAGCGGGGTGAATGTAAATGGTGGCGGTCTAAAAATTCTTGAATGCTTGAGATCAACTGCGCTGGCTGATCTCTGTGCGGGGAATGGCCGGATTCTGCCAGTTCCAGCAACTCGGTCTGCGGCACGCTTTGAGCGATACCGCGAATTTGGTGCAGTGTGCCGTACTCGTCGTCAAGACCTTGCACAGCCAGTAACGGGCAAGTGATCGAGGCGATCTCCGCCTCAATCGACCACGGCCGGAAAGCCGGATTCAGCCAAATATTGTTCCAGCCCCAAAAAGCAGAATCGGGGTCTGCATGGTGGCGCGCCAAGCGCTGCCGCAAATCGGTTTCAAGGTAGGCCAAGCGTGCCTTTTCAATGCTGCTGACCGACAGATCCTCAACCATGATGTGAGGCGCCAACACAATGGCCCCAGCCACGCGGTCTGGAAAACGTGCGGCGTGCAGCAAAGCGATCGAGCCGCCATCGCTGTGCCCCAGCAAGCAAGGCGGGTTCGCCGCCGTGTCCACGCCCAAGGCCACCAGCAAAGCCGGCAATACCTCATGCGCTTGGCGGTGCATGAAGTTTGGCGCCCAGACTTCCTCAGTTGCGCGCGGGGTCGACTGGCCGTAGCCGGGCCGCGAATACACCAGCCCACGGCAGCCTATCGCGCGGCAAAGCGTCTCCGGGAATTCACGCCACATGGAAAGAGAACCCAAACCTTCGTGCAAAAAAACAAGCAGCGGCGTGTTGGCATCGTCCTCGCCCAGCCACTGGTATTCGACGCGCACGGGCCGTCCCGCCCAATCGATCTCCGCCGTCAATGCGCGTTGAGTAACCTGCTGATCAAGGCTCTGCATCATGCGGATGTCTTGTCCATTTCGCGCAACTTGAAGCGCTGAATCTTGCCCGTGGCGGTCTTCGGGAGCTCCGACAAAAATTCGATGACACGCGGGTATTTGTAGGGCGCTAAGCGTTCTTTCACGAACGCCTTGAGTTCTTCGGCCGTGGCCATCTGCCCCGACTTGACAACCACATAGGCCTTGGTTTTGGTCAGGCCGTCAGTGTCCGTCATACCGATCACCGCAGCTTCAAGCACGGCAGGGTGTTGCACCAGCGTGGCCTCAACCTCGAACGGTGAGACATAAATACCGCTGACCTTGAGCATGTCGTCGCTGCGGCCGGAGTAGGTGTAGGTGCCGTCGGCGTTGCGCACGTATTTGTCCCCGCTCTTGGTCCAGGCGCCTTGAAAGGTCTCGCGTGTTTTTTCGCGGTTTCCCCAGTACAACAAGGCCGCACTCGGGCCGCGTACGTACAGGTCGCCAGTCTCACCGTCCGGCACCGGCAAGCCGTCGTCACCGCGCAACTCGACGTCATAGCCAGGCACCGGCCAACCGGTGGTGCCATAGCGCACTTGGCCGGGAATGTTCGACAAATAAATATGCAACATCTCGGTGGAGCCGATGCCGTCAATGATCTCCACGCCATAGTGCGCGGTGAAGCGCTGACCCAAGTCGGCCGGCAGAGCTTCGCCAGCGGAAGATACCAAGCGCAAGGCCACTTCGGATTTTGCAGGCAGCTTGGCCGAGGCCAGCATGCCCGCGAAGCCGGTGGGCGCGCCAAAAAAGACGGTGGGCTGCTGTTCTTTCCAGCGTTTGAAGGTGGCGTCGGGCGTGGGCCGCTCAGCCATCAACACCACGGTCGCGCCCACACTCAAAGGAAAGCTCAACCCGTTGCCCAAACCATAGGCGAAAAAGAGTTTGGCGGCTGAAAAGCACACATCCTTTTCCAGCAGACCGAGGATGGCCTTGCCATACAGCTCGGCCGTCCAATAAGGGTTAGCGTGGGTGTGCGTGGTTCCTTTTGGCCGGCCGGTAGAACCCGACGAGTACAACCAGAAGCCGGGATCGTCCGGGCTGGTCGACGCCGCTTGCGCCAAGGGCGCACTTTGCGCGATCAAAGTGTCCAGGGAGACTTCGCCATTTTCTAGTGCTGCAGCTGGCCGGGACACCACCACGGCCTGCAATTCATGTCCGCCCTGCGTCATGGCTTGCCGCAAGTTGGGCAGCAGCGCGTCTGACACCAGCGCGGCTTGCGCGCGGCTGTGTTGCAACATGAAGGCGTAGTCATCTGGGGTCAGCAAGGTGTTGACCGCCACAGGGACCAGCCCCGCGTACATCGCGCCCAGAAAGCA
>Ga0075464_10001263_pt1 | contig 11377 bp, 11 predicted proteins | sample DEB19_08_DNA_5_FD_75068 | JGI IMG/M metagenome (GOLD analysis project Ga0075464, IMG submission 75068) | Aqueous microbial communities from the Delaware River and Bay under freshwater to marine salinity gradient to study organic matter... | ecosystem: Environmental > Aquatic > Marine > Coastal ...
CCATATTCCGTAAGTCTGAGGATAAATATTCAAATAATTATTAGACATTAAATCTTCTAGTTTTATTTGCCTATCATCAACTGTTTTAATTCCCACATCTATTCCAGGTATCATATTTATTCGACCATTTTGAATTTTTTTATTCGCAAATCTATCAAAATCACCCAAAAATTGACTTTGTGCGGTGAAATCATTTGATGAAATTCGCTGCATAAAATCAATAAACTCTCTTACGGTTTCATTATTTTTAGGCGCACCACAAAAATTCAAGTCAGGATAAAAATCAAATGTAGCAGAAGTCACATTTTTATCAATATTTTCGCATAAAAACATTTTATCTCCTCTTATTCCTTTTTGATATAGTCCTGTTAAATCTTTCATACATAAAAATGAAATTGGACAGTTTAGACCTCCATACTTGTATATTAATTTCATTATTCCTAATTTTCTCATATTATCTGAAATTGGATTAGAAATTTTTGACATATCAATAGACCATCCTGGTAATAATTTTTTGAATGAATTATCATCTATTATACAAATTGTAAAAGATTGGTCACATTTTTTCATTATGCTTCTAACTGTTAAATATAAATAAGGTTGATTTAAATCAAAAGAACTTCGAGAGCCAAAACTTAACCATTTTCTTGAATTATATTCATAAGGAATGTGAAGCCATAATATCGGTTTTTTACTCTTACCTAAAGTTACATCATCTAATAAATAATTTTGAATAGCTTCAGAACTATCTTTATTTTCTTCACGTATTCGTTTTTCTTCAAATTTTTTATGTAATATACCTAGAACAATAAGAATAAAAAAAAGTATAATATAATTCGTAATTGACTTCATATATTATACTATTATATTTTATTTGCCTATATACAAATAAAATATTGTTGAATCAGTTTTTAATTTTCATTATAGAACCCCAAAAATTTGATTGATTTTTATTTGTTTCTTCTAATTGTTTCGCTAATTTATATGCTCTATTTGTTGTTTGTATTTCTTCTTGTTTATTTTTATTATTTAGATATTCGGCTGCTTGAATTTCTGATAATGGTACAATATCTTGAGTATTTCTATAATTATTATATTCATTTAAGTTCTTAAATTTTTTAACATTATTATAATCATCCATTGTAACTGGAATAACTGACTCTACGTGTGCTTTTCTTAAATCTTCATACTGTAAACTACTAAATAAATCAGAACCAAAACATTCTGGACTATCACCAGTTAAATTACTCGCACCACTAAAATTTGAATATAATTCATCGATTCCTTTATGTACTACTAATGAACGTACATGTTGCTTTTTTTTTTCAATCTTTTCACCCATTTGAGTATAAGATATTTTTTTATTTTCTTCTTTATTTTCATTTGATTTAAGCCATTCGCCATATCCGTTTGTTTCTTCTTCACTCTGTAATTTATTCTTTTCAAACTGTTCGTTAAACCATTTGTTAAAGTTTTTACCTTCTTTTAAATGATTCGAAGAGAGAAAATCTGTCAGTTTATCTTTTTTGTGATTGCTAAAATGACCAACTTTTTCATCGTTAGCAATTTCTTCATAAGTTTTTAAATTGTTATCCTTTGTTGATGATTTAAATTTCCAAATAAAATATATTTTTTTGTATGCTTGAGAATAAAAACGAAAATAATCTGGATGTAGTCCCGATTTATCTGGGTGTGTTTTTAAAACTATTTTTTTTGCTGCTTTTACGTCATCTTCTACAAAATCTTTTGGCATTTTAAACAGATTTAAAATGTCATCTAAATCATAATTATCAATATTTAAATCCATTAATATATATTTTATTTAATTAATTTTTAAATATATATTAATTTAAACATATAATAAACTATTATTAAACTATTAAACTATTAAACTATTGTTATTTCCTAATAAAGATATATAATTTTTATTATCTATATTATTATTTTTTATTATTTCATAAGGATTATTATTATTTATCGAACTTAAAAATGTATTATTATAAAATAAATTAATACCTGTATATTTACATATATAATTTACATATACGTTATTTAATGTGGTAAAATATCCACCAATATACAAACAAATTCCATATTGGTTTGTTACAGCACACATATTTGAAGTGAAATTATTAAAACCAGAACCTAATGTTGAAAAAACATTCTTTATAGTATCATATTTACATATATAATTTGCTGGTATATTATTGGCACTAGTAAAGTAACCACCAAAATATAAATCAGTATTTAAACAATATATAAAAGTACAATAAGAATTCAAACCAACACCTAATGAAGAAATTTGATTTAAATTTATATCATATTTACATATATTATTCATAGGCATAACAATATTATTTGAATCTGTAACTGTTGAAAAGTTTCCACCCATATATAATTGTATACCTGTTGCCGTTGTTACAGAATTTATAGCATAACAATTTTTATTAAAACTAAACCCTAAATTTAAAAAAACATTGTTTATAGTATCATATTTACAAATACGACCTGCGTTTATAATACTACCATCAGAATTAGTAACTGTTGTAAATGCTCCACCAATATATAAATCAGAACCTATAGCATACATAGATAAACAATCATCACTTAAACCATTACCTACTTGATAAAAAATATTATTTATAATATCATATTTACATATATTTTTTGAATTTACACTAGTAGAATTAATATTAGAAGCCGAAATAAATGTGCCACCAATATATAAATAATTTCCTATTACACATAAAGAATTACAATTTCTCGTTAATCCTGAAACTATTAGACCATTTCCTAATGTTCTAAAAACATTGTTTACAGTATCATATTTACATACATAATTCACATTTAAAATACTACCATCAGAATTAGTAGCTGTTGTAAATGCTCCACCAATATATATATCATTCCCTAGAGAGCACATACCGAAACAAGTGCTGTCCAATCCATTCCCCAACGCTGAAAATACATTGTTTACAGTATCATATTTACATACATAATTCGCATTTACAATACTACCATCAGAATTAGTAACAGTAGTAAAATTGCCACACATATATAGAAAATTTCCTATAACACATAATGCATAACATCCACTATTAAATCCTTTTCCTAAATTGGGAGAATTTAAAACTGAATTATTTGAAGCTGTAAATATTGTTGTTCCATTATTTAAATTATTTATATTATAATCTTGGTTTGTATTATTATTAATTACAACATTATTATCACTTATCATATTGCTTGTAATTCCATTTACTATTCCTGTAAATGTAGGACTTTCTAAATTAGCCTTTAAATTAAAATTAACATGTGTTTGTCCTGTAATTCCTATTGATCCTGTTGTTCCTGTTGTTCCTGTTGTTCCTGTTGGTCCTGTTGGTCCTTGTGGACCATTAAAACCAATTGCTCCTTGTAGACCTATTACTCCAATATCTCCTTTCGGACCTGTTACACCAGTAATTCCTATTGGTCCTTTAAAACCCAACGAACCTAATGGACCTCTTGGACCTGTAATTCCTGTTGTATTGTTCATTATACTAATATATAATAGTATAATATAATAGTAAAATATTACAATTATATAATTATAATATTTATCTAAAAAATAAGTTTTTTATTATTATTTATTAATGTTACATATTTTTTGTTATTTATTGTATTTTTTTTAATTAACTCAAAATTATTATTTATATTTATCGTATTTAGATAAGTAGTGTTATAAAATAAATTTATACCTAGATGTTTACACATGTAATTTACTAATATATTATTTGCTGATGTAAAGCCACCGCCTATATATAAATTTGAATTTACATAACAAATCCAACTACTAGTTCCACTTAATAATGTTCCTAATGGGGTTACTATACTATTTGCTATATAATATTTACATAAATAACGGAAGTTTATTACATTATTATTTGAATCTATACCTGATGTAAAAGCACCACCAATATATAAATTTGTTTCTACAAGACAAATAGTCGAACAATCACCACCTAATAACCCAAAACCTAATGAAGAAAATAGATTATTATTAATATCATATTTACAAATACGATTTACTGTTAGAATAGAATTATTTGTTTGTGTTACTATTGATGTAAAAGCTCCACCAATATACAAATTTGTTCCTGAAACACAAATAGTATTACATGTTCCATTTAATCCTAAACTTAAAGCATAATATGTAGCTCCTGTTATATCATATCTACAAATACGATTTACTGTTGCAGCAATACCATTTGATTGTGTTGCGATTGTAAAATTTCCACCAATATATAAAGTTGTTGTTCCTACCAGACAAATAGTATTACATGTACTATTTAATCCTGACCCTAAAGCATAATATCTAGCTCCTGTTATATCATATCTACAAATACGATTTACTGTTAAAACAGAACCACTTGTTTGCGTTGCGGTCGTAAAACTTCCACCAATATATAAATTTGTTGTTCCTACCGCACAAATAGTATTACATACAGTACTTAATCCTAACCCTAAAGCACTATATAATCCGGACACTGTATCATATTTACAAATACGATTTACCGTTAAAACAGTACCATTTGATTGTGTTGCGGTTGTAAAACTTCCACCAATATATAAAGTTGTTGTTCCTACCGCACAAATAGTATTACATACATTTTCAAACCCTAATCCTAACGCACTATATAAACCTGTTACTGTATCATATTTACAAATACGATTTACTGTTATAACAGTACCATTTGGATTGGTAGCTGTTGTAAAATTTCCACCAATATATATATTTGTTCCTACAACACATACACATGAAGTAGAACCATTTAATCCATAACCTATAATTGGTGATTTTACAATTTCTGAATCTAAAGAAACATTAAATATTGTATTACCATCATCCAAACTTGTAATTGTATAATCCTGATTATTGCTATTACTTATAGTAGTAATTTGGTCGCTTATCATTCCACTAGTAATGCCTTTTACTGTTCCTGTAAATGTAGGACTTTCTAAATTTGCTTTTAAACTAATCAAACTTTCATTTATTTCAGGACCAGCTGGTCCTTGAGGACCTGTATCTCCTTTTTGACCTTGATGGCCTTGAGGACCTGTATCACCTTTTTGACCTGCGGGTCCGGGTTGGCCTTGTTGACCATTTGATCCATTAAATCCATCAATTCCTTTAGGTCCGGTTGGACCAATATCGCCTTTTTTTCCTTGCGCACCAAAACCACCTTTTGGACCTGTAGGACCTATTAGATTACTCATATATATATATATACATAAAAGATTTAAAAAATTATTCAATTTATACAAGATTATAAATTAAATAATGGACCTTGTATTTAAAATATAACAAACTCTAAATTCGATGATTTGCGTAATAAAATTTCTACTAATAAACATGTATTCGAAATAATTACTAAGCTATGGAATTTTAAACTATTTTTGCTGCTTTTATATGTTGTTCTACAAAATTTTTTTGAATTTTAAAAAGATTTAAAATATCATCTAAATCAAAATGTTTAAATACATATTAATTTAAACATATTAAACAACATAATACACAATTAATTAAATAATTATTCAAATATGAACAACAATTTACCGAATTATCATCTGGTTTATTATCTTTGTTTAAATTATTATCAGGTAAATCATTTTCAATTAATCCAACATCAATTAACTGACTTGAATCAAACATTTATATACTATATGAAAATGTTATTTTTCAAAGCTTGCCTTATTTGGATAATATTTATTAAAAAATATTAGTAATTTTTTTAAAATATTTTTTCTTTTTTTTATATCTTCTTCAGAATCATTTATACAAAATAATGTAGGTTTAACATCTAAAAGTTCTGTTAATAATTTTGGTTTTAATGTAATATCTGCTGATGATACATACCATACATTTTTATTATTAACATGATTATTATTAACTAATACTGCCTTTTTTTTTGAATACATATATTTTGCCACAGGATAATGAATTTGTTGACAAGGAGCATTTAAATTATATTTTTTACATACATCAAAGCCTTTTTCATTTCTTTTTTTTATTTTACGTATCCAGTCTATATAATCAGCATATTTTTTGTTAAATTTTTGAACTAAGCTTTTTATTTGCGGAATTGGAACATGTTTATACATAGAATCAGAGTTTGGTGGAAATTTTATACCTAATGTATTTTTATCCTTTACTATATCTCTTGTAATTAGCACATAATCATCAACAATCGCTTTACCATCTGGTGTAAAAAAAGTTGTATATTTTGTTTTTCTACCTAAAAAAAAATCATCATTAAAATATATGTAATGTTCTGACAAATCTTTAATATTAGATATGGTTGTTTCTATTGCGTTTGAATTTGTGTTTGGTAAATAATCAGCTGATGGAAATGTTTCTGAGTGTTCTACAATTATTATTTTATCATTATCTTTAATCCAACTAGGTGGATTATAATTATTCATTAGAATAAATATTTTATTTACCCAAGGCGCAAATAATTCTATTGACCTTAAACTATATTTTAATTCATTATTATATCTTAATCGCATATCAGTTGAATCATTTTCTCCTTTCCACGTGTAAACAATATCAATAGGAAAAGGTGGTTTTTGAGTATCTTTATTTTTTATACTTGTGTTATGTGTATTTTTTTTTATATTCTTTCTAGTTTTCATATTCTTTCGAGTTTTCATATATTAATTATATATATATATATTTAAAAATCTATTTTTAAAATCTATTTAAAGAAATTGTTTGAATTACTAAATATACAATGGACCTTGAATCAAAATATAATGAAAAATTTACAGATTTATGTAATAAAATACCTAATAATAAATTTATATTTGAAATTACCAAATTATGTGGTTATGGAGAATTTTTAACTGTTTATAAAAAACAATCACTTTTAGACTTGTACAAAACAGTCTCTATGCAATTTGAATGTAAAGATATTAAAGAATTATTTTTTATTAATAATTGTACCAATGAAAAAATTAGAATACCAATTACATCAGAAATTACTATTTGGCAATTTATTTTTAATTACAATAGTGGTCCTAGTCAAATTATTAAACCAATTTATCCAGTTCCATGTAAAATAGTTTATCGAATTTATTTTGATGATGGACACACACACGGTGACTCAGCTTGTGAGTTAAAAACTTTTAATTAAAAAAGTATAAAATAAAATTGAATGATATTTATTTATTTCTTTATTATAATATTACAATAAAGAAATACAACTATGTTATCTCAAAGATATAAACCAACCGATATTAGCGGGATTGTTGGAAATAAAAAGAATATTGATGCTATTCAGCAATGGATTTTAAATATAGAAAACAATACAAAAAATACAAAAAAATGTTTACTTATTTCTGGAAACAGTGGAATCGGTAAGACTCTTTCCATTGAAATTATTTTAAAAAGTCTGAAATATAATATCGTTGATTTAAACTCAGATGATGAAAGAGATAAAGAATATATTAAAGGTAAAATTAAACCTATGCTTCAAGTTGTTAAAACTGTTTTTGGTAAAAAAAATGCGCTTGTGGTGAATGATTTAGACTGCCTAAGCGACCACGGATTTATTTCTGCGTTAATCGATTGTATAAAAGAAACAAAAATTCCAATTATTTGCACTTGTAATGACAGATATAATCAAGCATTCAAAACATTTGCGACCTATTGCGAAGATATTAAGTTTAGAAATCCTAGCACAAATGAAATTTATAATTTTATTAATCCAATTTATAAAAAAGAAAAAATTTTAATATCAGAAATCAACGCCAGAACACTTATAGAAAATTCAAATAATGATGTTAGAAATACATTAAATAATTTACAGTTGTATAATCACAAATCTGAAATGAAGTTTGACAAAGATAGCACACAAATAGGTATATTTGATATGGCCAATATTATGCTTTCGCAAACAACTGATTTTGAAAGAAAATACAAAACATTTTGGCTCGATTCAGATTTGTCTCCTTTAATGGTTCATGAAAATTATATTGCTAATACTATGAAAAGCAAGAATGAAACTGAAGAAAATAAATTAATAAATTTAGATAATTTATTTGCCGCTGCGAATTGCTTAAGTAATATTGACCTTTTTGAAAGTGATATTGAAGCTACTAATTGGGATTTAATGCCACATATTGCGGTAAACTGTATTAGTGCTTCCGCTAATTGTCATACTAAAGCACAAATCAAATTTCCATCTTTCTTAGCAAAAACGTCTACAAAAGGTAAAAACAAGCGAGCTATTCAAGAGCTCTCAGTTAAGTTTGGGCAACACAAAATTAGTAATTCAATATTTAGAATTGAATATTTAAATAATATTTTAATAACATTGTTTGAAAGCTTATTCAATGACAAAACAAAAGGAAAAATTACAAAATTTGTTGTTAAGTGTTTAGACTTTGGATTCACAAAAGAAGATATACAAGAAAATTTATTTAATTTAATTATTAATTGCGAGGCTTATGATAAATATAATTATAAATCAATAGAAACAAAAACTAAAACAGCTATTGTAAAAGGGTTCGCAAAAATTGAATAATAAAATATAGTTTCTTATAATTTACATGATTTCATTATAGTAAGTAGTTTTTTTTTCGTCTTCCAACCCTCTTAAATTAACTTCTAATCTGTATACTTCTTTATACAATACAAAGAAAAATGAAGCAGGATTTAAATAAATTAATGTACCGACACCCCCCCAAACTGATTTATCTATATAAAGTGGTCTTGTTGAGCTTTTATGTATTCTATTATTTGAATAATTATAATCGTAAGAATTCATACCACGTTTAAATCCTAATGCTGACCAGAGACAAATAGTTATAACTCCAATAGTTTTTTTAGTATTATTCATTTGTTACATATATATTGTAATTTCTCTTTGAATCATTTTATTATATATTATTTTTATTTTTGTTTTTATTTTTAACTTGTGTTGGAATAGGGTTTACTTTGCTTACATCCATTAAATGTTTACCGCATCTTTTAAAAAAAGCATCTAATGCTTGTGGTTCAGACCCTGTAATCATATCATCTGGAATATATGTAGTATTTCCTTTTTTATAACACAGCATAACTGGAATACCATTTACCATCTTTTTACTCTTTAAAAGCGCATAAAAATCAAAGCTTTCATCCACATCAATATCACCACATACAACATTCGCAGGTGAGCTCGCAAAAAAAGCGTGAACTATATGTTTAATTTGTTGGCATGGACCACACCAAGTTGCTCCTAGTTTTAAAATTATTAAACCAGGATTGTGCCCTAGTAAATGAAAAAAAGCATCTCTATTAGCAATTTCACTAATTATTTTTTTACTCATTATAATAGCTATATTTATATTTATATTTACTTTTAATCTTATTATTTTTAAAAAAATTGATTATAAATAATATTAAAGTTAATAACAATACATATATAAGAAAATGGATATTTCAAAAATAACTACAATCAAACCTAAAAAAAATAAAGCTACTAAAAAGCCCAATATAATTATTGAAGAAGATAACGAATCAAAAAATATTGTTGTTCAACCTGAAACAAAATTAATCGATGATTTTATTAATAAAATTATTAATGAAGACTCTGAAAAAGTATTGAAGGAAATTCCGTCTAATAGTATAGATTTAACTATAACTAGTCCTCCATATGATGATATTAGAGATTATAAAGGATATAATTTTACTGATACTGTTTTATCTAATATAATTGCTGAATTATTTCGTGTTACAAAATCTGGCGGAGTTGTTGTTTGGGTTGTTGGAGATGCTACAACTAATGGAAGTGAATCCGGAACATCATTTCGTCAAGCTCTAAAATTTATGGAATTAGGTTTTAAATTACATGATACAATGATTTACGAAAAAAACACGTCTTCATTTCCAGCAAAGAGAAATGGAAATAGATACACACAAATATTTGAATATATGTTTGTATTTTGTAAGGATAAAATAAAAAATGTTAATTTAATTTGCGACAAACCAAATAAGTGGGCTGGGCACACAAATTGGGGTAAAAATACAACCAGATTAAAAAATGGCGAATTACAAGAAACAAGTGATATTAAACCTGTTCCTGATTTCTCACCTAGAAATAATATTTGGAAATATAATGTAGGCAAAGGATTCAATTCAAAAGATAAAGAAAGCCATGAGCATCCTGCTATATTTCCTGAACAACTAGCAGAAGACCATATTATAAGTTGGAGTAATGAAGGAGATATTGTATTAGACCCATTTTCAGGTTCAGGAACAACAAGTAAAATGGCAAAAAAAAATAATAGGAAATATATTGGAATTGATATTAGTGAAGAATATTGTAAACTTGCTGAGAAAATTTTGGCTAAATATTAAAATTCAATATATTCACTTCTACCTTTTGTTATTATTGGTAAATCCAAATAAATAGAAACCATTTTTGTTAAAAATTTGTTTGTAAATCCAAAAGCGCGTGTTTTTCCATTTTTACAACCGTGTGGATGAATATGTAAATATTGTTGACCTGCTTGTGATACATTTTTTTCTATTATACAAGTTTTTATTTTTATAAAATCGGTTTGAAATACTTCTTGAATATTATTATTATTTTCAAAAATATCATCTAAATTATAAAAGACAATACCCATAATTTTTTTTTCATAGTAAGACTCAATTGTGTCAAAACTTCTTGACTCGTGCTCAAAAATTAAAATTATTCCGCTTTTGACTTTAGCATAATATCTTGTTTCTTGAAATGAATCTTTGTCTGCTATTGTATCTATGTTTGTTTGTTTGTCAGGGTCTCCAAAATTGGTTAAAGTTAATCTTTCTTTCGCATTAAAGGTTTTACTTTCATTTTTGCCAATTCTTTTGAAATGGGTTGTTTTAATATCCCCATAAATCATGTCGGGTGATGAATCGCTGTTTGGTAAATTACCAAATAATGAAAATTCAACAATTTTTCCAATCAGCCCTTTGTCTTTTATTGATGTTATTTTAAAATTTTCTTGATTTAATTCACAAAAATCTTTTAACTCAGGAATAATCGAGTGAATAATTTCAATTAATTTTTTTAATGAACAACTTCCATCATTCACAATAAAATTTTTTATGTAATTGTTAAGAATTTGTATATAATTCTTATCATTTTTGTAATCAATAATAGTTGGTAATTCGGGATTTGTCATTTTACTAAATTGAATTATATATAATATATAAAATATAATTCAATTTTATTTAAAAAAATACAAAGTATTTTAAGTATTCTTATCAATTGTAACTTCCTTAGCTATTTTTTTTACTATTTTATCTGCTTTTTCGGCATCATTGTCTCCTGAACCTCCCATTGCCTCTATAATAATATGATTA
>Ga0075464_10001264_pt1 | contig 11375 bp, 9 predicted proteins | sample DEB19_08_DNA_5_FD_75068 | JGI IMG/M metagenome (GOLD analysis project Ga0075464, IMG submission 75068) | Aqueous microbial communities from the Delaware River and Bay under freshwater to marine salinity gradient to study organic matter... | ecosystem: Environmental > Aquatic > Marine > Coastal ...
CACGCTTTTGGTAGCCAACCCAAGTTGCCCATGCCGCAGACAGCCAAGCAATGACGACCATATAGAAGGGGTACTCCCCTTCAACGGGAACAAAGGTTTGGGCTGCAAAAATAATCGCCAAAGCTGAGAAAGTCAGGTTCGGCCGCGGCTTGACCCACTTTGGCCCGAAGGCGCTCCAGGTGCGGTTGGCTGTCATTGGCTTGGACCCAATCTGATTTCTAGTGACCGGTCGATTCGGTCAATCGATGATAGGCCGAAGACCACTGAAGTTCTTTGCGGAAACCCCGCATGGTGGTCGAGTCGTCAATTTCGACAAGTTCAACACCGGCAATCCTCGCGAAGTCTTCGATGACTTCCTCAGAGACAGCCGTGGTCAGAACTGTGTGGTGGCTGCCGCCAGCCAACATCCATGCTTCTGCAGATTCGGCCAGTGACGGCTTTGGCTCCCAGACAGCTCGTGCTACTGGCAACTTAGGCAAGTCTTCGGTTGGTTCAACCACCGAAATCTCGTTCGAGATGATTCTGAATCGGCCGCCAAGATCTACTAGGCAAACGACACGACCCTGGCCCGGCTTTGCAGTGAAGACCATGCGAACAGGGTCTTCCTTGCCACCGATTCCGAGTGGGTGAATCTCAATCTTCGGTTTAGCCGCGGCAATCGTTGGGCAGACCTCGAGCATGTGCGCACCGAGCACCTTTGGAGTGCCTGGGCCGAAGTGGTAGGTGTAGTCCTCCATGAATGAGGTTCCGCCGTTGGCCGGCGTCATCGACTTCATGATTGCCAAAAGTGCCGAGGTCTTCCAGTCTCCTTCGCCACCAAAGCCATAGCCATCGGCCATCAACCGCTGAACTGCCAGGCCCGGCAACTGACGAAGTGTGCCCAGGTCTTCAAAGTTCGAGGTGAAGGCTTGGTAGTTTCCGGCCTCCAAGATCTGGCGAAGGGCTATCTCGATTTTTGCCCCATAAACCAACGACTCGCGGCGAGCTCCGCCTGGAGCCAGTTCCGCAGCCACGTCATATTCGGCGTCGTAAATCTTGGCTAGGGCTTCACCCTCGGCATCCGAAACCTTAGCGACGGCATCGGCAAGGGTGTTCACGCTTAGCTGCTCGATCGACATTCCGAACTTCATCTGAGCCGAAACCTTGTCTCCATCGGTGACGGCCACATATCTCATGTTGTCGCCAAAGCGAGCCAACTTTAGTGTTTGCGCAGTGCGCCAGCCGATGGTGGCGAAGCACCAATTTGAGATGCGCAGACCAACTGCAGGCTCGGTTGGGTAACCGACCACAATTTTTCTGGCCATGCCGGTTCGGGTCACAATGTGCGCAAACTCGCGGTCACCGTGAGCTGCTTGGTTTAGGTTCATGAAATCCATGTCGAGAGTTGCCCACGGAAGAGACTGGCCGGCCTGAGTGTGAAGGTGGAGAAGTGGCTTAGTTAGTGCCTGAAGACCAGAAATCCACATTTTTGCCGGCGAAAAAGTGTGCATCCATGTGATGACGCCGAGACAGTTGTCGTCACGAGACGCTTCGAGCATGATTTCGCGAATCATCTCTGGGGTCTTGAGAATCGGCTTCCAGATAATTTCAACCGGCGCGGTTAGCTGCTCGCTGAGCTGCTTCACTACATTCTTCGACTGCTCGGCTACTTGCTTTAGCGTGTCATCGCCGTAGAGATTTTGGGTACCGGTTAAAAACCAAATCTGACCTTTTGAAGCTAGCGGTGACATAGTGACTCAATCTCTACTAACAAGGCCGCCCTGGGCGCCTCTTTGGTGAACTGTTAGCGTTCACATTATCAGACGGCGGCAGGAGCCAGCAAGAACCAAATTTTAGATGCTAAATACGGATTATTTGCTGTATCTTTATCTAATAAGTGTAAATAATCCCGTATTAGGAGTTCTGATGCAGAAATATAACGAATTGCTCGTCGATGAGTCGCACCGCCAAGCTTGGACCACCGACATCGAAAAAGCTGCCGTCATGAACCCTGGTAATCCAGCCGATGCCAGCTACGCGAAGTTGGCGAAGACTGCAGAGGCAAACGGATTCAATGTTTCGGTTCATCACACCGGTGAAATAACCAAGTCCACCCTCGATAAAGTGTCCGTCCTCGTGATCCCCCACGCTTCAACCGATGACTGGGAGAAGACAGTTGGCGAGGGCTCCCCGGTTTACTCGGCACAAGAAATCGAAGCGATTTTGAACTTCGTAAAAGATGGCGGCGGGCTGGTGGTTCTCGGTGAAACCGAGCAACAAAAATATGGCAATAACTTCGGCGAACTAACCAAACACTTTGGCATCGGTTTTTTGAATGCCACGGTTCAAGACTCAGAGCGCAAACACAAAGATGTAGCAACTTGGGTGCTTGGCGACTTACACAAATCCTTTGAACACGACCTCACCTTCAGGGTTGGCGAAGCCTGCTTCTATCGCAGTGGCGCTTTGGCAATTGACCTCGACGCCGAGGTGCAGGTGGTTGCCACCACCAGTTCGTCAGCAATGCCTGCAAATGCGCCGCTTATTGCGGCTGCCAAATATGGTGCCGGGCGCGCAGTAGTTCTCGCCGACTCGGATGTTTTTGGAGATGACTCGATTGACGAACTTGGCAATCGGAACCTGTGGACCAATATTGCTGCTTGGGTGGCCGGCGGCAAAGCTGCAGCAACCGCGACAGCAAAGCGCAAAGCTACCTGGGCCAAAAGCGACGAACACTGGCTGACTATGGCCAGCAGCATTGAAGAACTTCGCCCGATGCAAGAAAAAGATGGTTCTATCGACGGTGCTAAACATGACCTTGCGCTTGCCGAAGCATTGGTTAGCAAAGTGATTGAGGCCCTAAAAGGCTTGGCCCCGAGGTTTGGCCACCAACAAGAATATTTAGCCGCAGCAGAAAAAGACCTTCAGAAATGGATAGCCGGAGGCTTTGCCGTTCCAGATTTCTTTGACTCACTTGCAGTATTTAGGCCCGATTTAGCCCGCACCCATGAGATTGAAAACTTGGGTATTTTCTCCATGTATACCCAAAACGGAAACCCAAACCGCAACCTTGAAGCCGTTATCACTCGAACTTTTTGGCCGGCTTGGCTGGCAGAACAAGAAAAGAAGTACACCAACCCAGCTTTTGTGCCAATCGAATTTGTAGCCTTCACTTCCGGTTACGACACCAACTCAGCGGTGTTTTTCCCTGAGACTGTGGCAACGCGCGAAACCAGCACGTTCTATTGGGGTGGCATTTTCTGCGACCGGGAGGCTGCTCGATTCCGTCTAGTTTCTCGTGCAGCCCAAAAGCTCCTTTACTTGCCGCTGCCTCCAGATGCCGAACGCCTCGTGAATGACCAGGATTTAGCCCAAGAAACCTTTGTGCTCTGGGATCTAATTCATGACCGCACCCACTCTCGAGGCGACCTGCCTTTTGACCCGTTCATGATTAAACAGCGAATGCCGTTTTGGATGTATGCCCTCGAGGAATTGCGCTGCGACCTAGCTACCTTCAGAGAAACCCTGGCTCTGGATGCCAACGGCGAGCGCCTCGGAAAGTTCATCCGATACGCCATTTTGTTCGATCGCCTGTTTCGCTTTCCAATTACCGGCAACCGCGTTAGGAATTATGACGGCCTAGGTGGTCAAATTATTTTCTCCTGGCTGCACCGCCATGAAGCCCTTACCTGGACAGACAACCGTCTGACTTTCGACTGGGACAAGGTCACCGATTCGGTGGTTGAACTGTGTGAAAAGGTTGAGGAGCTCTACCACGAAGGAATTGACCGTTCAAGGCTCGCTCAGTGGATGGCCTCATACAAGTTCGTCACCGCTCTAGTTCAGCCACATCCTGCATCGACTTGGGCCAAAGGTGCGAGCGCACTTCCGCTCGACGGTGAATTAAAGGAACTGGTCAATTTAGTGCTGCCCGATGAATTTCCCTTGAACGTGTTCTATGAGACCCTCACTCGAAACCTAAAAGACGTAGTCGAATCTACCCGCGGCATAACCGCCTAAATTCTCGGACCGACAGGCTGGCATACTAGAAAAATGGAACCTTTAGACCGCAAGATTTTGATGCTCTTGGCACAGGATTCGACAGCTTCGATTACAGAGCTGTCTGTCACCCTTGGGGTTCCAACGTCGACCCTCCACCAGCGAATCAAGAAGCTTGAGGCCAAGGGCGCAATCTTGGGCTACCAAGCCAAAATTCATTTGGGTAAGGCTGGGTTGCGTATGACCTCGTTTGTTTCGCTCACCCCAATCGACCCAGCGAGCCCAGATAACGTTCCCGAGATGCTTGAGCCAATTGCCGAAATTGAAAGCTGTTGGTCGGTTGCCGGAACAGAGTCATACATCGTCAAGGTGAACGTCGGTGAACCCGCGGATCTTGAGAGATTGCTCGCGAAAATCAGAGCGGCGGCAAACGTATCCACCCACACGACAGTGGTTTTGTCCACTGCCTTTGAAGGGCGCACACCAGCAATCCCTGAGCACACCGAAGATATCTAAAAGACTCCAAGAAGTTTGTAAACCCAACAGAAGGTTGCACATAAATTGAATTCAGCAAAAGGCACTTGGCGCGGTTTCGCAAGCGATAACTACGCGGGAGTTCACCCTCAAATTCTCGATGCAATCAGTGCTGCTAACCACGGGCACCAAGTGGCCTACGGCGAAGACGAAGAGACTGCCATTTTTGATGGGCTGGTAAAAGAGCACTTCGGACCAAACGCCCTGGGCTTCCCAGTATTCAATGGCACTGGCGCCAATGTAATTGCACTTCAGGCAGCAACCAGTCGCTGGGAATCAGTTATTTGCGCAGACACCGCACACATCCATGTCGATGAAGGTGGCGCACCAGAGAAGATGGCCGGGCTAAAGCTCTTCACCGTGGCCACGCCAGATGGCAAACTCACCCCCGAAATGGTTGAGTCACAGATTTTTGACCTCGGAGTTGTGCACCGCGCTCAGACCGCAGTGGTGAGCATCACCCAGACCACCGAGAGCGGCACCCTTTATCAGCCAGCCGAAATCAAGGCAATTGCTGAGATAACCCACAAGCACGGCTTGTTGCTGCACCTAGACGGCGCTCGACTTTCAAATGCGGCCGCTGCGCTGGGCTTGCCATTCAAGGCATTCACCACGGATGTCGGAGTGGATCTAGTTTCATTTGGAGGCACCAAGATTGGCGCCTTGGCGGCTGAAGCGGTAATCGTGATTGATTCGAGCACCGAGCGCGGCAAATCAATGGCAGAGGCCTTGCCTTTCCTTCGCAAGACTTCGATGCAACTTGCTTCGAAAATGCGATTTATGTCGGCACAACTAAACGCGTTGCTCGAGAATGGGGCCGACCTGGCTCTGACTAACGCCAAGCACGCCAACTCCATGGCGCTTCGCCTTTATAAAGGGGTCACCGCAATCGCGGAATTAAACCCCGCTGTCACTGTTCCCAACCCAACCGAGGCAAACGCGGTATTCCCGATCCTGAGCGATAGGGTCACCGAGAAACTTCTCGAAAACTATCGTTTTTACGTTTGGAACCAAGCCACGGGGCAAGTTCGGTGGATGTGCGCGTGGGACACCACTGAAGCGGATGTGGACGGTTTGCTCGATGCCCTAACGGCCGCTTTATCAGCCAACTAACAGGAATAATCCTCTGGCGGCTGGGTTGAACCTCAAGTAAGACCCGATCAGAAAAGGTGCTAAATATGTCAAAGATTTCAGCAAAGTGGTTGCCAGCAGTTTTGGTTCCTTCAATTGTTGTCGTGGCAGCAGTTGCCATGCCGCTGCAGGCCAACGCCGTAGTCGACCTTCCTGACAAGACCGCAGCAGAAGTAATGCTGATGATCAACACCGATGAGAACCTAGCGTTCTCAGGTGTAGTCGAAAAGATTTCGGACATGGGCTTGCCAGCAATGCAAATGAGCACTGGCGTCACCGACTCCATGAAAGAGCAGATGACCGAGCTTGCACCAAAGGGCATGGAAGACTTCGTGCCCGGAGCAGCGGACCCAGGCCTAATCACCTCTGCACTTGAGGCACTAAGCGGAACCCACACCGCAAGAGTATTCGTGGGCGCCAGCGACAAAATTCGCGTTCAGATTCAAGACCGCATGTCCGAGCGCAACCTCGTAGTCAACGGCAACGATGTCTGGGGATACGACTCACTGACCAGCAAGGTTGTTCACGCAGTTTTGCCGGATGCAACCGCAGCAAAGGCAAAAGCTGAGGTGAAGGCCAAAGAAGCCTTGGCTGCTTTCAGCGCAGAGCTTGCCGTGGACCTTTCGACTCCAGCAAAGATTGCCGACTACTTCTTGAGCAAGATTGAGCCGAGCACCGTTGTTTCGGTGGGCGAAGATGTTGCCGTTGCTGGTCGAAGTGCTTACGAGATTAAACTGACCCCCAAGGCCACCCAAACATTAGTTGAGTCTGTCTCGGTTGCAATCGATTCAGAAACCGGAATGCCGCTTCAGGTAGTTGTTCGTGCCGTAGGTCAAGAGACACCAGCGTTCAAAGTTGGTTTCACCAGCATCGACTTCTCAACGCCAGACGCAGCAATTTTCAATTTCCAGACCCCTCCCGGCCTAACCGCTGAAGAAATTTCAGTTCCATCGATGTCGGAGCTAGAAGCCGAGCTTTCCAAGGTCTCAGAGATCTCTGACATCGCCGAACTAAAGGCGCTAGAAGGCAAGTTCGATGAGGCCGCAATGCCGACCGTATCCGGAACAGGTTGGGATGCAATAGTTGAAATCCCAGCAGCAGCGGTTCCGGTTGAACTAATCGACAGCCCAGTGTTTGCCCAGTTGGCAAATGCGGTTGCCGGTGGCAAGTTGCTTTCAACAGCCCTCATCAACGCTTTCATCACTGACGACGGTCGCATCCTCGTTGGCTCTGTATCACTTGAAGCTCTGCAAGCCGCTGCCTCAAAGTGAACAAAAGAGTCAAAGAAAACGAAGCATTGGCTAACCCAGCTCTAGCAATAGAAACCAAAGGGCTATTCAAAAGTTTTGCCAAGCAAACTGCCGTTAACGGCATCGATCTATCGGTTCCCAAGGGTTCGGTCTTCGGATTCTTGGGCCCGAATGGGTCGGGCAAAACCACAACCATTCGCATGCTTCTTGGCCTCACCTCCCCCAGCGAAGGTGTAGTCAATGTTCTCGGTCAGAGCATGCCCGCAAACTTGCAGAGCGTTCTGCCAAAGGTTGGGGCACTCGTTGAAGGCCCTGGCTTTTATCCCTTTCTTTCCGGAGAGGCAAACCTCAAGCGTCTTGACACCGCGGATCGACTGGCCGACCCAAAGACTCGCAATGAGAGAGTAGCTAAGGCTCTCGAAAGAGTGGGGCTAACGGTTGCAGCCAAAAAGAAGGTTCACGCCTACTCACTCGGCATGAAGCAGCGCCTGGGCATCGCCAATGCTCTTTTGCAACCCCGCGACCTGCTCATCCTTGACGAGCCAACCAACGGCCTTGACCCGCAAGGAACCCGCGAAGTCAGAAACCTGATTAAGTCACTGGCATCAGAAGGCACGACGATTTTTGTCTCAAGCCACCTCCTTGCCGAAGTGGAGCAACTCTGCACCCATGTGGCCGTGATGAGCGCCGGAAACCTTGTTTCACAGGGAGAACTTGCTGAACTTCGTCACATGGGACAGAGTCGCGTATCGGTAACCACACCAGATGTGGACGAAGCACTTGCACTGATGACCAACTTGGGCCTTATTCCGGTTGTGCACGAAATAGCGCACTCAGACTCTTCGCTGATTGCGCCCGTTTCTTCCGCATTTGAACCCGAGGTCCTTGCCGCTGCCCTCGTGGCCGCTGGGGTTCGCATCCGCGGTTTTGCAGTTGAAGAGCCAAGCCTCGAAGAGCGCTTTGTGTCACTAACCGGAGAAGGTTTTGATGTCTTTCAGTAACAGCGCACCAGCTAAAAGCGGCCTCGGGCTGAGTCTTCTGGCCTCTGAATTGTCGGTTTTGTTTCGACGACGCCGCACCTGGGCGATGCTCACAGCCGTTGCCCTCATTCCTATTTTTCTTGCAGTTGCGGTTCGCCTGTCATCACAGGTTCTAGTGCCGGGCGAAGGCCCACCGTTTCTAGACCGCGTCACTCAAAACGGGCTTTTCACCGGTTTCACCGCCATGATTGTGGCGATTCCACTGTTCTTGCCTCTCACCGTTGGCGTCGTAGCCGGCGACACAATCGCCGGTGAAGCGGGTCAAGGAACCCTTCGCTACTTGCTAGTGGCTCCGGCCGGCCGAATTCGTCTGTTGCTCGTAAAGTACGCTGGCGCTGCCGCTTTTGCTGCTGCCGCCACAGTAATCCTCATGCTAACCGGCCTCCTGATTGGCGCTGCCCTGTTTCCGGTGGGCCCAGTAACTCTGCTTTCGGGTGAGGTCATAACCGTTTCAGAATCACTGGTTAGATCACTGTTAGTGGCCATGTATGTGTGGGTTTCGCTACTGGGTCTTTCTGCCATCGGGCTCTTCATTTCAACCCTCACCGATGTGCCAGTTGGCGCGATGGCCGCGACCGTTGTGGTCTCGGTGGTTGCCCAAATCTTAGACGTGCTGCCGCAGCTCGCACCTATTCAGCCTTGGCTCTTCAGTCATTACTGGTTGGGTTTTGCCGATCTTTTGAGGCAACCACTGGATTGGACCTCTTTTGGGCAGAACGCCCTTCTTCAGGCGGGATACATCTTGGTCTTCGGCGCACTGGCCTACAGCCGCTTCTCGACCAAAGACATTTTGTCATAGGGAGAATTCGTCACACTTAGCCGCAAGGCAGAAGAAAACCCCGGCCATTTCGGCCGGGGTTTTCTTGTTGGTTACTAGTCGCGCTTTGAAGCGGCCTTGGCCTGCTTGTCTAGACGCTTCTCTTTAAGAGTCTTGGTTGCCGCGGTCTTGCCGCTGCTCTTCTGTGGAGATTTCTCAGCCATTTTGTTGCCTCCGTAATGAGACCCCATCGGTCTCTACTAAAAACACTATCTCGATAATGGCGGTTTGGCACCTAGCGTTTTGCGCTTGTCTCAAGAGTTGCTCACCGTTTCCTAAAGCCAGGGCCAAAGCCTTGGGTGGCTTCCTAGTATGGAAGGAGCGCGTGTCAGCATTTGAAGGCACCGATGTAGAAAGAAGGCGGCTCTTGAGCAGGCCGAACAATCGTGTGGCGTTGGCGCTCGGCTCCGGAGGCGCTAGGGGGTATGCGCACATCGGGGCAATCGCCGAAATCGAAGCCCGCGGCTACGAAATCGTTGGCATTGCCGGCACCTCGATGGGCGCCATGGTGGGTGGCCTATTTGCCGCCGGTGCCCTAGGCGAATACACCGATTGGGTTTCTGGCCTCAATAAGCGCGATGTCGCGGCGCTGTTGGACGTTTCAATCAGCGCTCCCGGAACGATGAAGGCCGAGAAAGTCATGGCCAAAGTTTCAAACCTGCTCGGAGGTGTGCGGATTGAAGAACTGCGGATTCCATTCACAGCTTTGGCCGCTGACCTGATGGCCCAAAAAGAAATCTGGTTTCAAGACGGGCCGCTAGATTTAGCCTTGAGGGCCTCTGTCTCAATCCCCGGGGTTTTCACCCCGGTTGTTATAAACGGTCAACTTTTGGCTGATGGAGGCATTTTTAACCCCCTGCCGCTTTCTCCCCTAGCGGCGATTCCAGCCGATTTAGTGATTGCAGTTTCGCTTAGTGGACCACGCAAAAATGGACATGTGGGATCTGCTATCTCCGCTTCGAAAATCCAGTCAAGGTCTAAGCAACCCTCAGAAAAGGTTCTTGCATCAAGCATTGCCGAGGCGATTAGAAAAGTTCCCCCTGGCCTTCGCACCATCGATGTTTTGGAGTTGTCGGTGCAGAGTATGCAGAGCTTGCTCCAGCGCTTTCAGGTAGCGGCCTATCCTCCCGATATCCAAATTGATGTTCCCGTGGACTCTTGTGGAGTTCTGGAATTTTATCGAGCCAAAGAACTCATCGAAATCGGCAGAACGCTCACCGCGCGCGCACTAGACAAGTTAGTAGACGCCTGATGGCTCAAGGGGCAAACCGAGCAGACCTAGTCGGCCTCAGTAGCGAAGAGGCCACTACGCGCCTTCTTAGTGACGGCCCCAACGAGCTGCCATCTGCCAAACCTAGGAACATTTTTCAACAGACCTGGGCAGTTGCAACAGAGCCCATGTTGCTGCTCTTGCTGGCGGCAGGCACAGTAAACCTATTCCTGGCCGAGCCGCAAGACTCTCTCCTTCTGATGGCCATGGTCTTGATTGTGATTTTTATCTCAATAGTTCAAGAACGGAAATCCGAAACTGCGCTAGCCAAACTGAGAGATCTAACAGCACCACTAGCATTGGTTATTCGCGATGGGACCGAGACAAAAATTGCGAGCCACGAGGTAGTAATCGGTGACCTGCTAGTGCTAGCCGAGGGCGATCGTGTGCCGGCTGACGGGGTCCTTATTTCTTCAACAAATCTATTGGTGGATGAATCTACATTGACCGGTGAGTCGCTCGCCGTACAGAAATTGCACCCGAAGAACCTCGGCGAAAGCGATGACGCAAAAAAGATGGGTCGGCCAGGGGGTGAGGAAACGCCATGGTTATATTCGGGCACTCTGGTTCTCAAGGGGCGCGGAATTGCCGAGGTGGTGGCTACTGGCGCGAGCACAGAACTTGGCCGAATCGGTCGAGCGATGGGCGACATTGAGGTTGACAAGACTCCCCTACAAAAGGAGATTGACCGCCTAGTAAAGATTGTTGCCACCATTGGCCTCGTTGCCGCCGTGACGGTGGCATTAGCCTTTGGGCTCTCTCGAGGCACTTGGCTCGAAGGGCTCCTGGCAGGAATCGCCACGGCTATGGCCCTGGTTCCAGAGGAATTTCCTGTAGTTCTTACTGTCTTTATGGCCTTGGGGGCTTGGCGTCTCTCGCGCTATAACGTGCTCACTCGAAGAGCTCCAGCTATTGAAACCTTGGGTTCTGCCACAGTAATCTGCGTAGACAAAACTGGCACTCTCACCATGAACACCATGGTTGTGAAAGAGCTAATGGTGAATGGCAAAACACACTTCTTGGATGAGGCTGTTCTTTCTGAAACCTGCACCACATTAGTGGAGTACGGGGTTTTGGCTTCTGAGGTGGCTGGCGTTGACCCTATGGATCAAGCCTTTAGGGCCCTTGGCGCGAAACATCTGCCGAACCTGAAGGGCAAGCATCAAAACCTGGAGCTCGTGCGCGAATACGGCTTGTCTGATCAGTTGATGGCAATCACTCATGTCTGGCGCGAAGGCAGCTCCGGGAAGTTTGTTGTTGCCGCAAAAGTTGCACCCGAGTCGATTGCCGAGCTTTGCCGGCTAGATGAGACTCAATTAGCCAAAGTCATGGGATTTGTTGAACTTGCTACAGCA
>Ga0075464_10001265_pt1 | contig 11374 bp, 16 predicted proteins | sample DEB19_08_DNA_5_FD_75068 | JGI IMG/M metagenome (GOLD analysis project Ga0075464, IMG submission 75068) | Aqueous microbial communities from the Delaware River and Bay under freshwater to marine salinity gradient to study organic matter... | ecosystem: Environmental > Aquatic > Marine > Coastal ...
CCAAGCGCCAGGATGTTGCGCATAGACCTGTACAAAATCATCACCAATAATTTCGATCCCCGCATTTTTTAACTTTTGGATTATTTGTTGCTTTTTCATATTTTACCCCCTTAACTCGATTTTTTCAAGATGCTTCTAATCTTTTTCTGGAGCCGCGCGTCCCCGCGCTCTAATTTCTTCGTGTTTGTTGGTTTAATGATCATGTTTACCCCCCTAATTGCAGCTGTAATCTTTAAAATGTCCCGTTATATAAAAATATACCCGGTTCGTTTCTTTGTCATATAGGTTCGTTTTATCATAGCCCGGGAACGAACTTTGGAACAAGTTCCAGGCCGCTTTTAATGGTTTCATCTCGGCATTATTAAGTTCCGATAAATCGCTGATCGGCCTGTCAATTTGATAAAATTCACTGTATCCTGTTAAATCTTTCATATCGCGCCCCCTTAAATTATTCTTCGTAATATGTTTTTATTTTGCCGTCTTTTTTGTATTCGATTATTAATCCACAGCCGCGACATTCATCTTTCTCTGTGTCAACTGGCTTTTGTGTTCGCCGATCGTACAATATTGACTTATTGTCTACATATTGGTGGGCCGTTCTTGTGTTTAAATCTTCGCAGCCGCATTCCGGACATTCGTAAAGTTCTTGTGTTCTCATTTTAACCCCTCCCTTTATTAGTTTAATCGCGATGTTCGTGAACATTGTTTTTAAAGTGATCGAACATATATGACGCGCTATTATCATAAGACGGCGTTAATTTTACGATTGAAACCTCACCATCACCATAAAATAAAGCGATTTCCATAAAAGGCCCGTTATAAGCGACTCCAATAACGCGATTTCTTTCTTCGCGTTTGTCATTAGTTTTAAGATCACAAAAATTTAAAACAGCATCAATTTCTTTCGAATTATAGTTTTCGGCTGTCTTCATAATATCAACTCCTTTACAGTTTTTAATTGCCATAAATTATAAAAAAAACGAGCCAACCCGTCAAGGTCGACCGGCGATTTTATTTTTTACGACGGCGTTGCCCGTCGTATGAATACCAACCCCGCCCGCGGCCATCGACCGCGTCGAGGATGTCGCGGCCGCCGCACCAGCTCCATTCAAGAGCTATGCGGACATAGCCCGCTTTTTTTGCGGCGTAATAATCCGCCGCAATTTTTTCGTTATCCTCGGCATCGAGCCAAGGGCCTTGTGTGTATTCCGTGTATTTATTCATAATTTCCTCCTCGTTTAAAGTCCGGCGACTGTTAGATACAATTACATAAGCATTAACCATGCCAAAAACGCTGCTAAAATAAAATGCAGCAATAAAGCATAATATCGAAAGTGGAGGAGGAGGCTCTTAATAAAACTGTCTGCCGCGCCCGTCAAAAAACTGTATGTTGCGCCCGAATTTGTCGTTCTGGGCAGACATAAAAACACCCGTCATCATCACCCAAAAAAACGGCAGGCAGTTTAAGGCGATTTAGCGCAATTACAGCCCTGTGCCGTCATATATATTATATATATTAATATAAATACCAACTATATATATTATAATATATGTATATTCGTTTCTTCGTTTTTCTCTCGTTATCTCCGTTTTTCTCACTTTGAGATTTTTGAGCCGAGCAGATCGTTTTTTTCAAGGTACTTTGATATGGCCGGGGCCGACATCCACCCCGCAGCGCGCCTTAAATCACGTAGGATTTTCCTACACTATATACATTATAGGCTATATTATATATATTATAAGTTATGGCTGGTATATACACTTAAGTATATTTAACCATTATATATATTATAATTAGTATATTATATTATTTATTATAGTATAGTGGTATATATATTTAAGTATATATGGTATAGCATCTCGTTATAACCGTGGCCATGGATTCCAGACATAATACTCAATACCCTATTTAATGTAATTTTAATTTATATTAAGAGTAGCATGTCCCCGCCCCGCCCACTTGACGCACCGCAACATAACGCCCTGGAGATCCCAGTTAAAATGTATATGTTATACCGCTATGCAATATCACAAAAGCAAAATGTGCATTAATGCTATATTCTATACGTCCGATAATGTACATTATGTAAACTTCTACCATTATTGTCTTGATTGATAGGCACACCGCCAGAAGATCATCAACGTGTCGCTCGATTGACTTTCGGAACGATCGTAAATCATCTGACGTCGCCACAACCACAAGGTAAAAATAAATCGAGGTCACACAGAGGGTAATGGTAAAATTTTTCTTGACAAACTCCGGTTGCGGTGGTAATATAAAAGGGAGGTGATGCAAAATGAACGAGCAGGATGCGTTGGCGCGGATAGAGAAAGCTGACGAAGAGAAGATGCGATACGGCGTGGCGAAGTGGGGCGAGCGCGTGAATAAGACGCTCAAGGAACGCATAAAGGACGGCGTTGACACCTACGATTGGGTGATTGAAACGGCGCACGAACTTTACGCGGCGGCGAGCCAGAACCCGAATGTGCAGCGCAAGTTGCTCGATACGATGGCAAAGGCAATCAGCCTCAAGGTAAACGCCTGCATTGAGTTGATACGCATGGCAAATGACGTTACCAAGAGTGAGCAGAGCGTTGAGGAAAAGCAGAAGGCCTTCAACGAGTTTCTTAAATCCCCCTTCCTCCGCAGCCTTGTGGAGCGTGGCGATAGCCTAAACGAAAAGGACGACGATGAGTAATTCCGAACAGGCATTAAAGATATTTACGCAGCTTCAAGAGGAAATAGGCGAGGCCGAGTGCCTAAAGATTTCGCCGAATAAATTTCAGCAGGCGTTCATCATGGATAACGGGGCCGAGAAGTTTGCCTTTGGCGGTAACAGGTCTGGCAAGACTCTAACGCTCATCTACATCATCTTCCTTATGGCCTGCGGACTTTATACGCCGCGCGGGAAGAAGCCAAAGAAAAAATACAATATTTGGCTTTCGTCGCTTGACGCGAATATGACAAAGCAGGTTATAGTTCCATTGTTGCGAAAAATAATTCCGTCTGCATGGCTAAAGATAAACGAGAACCGAAATTGGGCGAAGATAAATTCATCGTTCGGTATAAGCATAAAGATTGACTTTAAATCGGCGGACTCGGGGCGCGAAAAATACCAGGGCGCGTCAGTCGATCTTGTCGGCTTGGACGAGGAACATCCCGAAGATATTTATAAAGAATGTCTGATGCGTATTCTCGACTGCGGCGGGCAGATACTTACGATGATGACTCCGCTCATGGGTATGACGTGGATATACGACTATTCACGCCGGCACTTCAATATCACGCTTCCAACGACGGCCAACCCGATTTTAAAACAGGCCGATATCGATATGCTTACCGCCGGCTTTACCGAAAAAGAAAAGCGTATGCGTCTGCTCGGCGAGTTTGTCGATCTGAACGGTAGTGCGTTTCTCGATGCGGACGACCGGAACTATGTCGAGCGTTGCGTGGATAGGCCATTGACAAGGTTTGCATGGAACGAGAACGATAACAAGTTCGTGCAGGACGAAACAGGCGAATACCTCATCTTCCGCAGACCGGAGAAGGCGGGCAAAGTTTTCATTGTGTCGTGCGACCCTGCAACCGGCAGCGGGCAGGATTATACCGTTATTGACGTTTGGGCCAACGACGAGAAGCTGGAACACATCGCGCAGTTCCGAAGCAACACTACCAAACTGCCGCAGATACCAAAGATAATTAAGAACATCGCCGAAACCTACAACAACGCCGTGGTTAACATCGACCGAACGGGCGGCACGGGTGAGGGCGTATTGCAGGGTCTTATTGAAATGGGTTATTATAATATATCTGGGCGCGAAAATATGGAGAAGTTTACGACGCACGATAAGGTCGGATTTACCTTTACGACTCATAATCGTAACATCGCCACCATTGAGTTACGCAAACGCATACAGAACCGAACGATTGTTCTGCGGTCGAAGCAAGGCTATCAGGAGTTGTCGCTTTATCGGTATGACCTAAAGAAAGGCGGCTACGACCACCCGCGACAGAGCAATGACGATTGTATCATGTCGGCGGTTATTGCCACCATGACGGCCCGCCTGTTGCCGTTGTCGCAAGTTGCCGAGCGTAATAAGCAGAAGTGGTTCTCTTTTATTGACGGCATTACCTTTGCAGAACTTGAGGCCAGAGAAAAGGCCATTGAAGCAAAGGCAGATGACGAATACGATTTTCTTTAAACATATTTCTTCCCCGTAGTCAACAAGCGGATGGCTTGGCAGAGCGCGGCTTTCATAGTGAGGTCGCGCTTTCTTGCGTATTCTTGAAGTGTAGCGTAGGTCTGCGTGGGGATGTGGATATATTTATAATCTTGTGCCATTACTTTTCGTCCTTTTCTTTTAGAATTTCTAAAACTGTTTCCGGGCATTTTGTGTCTGGCGATTTTGTCGAAGAATGACTTTTTATATATTTCCACAACGGTGATTCAGAAGCATTTTTAATTACCGCCACGCCCCACTTTGCACCGGCTGAAAGAATATCGTCAAGTTCTTTTTTTGTTAATTTCTTTTTTTTCATTTAATGCACCTCATAATATCCAATTATTTCTTTTATTTTTTCGATATAGTTATGATCTTCTTCATAATCTTTTAATTTTGTTTCAAGAGTTTTAATTTCTTTTTCAAATTCTTCTATACGAATATATGAACCCAAACAGGCTTCTATCAATTCTTTTTTAGAATATTCTTCAAGACCTTTTTTCATCTGAACAAGTTGTTCAATCCTTGCTTGCTCGACATATTTTCCGAGAGAACTTACGAATAAAACATCTTTGGCTAATCTTTTAGTATAGGCGTCAATGGTTTCTTTTGAAATATCTGTAATCATTTTATCACCTCCCAAATATGATACCATAAAATACCACAAAATGCAACATATATTATTTGACTTTTTTAGCGTTAAGCCTTATGATAAAAATAGAATAAAAAAAGGCGGTGCTTGTATGTCGGAAGAAATCAACGGCGTTCCAATAGCCGATGATCCAAAGTTAAAAACATATTGGCGTAACGAATTTGCCCGTTGCGAGGACATGATGGACGAACGCCGCCTTGTATGGCGTAAGGCGCGTAAGAACTATCGTATGGGAATGTATGCGAAAGACGAAGAGGACGGCTCGCGTTCCAAACGCAAGAAAGCGTATGTTCGCAACCCGATACTCTATACAAATGTCAGCGTTCTGATGGCAAATCTTGCGGCAAACAAACCGCAGGTAACGGCCACGGCCCGATATCGCAAAGACGAGATAACGGCAACGATGGTTGGCGCGGCGCTTGAATATTACTTTGAGAAATGCGACCTGTTCACGATGCTTAAAGATGGCGTTCTTGACGCTTCTCTCGCCAATATCGGCATAGCAAAGATAGGCTATAACCTCTACTCGACCTATATGTTTGACGGCGACAGTCCGTTTATCAGCCGTGTTTCCTTCCTCAACTTCCTTGTCGATGCAGACGCAACCGGCAAGAAAGACCCGCGTTGGATGGGCGAGAAAACCTACATCAGCGCAAACGACCTTAAAGACCCCAACAATAAATATATGAATGTTGAAGATGCTATGCGCTTCGCCTCGACATTCCGCGTAAACGAAGAAATCAACGAAATCGAAACCGACGACCGTATGGAAGGCTCGTTTGCCCGCAGTTCAAACTATGACGACGAGGAATATCCTTATCAGCCTTCGCTTGAGCGCAGAATACCCGTCATCGAGATTTACGACCGCGTGAACCGGCAGATACTTTTCTTCGCCGGCGAGTGCGATGTTCTGATAAAGTCGATGCCTTATCCGAAATATATCCGCGATTTTCCTTATGCGATATTGCAGTTCAACAGCATACCAGATTATTTCCTGGGCATGACGGACTTTGAAATCATTGCCGACAAGATACGCGAGATAAACACGATAAACAACAGAATGATAGAACACACAAAGCGTATGCTTCCAAAGTTGCTATCGCGTAAAGGCGTTCTCAACCGCAACGAAATTGAAAAGATAACGGACGGCAAAGTCGGCGGCGTTTACGAAGTTGACACGCCTTCTTCCCTTGGCGATGTTATTATTCCGCTACCGACCGCGCCTCTCGACCAGAGCAACATCTATGTCATGGAAGGCTTGAAACGCTCTCTCAACGAAGACACCGGCATAGCAGACTTTATGAAGTCGCAACCGCTCACCGAGAAGCGCACGGCCACCGAAATGGCTATGATTCAGCAGGCATCAGGCGTTCGCGCAAACTATCGGCAGAAAGCTGTGGACGCATGGATGGAAGAAATAGCAACCAAATTATTTTATGTTATTAAAGAAACCTTACAGGCTCCCGTATGGATTGACATCGCCGGCATATATCCTATGCAAGCGTTTGACGAGAAGGGCGTTCCTTTCATAAATACAAATCTTGATACGGGAGAACCTGTATTGAATAGGCAAAACGGCTTCTGGCTAACGCCTACCGTTTTACAGAGCGAGTTCAGAATTAAGATTGAGGCAGGCTCGACCGCCGCGCAGACAAGCACGGTTAAGCAGAACCAAATTATGCAAGCCTATTCGTTATTTTCGCAAAACCCGTTGGTTGACCAGGTCGCGCTGCTCCGCAAGGTCATGACGGCGTTGGGACTTGAGCCGGACGATCTAATAAACCAGCAGGCTCTCGCCATGCAAGGCGGTATGGGTGCGCCTCCTCCTCCCCCGCCTGTGCAGCCCAACGGCTCGACAGAAGTTAGGCCGCAGGAAACACAGATGGAAGGCGTTATGACAGGAAATCAGTTAGCAGCAGATATGAGGGGGCAGTAATGAAAACACAAAACGTTCCAATGTTGACCGGACGAATTGAGGCTTATCCGGTTCTCATGTTCTCGTGGAATTGCCCGAAGTGCGGCGCGTTCCACTTTAAAGTCAATAATACGGTTGAGGCCGGCGAAACCATAGTCAAGTGCTTCAACAAAAAGTGCGGCGAGAAGTTTGACCGTTCGCAGTTTCGCTTCAACGGTGAGAACCAGATAGCGCGTATTATGACCGAAATGCACGAGGATATGTATTTGACAGCCGTTAAAGATGCAGAGAACGAACTGAAAAAAGCGGAGGAAGCAGATGCCATTACAGCTTAAATTTAAAATCGACGCATACCCGTGGTTTACCTGGGCGTTCAGATGCCCACAATGCAACAAGATGGTTCCGGTGGGAGTAAACAAGAAGGGCATGATACCTTGCCCAGATTGCCATTACAAATTCTACCGGCAGTCATTTGACAAGAAATACGAAAACGTCGTAGAACGAATAAAGACCGCAACTAATTGCAAGGTCTGTGATTTTTAGGAGGAAGTTATGTATTTAAAGAGAGGCACTTACTACGCAGCAGACGGAACCGATGCAGGCAGCGCACCGGAAACGTCAGCACCCGCGGTGGCGGAAAACACTTACTCGGAGCAGTTCGGCGGTGAAACGGAAGACCGCAAGTTAGACTTTGACAAAATCAAACCGTCTTACGAACCGATTGACTTTGAGGCCGAAGAAGCGGCAGAGTTGGCGGCAACCGAGGGCGAACCTAAAACAGAAGAACCGGCGTCGACCGAACCAGAAGCGCAGACAGAGGCTCCCAAAGCAGAAGCCAGCGATTACGAAAAACTTAAAGCCGAATACGAAGAATATAAAAAGTCAGAGGAACAGCGGTTCAATCAGTATTACGCGAACCTTGAAGCGCAGCGGGCCGAGAAGCAGAAACTTCAGAACTCCGTTGAAAGCCTTTTCACGGACGAAAGTTTTGTGCAGGCGATAGAGAACGCCGAGGACGGCAAACAGGTCGCCAAAACTATCATGGCAAAAACTGTCGAAATCGCTGACCAGATGATTAAGCAGACTATGGCCCCCGTTTATAAGATAGTCAACGAATACCAGCAGGAACGTATCAACATGGAAGTTGACCGGACTTTTAACGATTTTAAAGCAAAGTATGGTGATGAGGCAGCGAAATGTTTGCAGCCGGGTTCGCCAGAAAATAAGGCTCTCGTAGCCGAGATGAAACAAAATCCGAACCTGCCTTTGGAGAAGGCTTTTCTCCTCGCTCGTCCGAATTTTGTTAAGGCCCAGGTAAATCAAGAAGTGAAGAAAGTTGTTGACCATAAAGCGTCAATGGCTATTGCCCCGTCAACTGGTAAGTCGATGGCCGGCAATCCTTCGCCGAAGATTAACAGCATTAATGACGCGATAATTTCGACATTACGTGAAATCAAAAAAAGATAATTTAAAAAAGGAAGTGAAAGAGTATGGCTTCAACAGCAGCACAGTTCGTTGAAATAGCAACGATGACTATCAGCAAGTATAGAAAAAAACTTGCAAACAACATATTACAGAGCAACGCGCTCTTCGGAAAAATGTACGACAAAAAGAGAGTCGTTTCTGGCGGTAATGACCTTCAGTTCTCGATAAAATACAAAGAGAACAGCAACGTAAAATCTTTCAAAGATTACGACAAACTTCTTATCAATCCCGTTGACCAGTTTTGCGAAGCGAAATACGATTGGGCGGCTTATAACTGCGCTATCGTTTTTTCGGATTTTGAAATGGCAAAAAATAGCGGCGAAGAGCGCATGATGGATTTAATCAAATCTCGCATACAGGCAGCCGAAGAAGATTTAACCAACAAGCTTAACGAAGATTTATACCTCGACGGAACCGGCAACGACAACAAAGACATTCTCGGCCTCGCGGCTCTTGTCGCAGACTCTCCCGCAACCGGCATTGTCGGCGGCATTGACCGTGCGGTTGACACTTGGTGGCAGAACAAATCGAACGCAGCAACCGGCGCATGGGGTTCAGCAACTAACCTTCATGGCCGTAAAGACGTTGACAAAATGTTCACGGATATTCGCGTCGGTAAAACCGTTCCCGACCTTCTTTTACTCGGTTCCTATGCGTTCCGCGGCCTTAAATCCGAATTAGAAAGCGTTGAACGCGGCAATACCGATTTTAAAGCGCGCAAAAATTGGGGTTTTGTTGACCTTAATTTCAACAGCATGGACGGCGTTTACGACGAGTCTTGCCCCGCTGCAAAAGCATACCTCATCAATACCAATCACATGCAGCTGACCGTTCACAATAAGTATAACTTCAAACCGATACCGGCACAGCGCCCCGACGATCAGGCGTCGTTCGTTCAGCACATTCGCGTATTCTTGCAGCTGACCACAGACCGTTCGGCATCGCACGGCGTAATTACCGGCATAACCGCAGCTTAATTGAAAGGAAGGGAAATATAATGAAGAAATTCTCGTTAGCTTTAATTACGGTTTTTATAGTGGCTGTTTTCGCTACAATGGCGTTGGCGGCTCCGACCTCTTACAAAGTTCCCGAATCGCTTAACGAATACATACAGGTTAAAAATACTGGGACGTCAGCTCTTGGAAAAGGTGCGCCTGTGGTTTTTGAAGGCGATGAAGTCGTTGACACCACGCAGCCCGAGCTTGGCGTACAAGGCTCTACCGATACTACTGCCGTTGTTATAGGCGTATGCCTTGAAACCATAGAAGTAGGCGCAGTAGGCACGGCTATTGTTTATGGTTTCGCGGACGTTCTTGTTGACGAAGCGGTTGCCAAAGACACTAAAGTTGGACTTTCTACTACATCTGGCGAAGCAGACGACAACAACACCAACGGACAGGCTATCATAGGCACTGCCATGGAAGCATCTTCCGGTCGCGATACCATACGCTGCTTTATAAAATGCAAATAACGTAAAACCCGCGGGAGTCGAGTTTGCTCGGCTCTCGCACCTCAAGGAGGTTAATATGGCTGGACAGATACCAAATTTTATACCTGGCGACAAGGCGCATCTTTATGAAGATTTACTTAAAGCGCAGATAAAAAATATAAATTACGTTCCTGGCAAACCTAAAGTTGAATCAAAACCCGTTGTGGTCGAGGCAAAAGTTGAAGTTAAACCGAAAAAAAGAAAACCGAAGGAGTAATTCAAAATGAATTTCGGCGCAATCAAAAGTTATGTCCGCGAATACGGGCAAACGCTATTTTCTTTTAGCAAAATGAGTGAAGGCAAGCAGTTCAATTTGAGCGATGGCTTGCTTGAAACTTTTATAAACGAAGGTTATCGGCTCTTTTGCTCGTATGCCCGCACCGTGAAAGAGCAGAAATATATCACCACCACGGCGTTGACTACCGTATATAATTTATCGGCGGCATTAACGACAAACCCGTCGTCAAACGCTTCGACAAATTTGGTTGAAGTTATCGAGTGTTTCTATGAAAGCGGCGACGACAAGTGGAGATTGCGCGGAGTTAAAGACAGAGAACGCTTATTTTGGGAAACTATCAGCTATGACAGCCCGCAAGCGTTTGAACTCCAATATGGTAATAAGCAAATCGAAGTATTTCCAAAGGTAAGCAACTCGGCAGAAAACATCTGGATATATGGCGTGTGGCTTCCAAATGATATGACGCTTGACGCAGACGAACCGCAGATACCGCCAAATTATCATCAAGCATTGTGTAATTACGCGATATTTAAAATTCAAATGCTCATCGGCGCGCTTGACGAAACGAAGCAATCGGTCTTTTCTCAATTTGAGAAATTTGAAGCGTCGTTCATAAATCTGGCCGAAGCCTGCAAAAAAGAAACTGAATACAAAAATAACGACAACTTTCAGATGCGCGAGGATGGCGAGGAAACAGAGTTTTACGATGACTTTTATTATCCCGTGTTTAACCATTCGCCCGTTATCAGCATTATTAAAATTAAAGATAGCATAGCGTTCTACGACACGACGACCTCAACGACTTTGTTTGAAGTCAAGAGCGACGGCCTGTACTGGTATGGCGAGAAGATGGGCTTCGTCAAACAGGTCGGCAAGGATACCTTTAACTCAACAACCGGCATCACGATTGCGCTCGGCGAAACATACGATAGCGTTGAAGATTACGCGGTATTTATCCAGGCCCTCGACAGCACGGACGGCGACATCGGCGAAATCGTAGTTTATAAAGAAGTCAATCAGTTCACGGTAAAGAATACAGGCTCAAACGCGACAACGGACTTTAATTACATAGTAACGGAGGCGACAGCGTGAAGAAGTTATTTTATATTTTAATCGGCCTTGTTTTAATCCCTGTCGCTTTAAACGCGCAGGGAACGCTTTCTCTCAAACAAATATACGACAATCTTACTACAAATTATTATACAAAAACTGCAAGCGACGGGAAATATGCCACGTCAGCCGATGTTTCCGGCAAAGCCGACAAAACATACGTTGACGCAAACTTTGCCACGACAGCCGATGTTTCCGGCAAAGCCGATAAAACCTATGTTGACGCGAATTTTGCGACGACAGCCGAAAACTCGCTTAAGCAGA
>Ga0075464_10001266_pt1 | contig 11373 bp, 15 predicted proteins | sample DEB19_08_DNA_5_FD_75068 | JGI IMG/M metagenome (GOLD analysis project Ga0075464, IMG submission 75068) | Aqueous microbial communities from the Delaware River and Bay under freshwater to marine salinity gradient to study organic matter... | ecosystem: Environmental > Aquatic > Marine > Coastal ...
CGATGCGGGCTGCCAGTCGGTGTCGTAGTCGGTGCCGGACTGCTTGGTCAGCACCTCGCCGGAGCTGCCGCCGGCGGGAACCCCTTGGCCGTCTTGGCCTGCGGCACCGTTCTCGCCGGTGACGGTGACGGCCACGGGTGACGAGGTGGCGGTCACGTCGAACACCGACGGGGTGACGGTGATGCCCATCAGCCGACCACCTCGGACTGCACCCGGACGTCGCCTGCGAGGAACGTGCGGAGCTTGGACGACCCGTCGGTCCACCTTGCTGCCCACACGTATGACCCGGTGAGCGGATCGGTTTGTGTCGACGTGAGGGTGAGGGTGAGGGAGGTGAGCCCGGTGCCTGCCGAGTAGGTGGCGGACCCTGCGGTGAACGACACCGACGTGCCTCCGGGGGTCGGTTCGAGGTTCGCTGTGAACGTGTACGCGGACCGGTCGCCGGTGATGGTGAGCGGCAGCGCGAAGTCGTCGCCGGCGACGAGGGTCAGGTCGAGCTTGCCGGGCTTCTGCTCATACACAGCCAAGGTCACCCCACCTTTCGTTCAGGAGTCGGACGTTGTGGTCGACGTGGTCGAACCGGCCGGGGGATTGGGATTCGACGTGGACGACGACGGAGTCGGGGGCGTACCAGACGCGCCCGCCGGTTTGGCGGTGGCGGAGGCAGAGGTCGACGTCCTCGTAGCCGTTGCGGTACCCCTCGTCGAACCCGTCGAGGCGGTCCCATGTGGTGTGGGCGATGGCGAGGCAGGCGCCGGTGACGGCGGGCACCTCGTTGGCGGGGGCGGCGGTGCGGCGGTTGTAGGCCTCGAGGTAGGGGCCGCGGCGTCGCAGGAACACTCCGGAGTGCTGGACGTTGCCGTCGGGGTAGAGGAGGAGGTTCCCGGCGATGGTGTCGTCGCGCACTGCGGCGGCGAGTGGGTCGAGCCATCCGGGTTGGGGGATGGTGTCGTCGTTGAGGAACACGAGCACGTCGCCGGTGGCTTGGGTGGCGCCCCGGTTGCAGGTGGCGGCGAACCCGGTGCGGTTGGTGTCGTGGGCGACGATGACCTCGGGGCCGTCGCCGATGTGGCGTAGGCACTGCTTGGTGAGTGGTGCGTCGGGGTCGAGGGTGGGGATGATGACGGAGACGGTCACGGTGCGCCCCACGGGACCGGGTCGAACACCAGGCCCTCCTCGGAGCACAGGGCGTCCCACTTGGCGGCCAGCTCGTCGTCGGACAGCGCCCCGCCCTCGCGCCAGTGGGTGCCGTGCATCGGGTGGATGTCGGCGGCCTCGTAGGCGGCGCGGCCGTTGCGGAGCTTGCGGGTCATCTGCGCGAGGCTGCGGTACTGGAAGTGCCGGTAGCGGAGCGTGCCGCTCTCGCGGGTGAGGTGCGCCGGGCGTACGTCGTGGTTGCCCATGTTGAGCTCGGCGTCGGGTCGGGCCCGGAAGGCGACCTTGCACAGCGTCTGGGGCTGTGCGCGTCGCCAGGGGCTGAACGGCTGGTCGCCTTCGGTGGTGACGATGTGGTCCCACCCTGCGGCCATGATGACGTCGGCGGTGGCGTGGTGGAGGGCGTCGGCGATGGTGGCGCCTTCGGCGTACCAGATCTCGTCGGCGTCGAAGGGGAGGACCCAGTCGGCGCCCATGTCGTATGCCTGGTGGGCGAGGCGGGTCATCTTGTCGGCTTGGTAGTAGCCGGGTTCGTGGTCGTCGACGATGGTGAGGTCGTCGTACCGCTCGAGGATGCTGCGGGTGCGGTCGGTGCTGAGGTTGTCGGCGGCGATGATGTGGTCGATGCCTTGGGCGAAGAGTTGGGCGATGGTGGCGCTGATGACGTCGGCCTCGTCCTTGACCATCGTCACGGCGATGACGGTCACCGGCGCATCTTCCGTTCCCACTCTTTGTCCTGCGCCGCATCCCACGCTTCTGGGTCTATGAAGCGGATAAGCGCGGTGAGCGTCACGCAGACCAGCCACGTCGCCAGAAAGAACCCGACCAGTAGTCCCAGGACGAAGCTCATGCGACTCTCCGGCCGTGGATGACCCGGGCGGGCACCCCGGCGACGGTCGCCCCGGCGGGCACGTCGTGGATGACGACGGCACCGGCGCCGATCACGGCGTCGTCGCCGATGGTGATCAGGTTCTTGATGGTTGCGCCGACCCCGACGAACACCCGGTCGCCGATGGTGACGTCCCCGGCGATGTCGACCCCGGGGGCGATTTGGCAGTAGTCGCCGATCGTGGTGCGGGTGAGGGTGCAGCCTGCGCCGATGTGCGTGTGTCGCCCAAGCCTGACGTTGGGGCCGATCGTGGTACCCGCGCCGATGACGCAGGCGGTGCCCCAGACGTTCAGGATTCCGACCGCCGTGCGGTCACAGATCCCGTAAGGCATGTTGTCGGGCGTGTCCCGCTCGGCGCGCTTGTGCGGGTCAGCGATGGCGATGTGGTACGGCACGCCTTCGGGCAGCGGTCGCCCCTTGGCGGGGTCGTCGTCGTGCATGGACGGGATCGTGCCGGTGGATCGCGCGATGTCGGCGATGTCCTGGCCGTGGCCGCCGTTGCCGAGGATGTAGACGGTCATGCCCCACGCACCGCCTTGCCGATCTCGTCTTCGGCCTGGTGTACGTGTGACAGCGCCGCACGAAGGCAGGCGCGGATCTCGGGCGTCGCGGCTTCTGGCAATGCTGCGTCGATTGCCGCGGCGGCCTTGCGTAGTTGCCCGTATGCCACAGACACGTCGCCGCCGCAGCGGCGAACTGACTCAGCCCGTTCCTTCTGTTCCAATGCCTTCGTGGCGGCCGCTTGCTTGCGGCGACGCTCGCGCGCTGCCAGCATCTTCTTCTTCGCATAAGCGTCAGGGCGAACAAACCTGTCCACCGAATCCTTGCTGATGTCAAGTTTCTTGGCGATCTGCACCTTGGTCATGCCGCCCTTCCACAGCGCGACAGCCTCGTCCCTGACCCCTTCCTCAATGACAAATCGCCACGTGTTTCGTGGTAGCGCCGGTAGACCGTGAAGTACTTCTCGCTCGCGGCGCTGGGTGTAAGGCTCAGCAACCGGGACCTGGTCCTTGTAGTGCGCCCACCGCATGAAGCGAGCTGCGTCGCGATAGCCAAACTCAAGATTTTCCTCGCACCACTTGAGCCAATCGCCATTTCCCGTATGGCGAGAGCGCGCCTCAAGTAGCGCTTCACCCGTCCTTATGCCGTGCTCCCACGAGCGACGGAGAGCGTCGACCCCGAGCTTGTATTGCTCGTTGGTTTCAGCAGCAAGTTCAGCCAGCGACAGGGCTGCAAGACTGTCGATCTGGGGCGCTTCCACCAGTTCCCCGTTCATGCCCGCCACCCGGGCGAGCCCATGCCGCCCTCCACCCCGATGTGCTCACACCGGGGGGCGTCACCCTGGGCGCCCCAGAACCCGAACTTGTACCAGTCCGCTCGAAGGCGCTCCGTCACCTGCGTCTCCGTGCCCGCCACCGTCGCAATCGACGAGTGGTAGACGCACGGGTTGAAGCTGAACAAGTGGTCCTGCTGTCGCCACGGGCCCATTCGCGAGTCGGTCCGCCACCCCTGCTTCCACGTCGGGATGTTGTCGGCACCCAACAGGCCGCCGTTCGCCCACTCCGACGGGTTCACCGGCTGACGCTCGAGCACCATCTGCGCCACCCACGGATGAGCCGCGAGGAAGTCGCGCATAAGGTCCAACGGGGCGTCGAGGACCAGGAAGTCCTCCTCAACGTGGAACACCCACTCGTCATCACCGAGTGCGTCCCACGCCTGCTGCACGTTGGCCGTCAGACCGCTCCTGCGGCCCGTGGCGAGCTGCTCCCACGGCCCGTGCGTGTCGGCGGCTGCTGACACGCCAGGGCCGTCGTACGAGCAGATCAGCCGGTCGAAGAACGACAGGCCGACCACCTCGTCCAACTGGCGGATGCACCGATCCCGGTACAGCCCCGGGTCACGATGCCCGAGCACCAACAGAGTCCACATGACTTCCCCTTGCGCTGAGGGCGGAAGGGGGAGGGCAGCGCCCCTCCCCCAACCCCTTGAATGCACGATGCGCTGCGTGCGAACTCAGGCAGCCGGACGAAGATCCGGCCACCGCTCGAAGAACGCCTCACGGTCCGCGTCGAACGACGGACCAACCGGCGAACCGAACGTGTTCGACCCCCCGTCAACGTGCTCGACCAGGGCGTCCAACACGACCCCGTACCAACCCCCGGCGGCCTCGATCGACGCGCACAGGTCGTTGTCCCCGAAGTACCACTTCGCCTCGGTCGGGAACCGGTAACCGGTCGCAAGCCACTCGGCTCGCAACGCGAACGCGAACCCGGCGAGTCCACCTGAGCCGTCGTAACGGCCGGCGCAGATCCCGTGGACCTGCTGCACACCGACACCCGGTCGGCCGTCGTAGTTGCCCGACACCGCCATCGCGTCCGACGAGCGCATCCCGCCCACCAGACGGCGCAGGAACCGAGGCCCGGCACGCAGGTCGTTGTTCAACAGCACCACGTCAGCGAGGCCACGGTGACGCCTAGCCGCCTCGTCCAGGCCTGCGTTCCACATCTCGTGGATGCCGAGCCCCGACGCGTCGAACACGTCGGCAACGTTCTGCGACTCCAACCATGCGCGGGTCGCAGGGTCCTCCGACCCGTTGTCGAAGATCAGAATGTCCGTGTAACCGCCCTGCCCACGCAAGTCGCCGATCAGGCGTTGGGTGAGCTCGAGCCGGTCCTTCATGGGGATGACCACCGTCACCGCCGACGAAGCCGGGCGGCGCGAGTGGACGTACTCGTCCTCGGTGATCCACTGCGACTTGTGATGCACGATCCGGGTGCCGGTGTCCACCCTGGTCGGGAACCCGTGCGACCGCGACCGGGCACAAAACGACATGTCCTCACCGAACGGACGGGGATTGCCCTCCACCATGATCGGCGAGAACCACTCGTCACCCTCGGCGTCGCGCAGCGCCTCAAGGCACGCACGCGAGATCATCAGGAACGCCCCGCCGGTCGCACCCACCGTCACCACCGTGTCCGGCGGGTACGAGAACTGCGGCTCAAAGCCTTTCTGCTCGTCGTCCCACAGGTACAGGGTCGGGTGCATCTCCTCGGCCGGAGCGTGCCCCTCGAAACGACCCACCAGGGCGTGCGTGAAGCACAGGCCCCCCAGGATCGGCCAACCGTTGTCGTCCATCTGGTCGGCGAGGCGGTGCACTGCGTCGGCGTCCCACCCCATGTCGGAGTCGATGAACACCAACAGGTCCGCTCCGGGGTGCCCCTCGAGGAACCCGGCGACAGCCTGATTGCGGCCACGGGCGATAGACCCTGCGCCGGCCTGGATCGACAGCAGGCCGAGCTGACCGGGCCGGTAGAGGCGCTGGTCGTGCGCCAGGTCGAAGTTCAGGGTGTTGACCAGCGACTCCTCGAAGATGGTCGACACCTCACCGGGGTGCAGGTGGGCGATGACGACCTTCGACTTGCCGGGACGGTTGACCTCCGCCAGCCGCTGCTGCCAGTCAGCCACGGCGGCGGGCCGTGTTGCGACGCTCGCCGGGGGCGGCTGTCGCCGTCTCCGACTCCACCCGCTCGAACAGATCGGGGCGGGTCCGCAGCACCTTGGCGGCGTCCTTGTCCCGGTCGTCGAGCACCGTGTGCGGGTTGATCTCGACCTCACGGTCGAGGGCTTCGACGTACAGCGATGCGTGCGTCGTGGCGCGGTACAGCATGGTTGTTCTCCTTGCGCTGAAGGCCAGCAGCCGGGCCGGGGGCAGCAGTGCCCCCGGCCGCAGCTACCGGGGAGGGGCGATCAGGCGCCCGGGTTGACCGACAGCACGAACGCGGTGTTGTTCACCACGTCCGAGCCGTTGCGGTAGTGGACGTACCAGCCGCGGCGCCCGTTCGGCAGGGTGTTGCCGGCGCTGAACAGGTGCGGGATGAACTCCACGGCCATGCCGACACGGTCGGCGATCAGGAAGTTGCTGAAGTCTCCGTAGACCCACGCGACGTTCGTGACCGACGACAGAGCGGTCGACATGTCCGACGCCTGGTAGGCCGGGCGGCCGAGGATGCTGTCGCTGATCGGCTGGCCGAACTCGCGGGTCTGCCCGTAGTAGGCGGTGCCGAACTGGCGGACCCGGTTGTGGTAGTGGAGCGAACCGATCCACGACGCCGAGTTCTGCCAGCGGGCCGGCAGGGTGTTCTGGGCGTTGAGGACGTCGGTGGCCGTCATGGCGCTGTTGGTGGTGTGCGACGACCACAGGGTCGTCTCGCCGTAGAGGGCGGTCACCACGCCGATGGGCTGGTTCGAGCCGGTGCCTTTGGTGAACACCTGCGCGTCGAGCCGGTCCTTGGCGTCGGCGATCTCCCGGGCCACCTCGGCGCCGAGACCCTGGATGTCCTCGAAGGCCTCGATGCTGACCGGGACGGTGCCGGATGCCTTGTAGCAGGTCACCGAGGGCGACTGGTAGGTCGCGGCGACGTCGCTTGAGTCACCGGCCTCAGTGCCGTACGCCAGCGTGATGCCGGCGCTGGTCACACCGGTCCACACGTTGGTCATCACAGACTCGACCCGGGAGATCGCCCGGAGCGGGTTGATGGTGCCCGAGTTGGTCAGGATGACGGTCGGGTCGAGGAACGACGGGATGAGCGCACCACCGTTGGCGGCGGTGAGGGTCATGGCCCGGTTCTCGTCCCAACGCTGCGCCGTGCGGAAGGCGTGCTTCTCGGCGTCGGTCAGGTCCCAGCCGCGGCCCGACGTCATCTTGAGGAACGCCGAGGTGTAGGCGTCGGAGCCGTGGACGAGTAGGTACTCGTCGAAGCCCCGCATGTTGTCGGGGTCGGTGTAGCCGAGGGCCAGCTTGCGGGTGGCCTCGGCCTGGGCGTCGGCGTCGATGTGGCGTGACTCGCCGATCGCACGGGTCGCGGCCTCACGAGGGCCGACCTCGGCGCGGTACGACTCGTCGAACGCGTCGACCTCGCGGTGGAACGCCGGGGCGCGGCGCTCCTCGGGCGCCTCGAAGGCGCCGGCCTCGAAGTTGCGGACCGCGTCGACGCGCTGGGCGTACTCGGCGGCACGGACGAAGTCGGCCTCGTGGGCGGCGCGCAGCTCGTCGAACTCGGTGTTGAGCTCGGCGTACCGGGCGGCGTCCTCGTCGGACAGGTCCCCGTCGGTGTCGGCCAGGGTCAGGATCTGGTCGCGGAGCTCGGTGAGCCGCGCGGCCTGCTCGGAAAGGTTCATGGAAGGATCACTCCTCGAAGTTGGAGCGCGCGAAGGCGGCGCTCACGGGTGGTGGGTCCCTCGAGGTGACTGGCGCTGTCGTCGGCGTCGGGGTTGCTGCTGGGGGTAGCGGCGTCCGTCCGGCCGGGTGCCACAAGGGCGGCGCGGTCGGCGGAGGTGCTGAGATCGTGAAAGCGGTCCGACAGCGACCGCACCATCGCTGTGGCGTCGTCGTAGGCGGGCCAGGACACAGGCCCCCACTCGGGGACTCGGGCCTCGGTGACGGTCCGCTCAGGCAGGCCCTCCGGGTTGTGCTCGGAACGGCCGGGCTCGTCGACCCACTCCTCGCGGACGGCGCCGAAGCGGAATGACGCCCCGTAGACGTTCTCCCGTAGGCCCTCGTACAGCCACTCGGGCAGGCCGCGGAACAACTCGGCCTCGTAGTAGCCGCCCCGCTGGTCCTCGCGCGCAATGAGCGGCTTCGCTATCAGGACGTCACGCAGCAGGTCGGAGCGGCCGTGGTTCCACTGGATCTTCGCCTTCATGCCCGATTCGTTGAGCGTCTTGGCGAACGCACCGGGGGCGATGCGCTCCATGAACCGTCCCTCCCAGACGCTGTCGATCTCGGTCCACCGGTTGAACACAGAGAAGTGGCCGAACAGTGTCATGCGGCCGTCCTCGGAGGAACGGACCTCGATCGGCGGCGTCGAGCGGAACAGGTCGTCGCGGGGGGCATCCATTGTCAGGCAGCTCCGTTGGTGTTGGCCTGCGCTGGTTGGCCGCTGGTGGGGTCCGTGCCTGGCAGTTGCAACTGCACTGGCACGAGGCCGGTGTGGACGAGGTTCGAGAGGTCGCCGCCGGTGACCGCACGCACCACCGCAGTCGGGTCGTACCCGCCGTCGGTCAGCGTGCGGATCGCCTGGGCCTGTGTGTTGAGGACTTCAGCGGCGTCCTTGGCGTCCTCGTGGAGGAACGCCACGTCGGTCGTGTCGTACCAGAGCTCGCATCCGGCGGGCACCGCGACGAGCGGGGCGAGCGCCTCGCACATGAGGCGCCACGACGGGTAGGCGTACTGCTCGCCGAACTGGCGGCGAGCCTGGTTGAAGTTCCCGGCGTTCAGCGCCGAGCCGGCCAAGCCCTCGGAGATCCCGAGCACCGACGCCGGCACCCGGGCACGCGACGCGATGCGGGTCTCACCGGCGCCCTGCACGTTCTTGTAGTCGAGATCCTTGAGCCCGACACCGATCGGGATCGGGTCGGCACCACCGAACAGGTGAAGCGCCTTCCATGCGTTCGCGGCGCCCTCGTGCTGCTCGCGGAACCCAGCGACCACGTCCTGCTGCTTCTCACGGTCCTTCAAGGTCTCCGGGTAACGGATCGCGAACGACGGCGTCGCCCCGCGCTCCAAGAAGTTCGCCTTGTGCTGGGTGAGCTGGCGGTCCGTGTCGATCTCCGTGAGGACCTGCGTGATCCACGACTGGCCACGGAACCGGGCCAGCGGGTCCGGCTCCGGCGCATAGTGGGCCACCTCTCGGGGCAGGAAGAACCGTGGCTCATATTTCCCCGCAGGACCCCCTGGCAGGTACGCGTACGCGACGACCGTCGCGTCCGGGGCGTCTACGATCTCGTAGGGGTCCGCCATGTTCGACCCCAGGATGATGTGCATCCAGTCTGGGCGCACACGGTGCAGCTCACGTCCGATCCGCACCCGGTAGCCGTTCCCGGCGAGCGATGCGTCCTGCTCAAACCTGGCCAGGATGTCCCCCGCAGTCGAGTTCGGGGTGGGCCGTTCGAGCATGGACAGGTTCTGGTCGCCGAACATGGTCCGGTCGTTCAGGCGACGCCACTTGAACCGCGCCTCGGAGCTGAGTGTCATGCGGGCAGTGATGCACGCAGCCACGATCCCGTTGCGCTGGTACACGCCTCGGACCATCGCCTCGAACGTCCCATCCCACGACTCCGACGGCACGCCAGGAAGCTGGGCGGTGTTCCCGCCGAGCATGTAGTTGAACCCGCCGAACTTGGCGACGAGGTCCGCGTACCCCGTGAGGGTCATGTCCCGCGCCTGGGTTGGCGGAGAGGTGAGCCGGTCGATCAGCTTCACTCGGCTTCACCTCCCACGTCGAAGAACGCCAGCACCGTGACCAGAGCGACGCATAGCCCGGCGACGACCATGCCGGCGCCGACGGAGAACCAGGCGGCACCCGCGGTGAGCAGGCCGGAGGCGATCAGGAACCCGACGAGGGCGAGAACAGACGGGCGGGTCAAGTGAACGCGAACCAGACTTCGCCAGGTGCCTCGTGGGCGAACGTGGCCCTGTCGTGCGCGATCACCGCGCACACGGCGAGGTCGATCTTGCGGGGCGAGTACTTGTGCTCCTTCACGATGCGAGGCCCCTTCCCGTCCGTCTTCAGGACGCAATGGTCGATATGACGGGCGAGGCGAGGGTCGCCGTCGTGCGTGAGCCGCCGTTCCATCACGGCGTCGTAGAACTTGGCGCAGGCTGGCACCATCCGGGCCGGCGAACCGGTCGGCCACTCCACGATCGGCCAGCCCTCCTCCTCGAGGGCCTGCATCGACCGCTGCCACCGGTACGGGTCGCAGTCGACCTCGCGGACGTCCCAGCGGGCGCACGCCCGGCGGATCGCCTCTTCCACCTCGGAGATCGGCACCCGCCAGTTCGGGTCGTCGGAGTCGCGGCGCTCCCAGGCGTCGATGACGAACAGGTGCGGGTCGTTGGTGGTGCAGCCGACAAGGGCGGTCGAGTCACCCGAGTACGACCCGTCGAACCCGACCGTGATCTCTTCGCCGTCAGCGACCACACGGGCTTTGTCCTCGCACGCGTCCCACGCGCCCTGCGGCAGCCACGCCTGCGTCGACGACACCCACTGGTTCAGACGCTTCGTACGGAACTCGTTCTCCGGGGTGGTGCGCGCCGACGTCTCGAAGTCCTCAAGGAACAGGAACGGGTCGGCATCAGCGAGAGCGGGGTTCGCCTCGTGCCACGTCGCCGGGTCACGCCAGTCTGCCTCGGGCCCAGCGGCGGGCTCCCACCACTTGAAGAAGAACGAAGGGTCGTCGACCTCGCCGGAGCGGACCTGCTTGCCGTACTGGTACATCTCGTAGCAGAGGCTGTCGCCCCCGGTCGCGTCCGACTTCACACCGGCCGTCGTGATGCCCAGGATCAACGGCTGCTCGCGAGCACCGGACCCGAGCGTCATCACGTCCCACAGCTCCCGGTTGGGCTGGACGTGAACCTCGTCGAAGATGACCAGTGAAGGGTTCAGCCCCTCCTTGGTGTACGCCTCTGCCGACAGGCACCGGTACACGCCGCCGATGTCGGGGTACTCGATGGCGTCCCGGTACAGCTTCACCACGTCGGCAAGCTCGGGCTCAAGCTCCACCATGCGCTTCGCCATCCCGAACACGATCCGGGCCTGGTCGCGGTCCCCGGCGCACGAGTACACCTCGGCACCCGGCTCCCCAGCGGCGAGCAACCCCCACAGGGCGATCCCGGCCCCGATGGCGGACTTGCCGTTCTTGCGGGGCAGGCCGATCAGGCCACGGCGGTAGCGGCGCAACCCATCGGGCCGCTGCTCGAACAGGTCGACCAGCAGTTGCTTCTGCCACTCCCGCAGGTCGATCAGCTGGCCGGCGCCCCGACCCTTCGTGACCCGGCACAGGCCACCGATGAAGTCGATGACGCTCTCGGCGTCACTGCCCGGAGGCGGCTCGGTTGCGCTGGATCTCGGCAAGCTTCGACCTCGCTGTCACTTCGGCCAGGCCGAGACGGGAACGCTCCGACGGGTTGAACCCGCAGTCCGCGGCGAGGCGGGCCACCTCGGCCCTGGCGTCTCGGACCTCCTTGGCCGGCATGCCCTCGATCGCCCGGATGCGGGCGTAGTCCTCGACGGCGTCGCGCAGCAGTGCCACGGTGGGGGCGTCGCTGTCGGCCAGCCAGTAGCCGGCCTCGAGTACCCGGCGCACGGCTTCCTCGGCGGTGATCTCTACGACGGCCGCACGGATGGGGGCGACGGGTGGGAGCACCTTGAGCTCACGCTTGCCTGGGTTCCCGGTGCGGCGCTTCTGTTCGACGGTCTTCGGTGGCCGCCCTGGTCTGGATGGCATCGGAAAACCTCGGGGGTCGGATTTCGCGGCGGCGTGCGTGTGGA
>Ga0075464_10001267_pt1 | contig 11372 bp, 16 predicted proteins | sample DEB19_08_DNA_5_FD_75068 | JGI IMG/M metagenome (GOLD analysis project Ga0075464, IMG submission 75068) | Aqueous microbial communities from the Delaware River and Bay under freshwater to marine salinity gradient to study organic matter... | ecosystem: Environmental > Aquatic > Marine > Coastal ...
ACCGCTTTCACGATTCGGGGAATAAGGCTGCAAAGTCTAACTTTTGCATTTTCCGTCAAGAGTCAGGTTAGACTGATCGACTCAAGTTGGTGCGGCACCTTAATTTTTCTTGTCCATCACCGTTAGCCCAATGATGACATTGGACAGGTTACACGCTGCTTGCGCATACTGCATCGCTTCGAGTGCGCTTTGGGCCTCTTGACTTGCTTCTGCGCAAGAACTAATAGCGTCTTGCAGTTTCTTTCTCATTTCTTCGTTCATGGGGTTCTAACTCCTATGGTTTGTTGTTTTTTATCGCCGCCCTCTAAAAAAAAGGTATGAACGGCAAACTAGTTCACTCCAATCACGCTAGTCTTAGCGAGCTTGCGGAGGCGATTCTTATTACGATCAAAGACTGTGATATAATGATTCGTCATTTTTCGGGCCTGAGCGTTAAACTTCTCGCCTTGCTTGGTAGAGAGAGTGAAGAAGCGGCCTTTTGTTGACTTTAGGGTTGTTTCGATGTTTTCCATGTGTGTTTTCGGATTGTGATATATTAACGGATTAGAGAATGTTTTCTTTCAAGAAGTTCGGGATTTTCAAAGATGTTGCCAAGAACTGTCCAAATATAAAATCTAGACAAAGAAATATGCCAACTTCCAGATAGGCAGAAATATCCGCCCAATCTATCCATGCTTATTTCGCCAATGCGTGACTCGCTTTTAACAACATCATAATCAACAAGGGAAGGAACTAGATGCTCTGGAAATTCAACTTTTAAAATGTCTCCCTCATAAATCTCTTGTCCATCCTTATCGAAAAGACCTGTAAATTGCTGAAACTTGAATCCTATGTCAATATTATAGAGAATCATATTTGCCAATGGCTGAACCTTTCTTTGGCTACCGTCTTCGCTATAAACAGAAATTAGAGTATTGGCGATTTCTTCATTATCTAAGAATTTACCATCTCTTTTGCTCCATGCTCGGAATTTAATTTGGCGGTTATTCATGATTCTTTAGCGGTATAAAATGAACTGTCTGATGATGCATCAAAAACAACTTCCGCCGCTTTAGCCATTTGTTGACATAGCTGCGGGTGAATAAGCGAACTTGGCCTATCGTCATGGTCGCAAACTTCACTCAGGAAGCTTTCCATGCATATTTCTAGTTTAAGTAGTAGGGATGTTTTCATGTTGTTCTTTGCAATGTCGTCTAGTTTTTTTGTCTAGCCAAATTTAGATGGGTTCGATTTCTTCATCTTTAGTTTGATCTTCAATGTTTTTTTGTTTTATAAATGGATCTTTTCTCTATCATAAAATGATACTTGTTCCAATCTTCACAGTAATCGTATCCTAGAATACAAGTAGCCCATGAATATAAAGCTTTTGCTAAATCATCTTTCTCTGGACATGTGCCATTTACCAAATTAGATAAAAGGTCATCCATTTCATGATACTTTGTCAAATTGACGATTTCTTTACCATTATTATCGAAAATAATTTTTTCTCCGTCTGAGCCTGTGACGATTAATGCGTTGAGTTTTTCTACTTTCATTGTATTTCAATTTTATTGTTTTCTACTTTTATTATAATTGTTTTTTGCCCCTTGTCAACAATAAACTTTGCTAGAGGAATTTCAATTTCCCTTCTTACTGTTGCTTGAACGTTTCGAGCGTCATTGTCTTGGTTTTTTAATTTCTTCAATAGTTCATTCTGAACGTTTTCATGAATAGTTACGGCGATGTTTGGAAAGAGTTTATCTTTTACAGACTTGAGGCTCTTTTCAATAATTTGAGACAGCATCTTTTCTGACATATCATTGAATGCAACAATTTCATCTAGGCGAGCAATCCATTCTGGCGGAAATCCTTTTTTAACAGCGTCTAAAAACCTTTCGCCGTTTGCCTTGGTATTAACAAAGCCCATTGACTGAGTTGCGGTTTCTGAGCCCAAATTACTCGTCATACAAACGATTGTGTTTGTAAAGTCGATTCTTTGCCCTTGACCATCTGTAAGGTATCCTTCGTCCATGATTTGGAGAAGGATATTAAGAATGTCTCTGTCGCACTTTTCAATTTCGTCAAACAAAACAACGCAGCTTGGATTGTTTTTTACATACTCTGTTAATCTGCCGCCGTCTCCGTATCCAACCCATCCTGCGGAAGTTCCAATCAAGGAAGAAAGCGATCCTCTATTTTGAAACTCCGACATATCGAGCTTCAACATATTTTTTTCGTCGCCAAAAAAGTTAAGAGCTAGTTCTTTGCAAACTTGTGTTTTGCCCACACCAGTCTTTCCTACAAACAAGAATTTTGCCATTGGTTTGTTCTTGTCTCGCAGGCCGACTTTTGAGCAAAGTAGAACATCCATGATTTTATCAACAGCGTTATCTTGGCCAAACACATTTTCTTTGATTCGCTGGCGAATATCATCAATTGTGTTGCCGCTCATTTGCTTTAGCTGATTTTCTTTGATTTTATACTTTTCAGCAAAGGCTAGAATGGCGTCTTTTTCTGAAATTAGCGGGCGTGTTTTTTCTATTTTGCCAATCCATTTGTTCATGCTTTTTCCGTATTTTTCAATAAGGCCAGCCATTTTCTTGTATAGCGGAGTGCCTTCTTCAGCAGTTGGATCAAATGTTTCAGCAAGTTTCCGCTCCAGCATCATTAAACTGTCAGGCTTGATTGTATGCTTATTCTTAGCTTGAGCACCAAGATGATCCAAAACGTCAAATGCTTTTTCTGGAAATTTTCTGTATGGAAGAAATCTTTCGCACAAGTCAATAACAGCGCTCACTGTTTCTGTTGGAATATCAACATTATGATAGGATTCTAGTTCAGAAATTGAACTTTCAATAATTTGGCGCGTTTGATCTTTTGTTGGTTCGCAGACTTCAATCTTCTCGAATCGAGACATGATTGACGAATCCTTCTCTACTTTCCTTAACTCTTCTGGTGTGGCGATTCCAATCACAGAGATTTTCGAGTTTTCAAAAATAGGAAGAAACATTGAAGATGTGTCGCTGCTCCCAGAATATTCTTTTTTGCCGCCAAAAATTTGGCTCATTCCATTGATGACAAGAACACATGAGCCGTGAGTTTCGGCTTCTTTAATAAGCGTTGTGAATCTTGCTTCCATTGATCCGACCATAGCTGTTCCTGCTATCATTCGAGTTGGATTGACTAGGAAAAATTCCTTGTCTTTCAAGATTTCAGAACTTTCGCCGCTCAGAATCTTTTCAATGACTCCATGAACAATTGTTTTTCTTCCTACTCCTGGATCTCCGACAAGAATAATATTTGACTTTTTTTGGCGGCACAAAATATCAAGAATTTGACTAATTTCTTTTTCGCGGCCAAAACAAAAACAGTCGCCCTCAAAAACCTCTTTTGATAAATTTGAGCACAAGTTTTCAAGAGCAGGGAATCTTTTATCATTCTCTTCTTCAGTTTCCTCGTCCGAACCTTTTAGCGTCAACCATGGTTGAATTGCTTCAAGAACGTCATCTGCTGGAAAGTTAACGCTTTCTGCCCACTTTCGAATTGTTGGCGAGGAGTTAAAAAGCTCATTAAAAACATGCTCAACATCAACAAACCCATGGCCTAAATCCGCCGCCGAATCAAAAGAGCCTTCAACTATTTGCGAGAACTCTTTTTCGCCCGAACTTAGCTTTTTTAGAGAAAGCAAAATCTGCTCAAAATCCAATCCACAACTATTGCAGAACGACAAAACTAGCTTTTTATATTTGTTTAGCGCGAGAATTTCGGTTAATAAACTTTCTACATTTTTATCTGATTTTTCTAGGACGGAGATTAATTGCGGCGTTTTGGTTGGAGGCATACAGAAACTATAAACGTGGTGTTGAAAAAGTCAAGCGTTATTTCAAATCTTTGAGCTTTAAAGCAATGCGCTCTGTCATTATTGAAATTTTGTCAACGAAAATAATGTCTTTGCTTTTCTTGCCAACAATTACAACCACATCGTCTTCCTTGGGAATAATTCCGCCGTTGTCAACGTAATCGGAGAATTTGCGGCCCTTCTGAGTGTCCATAAACAAACATGAAGTTTTGCCTGTGTCATCGGACAAGTCGATTCTGAGGTATGATTCGTTTGTTTTCTTGGACTTTGCTTTTTTAACTTCGCCAACAACACCAACTGTTCGGACAAAATCATTGTCTTCCAAAGATTGTAGTTCAAGAATTGGTGTGAATGAGTTTTTCGGCTCTTCAAACACTTCTCTCAGGCTGTAAGAGTAAGAGTATCCGAGAAGTTTCTTTTCAAAATACCAGTTGCAAAGTTTGTGGTGTTTTTGGTTTTGATCAAAGATTTGCTTAAACTTAGCGTGCTCGGCGCGTAGTTTTTCAATCCTTTTTTCCGTGAAAACGGATTTGCCTTTTGCGTTGATGTATTTTCCAGAGGAGGCGTCTTTTAATCCTTCAAACAAGTTATATGAATGATTTTCGCCGTCTTCAATAATTGCGTTCTTTTCGTTTTCATTAAGTTGATGAAACATTTGGGCTTCTAAAATCATTAATGGCCTATCTTCCCCAAAAGAGTCGAGGCAACCCGCTTGAATAAGAGCGCAGACAACGGCGATATTTAGCCCGCAATTTTTTGCTGCGACAAAAACATCATATTTGTTGTCAAAGTTTTGACCGCGAAACTCTAATAGTCCATCAATAGACTTTTCAGAAACGCCTTTGATTGAGGATAGACCGTATCTTATGTCTCCTCCTTCAATAGAAAAGTCTTTTTGTGATTTTGACAAGTCGGGCGGAAGAAGTCTAATGTTAAACAGTGCAAGCTCGGGGGTAATCTTGGAAATTTCTTCAAGAGAGTCTTGCTCGTTTTTTGCCATTTTTAAAAGAGATAGGAAAAACTGCTTGGGGTAATTAAACTTTAGATACATTGTTGCATAAGTCAACATTGAGTACGCTATTGAATGCACTTCTGCAAACGAGTAGTTCGCGCTATCAGACATAATCTTCCATAGAATGTCTGCGATTTTTGGGTCGAGTTTTTGCTCTTGAATTTTATCTTTCAAGTTTTTCTCCCATTCTGGCATTTTATCAACAAGTTTTTTGCCAATAATTTTTCTAATAATTTCACAAGTTTCTAGTTCAAACCCAACTTTATTTAGGGCGCGAAGAATTTGCTCTTGAAAGATGCAATTGCCCCCTGTCTTTTTGAAAACATCGTCAAGATACTCATGGGGACTTTGGAATTCTCCAGTTTCAACATACTTTGCATATTTATCTGAGAACTGCATAGCTCCAGGACGAGAAATTGCGATGACACTTGATAAGTGTCCCAAATTTCTAGGCTTTACCTTTTGACAAATTCTAAAGGTTGCGTCAGTCTCAACTTGGAATAAACCTTGCGGGGCAGTTAAATTTTGAAATGGCCAATAATTCTTTTCGTCTTCTGGATTAAGCTCAGTCATTTTGATGCCAAGCTGCTTACAACAATCCTCCACAACTGTAAGTGTTTTTAATCCAAGAATATCAAACTTAACAGCTAATGACGCAACATCATTCATTTCAAATCCAGAAACCAAGTCCCCATCTTTTGTCTTTTGAATTGGCATTGTGTCTTGAATGCTTTCTGCCGAAATTGCAATGCCAGATGCGTGAACGCCTGTATTTTTAATCAAACCTTCCAGTTTCTTCGCAATCTTGAAAACAGCAGGATATTTTCGTTCAGCCTCCTTAAATTTGTCCGACTCTTTTAAAGCGTCTTTTAATTCCATTGGGATATTAAAAACCTTTGGGATATAATCGCTAATCAACCCAACATCTTCTTCGGGTAAATTTCCAACAATTTTTCCGCACTCTCTAATTACCAACTTGCTTGAAAGAGTTCCTACTGTAAGGATTTTTGCTGTGCGGCCAAAATGTCTTTGTTCAATAAATTTGATAACTTCTTGGCGGCGATCATAAGCAATATCAGAATCAACGTCTGCTAAAAGAGAACCATCTAGGTAAATCTTGCCGTCTTCACCAATAATTTTTTTGGCGCGGCTCTTAGATACAAACCTTTCAAAGAAAAGGTCATATTTGATAGGATCAACATTTGTAACTCCGCAAAGGAAAAGAACTAACGACCCACTGCACGATCCACGGCCAAATCCTTTGGGAATACTTTGCTCTATGCAATAATTATGAACCTCCCAGTTCAAAAGAACATATTCAATGAACCCTAGTTCGTTAAATGTTTCGAGTTCTCTTTTTATCCGTTCGTAGTATTCGCTCTTGTTTGGGAACTTGTCTATTCCTTTCTCTTGAACACCTCTCCAGCATAAGCGGCGAAGAAATTCATAATTGGAAATATCGGGAGAAACTTCTAGTTGCTCATAGAAGCGCGGCTCAATATTAATTGAGGGCAAAAGGCATCCATGTGCCAAAGGAGTTTTGTAAGGTTGGAAATTTTCAAACATATTTGTTATCTTTTTCTGAAATCCAAGCAGCTAAACAATAACGCTGCTTTTCGGAAAGAAATTTGTGGGTTTGGTAATATTTTCTAATTGACTTTAATTTTTCGCTTCTAGCTCCAGATGATGCGGCGAAAAGTTTTTCATCACTCATGTCCAGATAATCGTCTGGACGAGTATAATCTTCATCGTAAGGGTCGAAACCGAATATCCAATCTTCTGCGGCCATATTAATTAAATTCTTTTTTCTGCCACGCAAATTGTGTCATTATGAGCGCCACCATGACAAGTTAGCATAATTTCTTTGATTTTAAAACCTCTTTTGACTCCCATTCCAACACTATTCCATCCGAAAGACAAAACAACGGCGTCATCTGTTAGGATTTTCATAGCAGCGTTTCTTACTCTTTTATAAAGAAGCGATGATTGTGTATCTTCCATGGACACTGATTTTCCAATGCCTTTATAACATTCTGAAATTTGGCGCGGCGAATAAGGCGCGTCCATAATGAATAAATCGCATTTAACGCCCTGCTCTTCAAGTGTTTTTAAGAAAACTTCCGCGTCCAAGTGGTATTGGGCGCGAGTTGATGGGTTTAGATCATTTGTATAAGTGAACCAGTCTTTGTTTCTAGCAAAAGGATCAACGCTTACTTTAGAATTTTTGAGGTAGCGCTCGACAAATTCCCCAATAGGTTTGATTGAAAAAGTATCATGATTGGGCATTGCCCATGTTCTCGAAAAAATCATATTTTAATCTACGCCATCCAAATCCCGTCGTCAATAGTAAAAACAATGTTTAAGCCCATGTATTGAGGCTTTTCTCCGATTAGCAGTTTGGAGGAGTTTTTCACCATGATTGATTGGGACATTTCTTCTTTTAGTTTACTTTTAGCTCTTGGACCAAGAAACAGTGTTGACGGTTTAACTCCTTTCTTCTTTACAAATGGAGCTATTGCCTCACAAATAATAAGATAAAGAGTTTTGTCTTCATGGTATTCTCTTAAAAATCCATCATCGCCCGTGCGCCAAAAATAATATTGCGGCCACTTTTCTATTGGTTCAAGAATAGTCAAATCTCCACCTCCCACATTTGTTTTTTGAAAATTTCAAAAGTCATTCTCGAATCGTATTCTGCTCCGTGATGAGACTGCGAATCATAACCCAACGAGTAATATTTGCACAACCACTCTAGAGACGTTTTAATGCCCTTTTCCCGCGTGTTCATGTATTTCATTTGCCAGCAGAACAAGTCATCCCTGTCCACGGTTTTAACGCCCTTCTGAATGGCAAAAGCAAGCGCTCTAGTATCAATAGTTCGTTCAATAAAACTCCAATCAGGTTTCAAACCTAAATCCTGCCGCCAATTCTGAATTACATAAGCGTCAAAATTCAAGATGTTTTGTCCAATGATGATTACGGATGGATCGTACAAGCGCTCGCTAAAATAGTCGAGGCATTTTCTGGCATCTTTTGCTTTGCTTTTATAAGATTCATAATTGAAGCGAGTGATTCTAGCTGCATCGTCGCTAACTTTTAAGTCGGGCCACCAAGGATACAAACACTTTTCTTCAATCTTTTTGAGGCGAGTTGAGAGTGTCCAACCAATCTCCCATGGGCGATTTTTATGGTCATTGCAGTTAAAAAGCGCAAGATTTTCTGTTTCTGTGTCAAAACTTAGATATTTTTGGCTTTTGTTAAAGCGGAGTAAATTTTCAGTCATAAATTATACCATCTGGACCAATGATTCTTACGTTTTTCTCTTCAAAATACTTGCACATGTCTGACGCTATTTCAAGAGCACCTTCAAAGGTTATTGACCAATCTGTACATCCAAACCATTCGCCAGCTTCAAATATTTGAATGGTATATTTGTTAATTGTTGTCATTTTTTACTTCTTCTAGTTGATTCCCCCAACAATCCCATCCTTCAAATTTATCGCGGGCAAAAAGCTCAATTCTTGGAATGTCTCCGCAAAGTTGGACGATTCTGTCCCTAATTTCATTTGGCTTCTTAGAATGATGTTCGCGAGGAGATTCTATATAAGATCGGACTTTATGACTCTTGACAAGTTTAGTCGCGTCTTTTCCTTTTGTAGCGAGAAGGCAAATCTCCACCCCACTTTTAAGGGTGTATGCTCCCATAAAGCACACTGGTTGACCTTGTTTATTTCTTTTACTCCAGACGAAGCCAACCGTTTTGTAAACAAAGCCCCACTCTCTGATAATCTCAAGAGATTTTTCCAAGTGATAGTCTGTTGTCCACATAAAAAGAATAGAATTATCTGCGGCAATTTTATTTACGGGGATTTTTTTAATTGTTTCGCTGCCTAAAACTGAGTATGGAGGACGACGCATTCCTTTTACTGTTGTACAATCTGGAGCAGCATCAGAATCATTATAGTATGACCATGGAGGATCAGCGTAAATGATTTGATATTTTTTGTCTGGGAGGGGTGCAATGTTAGACATTCTCTAGGTAACTTTCGATGCAAAATTCTGACGAGCAAAAGCCCGACAACTCTGGCTTCTCTAAACTTTGGTGTTTGCCCATTTGTCTGTTTGTAATGATTTTGTAAGTGCAAAAAGCCGCAATGTCTTCGCGGTTTTCATAGTAAATTGTCTTTGTTTCATGGGTTTTAAATTTATTTTCAGCGGCGAATTTAATTGTTTTGCGGCGCAAAGTTTCGTCTATTGGTAAAAGATTGTTTTCTAGAAAAAATGTGGGCCGCAAAGAGTTTAGTTCAGGAACGCATTCTTGCAAGTAAAAATTGTTGCGGTGAATAAAAGAATCGTAAAACGGAATTACTACGCTTAAATTATCTGTTTTTCGCGCCGACAAAAAAGAGTAATCCAAGAAACCATCCGATTCTGAATTTGCCGCCGAAAAAAGTTTCATCAATTCTCGACAACCATCATCGTTCATTGCGAACACGTTGATTTTGTGGGCGCTTGATTTTTTGTCTTCGGTGCTTCTATTATTGCAGATGTTGAATCTTACTCCAAAAATAAGTTCCAACCCAAGATCTTTGCAAGCGTCAAGAGCTTTTTTAAAACCAATCATTTCGTCGTCAAGAATAGTGATTCTCGCGAGATTGTGTTTTTTCGCAATATCAAAAATAGATGACGGGCCTTCTGGGCAGGCTTTTTCTGGTGGCTTTGGCTTGTCGAGCGTGAGGATTCCTTTGCGGGAATATGTGGTTCTAAATAATGGAGTCATCTTCTTGTTTTTTAATTCCGCAGCATTTGCACATGTCCCAAAGAAGGAATGTTCCTCTTCTGGTGAAATCGCCGATTTTTAAATAGTGACAAAAGCCGTTTTGTTGTTCTGGAAGCTGTGTGAACTTGTCGTAAAACGGACAAACTTTGATTTTGCCCATATATAAATTTTCAGCACTTGGTTGTTCTTCCCAAACATAACAGTAGTCGCCTTCTGGAATCAGATTTTGAGCTTCTTCTTTTGTTAGCTCGTCTGACTTGAGGGAATTGTTGTCGTATAAAAAGTAAAATTCTTTGTTCATATTAAAATTTTATTAGAAGCCCCTCAATTCTTTTAATACATGATTTTGTTTTAGAAATAGATTCTTCCATTGTTTCTGCCCAACTTTTGTTTTTAAAGGTTGTTCGCCCCAAAGAGGCGTCGTGTTCAATCAATGAATCTTGAGTGAATTCTAGGCCAGCTTCTAGAGATTCTTTGCAGTCAAGGAGAAAAGATTCATCGACTTCAATAATGGTTGGTTGATATGTTTGCATATTTGCATTTTAACATAACGCGCCCAACTTGTCAACCTCTTTTTTGAAAGCGGGCACAACCACTGTATTGTTTTTCAATCCATTTAAATGGCGGCGGATATTTTTCTTCCAACTTTTCACGCTCTTCAAAAAAACAAGAAATGACAAAATTGTTTTCGGCGTCAAGAACGTGCCAGTATAAAAATGGAAACTTATACTCACAATGAAACATCAACGAGCCATCTTTTTTAAGCTCGCCTAACTTCTTTGCTCTTCCGCAAGAGAGAGGGCCGCCAAAACTTCCATCTGTTGGATATTCTTGATTGGCCGCAAAATTTTCTTCCGCGCTCTTTTCTGAGAAGTTTTCTAAATAATTTTGGTAGCCTTGAAGCTCGTATTCAAAGCCGCTAATTTCTTCAGGAGAATATTCGAGAATAATTCTTCCGCCGCCGTTATGTTCCCAGTCTTTAGTTTCTTTTCCTCGATAAATTTTCTTTGTCCAAGAGGATTCAAGAGAGCAGTCAAACTGCAAAAACAAAAACTGCACAATGATTTTTTTAATTTCGACCTCTTTAATAATTTCTCTGGCCGCTAATGAATAGTCTGCTCCTTGAATGTTGTCAGTAGAGGCTTCATGTCCTTTGTAAACCGATTTTGAGCTTTTGTAGTCTCTAATTACAACTGTGCCGTCTTTATAAACAAACATTCTGTCGATAAAGCCTCTGACTTTATACATTCCCTCTTTTTCAAGAAGAAAGTCTTTTTCTGTGTAGGATGCTATTGGTTCTCCGTATTCCAAACCATAGAAGTCAGATTGCAAACCATTCAACACACAATCTTTAAGTTTTGGAATAAAGATTTCATGATCCAACTTGTGCCTATGAATCAACTTATAAGCCAAGTGTTTTACGCTTTGAATTGCAAAAATATCGCCCTTTTCTAGGATTTTTGAAACATACTCTTTTCTTTTGTTATTCGCTAATGATTCAAGAATGATGTGCGCCGAGTCACCGAGACGAGTTCCGTCATTTCCTTTGCTTGGGATTTTCTTAATATAACTGCAATAATATTTATAGCTACAGTTTAACGCAGTTTTAACTCGACTTGGTGATTGGGTGACTTTAAAACTCACTGATAAACCCCCATTTTAATAGCCTCTTGATTAGTTTCTTCGCCCGCTCTTTGAACGTATAGAATTTTAGGATGCATTAATGCTAGTTGTGTTTTTAC
>Ga0075464_10001268_pt1 | contig 11370 bp, 11 predicted proteins | sample DEB19_08_DNA_5_FD_75068 | JGI IMG/M metagenome (GOLD analysis project Ga0075464, IMG submission 75068) | Aqueous microbial communities from the Delaware River and Bay under freshwater to marine salinity gradient to study organic matter... | ecosystem: Environmental > Aquatic > Marine > Coastal ...
ATTGAAGGCCCTGCCGCACGGGCCCCCATTGTGTTTTTGCACGAAGGCCTGGGCAGCGTCAGCCTGTGGACGCAGCGCGGGCTGGACTGGCCGCTGGCCGTTTGCCAGGCTACCGGGCGTGCCGGGGTGGTGTATTCACGGCGCGGCTACGGCCAGTCTGAGCCCGCCCCAAAGAGGCGCAACACCTTGCAGCCCGACTACATGCACGCCGAGGCATGGGAGGTGTTACCCGCACTTCTAGCGGCTTTAGGCATTCAGAACCCGGTGCTGCTCGGCCATTCAGACGGCGCCACCATTGCGCTGCTCTACGCCAGTCAGTTTCCAACTGCCGCTTGCATCGCCATGGCGCCGCACGTGCTGGTTGAAAGCGTGGCCGTCAAGGCGATTGGCCAGGCCAAGGAAGCTTTTGAATCAGGCGATTTAAAACAGCGCCTAGCCAAACACCATGCCGACGTCGATGGCGCCTTCTGGCAGTGGAACGATGTCTGGCTGTCCGAGGGCTTTGCCAGCTTCGACATTCGCCCCGAATGCCACCGCATCACCGCCCCGCTGCTGCTGATTCAGGGGTTGAACGACGAATACGGCACGATGCTGCAACTGGACGAGACAGCACTTGCCGCGCCGCATGCGCAGCAACTCAGGCTGGCCAACTGCGGTCATTCACCGCACCGGGATCAGCCGCAGCTTTGCGTTGAACGGATCACAGATTTTTTACGTACGGCGACTTGAATGCCATGTTTTCAAGAGCCTCTTGCTCTGGAATCTATTGCTTGGGTTACAGGTATTTTTGATGCTTGAAAATAACTAAAAATACCAACCTTCAAATAGACCAGACTGACTGCATCGACGGGCGTTGGCTGAAGGCTGCATACCACTTCGCAACGCCCGGATAGCGAGCATGCCACCCAAGTGTGTCAAAGCGCAAATCCAGGTACCACAGCGCGCAACCAAGCGTGATGGTGCCAATGTCTACCCGTCCGTCAAGCTGCATAGGTGCGGCTTCAATCGCAGCCAGTGCGGTTTCTGACTTGTCCAACTGGGCTTGACGCCAAGCGGGCCAACGCAAGTTTTCTGGCCTGGCCACGTCTTCATAGCGGGCCAGTAGTGCGGCATCCAGAATGCCGTCTGCCAGCGACTGCAAGGTCAGCGCCTGCCAGCGCAACTTGCCATGACGCGGGAATAGCGTTCCAGCCGCAAGGTCGTCCAGGTATTCACAAATCACACGACTGTCGTATAAAACCTGCCCGTCATCCGCAAAAAAAGTAGGTACTTTGCCAAGCGGGTTACTGGCAATGATGGCGGCATCGCGCTGGACTGGATGCGCGTTGGACGGCAGCAGCTCAATGCGCCCATTCAGACCCAGCTCATGCCCCACTACCAGGCATTTACGGACGTAAGGGGAAAAGGGGGAAAAGTAAATTTTCATGATGCAAAGCAATGGTTGAACAGGTTGAAGACTCAATCCGAGGACTGCGCCGCATGCCGCGCGGCAAGCCAGCCAAATGTCAGTGCCGGGCCGAGGGTGATGCCAGGTGCCGGGTACTCGCCGCCCATCACCGACTGCATGTCATTACCCGCCATGTAGAGGCCAGCAATCGGTTGCCCATTCACATCCAGCGCCTGCGCATTTTCATTGCACGCGATGCCGCATGCCGTACCAATGTCCCCTGCATAAACCTTGACAGCGTAAAACGGCCCTTGACGCAGATGACCCAGGCAGACATTCGGCGCATGGTCAGCATCGCCCAAGTAGCGGTTGTAGGCCGTACTGCCTTTGCCAAAGTCTTCGTCTCGCCCGCTTGCCGCAAAACTGTCAAAGCGCGCAGCTGAGGCCTGCAGGCCTTTACTGTCAATGCCCAACGAAACCGCCAAGTCAGCCAATGTCGCGGCTTTGTACAAATAACCCGCACGCAACAAATGCTCGCGTGGCCGACCGCCCGGCAGGGCCAGACCCAAACCCCAGCGCTCCATAAAGTCATGGTCACAAACCAGATAGGCGGGCATGGTGGGCACCGTTTTATGCGACGCGTACATACCGAGTACAAAGGCGTGGTAAGAGCTGGCTTCGTTGACAAAACGCAAGCCAGCAGCATTCACAGCCATCAGACCTGGCTTGGCCCGCTCCCACACGAGATGCGGGTAACTCAGCTCAGAGCCATCGGCGCGCTTCATGATGGAAATCGGTGCCCAGAAAGCGGCACTGGCATGCCCAGTACCCATCACGGCACCCGCCTGGCGCGCGATATGAATGCCCTCGCCCCGATTGTCAGTTGGCGCCATTGACCACGCACCGCTAGGCTTTGGATACAGCTCACTGCGCAATGAATCACTCCACGGAAATCCACCCGTCGCCACCACCACGCCAAGCCTGGCTTTGACGAATACGGCCCTGCCATCGCGCAGCACCGTCACACCCGTCACGCGGCCAGCCGTGCGCTGCAGCTGTTCAAGAGGTGAATTCAGCCAGTAGTCTATTTTGCGATCCAGTATGCTTTTAAAAAGGCGTGCAGCCAGCGCGTTTCCAAGCACCAGCCGCGTGCCACGGTGGTACCCGCGCAGCCTGTCGCCGGCAAATCGCAGCACCAGCTTCATGCCTTCGTACCAAGACTTGAAAGACCGTGTCACCGACAACAAATGCTTGGCATCGGTCATCGTGATCATCATGCCGCGCAGCACCATGAATTCGGGCAAAGGGTCACGCAGTTCTGCAAAATGCTTGCCCAGCAAACGACCATCAAACATGGCTGGATCCAGTGACCGCCCCCCCAATGCAGCACCTTCACGGTCTGGGTAGTAGTCAGGGGAATACGTGCGGGCGATCAGTTTGACATCGGTATTTTTATCAAAATAGGCCACCATATCGCCGCTGGCGTTCAGGTAGGCGCGCTGCATGCTGACAGGTGCCGCAGCAGCTACCGTGTTCTGCATGTAAGTCCAGACTTTGTCGAACGTGTCCGGGTGGCCAGCCGCCGCTGACTGGCTGTTGAGCGGGGCCCACACAGCGCCGCCCGAAATAGCGGCACAACCACCGATCCGGTCCGACTTTTCCAACAGCAGAACGCTGCGTCCTTCAATGCTTGCTGTCAGCGCCGCAGCCATACCGCCAGCCCCGGCACCCACGACAACGATGTCAAATTCAGTATCCCCAGTATCTGCCGTCTTTTTAACCTTGTTCATGCACCAGACCCGCCCAATGATTTACCACCATCGACAAACAGCACCTGCCCAGTGATAAAACCTGTCAGCGGTGACACGAAGAAAGACACGGCTTGCGCAATATCTTCAGGCTGCCCTGCTTTACCCGTTGGTTGCAGCGCCAGTTGTTGCGCCAGTCTTTCCGGGGTTAGCGCACGCAGCAACGGCGTGTCAATCAAGCCTGGGGCAATCGCATTGACAAGGATGCCGCGCGGTGCAAGCTCCATCGCACTGGCTCGGGTGTAACCAACCAGCGCGGCCTTGGATGCCACGTAGTGTGGATGGTTCTTGGCTCCCAGATAAGCACGTGACGCAATGTTGACGATGCGGGCACCCTCCGACATTTTTTTGGCCGCCTCCTGCGTGAGTGTTGCCACCGCAATCAGGTTGACCTCATAGGCACGGCGAAAATCTGCATTCGTCACATCCATAAACTTGCGCTCGTCAAAAATACCGGCGTTGTTCACCAGCGCATGGATGGGCGGCATGGACTGAACAAGACTGCGCACGGCCGCTTCGTCAGTCAAGTCCAGCACGTGGCATGTCACGTCCAGGCCCAGACCTTGAAGACGCCTTGTTTCACGGCTGGCCAGTGCCTCATCACGGTCAACCAGCAGTACAGCAAACCCGTCTCGTGCCAGTTTCTCCACAATCGCCAGGCCCATACCGCCTGCGCCACCCGTCACCAATGCGATTGATTTATTCATATGTCAAATCCTTCAAGCCGACAAAAATCCACCGTCAACCGGCAGCACCACGCCATTGACATAACTCGACATGCTGGATGCCAAAAACACCACGGGCCCAACAATTTCTTGGACTTCTCCGCCACGCACCATCGGGACGCGGTTCATGTACCAGTCCGTGCCTCCCGCAACAGCCAGTTGCGGTGCCACCATATCGGTCAACATCAAACCAGGCGCCACCGCATTGGCACGCACCCCAAACGGTGCCAAGTCACGCGCCAATGCTTGCGTCAGCGACCGCACAGCACCTTTCGAGGCGATATAACCAGCAGATGAAATGCCGCTCACAAAAGCCACAATTGACGACAAATTAATGATGCAGCCACGCGATGCCTTGAGTGCTGGCACAAATGCATGCGTGACATTGAACAAGCCATCGAGATTGACCGACATGATGCGGTCCCACACTTCGGGTGCCTGCGGGTCATCGATGTGCGATTTAGCTGAAATACCCGCGTTATTCACCAGAATATCAATCGGCCCAAGCCGCGCTGTGAGTGCGTCAGCAAATCGGCGCACGCCCTCCCGGTCAGTGACATCAAGCACATCACTCCAGGCCTGACCACCCATTTGCACAATGCTGGCTGCAACCTCAGCCGCGCGCTCTGCATTGATGTCGGCGACCACCACACGAGCGCCCTCGCGGGCAAACCCGTGAGCAATGGCAGAACCTAATCCGCCGCCTGCACCGGTGACCAGTGCCAACTTGTTTTTCAGTAAATCCATCGATCAGTTTTCACTTTTTTGTTTCTGTTTTTTTGAGGTGTTGTGCGTCACGGCCTGGTTCAAACACCCAAATAAGCGCGGCGTACCGCCGGGTCGTTGATCAGCTCTGTTGAAGGTCCGTGCAATGAGATTTCTCCGTTTTCCAAAATGTAGGCATAGCTGGCCACTGTCAGTGCCAAGCGCACGTTTTGCTCCACCAGGAAAATCGTCATGCCTTGCTCACGGTTAAGCCTGCCGATGGTCTCAAAGATTTGCTCAACCAGCAGCGGCGACAAGCCCATGGAAGGTTCATCGAACAGCACCATGCGCGGGCGCGACATCAGTGCACGGCCAATCGCAAGCATTTGTTGTTCACCGCCCGACAGCGTTGAAGCCATTTGCCCGGCACGCTCTTTAAGACGCGGGAACATGGCGTAAACCTTGTCAAAGTCCTCAGCAATCTCACGCTTGTTGGGTCGTAAAAATGCACCCAATTCAAGGTTTTCCTTGACGCTCATGTCTTTGAACACCTCGCGCCCTTCCGGCACCTGTACCAGCCCGCGCCGCACAATCTCATCCGATGGCAGTCGATCAATCTGCTGCCCATCAAAAAAGACCGTGCCTTTGCTTGATTCGATCAAGTGCGAAATGACATTAAGCGTCGTGCTTTTACCTGCACCATTGCTGCCCAACAAAGCCACGATAGCGCCCTGTGGTACCTGTAGCGACACATTGGACAAGGCCTGAATCGCGCCATAGGATGCACTGATATTGCGCAGCTCAAGCATGTGCGGCTCCCTTGCCCAGATAGGCCTCAATCACAAGCGGGTCTTGCCCGATTTCCTGGGGCGTTCCTTCAGCAATCTTTTCACCAAAAGACATGACCGTGATACGGTGCGAGACCGCCATCACGAGCTGCATGACATGTTCAACCAGCAGCACGGTGATGCCGTCGCGTTGCGTCAGCTCTGTCAGCAAGCGGTTCAATCCTTCAATATCGTGGTTACGCAATCCAGCTGCCGGTTCGTCAAGCAATAAAAGACGTGGCTTAAGAGCCAACGCACGGGCCAATTCAAGCAGTTTTTGATGACCAAAATCGAGCTCGCTGGCGCGGGTGTCTCGGTCATGCATCAAACCCACGCGTTCAATCAAGCTGTCCACCAGATCCCGCGTCTCGCCGCTCGGTCGGCTCAGCAAGCCTTTCAGTGTGTTGGCGCTATGGGCATGACAACCCAAAAGAACGTTCTCATACACCGTCAGGTCACTGAACAATTCCAGGTTTTGAAACGTTCGCGCCACGCCCAAGCCTGCCATGCGTTCCGGCTTGTAGTCGGACACGTCCTCGCCCTGAATGCGAATACGCCCAGACGTGGGCTGGTAATAGCGTGAAATGCAATTAAAGGTGGTGGACTTGCCCGCCCCGTTGGGCCCGATCAGCGCGTGAATCGTGCCGCGTTCGACTTGAAACGATAGCTTGTTAACGGCCACCAGACCACCAAAGCGTACAGTGACACCTTCAATGTCAAGAAAGGGAGGCGCGCTCATGCAGAGGCTGCCGGAGTAATAACCGTAGCAGCGCGTTTTTGATTGCCTGCAAACAAGCCCTTGGGCTTGAACATCATGAAGCCCATCAAAATAACACCATAAATAATTTCCTGTACCGACAGCGCCTGGCGCAGCAACTCTGAAATCAGTCCAAAGACTATCGCGCCAAGCACTGCCCCACGGACAGAGCCAATCCCACCGACCACCACCATGGTCAGTACCAAAATGGTGGTTTGAAAGCCAAGACTTTCAGGGTGTATGAAAGACGTGAACAGCGTGTACATGCCGCCAGCAATGCCTGCAAACGCAGCTGAAATAGCAAAGGCACTTTGCTTCATGGCCTTGACGTTGATGCCCATGGCCATAGCGGCTACTTCGCTTTCACGCACGGCCCGTAGGCAAGAGCCATATTGCGAACGGGACAGTATCACCGTCAGCCACAACATCAATGCAGCGACACCAATCACAAAGGGATAAGCCTGCAAGTCATTGGTCAACTTCAGTCCAAACAATTCGGCAGGCTGCATGCGCATGCCGTTTGAGCCGCCCGTTACTTTGTCCCAGTTCAAAAACACCCATTGCATGGCCTCACCAAATGCAAAGGTGGCAAGCGCCAGGTAAATGTCACGCATGCGCAAAGCCAGCAACCCAATGACGTAGCCCAACACAGCAGACAACAAACCACCCGCAAGAATCGATATAAAAAATGGCGGGTGACAAGCCGTGTTGATGAGGCCAGCGGTGTAAATACCAATGCCATAAAAAGCGGTGTGCGACAGTGCAAACTGCCCTGCCTCCCCAATCACCACATGCATGCCAAGCGACAGCACGACGAACACCATCAAAAGATTGACGATGTACAGCACGTAGCCCGATGCCACCAACGGCAGCACCAGCAATATCACGGCACTGACCAACAGTGCCCAACGGTCATGCGAGATAGATTTCATACTTTTTTCAGCTGCGGTTTACCACCCAGAAGTCCCTGCGGGCGCACAATCAATGTCAATAAAATCGCCAGAAATGGTGCCACCACAATCGCGTTGGTCGAAATAAACAAACCCACCAGATTTTCCAGTATGCCGATGATGAACCCGCCTAATACCGCCCCCGGAAGACTGGTAAAACCGCCAACAATAGCTGCCGCATAAGCCAGTATGGCAATGTGCGCAATGTCTGGCGTGATCAACACCTTGGGTGCGATCAGCAGGGCAGCCAGTCCAGAAATAAGACCTGAGAGCGCCCACACCAGCATGCGTATGTGCGACAGCCGGATACCAACAATTTGCGCTGCACGAGGATTCATGCCAACGGCGCGCATTGCTTTGCCGATGCGGGTTTTGTTAAACATCAAGTACAGCAGGGCCATCACCACCAGTGCAACCATAAAAATGGCAATGTCCAGCCGGGTAAGTACCGCATCGCCAATCAGCACCGCATCACCAGACACCAAGGGGGGCAAAGAGCGCGGCGTATCACCCAGTCCCGTCTGGCGTACAAGACCTTTCAATCCATAAGCCAGCCCCAGCGTGGCGATAACCAGCTGCACACCCACACCCTTGGAGCCGGTGACTCGCTCCATCACCACCCGCTGAAACAGCGCACCACCCATCGCAACAATGACCAGCGTCAAGGGAATCACCACGGCGTAGGGCCACTTGACAATCAATAGCAAGGTCAACGCCACATACCCGCCTATCATGAACATTTCGCCTTGTGCAAAGTTGGGCACATCAGTGGTCTTGAACACTGTCACGATGGCAATCGCCAGCAATGCGTACACGCTACCGGTCACCAGCCCCGACAGCACGCCCTGCTGCAAAAATAACCAGCTATCGTTAAGGCTCATAGTTCAGCAGTCAAAGCAAGTTTCATGATGGATGGCAAGGTCGATTACTTGGGCTAGTATGTCCAGAGACTGCGGTACGTGTCTGGCACCACATTCATGCTTTCACCGTCGAACTTCAGGTAAATCGCTGATTTTTGGGCAGCATGATCTGTCGGCGTCAATTCAATCGGGCCAGCCATCACGCCAGAGTCAAACTTGGTTTGCGACAAGGCCGTCAACACTTTTTCACGCGTTGGGTTAGGGCCGGCTGCCTTCAGGGCATTCACAACCGCCATGGCAGACGGAATACCGTAGGGCATGTAGGTTTGCGGGTAGCCAGGCTTGGCCGCCAATTCAGGGTAATAGGCCTTGTACATGTCATAGACCCACTTGAGTTTGGGGCCACCAGCCACGTCCAACATCACCTCTTGCAGGTAGACGTTTTTGAAGGCATCTTTATTACCCACATTTTCTACAAGTTGCTTCAAGTCAGCCGTGCCGTTGACAGCAATCACGATGGGCTTGGACCAACCCAGTTCTTGCGCCTTCTTGACCAGCAGACTGACAGGCCTTGCATAGGTGGTGATGATCAGTACGTCAGGATTGGCTGCACGTATTTTGAGCATGGGCGCAGTCACGTCCGTGAGGTTGGGGTTGATGGACTGGACTTGCAGGTCCACGCCGATCTTCTTGGCCTGAAACTCTGCCGCCTCCAGGTTCCAGCCGCCATAGGCATCGTCATGGTTGATATAGCCGATTTTTTTACCCTTGAGGTGCTCGGCGGCAAACTGCACCATTGAGCCGCCTACAGCGCGCTGCGATATGGAAAAAGCGCCGTAGATATATTTGGACGGCGGGTACAGCGCGCCATCACCCGATGCATTGAGCATCACATATGGGATTTGCGCACGCTCAATGTATTCACGCGCGCCCACCACCGCCCCCGAGCAAGAACCACCATTGAGCATGAACACCTTGTCTTGCTCTGTGAGTTTTTTGACCGCAGCCAGCAAATCATTGGCGCTGCAGCGGTCGTCCTCGACCACAAACTCAAGCTTGCGGCCATGTATGCCGCCTTCTTTGTTGATCTTGTCGTAGTACATCTTTGCAGCATTCATGACGTCAAAACCATAAGCCATTGCGTTACCAGACAGCGGCGCAAACAGTCCAATCTTGATGGTCTTGTCGGTCAAGCCAGGTTCCTGCTGGGCATGGGCAACGCTCATCACAGCAGCGCAGAAGGTTGCACAAAGTAGCAGCGGTTTATAGAATTTCATGAAGGTCTCCGTTATATGAGTAGTAAATGAACAGTAAAAAAAACAGTGTGTAAAAAAGCAAGCTGAACGCGTGAAAGGAAAGCTTTGGCGGAAAATAGGCTGTCTGGGCCGGGATATTTAGAGAGGCTTATTGCATACGGTAGCCACCATTGACATCAATCACGCTACCGGTGATGTAGGCTGCAGCTGGCGACATCAGGTAGCTGACCGCCGAGGCCACATCATTGACCGTGCCAATGCGCCCTAGCGGGATGTTTTGTGCAGCGGCTGATAAATCACCGCCACCACCGACTGTGCTGCGGAGCATGTCGGTATCAATCAGGCCTGGCGCAATGGCATTGGCCGTGATGCCCAGATGAGCAGATTCTCTGGCAAACGCTTTGGCATACCCCAGCACCGCTGCTTTTGCAGCAATGTACGAAGCGCTTGAACGATAGCCCCCCAGTTGCGCAGCTACCGATGCAAAAAACACCACCCGGCCATCGGCCACAGGTACCGCTTCACGTCGGCGCAAGTATTCACGGCTACACAAAAACGCACCGCGTGTATTGACCGCAAAGGTTCGCTCCCAGTTGTCAAGCGTCAAGTCTTTGATGAGTGGTCTTTCACCATTCGGCAAGAGCAGCACGCCAGCGGCGCAAACCAGTCCGGCAACTGGCCCATGCGCCGCTTCAACGCCATCAAATAGCGCCACGACCGACGACTCATCGGCGACATCCACAGCGCAGCTGATATGGCTTGCACCCATGCTGCTGGCAACCCGCTGCGCGTTCGCCGCATGAATGTCAGCCACCACCACGCGCAGGCCTTGTGCTGCAAATTGCCGGCAAATGGCCTCGCCAATGCCCTGACCACCGCCTGTCACCACTATCAGCCGACCGTCAGCCGTATTTACCGCCATGCGAATTCCTGGTTAAAAATAGATCTGTGGAAATTTTGCGAGTCCACATCATGTATACATACACCCCATATTTTCCCTAGCATTTACCCTTAACTCCCTTATTAATTGACTTCGTGTATACTTAGTAAGCATTTTTTTAAAAAAAAAGAGCAAAAGTGCAAACACTATCGCAACAAGTAACCCACGCTTTGCGTGACTGGATTCTTCACGGTCGCTTTAAACCTGGTGAACGAATTGAAGAGATCCCCATTGCTCAAACCATGGGCGTGTCACGCACCCCGGTGCGAGCGGCCTTGGCAACTTTGGCCAATGAAGGCTTGATAGACCATCAGCCCAAACGCGGCTATCTGGTACGTGTGTTTGAACTCGACGTGATCCTTGCCGCTTATGAGGTGCGAGCCGTCCTCGAAGGTTTGGCATGCCGAAGCGCTGCGCAGCGCGGATTGACTCATGGGCAGGTTAAAAGTCTGCAGCAATGTCTGAAGGAGGGTGACCAGATCCTGAGTAAAGGTGTTTTGCAACCCGAAGATCATGAGCCTTATAAAAAAATCAACGTGGCACTTCACAACACGCTGCTGGAAGCCTCAAGCAACCCGTGGCTGGGCCGCTTTGTGGAGCAGGCGCACAACATTCCCTATGCGTCCGACCGCATCGTGCTGTGGGATGTCGAACACGCGGTGATTTTCAGATCGCATGGCGATCATCACCGGATAGTCGAAGCAACGATTAACCGCGACGGCGCACGCGCAGAAGCGCTGATGCGCGAACACGTCTACTATGCGGGCGTGATTTTGAAAGAAAACTACCAGCGGCTGCTGTTGGCTGCAAACAGCCTGGCTAGCGCTGCGTCAAAACCGCAAGGCTCATCATGAATTCGGGATGTCTGTAAAACTGCGCTTTTTATAGACTTACGTCTGACAATCGCTACACAATTAGGAGCTGCTTGCGCACGTATCTATTGGTCTGGAAGCGAATTTACTAGGCGAAAATGACCTGTTTTTGACGCTCAAGGGCTGCGTGAAGGTAATTTGCGACAGCAGGAGGTTTCAAACATTGCTTTGGCTTCCTTTTTAGCTATCTCACAGACTTATAAGCCAATGTAGACATGCGCGAGCAGCTCCCGAATTAATAGCTGCAGGAGGTTTAATTGGAATCTGACCCCGATTATTCGCG
>Ga0075464_10001269_pt1 | contig 11370 bp, 10 predicted proteins | sample DEB19_08_DNA_5_FD_75068 | JGI IMG/M metagenome (GOLD analysis project Ga0075464, IMG submission 75068) | Aqueous microbial communities from the Delaware River and Bay under freshwater to marine salinity gradient to study organic matter... | ecosystem: Environmental > Aquatic > Marine > Coastal ...
ATGAATCACGAGGTTGTAGCCGCGGGCGGCATCAGCGCTGGAACCCGCCGCGTCTTGCCAGCTCAGGGTGACGGGCCCGCCTTGCATGGCCTCGCCCACCAGCTCTTCGTTATAAAGGTGGTGCACGCCTGCGGTATCAACCACGCTGCGCCGTGCCAGCATGGCGCCGGGATGCACCACGATGCCCTTGAAGTCGTTGTACAGCTTGAGGTCCAGATGCAAAACCGGCAGACAGGCCTGGGCCGCCATGGCCACGGCCATGGCGTCAGTCACCACCAGGCCGTGCGCGCCACTGAATTGCTTTTGCGCTAAAAACTGACCCGCCAATACGCGCAGTCTGGAAATGTCTTCATCAGTCCTGCGGGCTAAAAAAGGGTAGTGCGCCAATGTTTGCCGCCACAGGGCGTCCGGTATGGGGCGCGAACGCTCAAAAATCTGTCGCCAGCCCTTCTGCAAGGCATTGAGCCATTCCCCTAGCATGCCAGCATCAGCGCAAACAGCTCGTTGCGAAAGTGAATGCCCAGCCGGGCAAACGCGCGGTTGCGGTAAGTTTTAACGCTGGTGACGGACAGGCCCAGCTGGCAGGCAATGCCGTCAAACGTCAGGCCTTGCAGCACCCCGGCGCAGACCTGGCGTTCACGCGGTGTGAGGGCAGGGTGATGGGCTTGCAGCTTGGCCATCAGCCGGGTGAACTGAGCCACCTTGGTGTCGGGCATCCAGAAGTCAAGATGCTTGTGCGCCATGGCCAGCAGGGCAGGGGCCAGGTCTTGAACAGCGCTGATTTGCGCGTCATCAAAAGGCCGCTGGTGCTGGTGCTGGTGGCGGTAAAAGTTGATGGCAAACAACGCGCCTTCGCCTTGTGGCTCGACAATCGACACACGCTCTGCCACACCATGCGCCTCATACACCTTGGCGCGGTGCTCGGGGGGTACTTCTTGAGCGGTGATGTGGCTGATCTGGCTGCCTGGGGGGGTGTGCTGGGTCGGGTCAGAGGCCTGTGCACGGTGCAGCAGCGTGCGGTCGCTGCGGTAGGGGCCTGACAGGTAGGCACGCCAGCAGTCGCGGGTGGTGTCGGGTACGCCGTGGCTGGCCGACATGAAAATCGCGGGCTCACACAGCGGACCCGTGCGGTAAACCGACCATGAGGCTGCCGGCAGCATGGGGTACACGCTGTCGAGCGGGGTCTGGTCAAAACAGCTGTGCCCCACATGCACCATGGCGTTGGTCAGTACGCCCAGCAGCGCCCTGGCCGTGCTGGCGGGTTGTTCGCTCAGGTCCCATTGCCTCATGGTGATGCTTTCATGGCTGCGTGGATTGCAGGGTGTGGGGTGGAGTGTGTGAGTGGCGTTTTGTCATCTTCTGGGATGACAGGATTTTCACACCGGCTGCGTAGACTGGGCGCTATGACAAACGCTATGCCTGCTGACCTATTTGCCCATCTTGCGGTGCCCACGCAAACTTTTTTTGCCGACCTGTCGGTCACGGTGGGTGCGCCGCAAGAAGTGGGCAGCACCGCACAAGGCTTTCGGCGGGTGATTCCAATCACTGGCGGCAGCGCCCTTTAAGGCTGATTGATCAAACCAGAGGGATGCGCTTGAAGCCCGCGTTTGACAGGCGCATCACTTCAAGCCGTGGTGGCTTGGCGGCTGCGTCCCAGTCGCTCAGCACCACGCGCTGCAAGCCGTTGCCTAAATCGTGGGTAGCGGGTTTGTGGGTGTGGCCGTGAATCAGCGTGGTGGCGTCGGCTTGCAGCAGCAGTAGCCGGGCAGCTTGGGCGCAAACATCCGCGTACTCAGCACCTGATTTTTTACGCGCCTCGCTTTGCTCGCGCAGACCGCGAGCGATGGCCTGGCGCTCAGCCAGCGGCTTTGTTAAAAAGGCCTGCTGCCAGTCAGCGCTGCGTACTTGCTGGCGAAACGCCATATAGGCCGTGTCGTCCAGACACAGCGCATCACCATGCGACAGCATCCAGCGCTGGTGGTTGAAGCTTAAAACAGTGGGGTCATGGAGCAGCGTGGTGTTGCAGGCTCCCATCAGGCTGCTGCCGACCAGAAAGTCCCGGTTGCCGTGCATGAAAAAGGTGGGGACGCGGGCAGCAGTTTGCTCAAGGATTTGGGCGCATTGCTGTTCAAAGCCGTGCTCTTGCAGCACGTCATCGCCTACCCAGACTTCAAACAAATCACCCAGCAGGAAGACCGCATCGGCTGGCGTGGTTTGCATGTAGCCCCGCCACGCATCAAAGGTGGCTGGCTCAATAGCCTGCAGATGCAGATCGGAAATGAAATCAACCGCTTGCCAGCTTGGCCCAGCGGTCAATTCCATGACGTCCATTACAGTGCAACTGCCTTTTCAATAATCACGTCGGTCACAGGCACGTCGCCATGGCCGCCTTTGTTGCCAGTTTTGACGCCTTCAATCTTGTCCACCACGTCCATACCGCTCACAACTTTGCCAAACACGGCATAGCCCCAGCCCGAACCGCTGGGTGCGGTGTGGTTTAAAAAGCCGTTGTTCGATGCGTTGATAAAAAACTGCGAGCTGGCTGAATGCGGCTCGTTGGTACGCGCCATGGCGACCGTGTATTTGTCGTTTTTCAAACCATTCGTCGCTTCATTTTCAATGTTGGCGTCGGTGTCTTTCTGTTTCATACCCACAGCAAAACCGCCACCCTGAACCATGAAGCCAGGGATCACACGGTGAAACACCGTGCCTGCGTAATGGCCTTTGGCCACATAGCTCAAAAAGTTGGCAACGGTCTTGGGGGCTTTGTCAGCGTCGAGTTCCAGAGTGATGACGCCGTGATCAGCGATGTGGAGTTCGACTTTGGGGTTGCTCATGAGGATGCTTTCGGTGGTTTAGTTAAGAAGGATGGCTGATTTGATAAGGACAGGCGTTTTGGGCACGTCCGTTGGGAAAGGCCCGCCAGCGCCCGTGGGCGTGGCCTTGATTTTGTTGACCACATCCATACCGGAGGTGACCTTGCCGAACACCGTGTAACCAAACAGTTGCGATGCACCCAGCAATTGGGCGCGTGGCGTATTTTCATACACGCGGCCGCCATACTCAAAGCGCGGCACGGGGTCGCCTGGCGGAATGATGGTGGGGTCTAAAAACGCGTTGTCCTTGACGTTGATGAAGAACTGCGACGAGGCGGAGTTGGGGTCATTGGTTCGCGCCATGGCAAGCGTGCCCTCGATGTTGCGTGGCCCGCCTTTGGCCAGTGCTTCCTGGCCTTCATGCGCGACAGGTGGGCGGGTTGACTTTTGCTTGTAGTCGGTGTCAAAGCCGCCGCCCTGCACCATGAAATTGCTGATCACGCGGTGAAAAATCGTGCCGTCGTAATGCTTGTCTTTGACGTATTGCAAAAAGTTGGCCACGGTTTTGGGGGCTTTGTCTGGATAGACCTCGACCACGAATTCACCTTCACTGGTCACGAAGCGGACCTTGGGTGCAGCCTGTGCGAAGGCGGTGGCAGTGGATGACACGGCTACCCAAAAAACAGCCATAGCAACCGTGCGGCGGGATGTGGAAAAAGCGCTTCTCATCCGACACTTCCTTCAAAAAATATTTTCCACTGGCCTGCCTGGCGCGTCCAGTACTGGCGTTTGGTCTGGCCCGATCGGGCACCTTTGATCAGCTCGCCAAAAGTGACCACCATGGTGTCATTGCTGTCGGTCCAGCGCAAATAGGAGACGTCTTTGAGTTGCAGGCTTCGTCCGCCCAACTGCTTGACCTCGGCCTGCACAAGTGGTGTGTAGTCTGAGAGTTTTTTGCCATAGCTGCTGAAGTCACTTGAATACCAACCCATCAGTCTGGCCATGTCACCGCTAGATTTGGCGCTGCTCCAGCCGTTCAGTGCTTCTTCAAAACTCTTGCCTTCAGCAACGGTCGTCATGGGAGCCACCCATTTCAGGCTTTGCGCAATCACCACCGGGGTTGTACGAACCTGCACGGTTTTGATAATGCGTTCCAGATCGGGATTGGCCAGTACCACGCAACCATCGGTCGCCAGCGGTGCGCGCGAAAACTGGGCAGAGGGCGTACCGTGCAGCCAGATGCCGCTGCCCGTTTTGCCGCGCTTGACGTCCAGCTGGTTGGGGTAATTGATGGGCAGAGCCCCTGAGCCATAAAAATCCTTGAGCGATTTGCGGTCCAGGTTGCTGGTGATGAAGTACACGCCAAGTGGGGTGCGCAAATCTCCTTCGGCGGCCTTTTCTGTGCCCGATTTGCCGACTGATATGTAGTAGTCCGCCAGCAGCTTCAAGCCTGTGGGTGAGTTTTCAAACAAGTACAGCCGGGACTTGCCCGCATCTACGGCGATGGCATGTTTATTTTGTGAAGACAGCGCGATGAACTGCGGAGGAATCAGACCCGCCGCAGGGCGCTCGCGCAGGGCTTGCAGGCGCAACAGGGACTCCCTGCGCAGTTCTTGCAGTTGCGGGGCTGCGGCCCTGGCAGTGGTGTCGGGCACATCACCCAGGTTGCGCACCGGCCGCAGTTGTGCCGTCAGCAGGTCGCCGTACACCAGTTGCGCGAGCTGAAAATTCGGATGCTCACGCACCAGGCTTTCGGCCAGCGGCATGGCCTCACGGGTTTTGGCCTGACCAATCAGCTTGTAAATGTCAATCAGTCGCGCTTCAGCCTGACCGTCGCGGTTTTCAGAATTCGCAAGGGCATGGGCTGCTGCAGTGCGTGATTTGCGCGACGACTTTTTGGGCTTGCCTGCATTGGCCTCAAGTTCCGTATCGGCCTTTTTGCGTTTCCTTTTTTCGGCATGTGCAGACGGCGCAGCTGCGGTCAGCAGCATGGCCACCGAGGTGGCGATCAACAGAAAAAAGAAGGACGCCCGCTTCATGCGTGGTTGCTCAGGAATAAACAGACGCTGCAAAGTCAGGGCGAGGCTGAAATGCACCAATGTTCGGTCAGTAGACTGCCCAACGATCAACTTGTAGATTCCTTGACGATCACCCAGCGGTCACCGGCCTTGACCAGGTCCAGCGTCTTGCGGCTGGAGACGTTCAGGGCGTCGGCGTTGTAAGCCTGCTTGAATTTGACAGTGGCTTTGTTGCCGTTGACGGTAACTGCCAGGTCGTTCAGCTTGACGCTGATGCGCGACTTGCCCATGATGCGGCTGCGGCGGTCTTCTTCCCAAGCTTTGCGGCCAACGCTGCCCGGCGGGTCAAACTCTTTGCCGTATGCCCCAAGGTAGCCGGTCATGTCTTTGGCTGCCCAGGCCGCTGCCCAGTTGCGCACAGCCGTCTCCACATCTTTGTTAGCTCCGTTGACAGGCGCTGCCGACACCGCAGGAGCCGTCACCGGTGCGGCTGCAGGTACGGCTGCAGGTACGGCTGCAGCAGGTTTGGCAGTGGCCACCGGCAATGCGGTGGCCGGCAAGGACGACTGCGCTGCCGTTCCTGGCCGCTGGCCCTTTGCATCTGGCGCAAAAAGTGTGCGAATCAGTGCCAGTTTTGGTTGCACCCCGGTGTTGCTACCGTCAAGCTGCAAGGCCTTGTTGTAAGCCTGGCTGGCCAGTTTGGCATACACATCGCCCAGATTTTCGTGCGCTGTCGCGTAGCTGGGGTTGGTGCGTATCGCCATTTCAAGCGCGGCTCTGGCTTTGTCAAACTGACTTTGGCTGGCGTACAACACCGCCAGGTTGTTGTACGGTTCGGGCAGCTCGGGGTAGTCTTGTGTAATTTGCGTGAAAGTCGCAATCGCGTCTGCCGGTTTGCCAGACTCCGTTTGAATCACGCCCTTGATAAAGCGCATTTGAGGCCCGCGCGGCTTGCCTGCCAAATACTGGTCAGCTTTGACCAAAGCTTCTGCCAGCTTGCCTGAGCGCATTAAGGCATTGACGTCGTCGTGTTCGTCTGCGTGCGCGGCTGTTGCAGCGAGCAGTGCAGCCATGCAAACGGTCTGAAAAGCGGCGGCGATAAGTGCGCGGCTGGACTTTTTCGAGATGGATGCTGGTGTGACCATAGGACCTCTTGGATGGATGATACTTTTGAGCCCGGTCCCGGGCCTGTTCCGGCCACACAGGTGGGCTCGTTATACTCTTTAATTGTAGCCCATGGCGAAAGTTTCTCACACCCAGCCGAGCCTTTTTAGCTCGGTCACCAGCCCCCAACCAGTCATTCCATGAGCCTTCGCATTTACAGCACGCTGAGCCGCCGCGTGGAAGAGTTTTTGCCCCTGATTTCGGGGCAGGTTCGCATGTATGTTTGCGGCATCACGGTGTACGACCTGTGTCATATCGGTCATGCCCGGGCCAATGTGGCGTTTGACTTTATCCAGCGCTGGCTGCGCAGCAGCGGCTATGCGGTCACTTTCGTGCGCAACATCACCGACATCGACGACAAGATCATTGCCCGCGCCGTCAAGAACAACGAGTCGATCAAGGCCCTGACCGAGCGCATGGTGCAAGAGATGTACCGCGACTTTGACGCCCTGGGCATCGCCCGGCCCGACCACGACCCGCGCGCGACCGACTACGTGCCGCAGATGCTGGACATCACCCAAACGCTGGTCGGCAACGGCCTGGCTTACCAGGCCAGCAACGGGGACGTGAACTTTGCGGTACGCAAATTCCCGGGCTACGGCAAGCTGTCTGGCAAGTCACTGGACGAGCTGCAGGCAGGTGAACGCGTCGCGGTGGATGACGGCAAAGGCGACCCGCTGGACTTTGTTTTGTGGAAGTCCGCCAAACCGGCCGAGCCCGATGATGCCAAATGGGGCAGCGCCTACGGCCCCGGTCGGCCCGGCTGGCATATTGAATGCTCCGCCATGGCCTGCGCGCTGCTGGGAGAGAGCTTTGACATTCACGGTGGCGGCGCAGATTTGCAGTTCCCGCACCATGAAAATGAAATCGCCCAGAGCGAAGGCGCCTTTGGCAAGCCGATGGCCAAATACTGGATGCACAACGGCTTTGTCAACATCGACAACGAAAAAATGTCCAAAAGCCTGGGCAACTTTTTCACCGTTCGCGACGTGCTGAAAAAGTACGATGCCGAGACGGTTCGATTCTTTCTGGTGCGGGCGCACTACCGCAGCGCCTTGAACTACAGCGACGTGCATCTGGACGACGCTCGGGTGGCTTTGAAGCGGCTGTACACCACGCTGGATGGGGTCAAGCCTGCTGAGGTGACCACGGATTGGACGAACCCGTTTGCCGCCCGTTTTAAAGCGGCGATGGACGATGACTTTGCCACCCCTGAAGCCGTGGCGGTATTGTTTGACCTGGCCAGCGCGGTCAATAAAACCCGCTCTGTAGCAGACGCTGGCTTGCTCAAAAGCCTGGGCGCTTGCCTGGGGCTGTTGCAGGCTGACCCGGCGGCGTATTTGCAGGCAGGCTCGGTGCTTGATGAAGCCAGTATCCAGCAGCTGATTGCCCAGCGGGCAGCCGCCAAAACCGCCAAAAACTTTGCCGAGGCTGACCGCATCCGGCAGGACCTCTTGAGCCAGGGCATTGAGCTCAAAGATTCACCCAACGGCACGATGTGGGTCGCCAAAACATGATTTTTACCTGCCATTTTTGCCTCCAGGCCAATAAATACATGTGCGAGCAGCTATGAAAAAAATAGCAATTGCGGATCCCGTAGACGTGGTCAACACCACGCCAGACTATTGGCTGGAGGCCTGCAAGCACCTGGTCAAGAAAGACCGGGTCATGAAGCGGCTGATTCCGCAGTTTCCTGACACCACACTGCAATCGCGCGGCGACGCCTTCAGCACGCTGGCGCGCAGCATTGTGGGCCAGCAAATTTCTGTGAAGGCAGCGCAAACTGTTTGGCACCGGTTTGAGGCGCTGCCCAAGAAGATGACGCCGGGCAATGTCCTGAAGCTCAAGGTGGACGACATGCGCGCCACTGGCCTGAGTGCGCGCAAGATTGAATACCTGGTCGATTTGTCGATTCACTTTGACGCAGGCACGGTACACGTCAAGGACTGGCAGGCGATGGATGACGAGGCCATCATTGCCGAGCTGGTGGCCATTCGCGGCATTGGCCGCTGGACGGCCGAGATGTTTTTGATGTTTTACCTGCGCCGGCCCAACGTGCTGCCGCTCGATGATGTGGGCCTGATCAACGGCATCGCCAAAAATTATTTCTCTGGCGAATCCGTTAGCCGCAGTGACGCGCGCGAGGTGGCTGCCGCCTGGGCGCCATACTGCAGCGTCGCAACTTGGTATATTTGGCGCTCGCTCGACACCCCACCCGTTCTGAAGGAATGATTCATGGCTAAAAAGACCTTCCTTGACTTTGAGCGGCCCATTGCCGATCTTGAAGAGAAAATCGAAGAGCTGCGCTACGTGCAAACCGAGTCAGCGGTTGATATTTCAGAAGAGATTGACCAGCTTGCCAAGAAAAGCCAGCAACTTACTAAAGACATCTACAGTGATTTGACGCCCTGGCAGATCACCAAAATTGCCCGTCACGCAGAGCGGCCCTACACGCTGGACTATGTTCGTGAAATCTTCACGGATTTTGTCGAGCTGCATGGCGACAGGCATTTTTCGGACGATTTGTCCATCGTTGGCGGCCTGGCGCGGTTTAACGGCACGGCCTGCATGGTGCTGGGCCACCAAAAAGGTCGCGACACCAAAGAACGCGGCCTGCGCAACTTTGGCATGAGCAAGCCCGAGGGGTACCGCAAGGCGCTGCGCCTGATGAAGACCGCAGAAAAGTTCAAGCTGCCCGTCTTCACGTTTGTAGACACGCCTGGCGCTTACCCTGGCATTGACGCAGAAGAACGCGGCCAGTCTGAAGCCATCGGGCGCAATATTTTTGAAATGGCGCAGCTAGAAGTGCCGATCATCACCACCATCATTGGGGAAGGCGGCTCGGGCGGGGCACTGGCCATCTCGGTGGCAGACCAGGTGGTGATGCTGCAATATTCCATTTACTCGGTCATCAGCCCGGAAGGCTGCGCCTCGATTTTGTGGAAGACCTCTGACAAGGCTGAAGTTGCCGCTGAAGCGCTGGGGATTACCGCGCACCGACTGAAAGCGCTCGGCGTGATCGACAAGATCGTCAACGAGCCGGTCGGCGGTGCGCACCGCGACCACAAACAGATGGCGGCGTTTTTAAAGCGCGCCTTGAACGACGCGTTCAGGCAGGTCAGCGATTTGAAGGTCAAGGAACTGCTGGACAGGCGCTATGACCGGCTGCAAAGTTATGGCCGATTTACCGACATCAAAGCTGACGCCAAATAATCTGGCGGGTCTGAATGTGGCCATTCAGACACCCGTAGCCGTCGCCTACAGCGGTGGCGCAGATTCCACTGCTTTGTTGTTGATGCTGGCGCAACAACACCCCGGCCGGGTGCAGGCCATTCATATTCACCACGGCTTGCAGGCTGCAGCAGATGACTTCGCGGCGCATTGCGCGGCGTTTTGCGCAGCACTCGGTGTACCGCTGCATGTGCTGCATGTGAACGCCAAGCCAATAACCGGCCAAAGCCCGGAAGATGCGGCGCGCAGGGCGCGTTATGCGGCGTTGTCAGGCAAAGTCATCGCGTTAAATAATGCCCTGCATAAAGCTTTAAACAGCTCATCAAGCCAACAAGAAACAGTGCAAGCTGCTATTCAAACAGTAGCTATTGCCCAGCACGCTGATGACCAGATTGAAACGCTGCTGCTGGCGCTCAGCCGTGGGGCAGGGTTGCCGGGTTTGTCGGCGATGCCTGCCAGCTGGCAGCGTGATGGCGTTGAGTTTGTTCGTCCCCTGCTGGGCATGAGATCGCAAGACATTCGCAGTTGGCTCACCGCCCACGGCTTGGCTGCCAGGCATCCGGGCAGCGGCAACCTGGGCCAGGGCTGGGTTGAAGACCCGACAAATACAGACACCCAATTTACCCGTAACCGCATTCGCCACGAGCTGATTCCCGCGCTTGAAAACGCCTTTCCGCAGTTCAGGCAAACCTTCGCACGATCGGCGGCGCATGCCGCTCAGGCGCAATCGTTGCTGCTGCAAGTCGCCGCTGGGGACATGGCCAGCACGGGCAACCCGCCGCGCATTGACGCCTTGCAGGGCTTGAGCCCAGAGCGTCAGGGCAATCTGCTGCGCCATTGGCTAAAAAGCACGTACCGGGTCAGCCCCAGCACCGCGCAACTGGCCGAGCTGCAAAGCCAGATCGCCAACTGCACCGACCGGGGTAAGCGAATTCACATCAAAGTGGCCAGCGGCCATGTTGAGCGCCATGGCGATGCGCTTGCGTACTTACCCTAGTCTGCCTGCACAGGCTGGCTATAATTTAACGCTTTGCCAAACGTTGGCAAGGTCTTTTCATTCAAACAAAAAATGGCTTTAATCGTTCATAAATATGGCGGCACGTCGATGGGTTCTACCGAACGCATCAGGAACGTCGCCAAGCGCGTGGCCAAGTGGGCACGCGCCGGTCACCAGATGGTGGTGGTGCCCAGCGCCATGTCTGGCGAAACCAATCGTTTGCTGGGCTTGGCCAAAGAGCTGTCACTCAGCTCGCCTGGCGACACACACAGCCGCGAGCTTGATGCACTGGCTGCAACCGGCGAGCAGGCGTCCAGCGCCTTGCTCGCCATCGCATTGCAAGCCGAAGGCATGCCGTCGGTCAGTTATGCAGGGTGGCAAGTTGCCATCAAAACCAACTCGGCCTACACCAAGGCGCGCATTGAGTCGATCGATGACAAGAAAGTGCGCGCTGATTTAAATGCAGGCAAGGTCGTCATCATCACCGGCTTTCAGGGCGTTGATGAGGCGGGCAACATCACCACGCTGGGGCGCGGCGGCTCTGACACATCCGCCGTGGCGATTGCCGCAGCGCTCAAGGCCCATGAATGCCTGATTTATACCGACGTCGACGGCGTGTACACCACCGACCCGCGCGTGGTACCCGAGGCGCGCCGCTTGACCACCGTGAGCTTTGAAGAGATGCTGGAAATGGCGTCGATGGGCTCGAAGGTTTTGCAAATCCGCTCAGTGGAGTTTGCCGGCAAATACAAGGTGCCCCTGCGGGTACTGTCCAGCTTTACCGACTGGGACATGGACATCAACGAAGAGGCCAAATCTGGCACGCTCATCAGCTTTGAGGAAGACGAAAAAATGGAACAAGCCATCGTATCGGGCATCGCATTTAACCGCGACGAAGCCAAAATATCCGTGCTCGGCGTGCCCGACACCCCCGGTATTGCTTACCAAATTCTGGGTGCCGTCGCTGACGCAAACATCGAAGTCGATGTGATCATTCAAAACATCAGCAAGGAAGGCAAAACCGACTTCAGCTTCACCGTGCACCGCAACGACTACGCCAAGGCGATGGACTTGCTCAAGGCCAAAGTGTTGCCCGCGCTCAATGCCACGGAAGTGATTGGCGACGCCAAGATCTGCAAGGTCA
>Ga0075464_10001271_pt1 | contig 11365 bp, 11 predicted proteins | sample DEB19_08_DNA_5_FD_75068 | JGI IMG/M metagenome (GOLD analysis project Ga0075464, IMG submission 75068) | Aqueous microbial communities from the Delaware River and Bay under freshwater to marine salinity gradient to study organic matter... | ecosystem: Environmental > Aquatic > Marine > Coastal ...
CAGCTGCATAACCGCCGCTTCCGCCACCTAAAACTACGAGATCAAAGTTAGACACGCGTACCGACTCCTTCACCAACGAGCACCACGAAGAGGCTTGATTGGTTCCTATCTTGCCAGTTTTGGACGCTGATTACGAAATGGCGGCAGATTCGGCGAGCGCGACCAAGGAGCGCAGGGCAACGCCTGTGCCACCCACTGGCGTATATCCGTAAGGTTGGCCTTCGTTATAGGCAGGGCCTGCAATATCGAGGTGTAACCAAGGTAACTCTGGTGCAATGAACTCTTTTAGGAAGAGTCCACCAACCATCATGTTTCCCATACGTTCACCGCTATTTGCCATATCAGCAACTGGCGAATCAAGTGATGCGCGGAGTTCGATTGGAAGTGGCATTGGCCAGAACGCTTCACCAACTTCTTTGGTAATCGAGAAGAAGTGATCGCTAAATTCTTGGTTATTGGTCATGATCGCACTCGTGCGTGTTCCGAGCGCTACAACCTGTGCACCAGTGAGAGTTGCAACATCAACGATGCCGTCTAGATCTTTATTCTCTTGCGCTTTAACAAGTGCATCACCGAGAACTAAGCGTCCTTCTGCATCAGGATTTAATACTTCAATGGTCTTGCCACCGTACATTGTGATGATGTCACTAGGACGTGTTGCAGTATCGCTAACCATATTCTCGGCAAGCGGTGCATATGCATCTATTGCTATTGGCAACTTCAAAAGCGCGATTGCGAGAGTAGCGGCGCAAACTGCGGCAGCTCCTGACATATCTGATTTCATCGCTTCCATACCAACTGCTGGTTTAAGGGCGAGGCCGCCAGTATCGAAGGTGATTCCTTTTCCAACGTAGGCAAAGTTCTTAACCGCCTTCGCCTTGACCGGACGGTATGAAATTTGCAGCAATCTTGGAGGATTTGATGAACCTTGGCCTACTGCGGTAATTCCACCGTAGCCCTTGCTCTTTAACTGCGACTCGGTCATTACCGAAACCTTTAAGCCGGCACCTGCTCCGCCAGTTTTTTTCACTAGATCGGTAAAGATTTTGCAGAATGATTCAGGCGTTAGATGGCTTGGGGGAGTATTAATTAAATCTCTAACAATTGCGACTTGATCTCCAATGACTGCCGCACGTTTGACGGCGGCTTTCGCCTTGGAATCTTGAGCAAGTGAGGAATGAACGGTTACAGATTTTAGACTTGGTTGGCGATCGCTTAGCGAGTCCACTCGGAATTTATTGAAGACATAGGCCCCGAGTAGCGCTCCCTCGGCAACTGCAGCCACAGCAGAAACCTTTTTCATCGGAAGCGAAAAGGTTGCACTTGAATTACCGGCCAAGGCGCGTGCGGCAGCGCCTGCGGCGCGGCGCAAGGTTTCGTTATCGAAAGTGGTCTTGGATTCCCCGAGACCGGTAAAAACTAATAGCCGAGTTGTGGTTCCAGCAATTTTGATAACTTCATCTGCTTTTCCCGTTGCGTTTAGATCGGCGAGCAAGGGAAGGAGTTTCTTAGGATCTAGGGCGATATCGCCGCTTTCGATCGAAAGGGAGTTCTTACCTTTCTTATGCGAGAGCCCAACTACCAAAATCTCATCTTTGATGATCCCATCGGTGAGGTGGACCGTCGTCATTTCTTGCTCCTTAAGTTTTCACCATTAAAGTTAAATGGCTCTTTAAAGTAGTGTGGGTGCTCGGGTAAGTGTAAGTTGTCTTCATGAAAAATTCACCACTTGCCGATAAGCATCACGCTCTCAATGCGAAGATGGCCGATTTTGGCGGCTGGTTGATGCCGATTGAGTACCCAGGTGCTGGAGTACTCGCTGAGCACTCGGCAGTTCGCGAGCGTGTTGGAATCTTTGATGTTTCGCATTTAGGAAAGGTAAGCGTTAAGGGCCAAGGAGCGCTGGAATTTCTGAACTCAATCTTTACCAATGATTTAGATCGTATTGAAGATGGCCAAGCGCAATACACGCTCCACTGCAACGCATCGGGCGGAGTTATCGATGATCTAATCGTCTATCGCAACAGCTCAACTGATCTCTTTCTTATCCCGAACGCTTCGAATACCTCAGCTGTTGTTGCTGCGCTCTTGGAAGTTGCACCTGCCACAATCTCAATCACAAACCTCCACGAAAAATTTGGAGTAATTGCGGTTCAAGGTCCAAAGTCGAAAGCGGTCATCGAATCTCTTGGTTTAAACCCAGCAATGGATTACATGGCATTTGAGCATGTGCAAATTTCCGGAAAGCCCGTGATTCTCTGCCGTACTGGATACACAGGGGAACATGGGTATGAAATTGTTCCTACCTGGGAGGATGCACCTTTAGTTTGGGATTCACTTGTAAAGGCGATCGCTCCATTTCAAGGTCAGGTTTGCGGTCTCGGCGCACGCGATACCTTGCGAACTGAAATGGGATATCCACTGCACGGCCATGAGTTAACTCTAGAAATCTCACCAGTCCAGGCTTCCGCTGCTTGGGCTATTGGGTGGGATAAACCAGGCTTTAGCGGTTCTTCATCTTTAGTAGCACAACGAGAAGCAGGAACTCATACCAAATTGCGCGCGCTCATCAGCCAAGATCGTGGCATCCCTCGCGCCGGCATGCAGGTAAAGAATGCCCAAGGTGCAGTTGTTGGTGAAGTAACTAGTGGAACATTTTCGCCATCACTAAAGAAGGGCATCGCTTTAGCGTTGATAAATCCCGAATATGAAGTCGGTGATGAGCTGACGATTGATGTCCGAGGTAGAGATAGCCTGGCGATAATTGCCAAACTACCGTTGGTCACTTCAAACGTTCGATAAATTGAACAGGCGTCAAAAAAGAGGCTTTTAATTGCGTTCTTCGCAGCGCAGATAAAACTGCTGGACCGGTTACCACAATCAGAATTGATGTAAGAAGAGCGCGCGGAATATCCCATGCCATCGAAGAGATGAAGTGGAAGGTTATAAATCTTTGTAAATTATCTGTGATTGCCGCACCTGCTTGATACGAAAGTTGTGTGTCAGCTCCCAAAGCCCACGGCCAGAACTGTAAATCCATAAGCAATCCGAAGATGAGCGAGGATAAAACTGCCATAATAATCAATAGCAAAATTTCCGATCGTCCGCGCAGTTGCTTGAGAAACGAACCCGCAAAGAGTCCGACAAGGGCAGCAGCAAAGAGTTGATAGGAAAGCCATGGACCAAATCCACCGGTGAGTATTGCTGAGGTAAGCATTCCAAGAAAGCCGAGCAAGAAACCAAATGCAGATCCGAAGACGCGCGCTGCCAGAATTAGTAGAAACCACATTGGTTCAATTCCAACTGCTCCAGCTCCTAACGGGCGTAAAGCGGCAAGAAGCGCTGCCAGCGTTCCTAAGAGCGCAACAGATTTGGCATCTAGACCTGAATCACTTAGTTGAGCGATGAGAAGGAATGCTGCAGCAGGGATGGCTGCCCAGAAGAAGTACTGTGCAAAATGAGAAATTGATTGAGTTGGTGCAACGAATGGCCAAGTAAAACCGGCAAATGCGAAGATCGAAGTGACACCGAGTGCAATTTTTGATCTTAAGCTAAAGCGATAGATATCACTGGTTAAGTACCTCATTGAATTTCAGGGCTCTCTTCAAAACCATTCATTACATCTTGCACGGTTAGCCATCTGCGGGGAGCCATAACCTTGGCGACTTGTGGGGCAAATGCAGGTGATGACAACAAGATATCTAGGGTTGGGCCGTCGGCAACAATCTCACCTTCAGAAAGGAAGATCACTCGATCTGCGAGCTCTGCAACTAGTTCCACATCATGGGTAGCGATGATTACAGACTTGCTTGGTTGTGCAGTAAACTCTTTGAGAATACTTATCAATAGAGTTTTCGATTGATAGTCCAATCCGCGAGTTGGCTCATCGAGTATCAGAGCGCGGGGCTGTGCTGATAAAACTACTGCGAGAGCGAGAGCGAGCCGTTGCCCTTCAGATAAATCCCGAGGATGGGTCTTCTCGGAAATTGATGGAACCAAAGTCTTTAGCAATTGCAAGGTTGTACCGCTTTCCACCTCGTTATCCTTATCTGCTTGAGCGCATTCCTGTCCAACGCTCTGGGCGTACAACAAATCACTTGGCTCTTGTGGAATGTACCCGACAGTGGTCCGACGTTGTTTGCCTTTGAGATCTGCGGGATCGAGGTCAAAGATTGAAATCTGACCGCGGTCTAGGTTTTTAACTCCAACTATCGATTGTAGAAGCGAGCTTTTCCCCGCGCCATTACGCCCCATAAGAGCAACAATTTCTCCTTCATAGATTGTTGTTGAAACTTCCTTTAACGCAATATGCGATCCATAAGAAATTCCTACACCTTTTAATGAAATTGCAGTTGGACCGACCTTATGAATACTGTGTGGTTTATCGCGGCCCTGAGTGCGAACCTCTTCGGTCATACGTCGCACATCTCGCACATTTAGCCCAACTTGGCCAAGGGATAGCGCACGCGAGAGGTGGACAATTGGTGGAGCAATTTCAGATTTGCGCAGAATGTTTTCTGGGATATCTATTTCGGCTTGGCCATCGCCGGCGATGTGGATGATGCGATCTGCAAAGCCAATTACTCGCTCCAAACGGTGCTCGGCAATTACTACAGTCAAACTCAAGTCATGAACCAAGCGATGGATTATGGATAGAACTTCTTCTGCAGCTATTGGGTCGAGTGCGCTAGTTGGTTCATCTAAAACCAAAATCTTCGGATGCATGACCAGTGCACTACCGATTGCTAGCCGTTGTTGTTCGCCACCGCTGAGAGTAGAAATAGCCCGATTTCGTAGTGGTGCCAGTGCTAAGAGATCCAAGATTTCTTCGACACGTTTGCGCATCACATCGGGTGGCATATTTAGAGATTCCATCCCGAAGACGAGTTCTTCCTCAACGGTATCGGTGACAAATCCGGTACTTGGATTCTGCCCAACTATTCCAATGAGATGGGCTAACTCTCCCGGTCGCACAAGTTGAGTTGAAATACCGTCTACCGAGACATCACCTGCAAGTATTCCTCCAGTGTGATGAGGCACTAGTCCATTTATCAAACGTAAGAGTGAAGATTTTCCGGTACCAGTTGAACCAATAACCAGAACCATTTCACCTTCCTGGATAGAAAAAGTAAGACCTTCCAAGATCGTCTTTGTTGATGTTGGATAGACCAGCGATACATTTGAAAACTTAATCACGTAGTCACCATCCAAATAGTCATCGCCCAGATCAGCCCACTCGCAAAGATTGCCGAATCAGCAACCCGCCAGTTGATTGGTCGATATCTACTTCGTGATCTATTGACTCCATAACCTCGCGCATCCATGGCGGCGGCAAGGTCTAGGGATTTTGAAAGAGCCTCCTCCAATAGTGGCAGAGCAATAGATTTGAACTTTGGTCTTTCATCACCCCTTAACACTCGTGCTCGTTTGATGCGCGAGTAACTTGCCACCAATTGAGGAAGAGACGAAGTAGCTATTACTAAGGCAACACCAAATTCATAGACCATCACTGGCAGCACTCTGAGCATTTTATGGGGGCTAGTTAAAGAAACTGCGGCGCCAAAGAGTGCAATCACTGATGTAATAACGAGACCTTCATGCAGCGAAGCCAGAAGTCTTTCTTGAGTTATGACACCACCAATTCGAATTCCGGCCATCCAACTTGGCAGTGGCACAATCGGAACTTCAGCAATTTTCGTTCCGGGGATCGGCACACCAATTAACACGCCAGTCAATGCGCGAATAATCAGGATAAAGATTCCCAAACGCAGCGAAAACCAAAAGCTTTTAGACCAGGGGAAGTTGCCGGCAAGTTTGGAGACCAAGATCGCTGCGCCCAACACGACGGCAATGGAGTAGATCGCGCTGTCGGCACGGATGACTGTGACGATTATGGCGATACTCCAAAGCCACCATGTGAGTGGATGCAACGATTTCATCTAAAGAGGCCAGTTATTACTTCTTTAGGGAGGCAGGTGTTGGGATTTCAACGCCACATTCTTTAGCGGGATAGCCATTGAGCCCACAGATCAACCCGCTTTTTGCGGCACGAACTTTTAACGCCATTCCAAGCACATCTATACCTTGTGAGGTTTTCGCGGTGCGGACACAAGTGGTAATTGTCTTTGGAATCTTTTCGCCCTTTGGTGCATAAGCCTTAGCGCCGAAATCGACCACTAGCGCAATGCGTTTGGTGTCCTTATCCGCCTTGGTTTTGCCGCAGATAGATTCAAAGTTTGGTTTGGCGATTGGAGGAGTAGATGGGATGTCGTCGCTACTAAAGACAAATGACCAACCTTCAACAGCGCCATCTTCGAGATCAACAGTTGGACCGGTCAGCGCTGCTGTCCACTTTGTAGCACCCGGTGCGGCTTGGTAGTAGCCCCAATAGCGCCAACCTTTATCGGCGGCGTTTGCTGGTGAGACAGGTGCAAATTGTGCGATTGCAGTCATTAAAAGGGTTAAAACAAGGGTGAATTTTTTGGATGATTTTACGCTTAACATTTTTCTTTGGAGCCTCTCTAAAAGTCAGAGCCTCACGGGGTAGCGCAATAAAAGCGATAAACACTTTTCTTGGGACTACGCCCCGCAAACCTCGGCGGGTGTTGGTCTAAAGCGCTTTCTGGTGAGGTAATCCGACTTGAACGATTTCGTTCTCACGGTTGCGGGTCAGCGTCGGATTCTCACCGACTTCCCCTCAAGAGAAAGTTAAAGCTATGAAATTGTTTCTACCTGCGAAGACAACCATAGCTTGGCCCCTAGTGCAATCCACCACGCATGGCGGAAATTAGGAGGTATGGTTTCTCCCATGGAATATCGTCGCCTTGGCAGTTCAGGTATGTATGTCTCAGAAATTTCTTATGGAAACTGGATTACGCATGGCTCACAAGTTGAAGCCGATGCCGCGGTTAAGTGCGTTCGCACCGCTTTCGATCTAGGAATCACGACTTTCGATACCGCAGATGTCTATGCCGCAACGAAGGCAGAGACTGTTCTTGGGCGTGCGCTAAAGGGAATTAAGCGCGAATCTTACGAGCTCTTTACCAAGGTTTATTGGCCAACTGGCACCGGCAAGAACGATCGCGGACTTTCACGTAAGCACATCATTGAATCGTGCAACGCATCTCTTAAGCGTTTAAATACCGATCACATCGATCTTTACCAGATGCACAGATTCGACTATGAGACGCCACTTGAGGAATCTCTGAGCGCATTTGATGATTTGATCCGCGCCGGAAAGGTTCACTACATAGGTTTTTCTGAATGGAACGCCAAGCAAATCGCAGACGCGCTGCGCATCCAAGATGCTAAGGGTTACAACCGTTTTGTTTCTAGCCAGCCGCAATATTCCGCTCTTTGGCGTGTGATCGAGAGCGAAGTTGTTCCTCTAAGTAAGCGCGAAGGTATTGGACAAATAGTCTGGTCACCAATGGCGCAAGGAGTTTTGACTGGAAAATATCTGCCTGGAAAGAAGCCTCCGATTGGATCACGAGCAACGGATAAGAAATCTGGCGCCGGAATGATTTCCCGCTGGATGCGCGATGAGGTATTGAGCGCCGTCCAAAATCTAGCTCCAATCGCGAAGGATCTCGATTTAACGATGGGTCAGTTATCGATTGCTTGGGTTCTGCAGAATTCAAATGTCTCTAGTGCAATTATGGGAGCAACTAAGCCGGCTCAAGTTAAAGAGAATGTAAAAGCATCTGGCGTTAAGTTATCGGCAGATGTCATGCACGCCATTGATAAGGCTTTGGGAAATATCCCTACAACAGATCCGAAAGAGACGAAGAGCCCCAACCCACGCGCTTAACACGTGCGGATAGCTGGATAGAAGTTAGAACTTATCGCCAGCCGAGAGTTGCGGTTTAGGTGCGCGCATGCGACGCATCTGAGTCGAACGGAGCCAGCCGTATAGGCCAAGACCTTTCGTGCTCTTATCTGGAAAGCGCTTGGCAACTTCTGCCTTAATTCTGCGCGATAAGAAGAATCCGTCGACTACGGAGAAAAGCAGAACGCTGTACATGATCACGATGCCGGCTACCGCGAAGGCGCCGATCGGAATAAGTGAGAGAACTAAAACAAATCCAATTACAGGAAGAAAATACTCTCCGATAGAGCGACGGGCATCTATGTAGTTGCGGACAAACTTCTTTTCTGGACCGCGGTCGCGTACCGGCAGCGCGTTCTCATCGCCACGCAGATAAGCCTGGCGTTGCAAAATGCGTGCAGCGCGTGCAGCTTCTTTCGATCTTTTCTTCTCTGCTTTGGTAGATGCTGGAGCTAGTGATGAAACCTTTGTCGCTGCCTGAGCTTGCTTACGCTTTGGAGTAGGGCGGCCTTTTTTCTGGCTATTTTCTGGTGTAGAAGTCATGGGCAAACTATAGGGCGAGCATCTGCTCTAGTGCGAGTCTTGAGAATTTAGCTACTTCAGGAGCAACGCTTATCTGATTAACGATATGCCCATCGACAAGTGACTCCATCGCCCAAACGAGATGGGGGAGATCAATGCGATTCATTGTGGAGCAGTAGCAAACCGTCTTATCTAGAAAAACGATTCTCTTATCTGGATTGGCTTTGGCTAAGCGAGAAACCAGATTTAACTCAGTTCCGATCGCCCAAGCAGAACCCGCTGGTGAATTCTCAACGGTCTTAATAATCATTTCTGTGCTGCCGACTACATCAGCTGCGGAAACAACTTCATGTTGGCATTCTGGGTGAACCAATACCTTTACGCCCGGCACTTCTTTGCGAACTTGGTTTACTGATTCGAGGGAAAAGCGGCCGTGTACAGAGCAATGGCCGCGCCAAAGAATTACCTTCGCCGCTTTAATTTCTTCAGCTGTGAGGCCACCCATTGGCTTCCAAGGATTCCATAGAACGCAATCTTCAAGCGTTAGTCCGAGAGAAAGCACAGCGGTATTGCGGCCCAAATGTTGATCCGGCAAGAAGAGAATCTTTTCGCCCTTGGCCAAAGCCCATTCCATAGTCTTCTTGGCATTTGATGAAGTACAAATTGTTCCGCCATGTTCGCCAGTAAAACTTTTGATGGCAGCCGATGAATTCATATAAGTCACGGGGATGGTTACATTTGCAACGCCGACTTCAGTTAGATCTTTCCAGCATTGTGTAACTTGGTTTGCGGTAGCCATATCCGCCATGGAACAACCTGCGGCAAGATCCGGGAGAATAACTTTTTGATTATTCGAAGTAAGTATGTCCGCGCTCTCGGCCATGAAGTGCACACCACAGAAAATTATGTACTCCGCATTTGATTGGGCAGCGGCCGCCTGCGCTAGTTTAAATGAATCACCAGTTACATCCGCGAATTCGATTACTTCATCTCTTTGGTAATGATGGCCTAATACAAGTGCGCGATCACCGAGAGCAGCACGTGCTTTTCTGGCTCTAGCCACCAAATCTGGATCGCTAGCTGCTGGCAACTCGCCCGTGCAGGACACTCCTCGCTCCGAGGCAAGATCGCGACCTTGTCCGAGAAGGAGCAGGTCGGTCAGTGCAGTCGAACGAACTGGTGTGGACATAGACACATTCTCGCGCATTTTTAGCGTTGCTGTCGCACCGAAGGTAGCGGGCGGGTAGTCTTTGCCCTATGACAACTGAAGCAACCACATCGAATACCACTTCGACTACCACTTCTATCGCCCTAACTGACGTTGCTGCCGCTAAGGTCGCAGCCCTCTTGGCGCAAGAAGGTCGCGATGATCTCTACCTCCGCGTAGCAGTTCAACCAGGTGGCTGCTCTGGTCTGCGCTACCAGCTCTACTTTGACGACCGCAATCAAGAAGGCGATATCGCCCGCGAATTCGGTTCTGTAAAGGTTGTTGTCGACAAGATGAGCGATCCATATTTGATGGGCGCAACAATTGATTTTGTAGACACGATTGAGAAGCAAGGTTTCACAATCGATAATCCAAATGCACAGGGGTCTTGTGCATGCGGCGATTCATTTAACTAGTTCGCAGCAATATAAATGAAGATCGGTGTTGCCGGTTCTGTAGGTCTTGATCACCTGATGACATTTTCAGGCAAATTCACTGACTCGTTAGTTGCTGGCTCCCTCGAAAAAGTTTCACTCTCGTTTCTAGTAGATGGCCTAGAAGTTCGTCGCGGTGGCTGCGCTGCAAATATTGCCTTTGGCATGGGTTCGCTCGGTCTTAACCCCATTCTTATTGCGGCAGTCGGTATCGACTGGCCCGACTATGACGCATGGTTAGTTCGCCATGGCGTTGATACTTCACATGTTCACGTCTCCAAAACACTTCACACCGCGCACTTCATGGTCACCACAGATACCGAGCTAAATCAGATCGCTTCCTTCTTTCCAGGTGCAATGTCGGAGGCTCGAAATATTGAGCTTGCTCCCATCATGGAAAAGACAGGCAAATTAGATCTGATTGTCATCTCACCCGATGATCCCGAAGCGATGTTGCGCCATTCAGAAGTAGCCCGTCAAGAAGGAATTGCAATTGCGGCCGATCCGTCACAGCAGATGGCGCGGATGAACGGCGAAGAGATCAAGAAGTTGATTACAGGAGCGACTTATCTTTTCTTAAACGAATATGAACTTGCACTCGCTATCCAGAAGACTGGATGGAGTGATCGCGAAATTCTTGAACAAGTTAAATATCGCATCGTGACCCTTGGCTCAGATGGAGCAAGGGTGGAATCCCTCACAGGTCCCACAATCAAAGTTACCTGTGCGAAAGAAAAATCAAAGACAGATCCAACCGGGGTTGGCGACTCCTTTAGATCAGGATTTGTTGCTGGTTTAGCGTGGGGGTTATCGCTCGAGCGTTGCGCGCAGTTGGGATCAATGATTGCAACTTATGTCATTGAGACAACCGGAACTCAGGAGTACCGATTTACGTCAGATGAATTCGTAGCGCGCTTTAGTGAGGCATACGGCGCTAGCGCTGCTGCTGAGATTGAACCTCATCTACCAAAGCGGTAATTAGTAAGTCGACTTCATCTGCCGTGGTTTCAGCGTGCAAAGTAATTCGAATATTTCCATCGGTTGGCAGATCCATCGCCGCTAGAACATGGCTCGGTTGCAGATTCATAGCGGTACAGGCAGAGCCAGAATCAACGGACAAACCTCGGACACTTAGAGCTCGTAGCAGCTCTTCGCCATTGCAACTAGGAAAGATGAATGAAGTCAGGTGTGGCAGTGAACTCTCAAGATCTCCAGCAACGATCGCGCTCGGTACCTGGCGCAAAATCTCGGTGCGTAACTTTCCGGTCATCTTTCTAATATTTTGCTCATCTGGCGCGAAGTTCTCTAAGGCGACCGCGCTGGCAATTAGTAGTGGAAGTGAAAATGTTCCATAGGTTCGGCGCACTGCAGATA
>Ga0075464_10001272_pt1 | contig 11364 bp, 23 predicted proteins | sample DEB19_08_DNA_5_FD_75068 | JGI IMG/M metagenome (GOLD analysis project Ga0075464, IMG submission 75068) | Aqueous microbial communities from the Delaware River and Bay under freshwater to marine salinity gradient to study organic matter... | ecosystem: Environmental > Aquatic > Marine > Coastal ...
TAAGGTATATGGAAGATGATATTATAACAATACTAAAATGGTTTTATCAGCATACAAAATATTTACAGGATAGAGGCCCTGAAGGCGAAGGCTGGCAAAGTGAGGAGCTAATAATAGCCAGAAAGGCTGCAAAGAATATTATTGATAAACATCATTCAGCGGAGGAGTAACATGACACACGATATAAGGCGGGAGTTTGATGTATAATTTTTGGGTATTTGTTGAAAGAGTAATTGCTGGTTTTTCTTATGGAGTAGGATTCATGCTGGCTTATGGTTTATATGAGGTAATTACATGAGAAAAGAGGCGATACTTGCTTATACAAAGGCAAAACAACTATATATATTTCAAGAGCTGTTAATAGAGGCCGAGGCTGGAAAACATGTCGCATGGATATTTCCTACGCACAAAAGTGCAAAGGAAACTTATGAAATGATAGTAAGAAGTTTCAAAGATTTGCCCTATTGCTGGGAGGCCAATTCTACAGATTTAAAGCTTAGAATTGAAGGTGGTGGCATAATAGACTTTACCGTTGCAGATGAAAGAATAAGAGGGCGAGAATATACTGCAATTATGATAGATGGCGATTCAGAAGCAGCAGAGGTTTATGGGAGGAAGGGGTGAAGGCCGAACATAACAGAAATAAAAGCTGCAAAAACAAATTTCCATTTAGTACTCGTCAGGCGGCAATGAAAGTTGCAAAGAAATTTAATCAGAACACTTATTGCTGCCCTGTATGTTTCTGTTGGCACAACACAAGCTGTGATAAATGGCAAGATGAATACGTGCATATTGATAAGTATAATAATCTGTTAAAAAATTATGAATCATTAGTAGGTTCTAAAAATGTTGGGAAAAAACAAAGATATATAGATATGATTTATAAGCAGGGCAAAAAACTAAGAGAGTATAAAAGAAAGATAAAAGAACTTAACAGAGCTATATGCAATCAACCCCAAATTTGAATAAGGAGAAGTATGGAAGAAGATTTGGATTTAACAATGGGTGAATTATTCCGCGCTTATAAAGAAGATAAGCGAAAGCGCAGGGCAGCTAATTTAAAAAAGGCTAATGATGCAGGCTGGAATAAATATACAGAGTTTCATTGGTGGAGAATGCTGAACGGACAAAGATTGCAGTACTGGCCTTCTAGTGGAAAGTTTGAGTATAACGGTAAATACATGAATGGCCGTGTAGAAGAGTTTATTCAAGCCAGATTAAAAGAACACCAATAAAACCAATAAGTGAGGGTAACTATTACAAAATGCAACTCCGCCCCTACCAGCAAAAAGCCAAAAACGACATAGAAACCTTTATACTGGATGATAAGGGGCATGGTATAGTTGTAATGCCTACTGGAGCAGGTAAAAGCTTGCAAATAGCCGATACAGCTTTATTTCTGCATTCAATGGGAAAGCGTGTAGTGATATTGGCAGATCGCTCTAAACTATTGCAACAAAACTATGCAAAACTTCCTCCAGAAATAACTGGGATAGTGTCAGCGGGATTGGGCCAAAAAGACTATGCAAAATCTATAGTAGTTGCAGGAATCCAGACAATCTATAATAAAACTTCTGAATTAGGGTATGTAGATTTTATACTTGCAGATGAATGCCATGGTATAGGAAATGATACTGAAGCAGATACTATGTATTGGCAATTTATTAGGAACTGCCCATTTGCTCGTGTGTTAGGGTTTACCGCAACCGCTCACAGATTGAACGAAGGCTTATTGTCGTGGGGCAAGATAATCCACGAAACCACATATCAGGAATTGTGGGAATCTGGATTCCTAACCCGTCTAACTAATAAATCCCCTTATACCCCTGATCTATCCAGTATAGGGAAAAGAAATGGAGATTATGCAGTTGAAGAATTAGCCGAATTATACACTGATGACATTATAAAAACGAGCTGCCAAGATTTGTATAATCGCACCTTAGATAGAAAAAAAGGCATTGTATTTTCTCCTACCATTAAACATGCAATAGAGGTTTGCAGCACTCTTAATCATCTCGGTATGAACACAACTTTGGTTTATGCAAAACAATCTGAAAGAGAGCGACAAGAAATATACGATAGATTTGAGCGCATGGACAGCGGGCTTAAATGTTTGGTAAATGTAGAATTACTTTCCAAGGGTTGTGATTTTACGTGTGTAGATTTTATAGCTTTATTTCGCTCCACACTTTCACTTGCATGGCATGAGCAGTCGATAGGGCGCTCTGTAAGGCTATTCCCCGGCAAATTGGATTCATTGATCTGTGATTATGCTGGTAATCTAAAAGAGCATGGTACACTTGGTTCACCTATTTGGAAATATTTTGGAAGCAAAAAAATGCGTAAAAATAGTAATGTTTTACGCATTTGTCCTAATTGTGAAGGTAGTGTTAATATTAGCCTGCAATTCTGTGATCAATGCGGATATAAATTCCTAATATCTGAAAAGGAAGCATCTGAACACAATACCGCCGCTGACGATTGGACGGACATGGACAAGCCTAAAGATCCTAAAAAGTGGTATTCTCCTAATATGGTTCTTTATAATAAGCATGAATCTAAAGCTAGCGGCAATCTGTCTCTAAGAGTAAGCTACATGTGTGGACGTGCTGAGTTTTCAGAATACATACCTATTGGTAATCCGGCATGGTGGGCACAGAAAAAGGTTAAAGAGTTTTGCACTAGATTGGGCGTGCCTATTCCAGCCAGTATAGATTCTGCACTAGAAAGTTGCCAGTATTGGAAGAAACCAAAGTCTATACAAATAGAACCGCAAAAAGGTAATCCAAAATATTTCAATGTAATAGGATATGTATGGTAAAACATGTTGAGAAAGCAATTCAAAAGGAAGCGGTATTGTGGATAGAACAAACTTATCCTGATGTAGAGGTTTATTATTATAAGGCTGAAGGTGAAAAAAACATTATAACTGCAGTCGAAGATAAGCGCATGGGTTTAAAAAACGGATTCCCGGATTTATTTTTACTTACAGACAGAAATGACTTTACATATATTTTGCACCTAGAACTAAAAAAACTTAAAGGCGTTTTAAATCCTAATCAGAGAGTGTGGTGGGCCAAGTTCAAGCCTAATTATAATCGTAAGGGTTACGTTACTTATAGTTTAAGTGAAATAAAAGAATATGTAACAAACTGGATTCTTTCTCTCCCACAAAATAAAATATAAATTCTCGCAATTAGTAGTTGACAACCTGCGCGTTGTAGTGTATAACGTTAGAAACGCAATCAATAAAGGAATATTATGAGTAAGTATAATGTAAAGAAGATAGGTAAGAATCTTGCAAAGATACGCAAAGAAAAAGGTGTAACGCAGGCAAAATTATGTGGTGCAATTGATGTAACGGCACAGCAAATCAGTAAAATAGAGTTAGGCATTAATTCTATAAATGCAGATATGTTATTCTCTCTTGCAAAATCTCTAAAGGTAAATGTTGCAGATTTCTATGAGGGTTGCAAATAATGTACTGGCAGCTCAAAATAGATTATCCGCATAGAGCTAGGTGGTATGAATCAGCAGATAAACAAAGCCTGCGTGATTTCATGGATGAGATTGCATGGGATTTAAGACATGATAGCGTTGATTATTTCCCGGTAGAGGATTTATTCTGGGGCTCTTCTGTAGTTAGTGCAACAGGATTAATGGAAATGGAAAACTGGTTAAATGACCAGATTAAATGTTACAGGGGGGGGATAAGTGGGAATCACAGAATACATAGAGACTTTGCTAAAATATAGTCAGGATATGAGAGAGAAATGTTCATAAACCTATACAAAGATTCTGAGGGCGCATTTTGGGCCGCTGTCAGGGATAATAAAGAAGAGGCAATAAAACAGATAAATACTGATAATCATTTTTCTTATGTACGTACTATTTTTGAAAACAGGCATGGGGAATGGATAGAGGTTAATTTAAATAAGCAACAGCCGGAGTAAGGATGAATGAAATATTAGAATTTGCAAATAATCACCCTTTCTGGGCATTTTGTATAATCGCACTAACATTGCATGCAGTAACTTTACCTTTCAGGCTTTTTGTAAGGCATTTAAACATTCGTAAGGCAGGATGGCCACCCGAATGGTGCGATGCAGATGGGGATATACATCATAAAGAAAACAACCAACCCAACCATAAGGAGGAGAGGGGATATGGAGCATCTAATAAATTTCTGGGGATGCCTATTATTGTCAGCACATTGTAATTCTATTGTAACGTGCTCAATATTATGGGGGTCAGCAATTATTCAGCTTTTAATTTACCATGGTATTATATTATGACCGATAAAAACAAAGAGCTTTGCAGGGAAGAGTTTGAGAAAGAATTTGAAGGGATTGATTTTTCACCTTCAATGCATGAAGGTATTTATAAAGATAAATCAACTCAAGCTTTCTGGGAAGGATTTCACGCCGCCTACAATCTCAAAGCCCCTACTGTAGATAGCAAGCCTCATAATCGCCATTGGGGATTAGCAAACGGCTGTTATCATTGTTTAGAGACGCAGGCAGAAGAGCTTATAACAAATGCAGATAGTCAGGTGGCTGAGCTTCTCAAAGCATATATAGAAATACAAAATATAGTACCAGAAGGTTATAGTGAAAAGATAGAAAATGTAACAAAGGAAGATTTATTATTGCTCTGTGAATACTCTATGGCATTAAGTGTTTGGGCCGATAAAGCTGTAGACCGCCTCTCATCAATCCCCGCCAATAAGCACCTATGGCGAATAGACAAGAATGGAAACGTATCACCTGTATTTGAAGATTTGGAAAAGGTACGGCTTAAAATTAAAGAGCTGAGAGCAAGTAATCATAAAAGATTTAATCTTGGTAAAAGTGTAGAGAAAGAAGCCACCAAGCACAACATGAAACTTTGTGATGAAGCCCTTCAGCTTATCAACAACATGATTGGAGAAAAGGAATGAAACAGCTAACTAAACAGGAAATCATAGAGTTAATCAGAAATACTCTAACAAATCACAATGGAAAAGGGCATATTCATCAATCCATAGAAATTATCTATGAGCTTGAAAAAGCAGGTGTTCTGATGCTGGTAGAGGAAGAAAGTGTTCAATTTGCCAATGCTGATAGAATTAACTCTTTAGCATCACACATTGAAAAATTAGCTTTTAGTATTCCTGCCTCAAATCCTTACACGCCGCAGTTTGTTCAGGCGGCAATTGAGATAAAACAAGAGTTAATTAAGGTTTTTAGCCGAAGAGCCAACACGCCAGTTTATCAATGTGCAAAACCCCTGCAGGAATTAGAGGAGAAATAGGATGAGTGAAGAACTAGAAGAGTTAGAAAGGCAAAGGTGGGAAATCAACGGCAAAATTGACCGCATTCGGCAATCTACTAGGATTCAGGAAGCGGAAAAGCTAGTTGGTAAATGTTTCAAATACCGCAACTGCTATTCCCTGCCTAAATCAGATGCTGATTACTGGTGGCTTTACATAAAGGTTATAGGCCACGATCGTGGCACCCTTATAACGGAAGAGTTTGAGAATGCTAGTGACGGCAATATTTCAATCAATTTAAAAAGCAATAAATACAGTGGCGTACTTGATGGCAATTATACCAGAATAAAGTCTGAAGAGTACGATGAGGCGTGGCGAAAACTGAGAAAACTTATCAATGAAAAGGATTAACCCCACCACACAGGCAAAGGATTAACGGAGGAGTAGATGAGACTATCACTTAGAGGAATGACAAAAAATACTATCAACGACCTAAAGGCTTTGAAAGAAGAAATTGAGTCGGTAAAAGCTGAAATTCAGAACAACCAAACTGATGATGTTAAGGACTATTTTGAAGATGAGCATATCGAAGGGCTTATTCTCAACATAGAAGCTTACCATGATATTATTGTGGCAATCCTTCAGGGTAAGGCCACCATCGAGGAAGCAAAAGAGTTTCTATTTAGTGATGGCAGCCTTGATGATACGAAGCTGTTCGGAAACTTAATTCGGTTATAACGCCATGACCCTACACACCCGCGCCAATGAATATCTCGATAGATGCAAATGTGATGAAACCAGAAGGCTGATCGTGGCGCTGATGGATGAGAATAAGAAATATAAAAGTCTTGCAAAAGATATGCTGAAATATTGCGAAATGCAGACTGGTGATGATTACGCTCAAAGTCGTTTGGAGTTTATGAGAGAAATCCGAAAGCATTACAATAAAGCCCTCACAACAAATGGAGATAAAGATGAGAAATGATAAATTACTGCCTTGCCCCTTTTGCGGTGAAAAGGCAGACTTGCAATATCGAAAAGGTGACTTTGCAGGGTTTTATGTTGCGTGCAGAACTGAAGATTGTTGCGGCTGCCCTAGTGATGATGGCTTTTCATTTACAACAGAACAGTATGCTATTGAGGCCTGGAATCAACGCTCAAATCCACACCCCTCAGACGATATCAAGACTATCAGGGAGGCTTTTGAGCAATATATGGGCGCACCCGATGTAGTCATAACTAAAATTGCTGGCGAGTATGTTGCTGAAAGCACTAACAGAGATTGGAAGTTGTGGCAAGCCGCCTATAAGCAAGCACATGTGGCTTCTATTTTCAATTACATTAACGGTTTTGAAGCCGGAATAGACCATGTTACAAATAATCAACCCAACCTAGAACAGAGCAGCAACAACGAAACAATAAGACAGCCTGATGACCCAGAAACCCAGAAGTTTATTGATGAGTTTAATGCAATCAATGGGGAGGTTAAAATATTAGGCGTCAAATCCACCAAGAAAAGTGAACAGTCTAATGATGGGTTGAGGAAGGCTTTGGAGAATTTAATAAGAACCTTCGGAATATTTGTAAAGAATCCAACAGATTATATCAGTTACAATGAGGCCCTGGAAACTCTCACTCAAAGCCAGCTTAGCCCACTTGAAAAAGCCCTAAATGATTTCGATGCATACTGTAATAAGAATCCCGATTTACCAAAGGAAGTTAAATGTGGGCCTAGGAATGAGCCTACAGAGAAGCAAATAGAAAAAGTTGCAATTAACGCAATGAGGGAGGAGTTGTGAAAAAAATAAAACAGGTCAAAGCATTAAAATCTGGCTGGTCAAGATGGCAGCTACCTATTATGAAGGGTTATATTATGGGATGTTGTGACTGTGGACTAGAGCATGAAATGGAGTTTGAGGTGGTTAAACCAATTGGTAAGCCTAATAATAGAGGGTGGCAGAGACATAAAGATGTTAAAGGCTACCGGGTTAGAATGAGAGCTAAAAGAATTAACAAGGAGCAAGATAATGGATGATGAAACCAATCCTTAACCGGGGTGAGAAAAACTAATTTACCGCATTGATATTTTATGGTAATTTGTTAATAGGGGGAAAGGGAATTGAGGAAATGTCTAGCAATATCTTTACTATAAATCCTGTGCTATGTCCTTACAAACTTGGTTCTGCCAGAGATTACTGGAAATGGAAAGATTCTCTTATAAAAGAGGATTGGACAAAAGAAGTTCAGGATTATAACGGCAAAATAACAAAATTAAATAAACCCACTAAAGATACGGATTCGGATTCAGGAGTTGATATATGGTGTTAGTAGTAAGTGACGGATATCGCTGCAAAGTATTCAGTGAAAACCCCGATCATAGCACCAATGGCCTTGCTTATAGCATAGGCGATCTTGAGATGTTAGAGCGCACTTATCGCTATAAAAGTGGTCATTATACCGAATGGAGATGAAATCCCGGGAGATATCCTAGTAATACTATAATACAAATCAGTATTACAATCACTTCTGCAATTACTTTAAAAGGTGAAGGTAGTGGTAATAATGTCACTAAATACCACAATAATCCCCCAACTATACAAACTATCAGTAATGATATAAGAACTTCCATATTTACACTCCCTTTATATTATTAACCATAACAACACATTGCTATATACAATATAAAGATTCTATAGTATAATTACCCTCACTTCCCCAAGCCCTCGTTAAAAGCGGGGGCTTTTCTCTTATTTCTTCCTGCTTACAAACCTACCATTTTTACCACGGTTTACTTTGCCGTTCTCATCTTTGCATTTAGGTTTGCATGAATATAAGGCATAGCAAATTATACCAAATCCTATACCAAAACAGAAACTGTGTGTTATGGCAACTTGCCATAGTGAGTAAGTACAATCCATTGTTATTTCTCCTGTAACATTTTGACTAAACTATCTGAGCGTTTTTTACTATTCTCAGTAGACCCAAAATAATAGCTTACAATTTGTCCACATATGGCAGACAAAACACCTAAAATATATATGATGATATCTTTTCTTTCTGGCGGAATTGGGGCATTTACCCAAAGCAAATAGCCAAATAGTAAGAATGTCAGCCCTATAATACAGATTGCTAGAATAGGGGTAATAATTTTATTTATTAATGGCGCATACTCAGAAATAGCAATTGCAGACTCTCTATCTCTAGCACTTTTTAAATCGTCTAATGTAGCTGTCATCTCAGCCAATTCACCAGTTTGCTCCAACTTGGCTAATTCCAGCTTCATTTCAGCTGCTTTGTTCTGGTCGGGAGCTACACGGTCTATAACCTTGCTAACTAGTCCAGAAACCTCCCCAACTCCAAAAATATCACCAAACTTCATATTCCCTCACTAGGTTAAGAATAACTCTCTCTCTGCTTCTCTTCTGCGAGATAAGCCTCTTAAAGTCTTACCCTTGGCTTTATCCCATCTTAAAAATTCATTAGCACAAGCCATTTTACCCGCACCACTATTTAAATATTTCAGCAGTGTTGAACCTATAAAAGCTCCGGCACCTATATTGTAAACCAGACAAACTAATGCTGAGAATTGATTATCATTTATATCAGCATGAACCATTTCATTTATAACTTTCTCCCGGGAAATCAATTCTACTTTTAATCTTGCCTCTGCTTGTTCCTCAGTAATTGAATCTCCCATTTGAACACCTTTGGTAAATCCATAACCTATTGTTGGTATACCAACAGGATCTTTGTATGCATGAGAGCTAAACCCTTCAAATCTTTTAATTAAATCTATTCCCGCTTGATTTATCCTCTTATTCATTTTCCCTCTTTATCCCTATTATATCAATGACCTATGCTTTTTGCAAATACATCCCAGAATTTTCCTATTATACCACCTATAGCTCAAGCTACTAAAATTATCCATTTTTGGTTGTTTTCTAACCTTATTATTGAATCGGAATTTTTTTTTATGCAATCAGCATTTTCTTTGTCTGATTTTATTAATCCCTCTGTAAGAGTTTTACACTCTTCTCGCATGGCAATAACTATTTTATTATACAAAGCCTCATTGTCATCTTTTACCAGAGTTTTCATATCGTCAAACCGCTGGCGCGTATCATTATGATGACTATCCATACGCTCAACGATTTGGTTTATCTTTAAAGAGTGAGTTTTCACATCTAACTGCAGATTTTGTATTTTCTCTTGGGTTTCCATTAAAACTCACTCCGTATAAAGATTATATTATAATAGCACTTCTTGGCCAGTATTATAGGTTGCAGAAGCAGTACCACTGGTTATAGTGCGTAATTTTGCATAATAACCCGCTGGTATAATACCACCTAAGTTGCCTGCACCAGTTTGGACGCTCTGCAAAGCTATGGCAAGAGTTATGGTCTGACCATTTGAGAATCGTGATATTTCTACCCAATCGCCAGCTGTTGCAGAATTTGTGGGAGCAATCTCAAGAACAACAGTTATTGAGGAAGCTCCACCAATTGTTGCAGTGGTAGAAGAAGTGACATTATAGTTGACCGCAGCATCCCTTGTAGAAGAAACTTGGAAGCCCGCAGCGCCCGTACTAGTAGTTAACGAACGAGATGCATTATTAGTAAAACTTCTAGCTCTTAATCCAATAGTATTTGCTGCATCATTGTAAATAAAATCTGCGGTCAAAGCTGCACCAATAGCATCTTGCGCCATTTCATTTGTGTAACCAGATCCCAAACCATTAACTGCTGTACGCAAAGAAACAACCTCTGTTGATATATTTTGTGCTTCCGGATTAAAATTTGTCCACCACCTTACATAATCAAAGATATTGCTGTCGTAATTTACAATATACCAATCATATGCAGCTTTAAAATTAGCTTGTATTTGTGTCGCCCAATTAGGTTTTGAAATTGGATTGGAACCCCACGTCACCAAATTGTCATAGGTGGCCTGCAAGCTTCTATCTCCTAATCCACCAAATGTATAATTATATGCAACATCGCCGTTATTAATGTGAGCTAAATAAGCTAGTACTACTTCAAAATCTGATTCATAATAGCCATTATATTGATTATAAGTCATGTTTCTTCCTGTTGGAATTTTATATACTGAACTCCAACATCCGAACTCTTCTCAGTTACTAATTCAAAAGGGTAATATCTACTACCATCCGGGTTTAAAGTGTAATAGAGCATAGCAGGATGTTGGCTTAAATCGTCTTCGTACCCCTCGGTATTCAGAACGTAAGTCAAACTATTTTTCTGCTTTATATACTGCTTAATGCTCATTATGCCGACCAATATTGAATGTTAACAATAGCTACCCTGTAGTTGGCGCTTGCACCAGTTGCCTGAGCTACATATCCTGTATCTGACGCATTGACATCCATATATCCTCTAGATTGAACGTTAGGAGCTGCTGTAGTAGTCGTCATTAACATACCTGAGCCAGAATATAAATGCTCATTGGCAGCACCTAAACCCGTCCATTCATTAGGAGTTGGCGCTCCAGCAGGTAAATCCATTGTAGCTTGGCTTACACCCGTACCAGCTGTGCCATAATTTAAAACAATAGCAAGATTCACAAATTTTCCTATGCGCGTCCATCTATAACGATGGTTTGTTGTGCCACTTGGAGCAGTTGTACCCGCCCATACGATAGTACCAGTATATGCACCCTCTGCCTGATCTTGATAATCGTCCTCTGAGTATGTATTAGAAGATGATGCATAAAGGAATTTATTAACTGCAACAGAATTTTTTCCTGTGCCACCATTTGTTACACCAAGCGTTCCCGAAATATTGGTTGATGCAAGATTTACTGGACGGGCACTTACAACCTGTCCAGAAATGGTAAGATAATTCTCGCCTCCAAGTGTTACATCTCCCGTATTAGTACCACCCAAATTTGATGCAGAAACTGTACTGGTAAATGTTGCAGCTGAAGCGGTAATTCTACCAGCAGGAGCCTGTACATCGCCAGAAGAATTTAGGGTTGCAGCACTTACCACCCCGGATATTGTAGCAGCTGATGCCAGCACCCTTCCAGTCAATGCCCTGATATCACCCGTAACATTTACAGAGTCGGCCGAAACTATAGTAGCTCTTATGCCAGCA
>Ga0075464_10001273_pt1 | contig 11356 bp, 13 predicted proteins | sample DEB19_08_DNA_5_FD_75068 | JGI IMG/M metagenome (GOLD analysis project Ga0075464, IMG submission 75068) | Aqueous microbial communities from the Delaware River and Bay under freshwater to marine salinity gradient to study organic matter... | ecosystem: Environmental > Aquatic > Marine > Coastal ...
TGCCCGGACGGCGCAGCGCCAAAGACCAAACTGACGTATCAACAAGAACTTTCACAGCTCAGCTGACGGCTTGCGAGTCACCGCCCGCTGTTTTTGGACGTCAAAGTCTTCTGCAAAGTCCACAGTACCAAACAAATCCAACAGTTTGAGCTGCTTGCGGCGCTGTATATATTCCACCAATGCCTGCGTCACCACGTCTTTTTTGGTCCGCAGCCCCCCAAGCTGGCGAGCTTCTTCAATCAAACCATCATCTAAAGCTAAATTGGTCGCCATGTGTGAACTCCTACACAAATCAATGTGCGAGTATAGGGCGTTCTTTCAGTACCAACTTAGCTTCACCAATCTTTGACCTCATGAAATCATGAGCAGGGCTTTCATCTTGGCCATGACGTGCAACATCACGACCGCAGGCACGACAGCCTTTTTCTTCGCTTTGCGCACTTTCCAATCCAAGGATTTGACTTGATCTGACAACACCGTCGACTTGGGTCACCATCTCAAACGGGTTTCCTTTGATTTTGGTGGTCACTCAACCCTCATACGATTGCATGCTTTTGCACACGTTCACGCAGCGCCGAGAAGTAATGAGCATCGACCGGGGCGGCCGGGTCAGATCTAGCGCCTTTGAGTAGCACTTGACGCAATTGCAACCGATCAGCGTCATTGTGCTCATGGGCAAATTTATGGCTTTTGGCAAAATTAAGAAATCGCCCTACTCCGCCCATCTCAGGGCTAGATGTTGGCGCCAACATCCCTGAACCATCAAAGGCATGAGTGAGGCCAGGAAAGGGATATTTCACTCACATTGATCATTGAAACACTTATCGTTTGATGATATTCTTTGACATGGGTTCACAAAGTTCACCGACCACCGGTTTGGAATATTTGCTTGGCTTGGATGGCAATATTGAAGTCCAAAATGATGCGGGTTACTGGGTCAAGATGGAAGTTGCGAGTGTGCCCGTAACGGCGGAACGACCGCACGGTATCCGATACAGCCTGACGCTGCATGCGCCGGACAATACCCGGCTCATTGGTTTTGATAATGCCCATGGCGTGAAGCCGGTAGGCTCGCGTTTTAAAGGAGATAAGTCCATGAACAAGGTATTGAAGTTCGGTATTGCGCCAGTGCCTGTGCAGCGCGCCCGCACACTGGCAATTGCGGCTGGAACACGCCAACGAGGCAAAGATGAACCCAACGTTTGGTTTCCCACTGTGACCGCCATGGCACGGGTGCTGTCCGATGAGAACATGGCCTTGCTCAAGGTCATTCGTGAGAGTCACCCAGACTCCATGGACGCCTTAGCCAAGGCGGTCGGGAAACATGCGCCCAACGTGTCACGGTCGCTGCACACCATGGCCCAATATGGTTTGGTCAAACTCACCAAGCATGGCCGAACGGTCATTCCGCAGGCTACCTCCGAGAGGGTTACTGTTGATTTTTCCTGGGGTGGCTGACATGACACCGCTGGATCAAGCGATTTCAGCAAATCTCGTGTCTCTTCTTCAGAGGGGAAATCCGCTCGTTTTACCTTTTCGAGGGGATGGGCTCATTTAGCCAAAGACTTACTTCAGCAAGGCCAGCACGGACTGGTTGGCTTGCGCCAGCATGGCGGTAGCCGCTTGGGAGATGATCTGCGCCTTGGCCAAGCTGACCTTTATCCGGTGATGCAGGCGTTATTTTTAGGTGACGAGCAACTGATAGAAAACTAATTTCGTCAATGTCTTCGCAATACTTGTGAATTCAGCCCAATAGCTTCAATGATGTGGTCGACATAGTCAGCTAAACGCTGCGGATCTTTCATATCGGCTGAGCTTGGCTGATGACTTGTGACCGGAACGAGTCCGGCAGTGCGTTTGGGGTCACACGGCCCCGCACATACAAGTCATGGCCAGTTTCATGCACGGTCACCCTGATGTAAAACAGGCGTCGCCGAAAGTTTGATGCCGAGCGCATGAAGTAGCTTGAGCATCGTGTCGTAACGTGGCTTGGCGCCGGGTGTGAGTGCTTTGTAAAGACTCTCACGACCTAGGCCAGTATCTTGAGCCAATTGCGCCATGCCACGAGCACGAGCCACATCGCGCACAGCGGTTAAAAATACATCTGGGTTGGGGTCTTCCAGTGCAGCAGTGATGTATTCCGCTACGGTTTCCTCATCCTCTAGGTAGTCGGCAGCATCGAATCGGGAAAATTTAACCATGACTCACTCCTTTTCAATAGCCTGTGCCATCTCAATTGCGCGTTTGATGTCTCGCTTTTGTGAGGATTTTTCGCCCCCCAACAAAAGTAAATAGACCACGTCACCCCGCCGGGTGAAATAAGTTCGATAGCCAGGCCCTACATGGACACGCATTTCTGAGACACCACCACCCACCGGCTCGCAGTCACCAAAATTTCCGTGCTCGGCTGACCGAATGCGATGAACAATTCGTGCTCGCCCGACTTTGTCTTTCAAGTTGATCAGCCAAACGTCGAATTCATCTGATCGCTCGAAAATATTCATCCGTCATTGTATCTCTTTGGATACCATTCTGTCATCGTTTTATAGATACCCTGCACTACTCAGGGCTAGTTCAGCATTGGATCAAGCTGAGCTTTACGTCAACGGCGCTGCAGTGCTGTTTGCGGCGTTGTTCGCGCACCACGGCATCGCGCATCAGGTACATAGCCACGTGTGGCCATCACAATGCCTCTTTGCCAACCGGCTTACCGAAGCTGAATTCGCTGTGAGCATTTGCTGCCGTGATGCCCGCCTGGAAGCCGAGCTTTCGTACACTTTCAGGACATGACCTATGCCGCCAAGCGTTGAATCTTGGGTCGCTTTAGCTTCCCTGCTTGGCACAGGTCGTATTGCAACTGCATGCCGGCCCAGAATTAAGGGCTGGTGCCAAAAGCGTCCCCAAGACGGTATGCCATGTCAGCAGAAATACCCGATGACCCCGTCACCACACGTGAAAGTGTCACCCGGTTAACGCCCAACTTCACAGCGGCCTGTGTCACAGTAATGTCGCCTAAGTATTCACGAAGGACTTCGCCGGGGTGTGGCGGGTTGTGCATACGAGTCATAGTTATCCTCAGTGGTAATCGCGGTAATCGACAAGCACAGCGTCTTTACCATCGAAGGTAAAAACCAAGCGCCAGTTTCCGTTCACAGTCAAAGCCCAATGCCCCTTTAAATCTCCTCGCAAAGGGTGCAAAGACCAATCATTTGAGCATTTGTAGCCCGTAGCGCATCAAACTACATGCGCGATTGCCTACTGAATAACAACTGGACGCCAACAAAAAAAAGGGGCCGGTGTGACCCGGCCCCCTGCCCTTTTCAGGGCTGGACTTTAAAGACTTACTTCAGCAGGGCCAGCACGGACTGACCGGACCGGACTGGTTGGCCTGCGCCAGCGTGGCTGTGGTAGTTAGCAAGTCTACTGATATACATTGAGCATTAATGGAGGAATTCGGTGCGAGGGGGCTATATCGCCTCACCTTGAGATAAATTATTGCTCAGGTTAAGTACTTTATTAGTCTCGTTGAATACTCCTTCCCAAGAAGTTAGTACGGGTTGGTACCCAAAATCTTTTGCACGTTTATTCAAAGAGTAATAATGTGGTTTTATGCCCGTGGCGTCAAAAATAGAAGTGGATTGAAGCACTTCATATCGCAAGCCAAAGTTCTCTTGCATAGCCGCCAATAAAGTCATCTTATCAAGAGGGGCAAGGCTGTAGCAATCAACTGCGGCATTGGTCGCTGGTGATGAAAGAATTGCGTTGATCAAACTATAAAAATCGCAAGGGGTCAGGTAGTCACGCACCATATAAGCCGCTGATGTTTTCAGCACAGTCTTGTCACGGATGGTCCGTACTATGTCGGTCATCAAAAAACGGGCCTCCATGTTCTGAGTATGGCTAAAGTAATTAAACACCCTAATATCAACAATCGACAAATGCTCCATCGAGCGGTGGCGACATTCGGCGTGCAGTTTGGCTACGGCGTACCAGTCTTGTGGATGCAGGTTGTTGATGGCAATTGTGGCCTTGGTGTTTGCATCGACTGGGGCGTCAAAGCTGGCGCCATAGGCTGCGCCGCTGCTCAAAAAGAGGTAGCGGCAATCAGGGTGTTGGCGCACGTAGTCCAGCGCCAACTCGTCATATTTAAGTGTGATATCGAAAATGGTGGCGCCCATGGCTGCCGCTTGAGCTGGGTCGCCAACGCCGACAAAGTTAAGGATGGCGTCAAAATGTTCGTTTGCGCTGAAAGCGGCAAAGTCAGCCTCCGCATAGCGCCCCGCTAAGCAAACGCGGCTTAGCCATTTCGCGACAACGTCCGGGCGACGGGCGTACAGAACCAGTTCGTGATTGCTTTGAGCGGCGAAGGACTGTCCTAGGTCTTTGGCGATTTGGCTGGTGGCGCCGAGGATAGCTATGCGCATAATTTAGACTGCGCCGCTGTTCCAGCGCCAAGTCTTGTCAACCGCTTGCGCAAGGGAGCACGTTTGTGTCACGCCCAAGCTTTTCTGTGTGTGAGTGATGTCTGGGTATAAGTCATCTTGCCGCACCTTCGATGGCGCGGTGTTGAGCAGTACACGCGGTTTGGGGGATACGTACTCACCAATTAACTTGACCAGTTCAAGGTGTGACACTGCAGTTGGGCTGCCCACGTTATAGGTCCCGCCATCAACACCATTGACCAGTGCAGCCAACGTCCACCAAGCCGCATCGCTGCCATAAAGGTAGCTGCGACGTGCACTGCCATCGCCATGGATCCGAATATCACCCTTAGTCAGCACGTCACGCAGAAAGTTGTTAAGCGCCCACGGCCGATCTAGCTCCTGGTAGGGACCAGCGAACGTGAATGGACGAATAGTACTGATAGGCATACGAAACTGGCTTCGGTAAATCGCTGCCAGACTTTCTGCTGCACGCTTGGCGTCCACGTAAACCGTGTGCGGCTGACCACACGGAATTGGGAAATAGTCTGTTTCAACTAGTGCGCCCGGACGGTTTGGTGGGCCGCTGACCAAGCAAGAACTGACATTCAAAAACCGTGAAAGGTTGTCGAGTTTGGTCGAAGCGTCTAGGGCATTATTCAAGCCCATAATAGTCGTTTGTTGCACGCGCAGCGGGTCCGACGAATGCACTCGGTTGTTCGGAAGACCGGCCCCATGCACCACATAATTAGTTTTGCGCAAGAACTCAAACGGTGAGCGCACATCTTGCGATTTCAGTCGAATATCAGCACGGGTAGACAGGTGCGGGTATTTTTGCGCCCAGTCGTTGACGTTGCGTGCGTACAAATCAAGCGTAATACCAAGGTGGTGCTCGTCATTGAGTGCCGCCACCATCTCGGCAATCCAAGTGCCAAGGAATCCTGTTCCGCCGGTCACGGCGAGGTGCTGCAAACCCAATTTAGAGCGTGCGTCTGACTGACCAGCGCAGGCCAATAAACAATCTTGGCGAATTTCGGAGTAACTATTGGCATGCATTTTCAATTACTCCAAGCTGTATTTTTGTGCGGCAAGCTCCCGCGCAACTTCGATGATGAGGCTCTCCTGTCCTGCCACAGCATTGCGTTTGCCAAGCCCGAAGAAGATGTCCCGCGAATCGACGTTGTAATCTTTTGCAGCTTGCCCAACCTGCTTGGAAAAACCAGAAAAAACACCCGCTAGACCACTCACGATAGACATCGGTGAGATGTAGGGCGCAACTGGGTTGAACTTTTTTTCTGCAATGTCAGCGGCATCTAATATTTTGTAAAGGTCAATGCCAGTTTCAAAGCCTAGGCGCTCGAACACGGCCACTAGCACTTCAAGCTGAGTGTTGCCCGCTCCAGCGCCAAAACCACGAATGGAGCCATCGATGATGGACGCACCCGCATTAACCGCCGCCACCGAATTGATCACGGCCATACCTAGGTTGTTATGACCATGAAAACCAACAGGGATAGACAAGCCATCAACCAAAGTTGAAATTCGTTCGGTCACATCATCGGGAAAGTAGGCCCCAGCCGAATCCATGATCATGATTGCTTCTGCACCGTAGGACTCCATCTTTTTAGCCTCCTCAAGTAACACGGCCGGTGACGCCATGTGACTCATCATCAACACACCGAACGCCTCCTTGCCCGCTTGTCGGACGAAGTCGATGTGCCGGTCGGTAATATCAGCTTCAGTACAGTGTGATGCGATGCGAAACACATCAACGCCTGCATCGACCGCCTTGGCTAGGTCATGCTTGATTGTGCAAAACCCCGGAATTACATGGATTGCCAGTCGAGATTTGGACAAATTGGCGCGCGAGACGCTCAAGATTTCATCGTCACTCAGCCTGCATTCACCCACAAGCAGAGACGAAGCGCCCAAGCCATTACCGTGACCAACTTCAACAATCGGTACACCGGCCGCCTCAGCGGCCTTGCAATAAGCTGTGAAGTCTTCACGGCTGAGTTGGTGGCGTACAGCGTGGTTGCCGTCGCGCAAGGTCGGGTCGCTGATGAGAATTTTCTTAGTCATGCGTTGGAATCCGTCAAATTACCCGATGCTGCGATACGTTCGGCCATCGCTATTGCAGCACAGTTAATAATGTCAAGGTTACCGGCATATTCAGGCAAGTAGTCGCCAGCGCCGATAACTTTGACAGTGATGATGACTTTGCCGCCTTCGGCAGTGGGTGGGACAATCAGCTTGTACCCTGGCACATATTCCTTAAGCTTCTCAACCATCGCATTCACGGAGGCTTGAATTGCCGGTAAGTCTGGCTTTGCAATCTTGGCATAAATCGTAGTTTGCATATCGATTGGCGGATTGGCAGGATTCAAAATCAATATGGCCTTAGCGTGCTTGGCCCCCGTCAGCTCTTTAATGGCTTCTTGCGTGGTGTCAATGTATTCGTCTAGGTTTTGGCGAGTTGCGGGGCCAGCGCTCCGCGAGGCGATGCTCGATGCCACCTCAATGTATTCAATATCGTCATGCACTTGTGAAAGGGCATAGGCTATGGGGATTGATGATTGCCCACCACAAGTAATCATGTTGATATTGCGCGCCCCAGTGACCAAACATTCTTCTGCGTTAATGGCCGGTACGCACAACTCGCCCAGCTTTGCAGGCGTCATATCTATGACGGTTTTACCGATTTGGCTCAGGATCGCCCAGTGTTCGATGTGGGCGTTTGCCGAGGTGCAATCAAAGACGACATCACAAATTGCTGGATCATTCACAATGGCTTCGATGCCCCTGTCAGATATTGAGACACCCAGCGCATTGGCTCGTTTCATACCCGCTGAATTGAAATTTCGCCCGGCAAACAAGGTGCAGATCATGCGTTCAGAACGCATCACCTTGACCATCAAGTCGGTGCCAATATTACCGGTGCCGATGATTGCAATTTTTAGTTTTTTAAATGATGTCATCTTAATTTTGACTATAAAGCAACTTGGATTTCTCATGCATACCGACCAACATGGCGCGTTCAAGTACATCACGAGGCACCAGCGGTGACAGGTCTTCAAGCGGGGGGGAGACCAGTGAGCCGTCCTCCTTGGACACTAGTGAAAGCTTAGGGGTAAAAAGTTGCTCTGGATGCATGAACACTTCGCAAATGACAGGCCCTGTTGCGGCTTGGACTTTGGCGAGTGTCTCGTCGCACTCCTCCCATTTTCGTATCTGGAATGCAGGTATATCAAAGGCCATAGCGATTTTGGTGTAATCAGGACAGGATATGCCCGATGCTTTATCGGTACCCACATAACCAGTTTTGAACAACGCATTTTGAGTGTGCTTGATCATTAAGTAGCCATCATTGTTAAAAATGAAGAGCTTGACCGGCAATTGATGATGCGCAATTGTTTGCAACTCCTGCAAATTGAGCATCATCCCGCCGTCGCAATTGAGACACATCACCTCCCCGCGCTCGGTTGCAAATGAAACACCAATAGCAGCAGGTAATCCATAACCCATCTCACCAAGACCCGTTGAAGTCATTAAGCGTTGGCCGTCTTGAATGTGGAGGGCTTGATGTGCGCACAACAAAGCGGTCCCCATATCTGTAACAACGATCTGATTCGGTTTAAAGAAGGTGTTCAGACGTTCCATGAAACGGTAGGAGTTTATGAATCCACCTTGATCGTCATGCTCTGGCCCGACCCATGGGAACTGCTCCTGGTACGCATTGCACCTTGTGAGCCAGTCAGTCTTTTGAGTGATGACCAACTGTTGCAGTCGCTCGGTCAGCGCATCGATAAATACAGATGCATCGCAAGCAATCATTTCCTGGGTGCGAGACTGATGTTTGAATACTTCTTGTAGATCAATGTCAACTACGTCAATCCGCGCGCCACGTGCCAGCTCTGTCAGGTCATAGCCAACTTGCGGAATCGCCAAACGGGTACCGATGGTCAGTAGGTAATCGCAATTTTGCAAAATGAAATTGGATGCGCGCTGACCGTACACCCCGGCTCGACCAAATACGAGCGGGTGCTTTGAGTCGATCATGTCGATCCCAGCCCATGACACCAGCGCTGGGACACCAAGTAAATCAAGTAGCGGTTCAATTCTCTTCTCAGCACCGGCAAGGCGAATGCCATTGCCAAGCCAAAGTAAGGGACGCTGGGCTGCAAACAAGGCAACCACAACACTGTCAACCTGCGCCGATATTTGCGAAGTTAAATAATTGAATGGGACTGGCGCTACAAATTGCGCCGATGTTGTGGGGGCAATCCGGTTCGCCTGAATATCCATCGGGATTTCGATCCAGCACGGACCAGGACGATGATCAAGTGCAACATGCGCCGCTTTTTGAATTTCGTAAACCGCTTGCTCTGGCGAATTTACACGATGAGCGTATTTGGTAATTTTACGGACCATATCAACGGAGTCGTAGCCCTGCACGCCCCACATGCGATGAGTGTTCTCAATCTTGGTGAATTTAGAGTTTTCGTTTCCTGCAATAACAATGCATGGGATTGAATCAGCCCATGCCGATAAAACCCCGGTGACCCCGTTCGCAGAGCCCGCGCCAGTCGTCAGTAAGGCCGCCGACAACTTACCGCAAGTGCGGTAATAGGTTTGCATGGCCATACAAGCGGCCTGCTCGTGATGGACACAGATGATCTCCGTGTAACCATGGCGTGAAATCGCCTCATACAAATGCACGTTCCCTGCACCAATGATGCCAAAAATATGCTCAATTCCCAAGTGCTCAAGTGCTCGGGCAATTAACTCGCTGACTTTGACTTTGTCTACAACCTGCAGCTTGCTCATTTAGAAGTTCACTCCAAGATATATTTCAATTTTCTGCGCTGCAAACTCCAACATCTCCCGTGTCAACGCCGGTTGCACGCCAATCCAGAAGGTGTTGTTCATCACGTTGTCGGTGTTGGTCAAATCACCGCTTATACGGTAGTTGGCACCGATCATGTAGGGCTGGCAGGTTAAGTTGCCAGCAAATAGTAGGCGGGTGCCGACTTTGTTTTGGTCTAGGTAGGTGAGCAGGTCCAAGCGTGTGACCGGGCAGTTGTCTTTGAGCGTGATGGGGAAGCCAAACCATGACGGGTCAGAGTGCTCAGTAGGTTCAGGCAGGTGCAGAAACTCTTCGCAGTCTTTCAGACGCGCTTTCAAAAAGGCAAAGTTGTCTTTGCGGGCCTGTATGAAGACTGGGGCTTTCTCAAGCTGGGCTAGGCCGCAGGCGGCTTGCATGTCGGTAATTTTGAGGTTGTAGCCGAGGTGGCTGTAGGTGTACTTGTGGTCATAACCCTCTGGCAGTTTGCCCAGCTTTTGGCAAAAGCGTTTGCCGCAGGTGTTGTCTTTGCCCGGTGCGCAGTAGCAGTCGCGGCCCCAGTCGCGAAAGCTCTCGGCAATGGTTTTAAGCTCGTCGTTGTTGGTAAACACCGCGCCGCCTTCGCCCATGGTGATGTGATGGGCCGGGTAGAAGCTCAGCGTGCCAATGTCGCCAAAGGTGCCAACCATTTGGCCACGGTAGGTGGTGCCGAGTGCGTCGCAGCAGTCTTCTACGAGCCACAGTTTGTACTTTTTGCACAGGGCGGTGACCACATCCAGATTGAACGGGTTGCCCAGGCTGTGCGCCAGCATGATGGCTTTGGTTTTAGGGCCAATGGCGGCTTCAATTTTTGTCGCATCAATGTTGTGGGTGAGGCGGTCTACGTCTACAAACACGGGCACAGCGCCAAATTGCAATATCGGGTTAACAGTGGTGGGAAAGCCAGCGGCCACCCCAATGACTTCGTCACCCTTTTGAATGGCGCGCTCGCCCAGCTTGGGGGATGTGAGTGTGCTGAAGGCAACCAAGTTGGCAGAGGAACCGGAGTTGACCGTGATGAGGTGCTTGATGCCGATGAAGGCGGCGAGCTTTTTCTCAAACTCGGCGTTAAAGCGACCGGTGGTGAGCCAGCCGTCTAGCGAGGCTTCGACCATATTCTTGAGTTCTTCTGCGCCAACGACTTTGCCAGACGGAGGAACGATAGTCAGGCCAGGCAGGAACGGTTGGGGGGCCAAAGCAATAGCGGCGTATCTTTCAACAAGCTTGGCGATTTGCTCGCGAAGGGCTTTGGTTTTGCCGTTTTCCATGTTTGTATCTGATTTTTTAATTTGTGAGGGTCTGGTAGGCCTGCAATTGGGCCAGCGTTACTTGGCGCATATCGCAGCCTGCTTGAAGCTGCTTTTCCCAGTCGATGATCAGCGCCAAGGCGTCTCTCAGACGCAAGGCAGGGTGCCAGTCGAGTCGGCTGCGGGCTTTGGAGATGTCCAGCTTGAGGTAATGGGCTTCGTGCGGGTGCTCGCCAGTGTCCACTTGCCATTGCGCGCCGGCACCCCATAGGGCGGCCATTTGCTCGACGATCCAACCGACCGGTTTGGCGTCTTCGTCGTTGGGGCCAAAATTCCAGCCTTCGCCAAAGCTCGGGCCGTGTGTAAAAAGCTGTTCGGCGAGCCCTAGGTAGCCACCTAGCGGCTCCATGACGTGCTGCCAAGGGCGGATAGCGTGAGGGTTGCGAATCTCAGCTTTGCGGCCTTGCTCAAATGCTGCCAAGATGTCGGGTATCAGTCTGTCTTGTGCCCAGTCACCACCACCAATGACGTTACCAGCGCGCACGGTGGCGGTGGCAACACCGTGGTGGGCGTAGTTTTTTGCGTTGAAGAAGGATGAGCGGTAGGCTGCGCTGACAAGTTCGGCACAGGCTTTGCTGCTGCTGTAAGGGTCGAAACCACCCAGAGGTTCATTTTCACGGTAGCCCCAAACTGACTCGCGGTTTTCGTAGCATTTGTCAGTGGTAATGTTGACCACTGTTTTAACGCTTGGCGTGTTGCGCACGGCTTCCAACAAATGAACCGTACCCATGACGTTGGTGGAGTAA